>Ga0207646_10000185_pt1 | contig 85281 bp, 77 predicted proteins | sample KBSK5502metaG_FD_184343 | JGI IMG/M metagenome (GOLD analysis project Ga0207646, IMG submission 184343) | Corn, switchgrass and miscanthus rhizosphere microbial communities from Kellogg Biological Station, Michigan, USA - KBS K5-50-2 metaG... | ecosystem: Host-associated > Plants > Roots >... | reverse complement strand
GTGTTGTAGTCGCCCCAGAACTGACGTTGCAGATTGTTCTGGGCGGACGCGGCCGGATCGGATGAGGCCGAGCTCACCTTCATCGGGACGCTCCAGGTCACGCCGCCGTTCATCGATGAGACGTAGTACGAATCGATCATCGCGTTACCCATGCCGTAGGTCGTGGTGCTGGTCGCCGTGAGCGCCTGGTACGCCAGGTCGACCCGACCGGTCGACGCGACGTCGAGGCCTTGGAAGAACGCGTAGCCGTTGGCCGCCGCGGACACCGTCTGCGGTGTCGACCAAGTCGCCGCACCGTCGGAGCTCTTCGCGACGACGATGTGACCGGCGCCGCCCGATGCGTCGGACCACGCGGCGTAGATCACGCCGCTCGTCTGGTCGACCGCGGCGCTGAGGAAGCTGTCGGTGCGGAAGTTCGCACCGGGAATGGGGTCGGCGATGTCGCGGACGGACGCGATGGTCGTCGCGTGTGACCACTTCACTCCGCCGTCGTGGGACGTCGCGACCACCATCTTGTTGCCGTGCACGTCGCCGTCCTCCCAGAACATGTACACCGTCCCGTCGGGTCCGGTGCGGATCGCCGTGCCCTGGCGGCCCCCGACGGTTCTGTTGTTGTGCGCCGCGGAGATCTGGTTTGGCCTGGCCCAGGTCGCGCCACCGTCCGAAGAGAACGTCACCATGACGGGCTCTCCGAAGAAGGTGAACACGCTGCCGCGGAACTGGGTCCACGATACGTAGACGCGGCCAAAGAATGGTGAGGCCGGGTTCTTGTCGGCCCAGATGTCCTCTTTGTCGTTGAACTTGAAGCCATTGCCCGTCGCCGCGACCACTGGATCGGTCCACGCGACGCCGTCGTTGTCGGAGCGGGAGACGGCGATCAGCTCGGGAGCCTGGTTTCCGTTCGCCGCGCCGGACGCGAACGACGCGAGGTTCGCGTAGTAGGCGCGCGCGCCGCTCGCGAAGCTGAAGCCACCGCTACCGTTGGGCTTCGGACCGAACACGATGACCGGGTCGCCATCGGATACGAGGGTGCCGCCCGGATTGCCGTCGGTGTAGCCCGGCAGCAGACCGCGGTTGGTCCAGCTCGTTCCGCCGTCGCTCGAGGTGTAGACGCCGCTCGTGCCGACGTTCGGGAAGAACGAACAGTCGTTGGCCGGGGCCGCGCCTCGCACGGGACCCGGACCGCAGGGCGGCTGCAGCTGCTCGTCGTTGGAGCCGGCGATCAGCTTCGATACATCCGTCGGGTCGACGGCGATCGTGGGTTCGTTCTGTTTGTTCGTCGGGAAGCGCGCGGTCGCGTCGCTCAATGGAACGCCCGCGACCTGCGGGTTGTTCGCCTGCTTGTCGATGAAGCTCGCTGCGTAGCTCGTGATCGCTGGGGCCGCGGCGAGCGTTAGCGCGAGCGCCGCGGTCGCGATGATCGGCCTCTTCATGACTGTCCTCCCCGGATTTGGTCGGCTGCCCCGTCGGGCCCAGTGGACTCTACGCGCCAGGCGCCCGCCTGGATGTCGAGGCGCTGGCGCGAGAACGCTGCCGGCAGCGAGTCACGGCCTCAGCCGCGACAACTCGACCTCGAACTGCATCTGTGCCGTCCCGACGATCACATCGGTCGCGCTCGCGAAGCCAGCCGCCCCGCGCCACCACTGCGCCGCGTACGGTGAGCCCGTCGGCGGATCGACGACGATCCGGTACGTCCCCTGCGGGATGAACATGAGGAAGGTGCCGGCGGATCCGGTCGTCGCCACTCCCACCGTGCGGCAACACGGGGTACTTCCGGCGAGGTACGCAGCCACACGCACGCCCTCCACACCGTCTCCGAAAGAGGGCCCAGACCGCACGTACCCTCCGAGCTGCGTCACCGGAACGAGCGCGATGTCGATGCCGGTGACGTCTCGTTCGACCGTGAGGAGCGACGCCTGGAAGACCGCCGGGTCATCGCTCCAGAAGCGCGGCTGGGCGTCCAGCGGTCCGCGAGTCTGTATCGCGTACGTGCCCGAGCGCACGGTGAGTCTGTACCTGCCCGTCGTGTCGGTCGTGGTGGTGGCCTCGATCTCGAACGCGTCGCCGACTCCGCCGTGGATGAGCATCGAATTTGGCCCGAGGGCGCTCACGCCGACCCCCGAGAGTGGAGCCCCGGTGATGCCGCTGGTGACTCTGCCTTCGACGATATGGCCGGGCCCGAGCGTGACGTCGATGGGCCCGCTGAGGTCGTTCAGGATGAGCGGCCCATTCGCGGCACCTGGCGGACCGCTGAATGCATTCGTCACCTGGAGCACCAGCAGACCCACGGGTGCGGTCACCTGCACCATCAGCTGGAAGCTGCTCGCGTTCGCGAGAGCCTCCGGCGTCCAGGTGAGCACGGTCAGCGTGTAGACGCCGCTGTCGTCGGTCACACCCGTCGCGTCGGGACCCGGCGCGCGCCCATCGCTCAGTGGCATCGGCATCGCGCGTACGCGTACGCCCGACACGGCCGCTCCGGTCGTCGATAGCGTGGCTCGCCCTGTCATCTTTCGCGGCACCGGCGTCGGACTTGGCGCCGGATTCGTCGGCGGTGTCGCACTCGGTGCCAGAGTCGTCGGCGGTGTCGCAATCGGCGTCAGGGTTGGCGTGGAGACAGAGATCGTCGGCGGCGCGACGATCGGCGTCGGCTCGAGAGTTCGTTGATCGGTGGCCGCCGGCGAGCAGGCTGACGCGAGAACGACGATCGCGTTCAGCAGCGCCCTGCCCTGCATCCTCGAACCTTAATGGACGTCAGCGCGTTCGCTGAGACGAGTCCGACTTAGGAGCAGTCGCTTTCGTTCGGAAGGAACTGGATTCCCACAAGCTGTCCACTGCGCGCGTTGAATTTGGCGATCTCACAGTGCGCTGGTGGCACCGGACCCAAACCGCGTGAAAGGTTGTCGGCGAACTGGCCGACGACCCTGACCGTCCACACCGGTGCCCTACCGCCGAACGGATAGCTGCCGCTATCGAGCGTCGCCTTGACCGCATCCACTCGATCCGTCGCGGTGCGGGACTTGGCCACGAACTGAATGACCTCGGCATCCGTAAGCAGCGGCGATGCTGTGGAAAGGCTGTCCAACCGCTGGGCCTCGCTCGTGCTCATCGTCACCGAGTAGTGCGGATTGCCAGCGCTGGCAGTCGTGAGATCCAGCAGTTGCGCCGCGATGTAGGTCGTGGAGCTGCCATTGCTCGTCAGGTCGTACAGCGCCGCTGGCCAACCATTGCTGAGGGTCGCCGCAAAAAACGATCGGCCATCTGGTCGAACCACGAATTCAGAAGCATTCGCAGGCAGCGGCGCGATCACGCGGCCGGACCCGTATACCGCGCTGCTCCAGAATTCGAGTCTCACGACCGGTCCTCCGGCGACAAGGCCAGCCTGGTCATCTCGTGTGCGGACCAGAAGATCGCGGCTGTAGGGTCGCCACTGCAGTCCCACGAACGTCGAACCTGGCGCCGCCTGCCAACCAACCGCGATCTGCGGATCCTCGAGCGCCCAGAAACGGATGAGCGTGCAGCCCGGGGTGCCGTCCTGGCACCTGAACGTCACGAGATACGCGAGCATCCGCGCCTGCTGGTTGGCGACGACGTCGCTGAGCCGCACGACCTGGTCGCCGCTGCTGACTGCGAATCGCCGGACGGATCCCTGTCCGCTCTCATCGACGAGCGCGTAGCTCGTGGCGACGCTGGCGATATCGCCCTCGACCGCGCTGACGCTGTGGGTGTCCCGGATCCACGCCAAAGGGACGACGAGCTTGCCGGCCTCGAAGTTCGCGATCGTTCGCGCCGGTCCCCTCGCGGCGGCACCCTGCATCTCGATCGTCGCAAGACGCATCGACGGACCTGGGGGCGGGCTGCGGCGAGCGGAGCTGGTGTAGGCAATCCCGCTGTCGTCGTCCGCCCAGACCAGCGCGCCGCCGAGGTCGCCCTGCACGGTCACTACTGGTCGTGGGTCTGCGTTTGTTACAGCGTCGTAGACCATGAGCGTGTCGCCGAACGACTCGCCCGCAGCCGCCGGGCGCCAGAAGGCGACGAACCTGCCGTTCCTACTGATCGCCGTCGTGCGGTCGGTGACTTGGCTCGTCGGTTCGATGCGCCGGATCGGAGTTGGATCGCTCTCGCGGCGCACCACGAACCCATCGCGCGTCATTGCGAGCAGTCCGTAGCTCGACGAGAGCCCCATCGGCACCGCCGGCTGAGACGCGGTCGCGGCCGCGCTCGCCGCAGCGCTCGCGGTCGCGCTGGCCGTCGCGGGGCTGCGCAACGTACGCAGCTGGACTCCGACCAGGAGAGCGCCGACGAGCAGCACGACCGTGGCACCGAGGCCGAACAACCATTTCGCGACACCACCGAGCCGACTCGGTTTCCGCTGATCCCGGGGCAGGTACACCGACAGCGGTTCAACGGCGATCGCGTCGAGCTCTGAGCGGAGATAGCTTCGCAGCGCCGCGCCGGATCGTTCTAGCTCTTCGCCTTGTTCCACGTTGGTCCTTCCCCGCCGGTCTTGCGCAGTCGCGCGAGCGCCTGGCTCACCGTCGTCGTCGCCGTGCCGACCGAGATCCCGAGCTCTCGAGCGATCTCCGCGTAGGACAGATCCAGATAGAAGCGCGCGATCACGATCTCGCGCTGGCGCCGCGGGAGTCGATCGAGCAGCTCCAAGACCTCCAACCTTTCGGTCGTGGGCGGGCCGAGACTCCCTCGCAAGATCGCAAGCGGCGCATCCAGTCGTGCCCTCCAGCGCGACCGCCGCAGGTAACGAACGCCAACCGCGTACAGCCAGGCGTCCGCGCGCTCGATGCGCTCGATCGTTCCCGGCGCGAGCGCCGCGGCGAGCGCATCGTGAAACGCGTCTTCACCCGACTCGCGGTTTCCGCCGAGCGCGATGAGGCCGCGCAAGACCCGGCCGTAGCAGGCGGCAAGCTCGATCTCCCACTGCCGTCGTTCCACTGTGTAGTTGTACCTAGTTAGTGCGGAGACAAGGCCGATTTGCGTAGTGGCGCCGGAACGCCCGCCCGTTCAGCGCGCTCTAAGGACCAGTTTTCCTTCGATCTTCCCGATCCGCTCTCGTGAGAGCGCCATGGCCTTGTACCCGCCGCTCGCCCACAGCTGGGTCTGATCGCCCCAGTGCGGTGAATACGGCTGGCCGCTCTGGCCCGTCGGAATGATCGAGAGCGATGCATCGACGTCGGCGAGATCGACGATCTGCCGCTCCGACGCGTGACTGCGGACCGCGAACGGCCTCAGCAGCGAGTACGCACCGTTGTTCGGCGAGTAGCCGTCCCCCGCGCGGCGCACCGGACCGATGGTGAGTAGGAGATCGAGCGGCTTCGCCGCGGACAGCGGATGCTCGAACGCGACCGTGTGTAGATCACCCCAGCGCCACGACGCGCTCGTCGGACCCAGACGTTTGCTGAGATCGCGCACCGCGTCCTCGAGCGCCACCGCCGCGATCGCGTCGCGATCGGCGGCCTCACCGCTCGCGAGATCCGTGAACCAGGTGCTCGACGGCGAGCCGATGAGCTCGTAGAGGGCGAACGTCGGCCGGCCGTCGGTGAGGTACTGCTCGTAGAGCGATTGCCCGAGCTTGTCGCGGAAGGTCCGCTCGCACATGCGCACGAGCCACGCTTCATAGATGGCCGCCGCGGCGGAGTCGACGCCAAGGACGCCGTCCCAGTCGCGCACGAGACGCTGCGCCTCGGCGGCGAGCGGGCTCGCCGCGTGTGCGGAAAGGATCGCGGCGCGGAAGCGCTGCACCGGCAGCGAGGTGACATCCGTCTGCAGCGAGCGGAATCGCGCGACATCCGCGCCGTTGATGCTCGCCAGCACGGCCCGCAGGTACGCGTAGCGGAAGCCGGGATCCCACTCGCCCTCCCAACCCGTTTCAGTCGCGCGGTCGACGGGCCGGTTGTTCGCGTTGAGCACGACGCCGCCGGGCGGGTCGAAGAGGAACGGGTTGTCGTCGGCGGGTCGCAGGCCGCGCCATTCGTAGTCGCCGCTCCATCCCGGCACCAGCATCCGGCCGTCGCCGGCCTTGCGATCGGGCAGTCGTCCCACGAGCTGATAGCCGATGTGCCCGTCGACGTCGGCGTAACACGCGGAGAGCGCCGCGCCGACGAAGAGCGCGGCCGCCGCGCGGAACTCGCTGAAGTTGCGCGCGCGTCCCATGCCGAGCACGGCCTCGACCGTGCGCGTGCCGTCGAGCGCGCTCCAGCGCAGCGCGAGCTGTGGCTTCTGCTCTTTGAGCACCGGCGTGAGGATCGGACCGTGCCGCGTGGTCGCGACGTCGAGGACCACGTCGTCCGCACGGCCCTTCACCTTTATCACTTCGCGCCTGAAGGTCGCGTTCTCCATGCGTCCCTCGAACTCGTAACGGCGCAGGTCCGTCGGATCCTGGCGCTCGACGAAGAGGTCCTGCGTGTCGGCATACGCGTAGGTGAAGCTCCACGCGACGCGGTCGTTGTGCCCGATCACAACGCCGGGCACGCCCGGGATCGAGAACCCGATGAGATGGAGATCGCCCGCGTCGAGCGCGACCTCGTACCAGATGCTCGGGTTGCGCACAGGCAGATGCGGATCGCCGGCGAGGAGCGGCTTGCCGCTCGCGGTTCGCGACCCTGCGAGTGCCCAGCAGTTCGAACCGAGCCCCTGCCCCGCCCCGCCGAGAACGTTCGCGAGGGCCGCCGGTCCATCCCCGGCGAGGCCGGGCGAGAACTGCGGAGCCACGAGTGCCCACGCACGCGCGTCGTCGGCGACGGCGTTCGTCGACGCGTCGGGGAGCAGCGTCGCGAGGACTTCGGGGCCAAGACGCTCCGCGATGCTCGCGCGCAGTAGCTCCTGCGTGTAATTCCCCGCCGCGTCGTACAGCTGCAGCTTGCTGATCGCGAGCGTGTCGAGCACGGTCCACGGGTCGGGTCGGTACCCGAGGATCGTGAACTCGACCGGCAGGCTCTCACCGTGCTGCTGCACGAACTTGTTCACGCCCTCCATGTACGCCGCGAGGAGCCCGCGCGCCTCGTCGGAGATCACCGCGAGATCGAGCTGCGCCGCGCGGCCGAGGCCGAGCGTGCGCATGAAGCGATCCGACTCGAGAGCCGGCTCGCCGAGCACTTCCGCGAGCCGGCCCTCCGCCGCGCGACGGTAGATGTCCATCTGCCAGAGGCGGTCCTGCGCGGTGACGTAGCCCTGCGCGAAGAAGAGGTCGTGCGTGTCCGTCGCGAAGACATGCGGCACGCCGTACGTGTCGCGGAGGACTTCGACGCGCTCGTCCAGACCGATGAGACGCTCGTCGGTGTCGACCGACGGAAGCGGTCGCAGCACGAGCAGGCCGAACGTCGTCGCGATGGCGCCGACGATCACGAGGAGCACGACCAACGCGACGACGAGCTTCCTCATTCCGATTCCTCGAGCACGGCCAGCATCGCGCCGCCCTCCACCTTCGTCCCCGCCCCCACGACGAGGCGCACGACGCGGCTTCGCGCCGGCGCGAGGAGCTCGTTTTCCATTTTCATCGCCTCGAGCGTCATGATCGGCGCGTCGCGCTCCACCACGTCGCCTTCCGCGACGTGCACGGTCTTGAGAAGACCGGGCATCGGAGCGCGCAGCTCGTGACGTCCACCACGTTTCGTGCTCGCGCCGCGCGCCGCAGCCGCCGCGCGCTCGTCGAGCGCGCTCGCCTCCACCTCGGTCCCGTCGACGAGCAGACGGAGCGGGTCGTGCGTCAGCACCGTCACCTCGTGACTCCGATGTCCCAGGCGCACCGACCACTGGCGGCCACGCGCGATCTCGGTCGCCTCGGCCGCGACCACGGCGTCATCGACAAGGAAGCGTCCATCCGCCGCGATGTCGACGCGCAGCCGCCGCTCGCCGACGCTCACCTCGTAGATCACCGCAGCGCCTCCTCACGGCCGGCGCGCGACCACGCGCCGTCGGGCGACGCGACCGGTCGGCGGGCGACGCGTCCGCGCGCGGCGAGCACCGCGACCAGCGCCGCGGCGGTGACCGCACTGTCGTCGAGCTGGACCGCGACGCGGCGCGGCCAGTGCGTCGCGACGTAACTGGTGTCGTAGCCGCCGGCGATGAAGTCGGGCTCGTCGAGGACAGACGCGTGGAAGGCGAGGCTGGTCGGCAGCCCCGCGACGATCGTCTCGCGCACCGCGCGTCGCGCGCGCGCGAGCGCCTCGGTCCGATCGGCGCCGTGCGCGATGACCTTCATGAGCAGCGGGTCGTAGTCGCTCGTCACCGTGAGCCCCTCGAACAGCGCCGAATCGACGCGCACGCCCGGTCCGGCCGGCTCGCGCAGGAGCGCGATGCGCCCGGTCGCGGGCACGAAGCCGCGCAGAGAATCTTCCGCGGTGACGCGCAGCTCGATGGCGGCGCCGCGGCGGCGGACATCGCTCTGCGCGAACGGCAGCGGCTCGCCCGCGGCGATGCCGAGCTGCAGCGCGACGAGGTCGACTCCGGTCACGAGCTCGGTCACGGGATGCTCCACCTGCAGACGCGTGTTCACCTCGAGGAACGAGAACGCGCCTTGCCCATCGACGAGGAACTCGACCGTGCCGGCGTTGACGTACCCGGCGGCGCGCGCGATCCGTAAAGCCGCGTCGCCCAAACGCTCGCGCAGGGCATCGTCGACGGACGGCCCCGGGGACTCCTCGATGAGCTTTTGATGGCGCCGCTGGATCGAGCAGTCGCGCTCGCCGAGCCACACGATGCCGCCCTGCGCGTCCGCGAGGATCTGCATCTCGACGTGGCGCGCGTTCTCGATGAGCTTCTCCACGAACAGCGCCGCCGAGCCGAACGCGCCCGCCGCTTCGCCCGACGACAGACGCCACGCGGCATCGAGCTCCGCTGCCGACGCGACCTCGCGCATGCCCTTGCCGCCGCCGCCGGCCGCGGCCTTGAGCATGACCGGATATCCGATCCGCTTTGCCTCACGCCGCGCCTCATCGAGATCCCGCAGCGGCGCGAGCGTCCCTTCCGCGACGGGCACGCCGGCGTCGTGCGCCAGACGGCGTGCCTGCGTCTTGTCGCCGAGCCGCCGCTGCACATCGCCGGACGGCCCGACGAACACGAGACCGGCGTCGCGCACGGCGTCCGCGAAGTCCGCGTTCTCCGACAGGAACCCATACCCGGGATGGACCGCGTCGCACTTCGCGCGGCGCGCGATGTCAACGAGCTTTCCGATCGCGAGATAGCTCTCGCGCGGGGCCGCCGGTCCGATCGGATACGCCTCATCCGCGAGGCGCACGTGGAGCGCGTCCCGGTCCGCGTCGCTGAACACCGCGACGGCGCGGATCCCGATCTCGCGGCACGCGCGGATCACGCGCACGGCGATCTCGCCGCGGTTCGCGACGAGGACCGCTCTAAACGGAGGCGTCAGCGCTACGAGCCGGCGTCGCGCAGGCTCCACTGCGGGGGATGCGCGTATGCGGAGTCCCAGCGACCAAAGTCGCCGTCGATCCATTCCGGATCCGACTCGAGACAGGCGCGAAGCTTCTTATAGAACGCGTCCTGCTCGGGGGACTTCGCGTTGGCGACGTAAGACTCACGGCTGGTGAAATGGACGATCAGAGAGGCGCGGCCGTCTTCGCTGTCCTCCCACATGATCTCCGCGCCGACGTAACCAATGGCGCGCTTGCGCTCCCGGTCGTCCCATTCCTTTCCAAGTGCGAGGAATTCACGGAGACGATCCTTTCGAAGCTTCAGGCGTGCGATCGTGCCGTACATCTGACCCCCTTCGCTTACAGCGGGATGTTGCCGTGCTTTCGCTTCGGATTGGTGTCCCGCTTGCCCGAGAGAGAGCGTAGCGCGGCGACCAGGCGCGGCCGCGTCTCGCGCGGCTCGATGACATCGTCGAGGTACCCACGCGCCGCCGCGACGTACGGATTCGCGAAGCGCTCCACGTAGCTGGCGACCAGCTCCTTCCGCCGCGCCTCGGGATCCTTGGCGCGCTCGATCTCCTCGCGGTACACGATGTTCACCGCGCCCTCGGGGCCCATGACCGCGATCTCCGCGCTCGGCCACGCGACGTTGTAGTCGCCGCGGATGTGCTTGCTCGACATCACGTCGTACGCACCGCCGTAAGCCTTGCGCGTGATGACCGTGAGCTTCGGCACGGTCGCCTCCGCATACGCGTAGAGCAGCTTCGCGCCGCTCCGGATGATGCCGCCGTGTTCCTGCGCGGTCCCGGGGAGGAAGCCGGGCACATCGACGAACGTCACGAGCGGGATGTTGAAGGCGTCGCAGAAGCGGACGAAGCGCGCGGCCTTCACCGACGCGTCGATGTCGAGCACGCCGGCGAGGACCATCGGTTGCTGGGCGACGACACCGACGCTGCGGCCGTCCAGATGCGCGAAGGCGCAGATGATGTTGCGCGCCCAGCCCTCGTGGACCTCGAGCATCTCGCCGTCGTCGAAGACGCGACGAATGGCCTCCTTCATGTCGTACGGCTTGCTCGCCGCGTCCGGCACGAGCGCGTCGAGCTCGCGGTCCTGCCGATCGGACGGGTCGTCGGTCGGAAGGAGCGGCGCGGGATCGAGATTGTTCGACGGCAGGTAGCCGATGAGACGCCGCAGGAGCTGCAGGCACGAGACTTCGTCGTCGCATTCGAAGTGCGCGACGCCCGACCGGCGTGCGTGCACGTCCGCACCACCGAGCTCGTCGAGCGTCACGTCCTCGTGCGTCACCGTCTTCACCACGTTCGGGCCGGTCACGAACATGTACGACGTGTCGCGCACCATCGCGATGAAGTCCGTGATCGCGGGCGAGTACACCGCGCCCCCCGCGCACGGGCCGAGGATCGCCGACACCTGCGGCACGACACCCGACGCGAGCACATTGCGCAGGAAGATGTCCGCGTACCCGCCGAGCGACACCACGCCCTCCTGGATGCGCGCGCCGCCCGAGTCGTTGAGCCCGATCACCGGCGCGCCGTTGCGCACCGCGAGGTCCATGACCTTGCAGATCTTCGCGGCGTGCGCCTCCGCCAGCGAGCCGCCGAACACCGTGAAGTCCTGCGAGAAGACGTAGACGAGCCGACCGTCGATGTGACCGAAGCCCGTTACGACGCCGTCACCCATGACGCGCTCGTCGTCGGGGATGAGCTCGGTGGGACGCGCCATCACGAAGGCGTCGAGCTCGGTGAACGAACCATCGTCGAGCAGCAGATCCACACGTTCCCGCGCGGTCAGCTTGCCCTTCGCGTGCTGCTGCTCGATCCGGGCCTCAGCGCCACCGCTCGCGGCGCGCTGCCGCAGACCGCTCAGTCGTTCGCTCGGGCTCACGCGGCTGAGGATAGGACGCGGTCTCGCCGGGTCGCTCAGATTGCTACGAAGTACGTCTCGCAGGCGAGCTGCACCAGCTCCGGCGTGAGCTCCGCCGGCTTGCCGAGGAACCGCGCCGCCGCGCCGAGGTGCTGCATGAGGTCACGCGGGTGGCACGAGCGGAGCGAGATGTTCCGCTCGAGGCAGTATTTCGCGATCCATTCGGCCGCCTTCGGATAGAAGGTGATCTTCTGCTGCGCGCAGACGCGGCGAAGGATCTCCATGAACTCCTCCGGCGTCGGCGGCTTGATCTCGATCTTGTACTGGATGCGTCGCAGGAATGCTTCATCCACCAGCGACGAGGGCGTCCGGTTCGTCGCGAAGACCAGGAGGACGTCGAACGGGACTTCGATCTTGCGACCGTCGCTCGTCGTGAGGAAGTCGACGTCGCGATCGAGCGGGACGATCCAGCGGTTGAGGAGCTGATCGGGCGAGGCGCGCTGGCGACCGAAGTCGTCGATGAGCAGCACGCCGCCGCTTGCCTTCATCTGGAACGGGGCTTCGTGGACCTTCGAGTTCGGGTCGAAGACGAGATCGAGGTCCTCGAGCGTCAGCTCACCGCCGACCTCGACGAACGGCCGCGAGACCGGGACCCAGCGGCGGTCGAAGCGCGCGTCGAGCTCCACCAGCGGACGGTGACGCGACGCGTCGTAGACGCGGATGATCTGCTGGCCGACGAGGATCGCGTACGGCACGACGATGCTGCCCTGGAGCATCGTGGCGAGCGCTTTCGAGATCGTCGACTTGCCGGTGCCGGGTGGCCCGAAGAGGAAGATCGACTGCGCGCTGTTGATCGCCGGCCCGAGCTGACGAAGCGTGAGGTCCGGCAGCACGAGATGCGCAAGCGCCTTGCGAAGACCCTCCAGGGTGACCTGCACCGCGCCGACCGACTGCGCGCGCACGCGAGCGACATAAGCCGCGAGCGGCACGGGCGCCGCGCCGACATATCCGTTGCGCGCCATCGCCTCTTTCGCGCGAACGGCGCCCTTCTCGGTGATCATGTAGACGTAGGTGGATGCCGTGACGCCGGCGCCACCCTTCACCTCGACGAGGTGCTCGGTCTTGCAGAAGTCGAGGACGGGCTGGAGGATCTTCAGGGGCAGGCAGAGGACCTGAACGAGCTCGGCTGCGGTCGTCGCCCGCTGATAGAGGAGCTTCAGCGTCAGGTCGGCAACGAACGCCGACGTGAGTCCGGTCTCTTCGATCGTTGCCGGTGCGAGCGGCGCGGACGCCTCGGCCGGCCGCGGCGCTGCGGCTGCGGGCGTTGGTGCTGATGCGGTCGGTACGGCGGTTGCCATCTGCTTCCCATCCTCCGGAACGCTGGTCCGCTGAGTTTAGGGGTGCTGGATTCCCCTAAAAGAGGGAAAGGGGTCGCAGCTTAGGTCTGGGCGGAGAAGATCACGAGGGCCCGCAGGGCAAGGACGCCGAGCAGCGCGAGGATCGGGGCGGTCACCGGCGCCCAGCGGCGCGCGCCGTCCAGCCGCGAGAACACGAACGGCGCGACCAGACCGAGGGCCACGACGAGCCACAGCAACAGCCAGACGCCCGACATCTTCCCGATGGTCCCGGCGACGGCGACCGTCACCAGGAACACCGCGATGAGGACGACCTCGAGGATGACAAAGTTGCGGTCGGCCAGCTCGAGCCGGACGGCGGTGCCGGCGTCGACGTAGCGCCGCGACCGCGCGAGAAGCAGGAGCAGCGCGGCCGCGCCGGTGAGCGAGGATGCCAGGAACACGCCGCCCAGCGGCCAGCCGTCGCTCCACACCGGTTGGTTCGAGACCGCGAGCAGCACGCCGGTGTAGCCGCAGACGAAGAGGCCGAGCGCCGTCCCGATGACGTTCCACACCGCGCCGACCGTCCCGCGCAGGATGCGGGCGATGGGATCGGCGGCATGCCATCCGCCCTCGGCGACCGCGCCGAGGAACGACACGAACGAGAAGAGCCCAAATCCGAGCAGCGCCCACGAGCCGAGCGACATCGGCGACCACGGCTTGAATGAGAGCCCGCCGCTGCTCGCGTCGAGCAGCATGTTGATGAAGCGCAGCGGCTGGCCCAGGTCGGCGATGAGGAACAGCGGGCACGGGAGGAGCGCCAGGAAGCTCGCGATGAAGGCGATGCGCGCGGCGCGCTGATCGTCCGGCGTGCCGACGAGCCGGAGCAGCGTGCCGATCGCGTACGAGCCGCCTGAGATACCTCCGAAGAAGAAGTACGCGAGGATCCACCATTCCCAGTTCGGCGGCGCGGCGAAGTGTTCAGCGGGTGGCATCGGTCTTCTCGTTCATCCGCTGCGAGCGGAACGCCAGCACGCCGGCGACGAGGCCGACGACCGCGGTGACGAAGCCGCCGGCGTACCCGGCGAGGTTGTTGCGGCTCGGCAGCGTCGCGTTCTGCGCGCTCGGCAGCTTGTAGACCTCGGGCTCGTCCATGAGCAGGAAGAAGGCGTTGAGTCCGCCGTACACCTTCGCATCGCGGCCGTAGAGCTGCGCCTTCTTGTACCCCGCCGTCTGCAACGCGGCGAGGCGCTTGTCGGCGGCGGCCTGCAGGTCATCGAGGTAGCCGAACTTGATCGATTCGGTCGGGCACGCCTTCGCGCACGCCGGCTGCAACCCGTTCTGCAGGCGGTCGTAGCAGAGCGTGCACTTGTGGGCGGTCCCCGTCTTCTCGTTGAAGCCGATGACGCCGTAGGGGCAGGCCGAGATGCAATCGCGGCAACCGTTGCAGACGTCCTGCTGGATGAAGACCGAGTCGTACTCGGTGCGCACGATCGCGTTCGTGGGACAGACCTCGAGGCAGCTCGCGTTCTGACAGTGCTTGCAGACGTCGCTCATCATCAGCCACGCCTGTCCGCCCGCGATCGGCGTGGGCGTCATGACCACGCCGTTGTTGTCGGGGATCTTCTCGATGAACTCGACGTGACGCCAGTTCTGCGCGTCGAGCTGCCCGGTGTTGTCGAAGCTGTCGAGGAGGAGCTCGGGCTTGTTGCCTTCGAGCTGGTTCCATTCCTTGCACGCGACCTCACACGCCTTGCAGCCGATGCAGATCGACGTGTCGGTGAAGAACCCCACCGGGCGCTCCTGGAAGGCAGCCATCAGAAGCCCATCAGGTTCAGCGTGACCTTCGTGAAGCCACGCTTCGCGGCCGCGATGTCGAGCGGGAGCGCCGCGATCTCGTCGACCAGTGGCACCGCGTTGCCTTCGAGGCGCGCGTCGATGCTCACGATGTAGCGCTTGCAGCGCTCGCAGCCGTCGACGCGCAGATGCGGAAGCTGCTCCGGATCCGCGAGCACGACGAGCTTGCTCGACTCGGTCTCGCCGCACGCCACGCAGGTCATCCGCGGATAGACCCATTCGCTCGCGCAGCGCGCGCAGACGAGACGGCGCTGTCCGGTGACGAGCGCCTCCCCGCTATCGGCAAAGACGCTCACCTGCGGCAACCCGCCGCAGACCGGACAGAACCGTTCCTCATTGGCGATGGGCAGGGCACGCGCAAGCTCCGGGAGCGCCTCGAGCACCGGCGCCGTCGCGGCGCGCGCGAGGAACACGTCGGTCCCCTCCTGCGCATCGCCGCGGAGCCACAGCGTCACGATGCGTTCGAGGTCACCCTCGTGAAAGCGCAGCAGGACGGCCTCGCGCAGCGTCTCGGTGCCGGCGCTCATGACCGCGCTCATCACGTCGGGGAGCGCCGCGCGCACGACGTAGGCGGCGAGATCATCGACACCGGGGCGATCCGCGCGGGCGCGCTCGAACACGCGCTCCTGCGCTTCGGCGACCGCGCCGTACAGCGCGAGCGGCTCGCGCGCGAAGTCGTAGCGCTCGGCGAGCTCGCCCGCGCGGCGGCGCCGGTCGGCGTAGCTGGTGACGCGTTCTGCGACGGCGTTCAATCGATCTTCTCGATGTTGACCAGGAACGACTTGTACTCCGGCGTCCGCGCGCCGACGTCGCCGACGAACGGCGTGAGCGCGTTCGCGAGCCAGTACTTGCTCTTATCCGGGTTCTGCTCGGCCGATACGCCGATGAAGCCCCAGTGGATCGGGATGCCGATCTGGTAGACCTTCTTGTTCCCCGCGAGCGTTACCGGTCCGAGTCGCTTGGTGACCGCGGCCGCGACCTCGATCTTCCCGCGCTCGCTAAAGACGCGGACGCGGTCGCCGTTCTTGATGCCCTTCTCCTGGGCGAGCTCCTCGGGCACTTCGACGAAGGCTTGCGGCTGGAGACCGACGAGGAGCGGCACGTGCTGCGTGACGTAGTGCTCGTGCTCGGTGAGCCGGTAGCTCGTCGCGACGTACGGGTACTTGTCGACCTTGCCGAAGCGGTTCGGACGGCCCGCGGCCTGGTCGTAGAGGAACGCGACCGGGTCCTCCGACTGCTTCTCGTGGAGCGGGTTGAGGATCGGCGCTTCGATCGGCTCGTAGTGCTCGGGGATCGGACCGTCGAGCATCGAGGACGAGTAGAGCCGGCCGACGCCCTCACCGTTCATGATGAACGGGTTCCACGAAGCCGGATCCTTCGGATTCATGTTGACGGGGTAATCGGGCACGTCGCCCGTCCACGCCGTCCCGTTCCACTGGATGCCGGGCCGCTTCGCGTCCCACGGCTTGCCGTCGAGATCCGCGGACGCGCGGTTGTAAAGGACGCGACGGTTCGCCGGCCAGCTCCACGCCCACGTGGGATAGAAGCCCATGCCGGTCGGATCGTTCTTCGCCGGATCCTGGACGCCATTGCGCCGCGCCATCAGGTTGCCGGCGTCGGTGAAGCTTCCCACGTAGATCCAGTCGCCCGAGGTCGTCGTCCCATCGGCTTTGAGGTTCGCGAACGACGTCATCTGCAACCCGGTCAACAGGTCCTTTCCGTTGATCTCTCTCGCGATCTCCTTGAGCTCGGGCTTCTTCGGGTCGTAGTAGTCGAGCGTCATCGCCAGGAGGGGGTCGGGGAACTTGCCACCCTGCTGGCGGTACATGGTCTTCACGCGGTCGAAGAGGTCCGCGAGGATCCAGTGGTCGTGCCGCGCCTCGCCCTCGGGCGGGATCACCTGCTCCTTCCACTGCGCCCAGCGACCGCTGTTCGTGAACGAGCCGTCCTTCTCGATCCAGTGCGTGGTCGGCAGCATGAAGACCTCGGTCTTGATATCGGCGGGCTTCATACCCGGCGCTTTCCAGAACTCGGAGCTCGTCGTCGGGAGCGGATCCATCACGACAAGCCACTTGAGGTTCGAGAGTGCCTGCAGCACCTGGTTCACGTCGGGGCCGATCGAGGTCGCCGTCATCCCGCTGAGGATGACGCCCTCCATCTTCCCCTTGAGGGCTTGGTCGAAGATCGACATCCACGACGAGTTCGTGGCCGGCTTCGGAAGGAAGTGGAACGCGAACTCGTTGTCCTTCGTCGCGACGCCGCGGTACCACGCCTTGAGCAGGCTCACGATGAAGTTGCGGTAGTTCGTGCCGAAGAAGTTCCACGAGTTGGGGTCGCTCTTCTTCGCCGCGCTCGCGGCGACGTAATCGTCGAGCGTTTTCTGCCCCGGCGCCGGGATCCGCAGGTAGCCCGGAAGGTTCTCCCACGAGATCGCGTGGTCGGTGTTGCCCTGGATGTTCGCGTGGCCACGTTCGGCGTTCATCCCGCCACCGGGGCGCCCGATGTTCCCGAGGAGCAGCTGCAGCACCGAACCGGATCGGATCAGCTGACCGCCGGTGGTGTGGTGCGTGAGGCCGACGGCGTACACGATGGTCATGACCTTGTCGGGCCGACCCATCTCGCCGACGATCTTCGCGACCTCCAGGAACTGCGCGGCCGGGATGCCGGTGATGCTCGACACCATCTCGGGGGTGTAGCGCGAGTAGAACTTCTTGAGCAGCTGGAACACCGAGCGCGGGTCCTGGAGCGTCATGTCTCGCTTCGCCTTCGCCTGCGTCGTGCCCGGCGCACCGTCGAGCGGCGCGCCTTCGGTCTCGTAGCCCCACGTCGAGGTGTCGTACGAGCGGGTCGTCGCGTTGTAGCCGGTGAAGAGGCCATCGTTGAAATCGAAGCCCTGCTTCACCACGAATGACGCGTTCGTGTAGTTCTTCACGTAGTCGGCGTGGTAGAGGTTGTTCTGCAGGACGTAGTTGATGAGGCCGCCGAAGTACGCGACGTCGGTGCCGGTGCGGATCCGCAGGTACATATCCGACACCGCCGAGGTCCGCGTGTAACGCGGATCGGCGTGGATCAGCTTCGCCCCGCCACCCGCGCCCGGGCCCTTGGTCGGGTCGAGCTTCGCCTTCACGAACCACTGGAAGCCGACCGGGTGCGCCTCCGCCGGGTTCGCGCCGTTGATGAGGATGACGTCGGCGTGCTTGATGTCACGCCAATGGTTCGTCATCGCTCCCCGTCCGAATGTGGCGGCCAAACTGACCACCGTGGGACCGTGTCAGACCCGAGCTTGCTGCTCGATATGCACGATGCCGAGCGTGCGCATCATCTTCGCCGCGAAGTAACCCTCTTCGCTGCTGAATGCGGCGCCGCCGGCAAAGGCGACCCCCTCGGTACGATTCACGACGTTGCCGTTCGCATCCTGCGCGACGAACGTGTTGTCGCGGGACGCCTTGATGTTCTGCGCGAGCTTGTCGAGCATGAAGTCCCAGGACTTCTCCTGCCACTCGGTCGCGCCGGCCGCCCGGTAGAGCGGCTTCTTGACGCGCCGCGAGCTGGTCGCGAGCTGCATCGCGGTCGCGCCCTTCGGACAGAGACGACCCTCGTTGATCGGGTTGTCGGGATCCCCCTCGATCTGCAGCAGCTGGGTGTTGCCGTCGGCACCCTGCTTCGTGTACGCGATGAGCCCGCAGCCCACGGCGCAGTACGGGCAGACCGAGTGGACTTCCTTCGCGCCCGCGATGCGAAAGTCGAGCTCCCGCTTTTTCGCCAGGCGCAGGTCGAAGCCGAGGGGGTTGGCGAGCGGTGCGAGTGCGGAGGCTCCGGCGCCGGCGGCGCCGAGCTTGAGGAGCTGACGACGGGTGAGGTCGCTCACGTCCTGGTCGCGTTCTATTCCTGGCATCGGTCTGCGTCAAGTCGTACGCGCGCTATCGTCGGCCAGATGAACGCGTTCTTTTCCTCGCTCGCGAGACGCTGGAGCGACGCGGCACGCGGTCGCGGCGTGAAGATCGACGAACCCACGCTCGAGGCCGACGTCGCCGAGGAGATCCTCGAGCTCGCGCGCGTAGTGGCGCACACGACGGAGCGCCGGTTCGCCCCGCTCGCGACCTTTACGGCGGGTGTCGCCGCGGAACGTTTGCGCGCTTCGAAAGGCGCGCTCGCTCCCGGCGCCGCGGCCGCGTACCTGCGCGAGGTACGCGAAGCGCTGGAGCGCGAGGCGCCGACACCATGACGGAAGGAACGCCGAACGCGACAGAAGCGGCGACGGTCCCGCTGCGCATCGGCGTCCGGCTGTCGCCGAGCGGCGACGCCGGCGAGTTCTTCGCCGACGCCAAGGCGATCGAGGCGGCCGGCGCGGATTCGCTGTGGATCGACGCCGCCGACGCCGATCCCTATGTCGCCCTCGCGGCGCTCGCCGCGGTGACCTGGCGGGTGCGGCTCGTGGCGCGCGGCGCGGCTGCACAGACCGCGGCGCGCGAGACGTGCGCGCACCTCGCGCGGGGACGGCTCGTCGTGGCGGAGGAGTCGCACGAGCGCTGGACCGAGTCGCCGTTCCCAGCGAGCCGCGTCGCGTGGGACGAGCTGCGTACGGCGAGCACGGCCGCGGGCGTGACCGGCGTCGTGCTGCCGAACGATCCGCGGCTCATCGATCTGTTGCGAAATCCCGACATCATCGAAGCGCGCGACGATCTCAAGCTGTCGTTCGGCTAGTCAGCGCTCGCGGTCAGTAGCTCGGTGCCCCCGAGGCCTTCGGGCCGTTCGACGGCCCGTAGCACGCCGGTGCGACGGTCACGACGCTCAGCGCGAGCACCAGCGCCAATGCGAGCGTGCCGAGTCGCGAGATCCGTTTTCTCATGATCGACCCGCCTGCAGTCTTCGTGCCTTGACCCGGTCGGGCGCCGATCATGCCGCGCGCCCTTCGCGCAGCTGCGTGCGCACCGCCCGCGGATCGGCGCTCGGCGCGATGAACAGCGTCAGCATGATCCCGTAGTACGGCAGGTGGCCGAGCAGCTCGAGCCAGCCGAACACCGGCAGCGTGATCGTGAACAGCACGGCGCCGATCGCCATGACGGGGCGCGTCAGCTGGCCGGAGACGATGACGATGCCGATGACGAGCTCGGTCAGGCCGGCCAGGTACGCGAACTGGTCGTTCGAGACGCCGAGCCCCGCCACGACGTTGAGGTACGGCCGGTCGGCGAGCAGCGCGTTCGCCAGCCCGGGGTCGAGCAGCTTCTCGGTGAGCGCGCCGAACGCGATGCCGGCGCCCATGCACACGCGCAGCAGCGTCAGCGCGGCCGCCGGAGCCTCCCTCACCGGCAGCGCGCGGCGCTGCCCGAAGACGCGGTCGATCGACACCGCGCCGCGGCCGATGATGAAAAGGAAGATCGCCGCGCCGAGGATGTGGACCTGCTCGAGGATCGACTCGACGTTGAACGGCTGCATCGCGACGACGCCGAGCAGCGCCAGGGCGACGGCCGCGGGGCGCGCTGCGAGCCCCAGCAGGAGGAAGAGCCCGCACACGGCCTCGACCGCGAGCAGAGCGAAGCCGAAGGCGTCGCTCTCGACCCGCAGCGACGGCACGAACAGCATCCCGAGGACCGCGGCGACGATCAGCGCGATGCCGAGATGCACGCCGAGCACGAGCGGGCCGAGCCACGCGAAACGCTCGAGCGCGCGGAAGATGCGCGGCTCCGGCACCGTTCGCTGCACGAGCGCGGCGACGGCCGTCGCCAGGGCGGCGATCGCGAACGCGGCGATGACCGGGAATGTCAGGAGCAGCGAGTAGTCGGTGGGATGCCGCGAGGGATCGGTGAACCACTTGACGTGACGCGCTAACGAGCCGAGCACGTTCGCCCCGCGCACACGCGTTATGCCACCGGCGCCTGAAGTCCGATCAGCCGCTCCTGCCCGGAGTACACGTTGAAGCGGTCGTCGCGCAGGAATCCGACGAGCGTGAGCCCGAAACGCAGCGCGGTCGCGACCGCGAGGCTCGATGGCGCGCCGACCGCGACGAGGATGGGGATGCCCGCCGCGACCGCCTTCTGCACGACCTCGTAGCCCGCGCGGCCGCTCACGGCGAGGACGGAGGTCGAGAGCGGCAGCCGACCGTCGAGGAGCGCGCGCCCCGCGACCTTGTCGACGGCGTTGTGCCGACCGATGTCCTCGCGCAGCGTCACGAGCTCCCCGCCGGCCGTGAACAGGCCCGCGGCGTGGAGACCGCCGGTCGCGTCGAACACACGCTGCCCGCCGCGCAGCTGCTGCGCCAGCGGCGGCAGCATCGCGGCCTCGACGCGGGGACCGTCCGCGAGCGGCGCGTGATCGTGCGCGAGCGACTCCACCGTCGTCGCGCCACACACGCCGCAGGCGGAGCTCGAGAGGAACGACCGCTCCGGACGACGACCCGTGCCCTGGCGCACATGGATATCGACTTGATTCGACTCGACGAGGTCATCTTCGACGGGCACGCGGTCCTCGCGCTCACCCGACTCCGCGCTGATTCTTATTCCGGTCACCTCCGCGAGCGAGCCGATGACGTGCTCAGCGGAGAGCAGCCCGAGCGCGAGCTCGATGTCGTGGCCGGGCGTGCGCATCACGATGCTGAGCGGCTCGCCGTTCAACAGGAGCTGTAGCGGTTCCTCCGCGGCGACCGCGTCGTCGACGTGCTCCCACGCGCGGCCGCGCCAGCGCGAGATCGGGATGCGGGGCGCCTGTGGGCGCGCCATGCGCCGATCGTACCGTCAGCGGTACGACGCGGGCGCGTGGCGCCAGGTCGCCCAGTTGTCCGCGTCGTGACTCGTGAAGACACGCCCCAGATCGCCCCCGGCGAGCGAGCGGATCAGCGCGAGCGACTCTTTCGCCGCGTCTTGATCCATCGCGGGTATCTCGCCGCGCTCGATGTTCTCGCGCGTGAACGCCGCGTCGCCGGTGAGCACCACCCGTCCGGTCTCGGCGAGGTCGACGACCAGCGACTGATGACCGGGCGCGTGACCCGGCGTGGGCACGACCTCGACGCCGGTCGCGACGCGGGTGCGGCCGGTCACCGGGAGATAGCGCAGCTCGGCGATGTCCCAGTACACGCCGGGGAAATTCGGCTTGCCCTTCGCGAACGCGAGATGCTCGGCTTGCACGACGAACGTGGCGTGCGGGAACGCGCCGTTGTTGCCGGCGTGGTCGAAATGCAGGTGACTGTTCACCACGATGGCGACGTCGTCGGGCTTCACGCCGAGCGAGGCGAGGCGCGAGACGATCGCGTCCTCCGCCTCCATTGCGACGCGCATCGCGACGGCCTCGCGATCGGGCGGCGGCTTTCCGAATGTCGCGTACGGATTCGCGACGTGCACCGGATGGAGTCCCGTGTCGAACACGATGCTGCCCTCGGGCGTGCGGATGAGCGCCGACCACACCGGAGCCAGAACATGCACATCCGAGTCCGAGCCGCTGACCCACGAGTGGAACGCGCCACGCATGATGTCGACCGCGCCGGTGCGGAACAGGAACAGCTCGATCACGACTGCGCTCCGTGCGCGAGAACATGGCCGCGCCCGCGAGCGATGAGCCAGCGATTGACGGGAAATGCGACCGCGAACGCGATGACGAGCCCCAGCACGAGGCTGCCCCAGAACAGCGCGTCGGTCAGGCCGGCCGCCATGGCGCCGGGCACGAAGAGGACGATGATGTTGTCGACGGTCTCCATCACGACGATCGAGATCGTGTCCGCGGCCGCCGTCACACCGATGGCTTGACCGAGAGCCATGCCGCCGCGGAGCAGTGGCACGAACGTGAGCGAATAGCCGAAGACGAACGCCAGCACGATGCCGGCGACGATCGACGCCTCGATCGTGAGGCCGAGCGCCCCGGAGACCAGAAGCCCGACGATCTCGCCGATCGCGCAACCGGTGAGGCAGTGGCGCGTCGCGTCGAGCGCCATGCGCGTCACACCCGGCTGGGCCGCTTGCTGCGCGTGATTCATTCGCGCAGCAGCTCGTCCACCGCCGCGTACGGATCGATCGCGCGCTGGGCGACGCGCGCGATCGCGTGCTCGACACGGTCCTCTCCGAGGCGATCTCGCAGCCGGCGCACCAGCGCGTCGCGCAGCAGGTCCTCGACCTCCGCGCGCGCGGCCGCGCGCCGGCGCATGTCGCGCTCGCCGCTCTCAGCTGCCCAGGCGCGATGCTTCGCGATGGCGGCGACCAGCTGATCGGTGCCCTCGCCCGTCGCGGCAATGGTGCGGATGATCGGCGGCTTCCACGCGATACGCGGCGCCCCGAGCGTCAGCATCTGCGCGAGGTCGCGCGCGGTCTCATCCGCGCCAGGACGGTCGGCCTTATTCACGACGAGCACGTCCGCGATCTCGAGCACGCCGGCCTTGATGGCCTGGATGTCATCACCCAGGCCCGGGACCGTGACGAGGCAAACGGTGTCAGCGACGCGCACCACCTCGACCTCTTCCTGCCCCACTCCGACCGTTTCGACCAGCACGACGCCGTAGCCGAGCGCGTCGAGCACATTGACGATGCGTGAGGTCGCGCGCGCGAGACCGCCCGCGTGGCCGCGGCTCGCCATGCTGCGGATGAACAGGCCCTCGTCGAGGAAACGCTCGCGCATCCGAATGCGATCGCCGAGGATGGCACCGCCGGTGAACGGCGACGACGGGTCGACGGCGACGACGGCGACGCGATCGGTGGTCGCGCGGTACGCCCCCGCGAGCCGGTTCACGAGCGTGCTCTTGCCGCCACCGGGCGGGCCGGTGATGCCGACGATCTCCGCATGACCGGCGAGCGGATACAGCGTGCGCAGCGCGTCAGCGGCGCCAGGCTCGTCGTTCTCCACCACGGAGAGGAGGCGCGCGGTCGCGCGTTTGTCGCCGGCCCGAGCGCGCCCCAGCAGATCGGACGAGGCGACGGTCACGAGGTCGATCGCGCCAGGTCCCTCGCGATGACGATGCGCTGCACCTCGCTGGTCCCCTCGCCGATCTCCATGAGGCGCGCGTCGCGCACGATGCGCTCCACGGGGTAGTCGCGCAGGTAGCCGTAGCCGCCGAGGATCTGCAGACAGTCGTTCGCCGCTCGGCTCGCCGCTTCGGTCGCGTAGAGCTTCGCCTTGGACGCGGCGACGCTGAACGGCTTGCCGCAGTCGGCGAGCGCCGCGGCGCGGTGGACGAGGAGACGTCCGGCGTCGAGCTGGGTCCGTGCGCGCACGATCTTCCACTGCGTCATCTCGAACTCCACGATCGGCCGGCCGAACTGACGGCGCTCCTTCGCGTAGGCGATCGCGCATTCGAGCGCCGCGCGTCCGAGCCCGAGGGCAAGCGCGCCGATCCCGATGCGGCCCCGGTCGAGCACCTTCTTCACGTCCTCGAAGGCCAGGCCGTCGGCGCCGATGCGATCGCGCTCCCCGACGCGGCAGTCTTCGAGCACGAGCTGCGAGGTATCCGAGGCGGACAGTCCCATCTTCTTCTCGGTCTTTCCGGGACGGAATCCCGGCGTCCCGCGAGAGACTCCGAAGGCCGAGAGCTTGCGTTCGCCCGCGCCGGCGATCACCACCGCGAAACCGGCGACCCCGCCGTTGGTGATGAACTGCTTCGTCCCGCTGAGGACGTAGCCACTGCCCTCGCGGACCGCGCGGCTCTGCACCGCGATCGCGTCCGATCCGGACGACGGCTCGGTGAGCGCCCACGCGCCGAGGTAGTCACCGCGCGCGAGCGGTGGGAGCCAGCGGCGCTTCTGCTCCTCGTTCGCCGCGACGAGGAGATGTCCTATGCAGAGGCTGTTGTGCGCGGCGACGGTGAGCGCGATCGACCCGTCGGCCGCCCCGAGCTCCTCCATGACGAGCGCGACGGTGAGGGTGTCGAGCCCGGCGCCGCCGAGCTCCGCGGGAACGGCGAGGCCGAGCAGACCGAGCTGCGCGAGCTCCGGCAGCAGCTCGAGCGGGAACGTGCCGGCCTCGCTCCACCTCTCGGCGTTCGGCGCGATGTGTCCGCGGCCGAAGTCGCGCACGGCATCGCGAACGGCGAGCTGATCGTCGCGGTAGTCGAACCGCACTAGCTGTGCTGCGGGTACGCCGCGCGCACCGACGCGTCGAGCGTCGGCAGCAGCTCGTCGACGAGCTTCTGGTCCGCCTCCATCACGGGGCGGTCGATGTCGAACGCTTTGCGCCGCGCGGCCGATATCAGCTGACGCTGCTCTGGCGCGAGCTTTGCGAATGCGATGAGCCGCGCCTTGGTCAGGCGCTTGCGCTCTTCGAGATTGTCGATGCGGGTCAGCTCTCGCATCTGCGGAGTGAGCGCGCCGACACGCGCGATGTCATTTGGCACCGCCGCGGTCAGCTCGAACCGCTTCTTCCAGAACTCGATCGCCGTGGCCTCGTCGCTGCCGACCAGCGATGCCAGACCGACGTCGATGGGCCGCGTGTCCTTCTTGCTTCCGAACAGTCCTGCCATCGTCTCACTCCCTTTGGTGACTTCTCACGCTGTTGCTCGTTTCGCGCCCACTGTCTCGCGTACGTATTTCGCGATGTCGTCAAGTGACGCGCCCGGCGGGAAGATCCGACCCACTCCGTGCTTCTGCAGACCCGGGACGTCGGCCTCGGGGATGATCCCGCCGCCGAAGAGCAGCACGTCGTCCATGCCCTTCTCGCGCATGAGCTCGGCGATGCGTGGGAAGAGATAGTTGTGCGCGCCGGAGAGGAGCGACAGCCCGATCACGTCGGCGTCCTCCTGCAGCGCGGTCTCGACGACCTGCTCCGGTGTCTGGTGCACGCCGGTGTAGATCACCTCCATGCCCGCGTCGCGCAGGGCGCGTGCCACGACCTTCGCGCCACGGTCATGGCCATCGAGCCCGGCCTTCGCGACGACGACGCGGATCGGACGCTTCAGATCGTCACTCCGAGGTCCTCACCGAGGTGCTCCTCCCAGTGGAGGTACGTGTAGAAGCCGATGACGTCGGCGACATTGAGATCCGGCGTGCGGTCGCCGCTGGCCACGATCGCCTCACGCACCCGGCGCTGTGAGGTGTCGAGCTCGTCGAGCATCGCCTCAGGCCCGACAAGCCGATGCGCCTCGACCGCGCGTTCGTTCTCCGCCTGGATCGTCTGTGCGCTCCATCTGCCGAACTTACCTGCCTCGAGCTCGTTCGCGGCGACCTGCATCCAGTTCGCGACGTGCGCGCACATGTCACGGCACGACCAACCGGACGGCGTCGCGCTCATGAGCCCGGCGCGACCGCGATCGCGTACGGCGGCGCGGAAGGCGCTCCAGCCCTCATCGAAGCGACGCAATGTCTCTTCCTTCGACGCCGGGACCCATCGTTCGATCTCCGGGAGGTGCTCCGCGAAGTGGCCGTAGCTCTCGCCGGCGATGAGGCGGACGGCCATGAAGTGGACGTCGTCATCGGGTGAGAGCGCCGACACGGTCTCGACGACCTTCTTGTACGCGTCGTCGAGACGCTTCACGACCTCGTGGGCGGAGCGCATGTCGGCCGCCGCCGCTTCGCGATCGTTCTCGGCTTGAATATTCCGGATCGGCCCGCGACGGCCCGCAAGACGCTCCGGCAGCGCCTCCTCGAGCGTCTCGAGCCAGAACGCGAGGTGCGAGAGAAGCGCTTTGCCCGTCCATCCGGCCTTCGTCTTGTCGCTCAGCGGCCGCAGGCCGACGCGCCCGACGGCACGACGGAACGGACGCCACCCCTCGCGCATCCGCTCGAGGAGCTGCGCCGGACGCTTTGGGACCGCGGCGAACAGCTCGGTGTGGTGCTCGGCGTAGTGGCCATAGCTGTCGCCGGCGGTGACCGCGATCGCCCAGCCGTCATTCGCGCGGATCTGCTCGGGCGTGAGTTTCTCGACCTCGGCAACGAGCGCGGTGTGCGCGGCGTCCAGGTCCGCGAGGACCTCGGCTCCCGATCGCGTGTTCGCGCGCTCGGCCATCTCGGCATTGAACGCGTCGGTCGTGACGCCACTCGCCGCGAACTCTCCCGTCTCGCGAAGGCGCGCCAGACGTTTCGCGGCGTTGTCCTCCCAGCCAGCGACGTGCTGCGCCAGGGCTTTGTACGTCCATCCGGTCGACGTCGTCGCATCGAGGCCGGATGCGCCCAGCGACATCAGCGCGAGGCGGAAGTTGATCCACCCCGCGTTCACCGCCATCGCGAGTTCCTTTCCGGTCTTGATCGACGCGTCGAGATCGCCGAAGTGATCGGGGTAGTGCTGCGTGGTGTTCCATTCGACGACCTGCAACGCGAGCTCCGGAACTTCGCGTCCCTCGAACGAGCGCACGACCTGCGCCACCGCGGCGTGCGATCTCGCGAGCCGTTCCTTGAGGTCGTTGATGCTGGTGTCACGCGTTTCGGCGCTGACCTTCGCGTTGAAGCCGTCGATGTCGTTGTAGTCGCCCAGATCGCCGGATCCCGCGAGGACGCTCTCGACGCGCGGCGGGATGGTCTCCTCCCACGCCGCGAGGTGCGCGAGGACCTCGCGTAGAGTCATGCCTGACGGAAGCTTCTCGTCGTACCGTTCACTCGGCACCGCGTCGAGCACCGCGCGCGTCGCGACGTACATGTGCTCGACCCGCGCCAGCAGGTCGCTCTTAGAAATAACCGGGGTCGTGGTAGACACCGAAGACCTCCTTCAGCACCTGTACCTGCTCACCGACGCTCGCGTTCGCGCGCGCGCATTCGAGGAACTCCGGCATGAGCTCGCCCCGTGCCTTCGCCGCGGCCCGCAAGCGAGCCATCGCCTCGCGCCAGCGCCCGGCGTCGCGCTTCGCGCGAACGTCCGTTAGGCGCCCGATCTGCCGGTGCTCGACCTCGGGATCGAGCTCGAGCGTCGGGATCGCCGGCTCGGCCTCCGTCGCGTACTTGTTGATGCCGACGATCGTTCGCTCGCCCTTCTCGACCTCCTCCTGGAAACGGAATGACGCCTCGGTGATCTCGCGCTGCGGGTAGCCGCGCTCGACCGCTTCGACCATGCCGCCCATCTTCTCGATCTCGCCGAGGTAGCGGTCGAAGCCGTCCTCCATCACGTTCGTGAGGTGCTCGAGGTAGTACGAGCCGGCGAGCGGGTCGGCCGTATCGGCGACACCGGACTCGTGCGCGATCACCTGCTGGGTCCGTAGCGCGAGCGTCACTGCTTCCTTCGTCGGGAGCGCGTACGTCTCGTCGAGCGAGTTCGTGTGTAGCGACTGCGTGCCGCCGAGCACCGCGGCGAGCGCCTGCAGCGCCACGCGGACGACGTTGTTGTACGGCTGCTGCGCGGTGAGCGAGACGCCCGCGGTCTGCGCGTGGGTCCGCAGCTGCAACGCGCGCGGATTCGTCGGGTGGTACCGGCGCTCGATCTCGCGCGCCCAGATCCGTCGCGCCGCGCGGAACTTCGCGATCTCCTCGAAGAAGTCGTTGTGCACGTCGAAGAAGAAGGACATCCGGGGCACGAAGTCATTCACATCGAGGCCCGCCGCGACACCCCATTTCACGTACTCGAGACCGTCGATGAGCGTGAACGCGAGCTCCTGGATCGCCGTCGAGCCCGCCTCGCGGATGTGGTAGCCGGACACCGAGATCGTGTTCCACTTGGGCACTTCGCGTGACCCGAAGCGGAACGTGTCGATGACCAGGTCCATCGCCGGCCGCTCGGGGACTATCCACTCGCGCTGCGCGATGTACTCCTTCAGAGCGTCGTTCTGGATCGTCCCGCCCAGCGCGGTGAGCGGGTAGCCGCGCTTCTCCGCGGCCGCGAGGTACATCGCCCACACGATCGAGGCGGGTCCGTTGATCGTCATCGACGTCGTGACCTGATCGACCGGGATCTTGTCGAACAGGATCTCCATGTCGCGGATCGTGTCGACCGCGACGCCCTCGCGCCCGACCTCGCCGCGCGAAAGCGGATCGTCGGAGTCGCGCCCCATCAGCGTCGGCATGTCGAACGCCGTCGAGAGTCCGGTCACCCCGTGCGCAAGGAGGTAATGGAAGCGCTCGTTGGTGTCCTCCGCCGAGCCGAAGCCCGCGAACTGCCGCATCGTCCAGAGGCGCGAGCGGTACATCGTGGGATGGATGCCACGCGTGTACGGGAATTCGCCGGGCGGCGCGAGCTCGCGCGCCGGATCGAAGCCCTCGAGATCGTCGGCCGTGTACAGCGGCTCGATCGGGACTTCCGACAGCGTCGTGAACTTCTCCTTGCGCTCGGCGCGCTTCTTCACGGCGGGCGCGTACTGCTCGTCGAGCCACCGCTGCTTCGCGGTCTTGTCCTTCTGAAGTGTCATGCCGCGACCAGCGAGCGCGCGACGACCATGCGCTGCACCTCGCTCGTTCCTTCGTACAGGGTCGTGACGCGAGCATCGCGCGCGTACCGCTCGACCTCGTACTCGCGCATGTACCCGTAGCCGCCGAAGACTTGCAACGCCTGATAGGTCGCGCGCTGAGCCGCCTCGCTCGCGAAAAGCTTGGCCATCGACGCTTCGCGGGTGAACGGGCAGCCGCGATCACGAAGCCACGCCGCCCGCAGCACGAGAAGCCGCGCCGCATCGATATCCGTGCGCGCGCGAGACAGCGAGAAGCGGATCGCCTCGAACTCGAGGAGCGGCCGGCCGAACTGGCGCCGCTCGCGCGCGTAGCCGATCGCGCGGTCGACCGCGGCACGTGCGATGCCGATGGACTGCGCGGCGACGCCGATGCGCCCGCCGTCCAACCCCGCGAGCGCGATGCCGAACCCACGCCCGACCTCGCCGAGAACGGCGTCGGCGCCGACGCGGGCGTCTTCGAGCCCAAGCGTGCTCGTATCCGAGGCGAGAAGGCCCATCTTGCTCTCGGACGGACCGAGGCTCACGCCGTGTGCGTCGGTAGGAACGATGAAGGCGGTGATGCCGGCGTGCGGCTTCCCCGGCTCGGCCGCGCCGACGCGCGCGAAGGTGATGACGAGCGGCGCGTAGTGCGCGTTCGTCACGAAGTGCTTCCGTCCGTTGAGCACCCAGCCATCGCCGTCACGCCGCGCGGTCGCGCGAAGGGACGCGGCATCGCTGCCGCTGCCGGCCTCGGTGAGCGCGAACGCACCGAGCCCGGATCCATCCATCAGGCGCGGCAGCCACCGGGCACGCTGCTCGCGCGTGCCGTAGCGCACGATCGAGCCCGCGACGATGCCGCTGTTCACCGATACGCCGATAGCGAGCGAGGCCCACGCCGCGCCGAGCTCCTCGAGGACCAGCGCGAACACGACCGTGGACGCGCCAAGGCCGCCGTCCGCCTCGGGCACGCCCATCCCGAGGACGCCGAGCTCGCCCAGATCGTGGATGACGTCCGCGGGCAGCGCGCCATCGCGCTCCGCGTCCGCGATCCGTGGCGCCAGACCCGCCGACCAGTCGCGCACCGCGCCGGCGAGCTCGCGTTCGGTCTGCCCCGCCTCTGGCCGCATCAGGCTCCTGCCTTTGTCTTCTTCACGGCCTCGGTGAACGCGGGCAGGAACTCAAACAGGTCGCCGACCACGCCGTAGTCCGCGATCTTGAAGATGTCGGCGTCGGGATCCTTGTTCACCGCGACGATGACCTTGCTCGACGTCATGCCGGCCAGGTGCTGGATCGCGCCGGAGATCCCGAGCGCGATGTACAGATCAGGCGTGACGGTCTTCCCGGTCTGCCCGACCTGCTCCTCGTTCGGCCGCCAGCCGGCGTCGGTGACCGCGCGCGATGCGCCGGTCGCTGCGCCGAGCGCGTCCGCGAGCTCCTCGAGCAGCTTCCAGTTCTCCGGGCCTTTGAGGCCGCGACCGCCGGACACGATGACGCGCGCCTCGCTGAGCGAAACGCGCTTGCTCGAGGTCGCGGTGGGCTCGAAGCGGACGAACTTCAGCGGCCCCCCGGCGCTCGCGTCGGCGCTGATCTGCGTCGAGCTCACCTGAGGAACACCCGCGGGCAAAGTCCACGCGCCGGGACGGATCGAGAGGACCGCCGGCGTCGGAACGCGCAGCGTCGCCCGCACCTTCCCGGCGTACATGGATCGCTTCGCCTCGAACGCACCGTCCTTCACCGCCGCATCGGTGCAGTCGGCCGCGTACGCCCAGCCGAGCTTCGCCGCGACGCGTGCGGCGAGGTCGCGGCCGTTCAGCGTCGCGCCCATGAGCACGGCGTCGGCGCCATTCGTCTTCGCGCGCTCGGCGACCGCGCTCGCGTGCGCGACCGGGTGATAACGATCGGTCCCCACGACTTCGACGACCTCGACGTCGCCGAACGACTTCGCCTTCAGCGCCACTTCCGCCGACGCGCGGCGCAGCTCGCCGTCCTTCCGCTCCACGACGACGAGGATCTTCATAGGACCTTCGCCTCTTCGTGCAGGAGGCGCGCGAGCTCCACCGCCAGAGCCTTCGCGTCGCCGTCGGCCTTCAGGATCTTCCCCCCGCCGCGCTGCGGCGGCGGCTCCATCGCGACGACCTCGGCCCGCGGCGCACCCGGCGTGACGCCAAGCGCGGCGAGATCCTTCTCGGGGATCTCCTTCTTCTTCGCTTTCATGATCCCGGGCAGGCTCGGGTAGCGCGGCTCCTTCGCGCTCTTGTGGACAAGACCAACGACCGGAAGCGGCGCGCTCCACACCTCGTGGCCACCCTCGATCTCGCGCCACAGCTCGATGCCGTCGCCGGCCGCCGCGATCTTCGTCAGCATCCCGACGTGCGGCCAGCCGAGTGCCTCGGCGAGCGCCGGACCCACGAGACCCTGGTCGTCGTCCGACGCCTGCTTCCCGCAGAGGACGACGTCCGGCTGCGCTTCTTTCACGACCGCGGCGAGCGCCTTCGCGACGTCGAGACCGCCGATCTTGTCGTCCGCGGTGACCAGGGTCGCGTCGTCGCAGCCCATCGCGAGCGCCTGGCGCAGCGCGTCGCGCGATCGCGCGGGGCCGACCGTCACGACGGAGACCGTCGTCGACGGATCCGAGTCCTTGTGCTCGAGCGCGAGCTCGATCGCGTACTCGTCGTAGGGCGAGATCGACCACGTGATGCCCTCGGTCGCGACGGACTTCCCGTCGGGCGCGACCTTCACGCGCACGGTGGAGTCGGGCACCTGCTTCAGACAGACGAGGAATTTCACCTCAGACGATCTCCTCGTCGTTCGCGTAGCGGAGTCCGACCCAGATCGCGAAGACCGCGATCACGATCGCGAACAGCGTGCCGACGATCCACGCGATCGTTCCGCCGTCGGTGAGATCCATCAGTTCGTCTCCAAGCGCGCCGCGACGAGCTCGAGCACGTCGACCGGCTTGATGGACTCTTGCACGCCTTTGGCCCCGACGCCTTCCTCGAGCATGATCAAGCAGTAGGGGCAACCGCTCGCCACCTTGGTCGCGCCCGACTTCGTCGCGAGCAGCTGATCGATGCGGCGGTGGTTCACGCGCTGGCCCATCTTCTCTTCCATCCACATCCGCCCGCCGCCGGCGCCGCAGCAGAACCCGCGCTCGCGGTTGTGTGGGGCGATCTCGGCCCGCGTCACGCCGGGGACCGCGTCGAGCACGTCGCGCGGCGCGTCGTAGATGCCGTTGTGGCGACCGAGGTAGCACGGGTCGTGGTACGCGACGACCTCGGCGGCGGCCCCGTCGCTCATCGCGATCTTCTTCTCCTCGAGCAGCTTCTTCACGAGCGGCAGCGCGTGGGTGACCTCGTAGTTGCCGCCGAGCTGCGGGTACTCGTTCGCGATGGTGTTGAGGCAGTGGGGGCAGGAGGTGATGACTTTCTTCACCGCCGCCGCGTTCAGCGTCTCGATGTTCTGCTGCGCCTGCAGCTGGAACAGGTACTCGTTGCCCATGCGGCGTGCCGGATCGCCGTTGCACGTCTCCGCGGCACCGAGGATCGCGAACGAGACGCCGGCCGACTTCAGGATCGACGCGAGAGCGCGAGCGACGCGCTGGTTGCGGCGGTCATAAGACGCGGCGCACCCGACGAAGTACAGGTATTCGGCATCGGGCTTCTCGGCGAAGGTGGGGATCTCCAGACCCTGCGCCCAGTCGCCCCGCGTCTCGCGCGGCTCGCCCCACGGATTCCCGGCGCGCTCGATGTTCGTCATCGCGCGCTGCGCCTCCGGTGGCGCGGCCCCTTCCATCAGCGTGAGCGAGCGGCGCATGTCGACGATCTTGTCGATGTGCTCGATCGTCACCGGGCACGCTTCCACGCACGCCGCGCAGGTGGTGCAAGCCCAGAGCTCATCTGGCTTCGTCTCGACCCAATGCGCCGGCGCCGTCGTCTCGGCCTTCGCGTCGGCGAGTAGCTTCGGTCCCTCGCGCAGCAGCTGGTCGCGGATGTCGAGCACGATCTTCTGCGGGTCGAGCGTCTTGCCGGTCGCGAGCGCCGGGCAGTTGTCCGAGCAGCGCCCGCACTCGGTGCAGGTGTAGCCGTCGAGCAGCTGCTTCCACGAGAAGTCGCGGATGTTGGCGGCGCCGAAGGTCTCCTTGCTCTCGATGTCCTCGATCAGCTGGAGCGCCCCGCGCGGTCGGGACGTGCGGAAGTACACGTTCGGCAGCGTGGTCACGATGTGCAGGTGCTTCGTGCGCGGCAGGTACACCGCGAAAGCGAGGATCGTCACGACGTGCGCCCACCACGCACCCGCGAACAGCGCGGCCGAGCTGTCGCCGCCGTAGAGATCCTTGAGAAGACCAGCGAGCGGCGGCGGCGTGACGCCCGTCTCGAGCTGCCCCGCCGCGATGCCCGCGCTCTCGAACACGAGCAGCGTGAGCATGAGGAACGCGATGAGCCCGAGGATCACGTAGCCCTCCGGCGCGATGTGCATGCGCGGCGGTCGCACGAACGCGCGCCGCACGACCGCGACGATCACCGCGGCGAGCACCGCGACGGCGAAGATGTCGAGTGTCCAGGCGTAGAGCCCGCTGTCGGTGAAGGGCAGGTGGCGGCCGAAGAGTCCGGCCAGCAGCAGATCGGCGCTGCCGTAGGTGATGACGAGGAAGCCCCAGAAGATGAGCGCATGCCCGATGCCGCGCACGTAGTACGGGCGCTTCAGGAGCTTGCGCTGCCCGAGGTAGATCACGACCTCGTCACGCAGCCGACGCAGCGGCCGATCGTTCCGATCCTCGTTGCGCCCGAGCCGCAGCAGCCGATACAGCAGCGTCGCGCGCCAGAAGAATCCGCCGAACCCGAGCAGGATCAGCGCGAGCAGGACCAGCACCAGACCCTGCGTCGGGGCGGTCACCGCTCGTTCACTCCTTGAGGATCTCCTCGGCGATGACGAGGTTCATGATCTCGCTCGTCCCCTCGTAGATCTCGGTGATCTTCGCGTCGCGGTAGTGACGCTCGGCCGGGAAGTCCGTCAAGTAGCCGTAGCCGCCGAAGATCTGCACGCACTCGCGCGCCGCGCGGACCGCGACATCGCTCGCGAATAGCTTCGCCTGCGCCGCCGCGAGGATGTGGTCCTCGCCGCGGTCCTTCAGCGTCGCGGCGCGCCAGACCAGGAGGCGCGCGGCGTCGATCTCCGTCGCCATATCCGCGAGCTTCCACTGGATCGCCTGGAACTCGACGATCTTCTTACCGAACGCCTCGCGCTCCTTCGCATACGCGAGCGAGTCCTCGAGGCATGCGCGTGCGATGCCGACGGCCTGCGCCGCGATGCTGATGCGTCCGCCGTCGAGCGTCGAGAGGGCGATCTTGAAACCCTCGCCAGTCTGGCCCAGCAGGTTCGCCCCCGGCACACGGCATTCCTGGAAGATCAGCTGCGCGGTGTCGGACCCGCGGATGCCGAGCTTGTGTTCGAGCTTCCCGACGGTGAAGCCCGGCGTGCCCTTCTCGACGATGAACGCCGCGATGCCGCGATGCCGTGCCTTCGCATCGGTTTGCGCGAACACGATCGCGACGTCCGCGCTCGCGCCGTTGGTGATGAAGTTCTTCGTGCCGCTGAGTACCCAGGCATCGCCGTCGCGTCGCGCCGAGGTGCGCATCGCCGCCGCGTCGCTCCCCGAGGCCGGCTCCGACAGCGCGAAGCATCCGAGCTTGTCGCCGGTGGCGAGGGGGCGCAGGTAGCGATCCTTCTGGGCATCGGTGCCGTAGTGGAGCAGCGGATCGACGACGAGCGACACGTGCGACGACATCACGACGCCGGTCGACGCACAGGCGCGGTTGATCTCCTCGCTGACGAGCGCGTAGCTGAGCGCGTCGAGGCCCGCGCCGCCGTACGACTCGGGCACGTAGATCCCGAGGAACCCGAGCGACGCCATCTCCGCGATGAGCTCGTGCGGAACCTTGCCCTGCTCGTCGATCTCGTGCGCCCGCGGCAGCACCTTCTCGCGCGCGAAGTCGCGCGCCGTGCGCTGCGCGAGCTCCTGCTCTTCCGTGAGCGCGAGGTCGAAGCCGGTCGCGATCTCAGTGGTCGTGGCCATGGCCGTGCTCCTCATTCGCGTGGAAGCCGACGTAGCGGCCGTCGGGGTCGCGGGCGAAGAAGTAGTCGCCGTGGAACTCGCCGATCGCGCAGCCGGCGGTCTTGGCGCGGGCGTACGCGGTCGCGACGTCGTCGATGCCGAACCACACCACGAAGCCGCGCTGTCCGCGCACGTCCGGCTCGGTCTGCCGGTCGTCCGGATCGTGAACCACGAGCTGCGCATTGTCGGCGGCGAGCCACGTCGCGTCCGCTTCCGTCTCCGCCTTGAGTCCCGCGATCTCGGTGTAGAAGCGAACGACCTCCGCCCGCTTCGAGGTGAAGGCCATCACCGGGCCGAGGCCTGGCGCGTGGTCTCCGCTCATACGGCCTCCACCGCGAGCGCCACCGCCTCGCCGCCGCCGAGGCACAGCGAGACGATGCCGCGTCGTTTTCCCCGTGCGCGCAGCGCGTACAGCAGCGTCACCAGGAGGCGCGCGCCCGATGCGCCGATCGGATGACCGAGCGCAACGGCGCCGCCGTTCACGTTGAACTTCTCCTCGGGGATCCCGAGCTCGCGGCGCACGCCCTCGATGCCGCTGAAGGCTTCGTTCACCTCGAAGAGGTCGACCGAGTCGATCGTCCATCCGGCGCGCTCGAGGACCCGGCTGATGGCGCCGCTCGGCGCGAGCAGGAAGAGCTCGGGCTCGCGCGCGAACTGGCCCTGCGCGATCACTCGCGCCAACGGTGCCGCGCGCAGCTCGCGCGCACGGTCCGCCGACGCGACGACCAATGCGGCCGCGCCGTCGTTCAGCTTTGACGCGTTCCCGGCGGTGACGGTGCCGCCGGGCTTGAAAGCGGGCGCGAGCTTCGCCAGCGCCTCGAGGCTGGTTTCGCGCGGCGTCTCGTCCTTGGCGACTGTCGTGACCGCGCCCTTCCGCCCCGGGACGTCGACGGACACGATCTCGTCGTCGAACGCACCGGTGCGCTGCGCGGCGAGCGCTTTCTCGTAACTTCGGAAGGCGAAGCGGTCCTGATCCTCGCGCGTGAGCGCACAGCACTCCGCCGCCTTCTCGCCACCGAGACCCATGTGCCCACCGCCGTACGCGTCGACGAGCCCGTCGACGAGATTCGCGTCTTCGATGCGGTGCTCGCCGAGCGTCAGACCGATGCGCAAACCGCGCGCGAGGTAGGGCGCGTTCGACATCGACTCCATACCACCCGCGACGATGCAGCGCGCTTCACCAGCGAGGATCTGCGACGACGCGAGCATCACGCTCTTGAGACCCGAGCCGCACACCTTGTTCACCGTCGTGCACGGAACGCTCTGCGGCAGTCCCGCACCGAGCGCGGCCTGCCGCGCCGGCGCCTGACCGACGCCGGCCTGCACCACGTTGCCCATGTACACCTCGTCGATCTTGTCGAGCGGGACACCCGATCGCTCCAGAGCGGCGCGGATCACGATCGCGCCGAGCTTCGGCGCGGCGAGCGGCGCGAGTCCGCCGAGGAACGCGCCGATCGGCGTACGCGCTGCGCCGACGATGACGACCTCACTCATCGTCGTTCTCCAGCAGTCGCTGTGTCACGTGCTCGCGGTACGCGCGGATCTCGTCGCGCAGCGCGCCGAGCTCGCTCATGCGGTCGCTGAGCGTGGCGAGGTGGGCGTCGAGGAGCTCGATGAGACGCGGCAGCACGTTGCGATTGGAACGATGCCGCTGGTACATGCGCTCGAGCTCCAGCATCTCCTGCAGCGTGAGGCCGAGCATCTTGAGCTTCCCGATGTATTTCAGCCGGCGTACGTCGTCGTCGGTGTAGACGCGTACGCCGCCGTCGAGGCGCTTCACGGATTCCAGGAGACCCAGCTCCTCGTAGTACCGGATGGTCCGCTCGGTGAGGCCGACCTTCGCGGCAAGCTCCCCGATCCGATATTGGCCGACGGTCGTCGCCACGCTGACCTCCCGCGAGTGTGCCTTGCCAGTTCACGTCAACTGGCGGCTGGAGCATACCGCGCCCGGTGGGCTAGGGCGGCGACCGTTGCTGGGCGTCCAGCCGCGCTTGGAGCTGACTTAGCTCCTTCACGCGGGCGTTCCACCGCCCCTGCAGCGCGTCGAACGCGCTCTGGCCGGACGAGCTGGTCAGACTCGAGAGCCCCGTGGCGATGTCGACCGCCTCCCGGAAGTTGCGGACCAGCCCGTCCCGATACCACGCGTAGCTCGCCGGTGCCTGCGACGCTGCAAGCGTGTCGGCAGCCTGCCCGTAGAGCGATGCCACCTTGCGCATGTCGGTGGCGTCCTGCGTCGTCCACGCGCCCGGGCGATTGGCGACCTCCGCAAAGAGCGTGGCGGCCTGGCTGTGGAAGCTCGCGGCCTTGGTCAACGCAGCGTCGAACTCGCTCGACTGCGTCTCCTCCAGCGCGACCCATCCTCCGGCGACAACACCGATGCCCACGATCCCGACGAGCGTCAGCACCTGTTGACTCGTGCGGAGGTCGGCGGGAACGCGCACATAGGTACGGAGAGCTCCGACGAGCCGGACGAGCCCGAACAAGACCGCGCCCCACGCGATGATGTAGCGGCCGGGCAGCAGCAAATAGGTTCCGGCGGTGACGACACAACCGACGAGGAAGAGGACCGCAGCGTTCCGCGTATCCCTGAACGCTTGCGCGGCCGAGTCAGCGGGAGTGATCGGAGTCGCGATCGTCCCGGCGAGCGTGGGCAGCGCCCCGTCTGCGCTCAGTGGAGGCGCGTCCGGTAATGAGGCGAGGAACGGCTCGCCGGCGCCTTTGAGCCAGATGTGCGTGTCGGTGATCTTCGCAGCGCGCACGAGCCGACCGGCGACGGCGGCATAGACGAGTCCGACGACGCCTCCGATGAGCCCGGCGGCCGCGAGCAGCGGAAGGGTGACATCGGTCGCCCGCACCTGCGTGAACACGATGATCGACGCGAGGATCGCCGCGAGAGAGCCGAGCGCCACGGTCACCGCGCGGGAGCGGCGGTGTCGCTCGCACAGTCCAATCTCGAGCTGCGCTCGCTTCGCAGACAGATACGCCCACGCGCCGAACATGAGCTCGCGGCTGGTCGGTACGTACGACAGCTTCACCATCCGCCGGTACCCATTCGCCGGCTCGTTGCATTTGATGCAGCGATCGGGCAGCGCGGCGTTGCGGTCCAGGACGACCCGCTTCCCGTCCCGCCAGTACCCCGCGAACCGACCGGCGAACACGCGGTGATGCTAGGCGCCCCTCGTCACCCCGCGAGGCGGCGAAGCGCGAAGGCGAGCGCATCGGCACCGAGCGCGGCGTCGACGGTCGCCGCCGACTCGCGCGGTGTGTGACTGCCGCCGGTCGAGCGGATGAACAGCATCCCGGTGGGGACTCCAGCGAGCGCCGGGTTCTGCGCGTCGTGCCCCGCGCCGCTCGAAAGGACCGGCGCCTCGACGCCCACGCTCGCCGCGGCCCGAGCGAACAGGTCGCGCATCGTGGCGTCGAGGGCCGTCGGCGGCACGGCATTGAAGAGATCGATCGAGGTCTCAAGCCCTCGCGCTTCGGAGACGCGCTTCACTGCGTTGCGGAAGTCCGTCATGACGGCGTCGATGCGGGCCTGATCCGGAGCGCGCACGTCGATCGTGAAGACGCACTCGCCCGGAACGACGTTCTTCGCGCCCGGACGCACGCTGATCTCCCCCACCGTTCCGACCGTGTTCTCGCGTGCACGCGCGGCGGTCTCGAGCGCGAGGGTCATCTCCGCCGCGCCGAGGAGCGCGTCGGCGCGCGCGGTCATGATGGTCGCGCCCGCATGATCGGCGCGCCCCGTCACGGTGACGCGGCCGTGGACGATGCCGACGATGTCGCTGACGACGCCGAGCGGGCGATTCGCCTCCGCGAGCCTCGGACCCTGCTCGATGTGGAGCTCGAGATACGCCGCGATGTCGCGCGGATCCCGCCGCGCGAGCGCGGGGTCGCCCTGCTCGCCGAGCCCTCGCAGCGCGTCGGCGATGGAGACCCCGTTCCGATCCGCGCGCTCCGCGGCGCGCGCCGGAAGTCGGTCGAATGCGGCCGCGGATCCGAACAGCCCGATGCCGAAGCGCGCCCCCTCCTCGTCGGCCCAGGCAACGACCTCGATCGGTCGCTGAAAGCGGGTGCCGACGTCGAGGAGCGATTCGATCGCCTCGATGGCGCAGACGACGCCCAACGCGCCATCGAATCGACCGCCCTCGGGCACGGAGTCGACATGCGATCCGACCAGCACAACCGGATCCTTCTCACGCTCGCCAGGGAAACGGGCGAACAGATTCCCCGCCGCGTCGCGACGCAGCTCAGCGCCACGAGCGGCGCACCACGAGCCGATCAGATCGCGCGCGGCCTGTTCCTCTGCAGTAAGCCCGAGGCGCGTGATCGCGCCGTCTTTCGCACCGATCGCCGACAGCTCGTCGATCCGTTTCTGCAGCCGGAAGAAGTCGCTCATGTGATGAGATGCGCCTCGAGCTCGTCCGGTGCAAACGGCAGGCCCGCGAACACCTCTGACTCGAGCGCCTTCGCGACCGGCACGGCGCGCTCGATCTGCGCGGCGAAGCCAGGGTGCCGCTCGGCGGTACCGCGCGCGCGCACCTCCACCGACTCGACCCGCAGGCCGCCGCGACGGTCTGCGACGTACACGATCTTGTCGGCGAGCGTGGCGGGCGCGGTCGCCGGATCGAGCACGGTGTAGATCGCGTGCCGGCGGGCTGGTTCCACCGCGCCGGCGAGGCCCTCGGCCGCGAGGATCAGCGCCGAGAGCTCGTTGTGCTCGCGCGTGTCGTCGGCCACGAGCGGGCTCCTGCCGATGTCGTGGAGATACCCCGCGAGCGCGATGTCCCGTGCCGCGGCGCCAACGTCGGCGCGCGCGGCGACGAGCGTCTCCGCGATCCGGCCGACGAGTTGACTGTGCGCGCGCAGCCAGTCCGGATACGCGTACCGGTCGAAAAAGGCGTCCGCTTCTGTGGATATCTGCGTCAACTGGGCGAGCGCATCATCGCGCACCTTGCCTCGCCGCGGTCCGGTGCCCGGGCGCGCCAACGCTCTCGGCGATCGCAACGCGCGTGCCCGGCGCGCAAGACGAGGCGCGCTTCTGTGGATATCTGCGTCAATTCGCTATTGACACCATGCATCCACCTCACTAGGTTCCGCCCCGGGGAGAGCGATGAACGGACCAGCGAGCGTCGAGCGCATCGTCGCGCACCTCGCGTTCGCCCGAGCGGTCGCGGCGCGATCGCTCGATCCGCGCTGTCGCGGGGCGGATCGCGAGGACCTGATCGCCTGGGGCGTTGTCGGCCTGGTCCAGGCCGCCGAGCGCTATCGCGGCGACCTCGGCGCGTCGTTCGGCGCGTACGCCGCCCGCCGCGTACGAGGTCAGGTACTCGACGCGCTGCGCGAGCGCGACCCGCTCACGCGCTCCGCCCGGCGCGCGTATCGCGAAGCGCAACGCATCGCAGAGGACCTCCCACCGCCCTCCGTGGAGATCTCGCTCGACCGGCTGGCCGAGCTCGGCGACGGCGGGATCGCGGCGCCCGACGCGATCGTCGCCGAACCTGGGCCCCGCGATCCGCGCTGGGACGGTGTCGCGCGCGAGCTCCGCGCGCTCACAAAGCTGGAGCGCCGTGTGATCGTGCTGTCGTACGGACGCGGGTTGACGCTGCGCGAGATCGGCCTGCAGGTCGGGCTGTCGGAGTCCGGTGTCTGTCGCGTCCGCGCTCGTGCGCTACGGCGTCTTCGATCCGCGCTCGGCGAGGAGCAGGAGGCCGCGTAGCCCGACGGCTAGAGTCGCGAAGGTGTCACGCCTTCGGCAGGCCCGTTTCGCGCGCCTGGTCGCGCGCGCGCTCGATGACCTCCCCGCGGAGTTCCGCGACCGCATGCGCAACATCGAGGTCGTTGTGGAAGACGAGCCGTCGCCGGACCAGCTGCGCGACGGCGGTGAGCTCCTCGGTCTGTACGAAGGCGTTCCGCTGACCGACCGCGGTTCGATGGAGCCGTACCTGCCCGACCGCATCAGCATCTTCCGCGGCCCGATCGAGCGGATCAGCGCTTCGCCGCGGCGGCAGGCCGACATCGTCCGCGACACCGTGGTGCACGAGATCGCGCACCACTTCGGCATCAGCGACGAGCGCCTCGGGGAGCTGGGCCTTGGCGACGAAGACTGACGTAGACCCGGCGCACCGCGATTTTCTGCGCGAACGGTTCGGGCCCTCGGCGCGGATCACAGTGATGCGACCGGGTGAGTGGTCCGTCGTGTATTCGGTAGTGACCACCGACGCGGATCTGGTCGCGCGCTTCGGCGCCTACGACGAAGACTTCGAGAAGGACGCTTACGCGGCGCGCTACTCGTCGCCGGCGCTGCCGATCCCACCGATCATCGAATGGGGCCCCGCGCTCGGGGGCTTCTATGCGATCGCTGAACGGATCGGTGGTGAGCACATCGACGGCCTCGACGAGACGAGGATGCGGCGCGTTCTCCCGGCGCTCTTTGCCGCGCAGGACGCGATGCGTGCCATCGAGCTGCCGGGGCGATCGGGCTACGGCGGATGGCGCGCCGACGGCCGCACGTCTCATGCGAATTGGCGCGAGTGGCTGCTCGGCTTTTTCAACGAGCCGGCGACGCGGGGCGCTCCTGGGTGGCGGGAGCTTCTCCAAGACTCACCGAAGGTCGTTGAGGCTTTCGAAGAGGGCTACGCACGACTGGTTCAGATGGTCGACCAATGCCCAGAGGAGCGAGCTCTCTTCCATGACGACCTCATCAACCGAAATGTTCTGGTCGACGGCGATCGCATCACCGCGGTGCTGGATTGGGGCAGCTCCAAGTACGGCGACTTTCTCTACGACGTCGCGAACCTAGTCTTCTACCGACCCTGGTTCCCAGCGTGGCGCAACATCGATTTCGCGGCCGAGGCCCGCGCGCATTACGACAACATTCGACTGGTGGTGCCCCAGTTCGCGGAGCGGCTCACGTGCTACACGCTGCGGATCGCCCTCGACGGCATCGCTTACAGCGCGTTCCGGAAGCGCTGGAATGAGGTCGACCTGCGCGCGCGTCGCGCGCTGGAGATCGCCAGGGCCTAGCAGCCGAACGGCGGCCGGTCCAAATGGCACGACTCGCCTTCCCGATGGACCTCGTACAGCGTCCAGTCCTTCACTGTCTCGCCTGCCGCGTCGCCCCACCACGTCAGCTTCTTCACCCAGACCTCGAAGACCAGGCGCTGCTCGTTCCCGGCCTGATCGGTCGCGACCACATGCATGCGAGCGAGACCTGCATTCCGCTCGTCGCTTAGGAGCCCGGGCTCGCAGCATGTTCGCCACCACTCGATGGATCGGATCGCGTACGTGCGGCCCACGCGCGACGTCGCGAGCTCGCGCGTGAGGTCCGTGCGTCGCGCACGAAGCTCATCACTGATGAGGACGGTGCCGGGATACGGCACCCAGGCGTCGAGCGCGGCGCCCTCGTTGCCCGAGCTGGTCGCTGAGAGATAGGTCGCGACGCGGCGCTCGGGCGTGTCAAGCGCGGGACGAATGGCAAAGGCCCACGCGGCAAGGGATGCGAGCACGACACCGACGACCGCGATGACGATGGATCTGCGAGTCACAGCAGCGCGCGGAACTTCTGCAGCGCGGCCTCGACGCCCTCGGGCGCTTCGAACACCGCCGATCCGGCGACTACGACGCTCGCGCCGGCGTCGACGACCCGGCGGACGTTGTCGAGCTTCACACCACCGTCGACTTCGAGCTCGACGGAGAGGCGGCGTGCGTCGATCTCCTTCCGGAGGCGCTGGAGCTTGCCGAGGGCGCTCTCGATGAACTTCTGCCCACCGAAGCCGGGATTGACGCTCATGACGAGCGCGAGATCGACTTCGGCGAGATACGGGAGGATCGCGTCGACCGGCGTGCCGGGATTGAGCGTGATCCCGGCCTTGGCGCCGCGGGCGCGTATGCGGGAGAGTGTCGCGGACACCTCGCGGGTCGCCTCGATGTGGACGACCACGTACGCGGCGCCAGCGTCCACGTAGCGGTCGACCCAGTCGTCGGGCCGCTCGATCATCAGGTGAACGTCCAGTGGCAGTTGCGTCGCACGGTGCAGGTCGGCCACGGTCTTCGGCCCGAATGTGAGATTCGGCACGAAGTGACCGTCCATCACGTCGACGTGCACCCAGTCCGCACCACCCCGTTCGAGCGCGCCCACGGCCTCCGCCAGGCGGCTGAAGTCGGCACTCAGGATCGACGGCGCGAACTTCGGTTCAGGAATGCTCGCTTCTCTCCTTGTTACAAGGCCGATGGGCTGGCATCATTCGATGAGTCCCACCTCCGCCTGTCAGGTTAGAGGGAGAGAACATGTACCGCCCCCAGAACCTCCGGATCCCAGGACCGACCGTGGTGCCCCAGGCCGTGCTAGCCGCGTCGGCCCGACCGATGATCAATCACCGCGGCCCCGAGTTCGCCGCGCTGCTCGCCGCGCTCACGCGCGCGCTACAGGATTTCCTGCGCACGCAGGGCGACGTGCTCACGCTCACCGCGTCGGGCTCCGGCGCGATGGAAGCCGCGGTCGCGAACACGCTGTCGCGCGGCGACAAGGTCCTCGTGTTCATCAACGGCGCGTTCGGCGAGCGCTTTTACGCGATCTGCAAGGCTTACGGGGTCGATGCTCGCCGCGTCGATGTGACGCTGGGCCGCGCGGTGGACCCCGACCTCGTGCGCGACGAGCTCGCGAAGGAAAAGGGCAAGGACGGCGCGAAGGCCATCCTCATCCAGCACAACGAGACCTCGACCGGCGTCCTCAACCCGATCAAGGAGATCAGCGAGGTCGTCCGCGAATCGGGCAAGCTCTTCATCGTCGATAGCGTCTCCGGCGCCGGTGCGGCCGAGCTCGAGATCGACGAGTGGGGCATCGACGTGTGCATGACCGCCTCGCAGAAGGCGTGGGGCGCCCCGCCCGGCGTGTCCATCGTGACGATGAGCGAGAAGGCCTGGAAGTTCTACGAGAAGTCGGATCTGCCCAAGTCGTACTTCGATCTCGCGGCGGCCAAGGCCGCGCTCGAGAAGGGTTCGACGCCCGCGACGCCGGCGGTGAGCGTGTACATCGCGCTGCAGGAGGCGCTGCGCCTCATGGCCGAGGAAGGGCTCGAAGCGATCCTCCGCCGCCACCAGAATCTCGCGCGCGCGACGCGTCGCGGGCTTCAGGCAGTCAATCTCACGCTGTTCGCCGACGAGGCGCACGCGTCGCCCGCGGTCACGGCCTTCCGTCCGCCGACGCGTGTGGACGCCCGCAACCTCATCCGCGTTCTGCGTGACGACTACGACACCATTGTCGCGGGTGGCCAGGGCAAGCTGGATGGACAGCTCGTCCGCGTCGGTCATCTCGGATTCGTGACGCTGCAGGACATCTTGAACTTCTTCAGCGCCCTGGAGCTCGCGCTGCGCGACTTCAATCAGCCGGTCGAGCCGGGTCAGGCGATCGCCGCCGCGCTACGCGCATACGCGGAGAGCGCGCCGCAGCCGACGCGTTCTGGCGCCCGCGGCGGCGCTCGTCCGGACACCGTTGGGAGCCGTCGCTAGCGAGACACGCGCGCACGACGTCCCGCGGCGCAGCCTGCCCATCGTTCACGTGGCCGATCCCCTCGCGGAGGACGGCCTCGTCCTGCTCCGCGAACGCTGCGAGGTCCGCACGACGACCGGCCTGTCCGAAGCCGACCTCGCGTCGCGTCTCGCCGACGTCGACGCCCTGATCGTCCGCAGCGAGACGAAGGTGACGGCGAAGATCCTCGACGCCGCACCGCGCCTCGCGGTGGTCGGCCGCGCCGGCGTGGGCGTGGACAACATCGACGTCCCCGCAGCCACCGCGCGCGGCGTCTACGTCGTGAACGCGCCGCTCGGCAACATCGTCGCCGCGGCGGAGCACGCGCTCGCGCTCGCGCTGACGCTCCTCCGGCGCATCACGGACGCGGACCGCAGCGTCCGCGCCGGCGAGTGGACGCGCTCGAAGTTCATCGGCCGCGAGCTGCGCGGCAAGACGCTGGGCCTGGTCGGCATCGGCCGCGTGGGCTCGGAGGTCGCGCGCCGGGCGGCGGGCTTCGAGATGCGAGTCATCGCGCACGATCCGTTCGCGACGGAGGCGAGCGCGCGCGCCGCGGGCGCGCAGCTGGTGGAGCTCGACGAGCTGCTCCGCACTGCGGACCTCGTATCGCTGCACACGCCGCTCACGGACAAGACGCGCAACCTCATCAACGCCGCTGCGCTCGCGAAGATGAAGCCGGCCGCCGTCATCGTGAACTGCGCGCGCGGCGAGGTCGTCGACCTGGTCGCGCTCGCGGCCGCGCTCGAGTCCGGCGCGATCGCCGGCGCCGCGCTCGATGTCTACCCGAACGAGCCGCTGCCGGCCGACTCCCCCATCCGCCGCGCGCCGCGCACCGTGCTCACGCCGCACATCGCGGGCTCCACCGCCGAGGCGCAGGTGAACGTCGCGGTCGATGTCGTGCGCCAGATCCTCGACGTGCTCGACGGGCATCCCGCCCGCTTCGCGGTGAATGCGCCGCGGCCGCCCTCCGAGGAGGCCGGCGGCAGCGCGTGGCTCCGTCTCGGCGAGCGCGTCGGCGCGCTCGTCGCGCAGCTGCTCGACGACCGGCCCGCGAAGCTCCAGCTCGCTTACGCCGGCAAGCTGCTCGAGCTCGACGCCGAGCCGCTGCGGGCGGCCGTCGTCAAGGGCCTGCTGGAGACCTTCAGCGCCGAGCGCGTGAATCTCGTGAACGCGCTGGCGATCGCGCAGTCGCGCGGACTGGTGATCGAGGAGCGCCGCGAGACGGAGGTGGCGCGGTACGCCGCGCTGCTCACGGTGCGCGTCGCTAACACGGAGGTCGCGGGCACGCTCGTGCAGGGCGAGCCGCGCATCGTCCTCATCGATGGGTTCTGGGTCGACGTCCCCGTCGAGGGCCATCTGCTCCTGACGAAGCACCAGGACAAGCCCGGCCTCGTCGGCCGCGTCGGCACCCTGCTGGGCGAGCACGACGTGAACATCTCGTCGATGCAGGTCGGACGCCTCCACCCGCGCGGCGAGGCGCTGATGATCCTCACGCTCGACGATCCGGTGCCCGATGAGGTACGCGCGCGCATCGGCGCGTTCGCCGACGTCGATCGCGTGCGGACCGCTCGGCTGGGAGTCTCGGGCTAGCATCGCCAGCGGCTTGGACCAACGAGTCGAGCTCTCGATCGTGATGCCGTGCCTCAACGAAGCGGCGACGGTGGCCGACTGCGTGAAGCAGGCGCGTGAGGCGCTCGCGAAATACGCGATCGACGGCGAGGTCATCGTCGCCGACAACGGCAGCACCGACGGATCGCGCGAGCTCGCGGCCGCCGCCGGCGCGCGCGTGGTGCCGGTGCCGATGCGCGGCTACGGGAGCGCGCTGCTCACCGGGATCGCGTCGGCGCGTGGCGAGTACGTCGTGATGGGCGACGCCGACGGCTCGTACGACTTCATGGCCATCGACGCCTTCCTGGCCAAGCTGCGCGAGGGGTATGACCTCGTGATGGGCAACCGCTTCAAGGGCGGCGTCGCGGAGGGCGCGATGCCGTTCCTGCACCGCTATCTCGGGAACCCGGTGCTGTCCTTCCTGGGTCGCCTCTTCTTCAGCAGCGAGGTCGGCGATTTCCACTCAGGCCTTCGTGGCTTCCGCCGGTCGCCGATCCTCGCGCTCGACCTGCGCACGACGGGCATGGAGTTCGCCTCGGAGATGGTGGTCAAGGCGTCGGTCGAGGGCCTGCGCATCGCCGAGGTCCCGGTCACGCTCTCACCTGACAAACGCGATCGGCCGCCGCACCTGCGCACCTGGCGCGACGGCTGGCGCCATCTGCGCTTCCTGCTCCTGTACAGCCCGCGCTGGCTGTTCCTCTATCCGGGCGCGCTGCTGATGATCGTCGGCGCGCTCGTCCTGCTATGGCTGCTGCCGGGTGAACGCGCGATCGGCTCGCTCCGACTCGATGTCCACACGCTCGTCTACGCGGCCGCGGCGGTCGTGCTTGGTTATCAGGCGGTGGTCTTCGCCCTCTTCACCAAGACCTTCGCGATCAGCGAGGGCCTCCTGCCGGAAGATCCGCGGCTCACGCGCCTCTACCGTTACGTGACGCTCGAGACCGGCATCGTCGCCGGGATCGTCCTCGTCATCGCGGGTCTCGTGCTCGCGGCGACGGCGATCGGGATCTGGCAGACGCAGGGGTTCGGCCCGATCGTGGATGTCCCGCGAAGCCTGCGCGTCGTGATCCTGTCGTCGCTCGCGATCACGCTCGGCGTGCAGACCTTCTTCGCGAGCTTCTTCCTGTCCGTCCTCGGGCTCAGCCGCCGCTAGCGCGCGAGCGCGCGCATCCGCGGCAGCAGCGCCGCCGCGCGCTCCACGCCCGAACGCAGGTCACCGCCGGGGAAAGGGAAGAGCAGCAGCTCGCTGAACCCGGCGCGCAGCGCGGCCTCGCCGATCCGCAGCGCGTCGTCGTCCTTCTCGACGCGGATCTGGTGCGAGCGGCGGATCGTCGCAGGGTCACGACCGACCTTCACGCAATGCTCATCGAGGATCTTCACCAGCGCGTGCGTCTGGTCGGGCGTCGGCGCGTTCGAGTTCCAGACGTCGGCGTGCTTCGCGACGACGCGGAGCGTGCGCTTCGGACCCGAGCCGCCGATCCAGATCGGCGGATGCGGCTTCTGCACCGGCTTCGGCTCGGCGATCGCGGCGTCGAGCTGATAGAAGCGGCCCTTGAAGGTCGCGCGCTCTTCGGTCCAGAGCGCCTTGAGCACGCGACACGCTTCGTCGAGCATCCGGATGCGATCCGCGACGCCCGGGAACGGTAGGCCGTACATCGTGAACTCCGGTTCGTTCCACGCCGCACCCATTCCCATCTCGAGCCGTCCGCCCGAGAGGTGGTCGACGGTCACCGCGATCTTCGCGAGCAGGCCCGGGTGCCGGTACAGGTTGCCCGTCACGTTGAGACCGATGCGCGCGCGTTTGGTGTTCTCCGCGACCGCGCCGAGGATCGTCCAGCCGTCGAAGATGAGGCGCGTCGGATCGTTCCCGAGCGCGATGAGATGGTCGAAGGGCCAGATGTGATCGAAACCTGCGGCGTCAGCGATACGCCAGGCCTCGCGCTGCGCCTCGATGGGATGGACCTGCTGCGAGAGCTTCAGGCCGATGCGGAGTGGAGGTGGCACGAGCGCTGAGCCTAACGTGACTACGATGCGAGCGTGCGCGACGACGCCGAGCGCTGGCTGCGCTCGCTACCGAATGAGCTCGCTCCACATCGCGAGGTGATGCTCGCGTTGATGCGCGAGGCCGAGCGCGATCCCGCCATCCGCGTTCTCGTCGTCGGCTGCAGCCTCGGGCGCGGAGCGGCCGACGAGCTGTCAGACGTCGATGCGATGTACGCGGTCGCCGACACGGCCTGGCGCGACGCGGTCCGCGAGAGCGCCGCCGTCGTGCGTCGCGTCGGGGACGTCATCGATATGCATCAGCAGATCATCGAACCCGCGAACCGCGAGCTTCCTCCCTACCAGCACACCTTCGCGCAGTACGCGAGCGGCGTGCAGCTCGATCTCGTGGTCGCCGTCGCTCGCGACCACCAGGCGCCTCGACCGGACTGGATCGTCCTGTACGACCCGGACGGGCGGATCGTCGGCGAGGCGAAGGCTGTCGCCGCGACGGAGGAGCAGGTCCGTCGGTGGATGCACATCGCGCTCGTCCATCTCAGCGCCTGCGCGAAGTACCTGACGCGCGGCTCGCTCTGGGAGGCCAACGCACAGCTCGATGCGGCGCGCGCCGAGCTCTGGCGGCTTTGGGCCGTCGCCGAGCGCATCGCGGATCCGCAGTACGGGCTCACGGCCGTGCTCGATGCGCCGGATGCTCCGATGCCGGGGAACATCGAGGCGACCGTCGCGGGGCTCGACCGACGCGCGCTTCGCTCGGCGGCGATGAGCTGCGGCGAGATCCTCGTGTGGACCTGGCCGCGGGCGATCAGCGCTGTGGCCACCGCGGACCTCGCGATGCCGCCGCTGGCCGAGTGGGTGCTGAAGCAACTCCGGGACGTGGCGACCTAGTACAGTCGAGGTCCCATGGAAGCAGCGCGTTTCGAGCGCAACGTCCGCACGGAGTCGAGCGAGATCTTCACGATCTTCGGCGGCGCGCGTCGCATCGGTCGGGTGGACATCCACTACGGGCGCTTCGAGGTGCACGGCACGCTGCTCCTCGAGGTGGATCTCACCGACGACGAGCTGCAGCAGCTCATCGATCAGCTCGACGAGGAGCTGGTGCAGACGCACGATCCCGAGCGCGAAGACTTCCTGGTGACCGTATTCAAGGCGGAAGAGCTGGGCTTCTACTCGGACGAGTTCGAATCAGACGACGACGAGGACGAAGAGCCCTAGAGCGCCTTCGCCGCGGCGCGCGACCGCGAGCCGTTGCGGCCAACGGTCTTCGACGCCCTGACGGCCCGCTTGCGCGCGGTAGGCGCGAGGCTCCGGGTGCGACGCAGCGTCAGGTTCGAAGTCCTGCGAACCGCGTTCTGCACGCGCGGGTCGAACGACGCGATCGCGCAGACACCCGCGAGGACGGCGCCCGCGGCAAGTCCAACGATGAAGCGCAGATCTGCCACGCCCAGACAGTAGGCGGCGAGGGCCGGCTTCACATGACGCATTCGTCATGGCACGTGATCTACGCAGCCGCGCCGCCGTACGTATCGCGCAGTCCGGCCTCGAGACCGCGCGAGGAATAGCTGAGCTCGCTCTTCGCGCGGGCATCGCTGGCCCAGAACGTGACGCCCTTCGTCGACGTCACGACCTCGCGCAGACCCGGTTGCACGAGCGCGACGAGCTCGAGCAGCGCGTACGGCAACCGTAGGCGCGGGAGACGCCGACCCGTGACGCGCGCGAGCGCCGCGAACGCGTCTGCGACACGCGCGTTCTCTCCGCCGAGCACGTAGCTGCGTGCGGGCTGACCACGATCGAGAACGAGCACGATGCCGCGCGCGACGTCGTCGACGTGCACGAAATTGAGGCCCGCGTCGGCGAACGGAACGAGCGGCAATCGGCCACGCGCGAAATCGCGCATCAGACCGCCGAGACCGGACGTGTCGCCGGGCCCGTAGACACCTCCGGGCTGCGCGATCGAGACTGCGAGTCCTCGCGCGGCAAGGCTCAGCGCGATCTCGTGCGCACGAACCTTCGTCTCTTCGTAGTACGAGGTGTACGGGCCGCTCCGGGTGTACGTCTCGTCCACGACCGCGCCGCGCGTGTTTCCGAAGACCGCGCAGGTCGACACGTACGCGACACGGCGCACGCCGGCGGCGAGCGCAGCCTCAAGGACGCGTTCGGTGCCGGTCACGTTCGCTTCGAACATCGCCGCACGACGCGATGGCGCGATGCCGACCGAGTACATCGCCGCACCGTGCACGACCGCGTCGACGCCGTCCATGCCGCGACCGAGCGCGGCGCCGTCGGAGAGATCGCCCGTCACCAGCGTCACGCCCGCGCGCGCGAGCGTCTGGCCACGCGACGCGTCGCGGACGAGTGCGCGCACCTCGTCGCCTCGGGCCAGGAGCTGCAACGTCACTGTGCCCGTCACGAACCCGGTCGCGCCGGTGACGAAGACCTTCATTCGGCGACGGCGACGGTCTTCGCGTTCGCGAGACGGCACAGATCCGCGACGGAGATCTCGAAGACGGCGTCGGGCAACCCCGCCGCGGCCCAGACCTTCTCGAAGCGCGACATGCCCTCGTCGATCAACGTCTCGCACGGCGTCTCGTGCGCGAAGGGCGGCACGCCGCCGATCGCGTAACCTGTGAAGCGTTTCGCCTCGTCCGCCGTGGTGCGGCGCGCCGCAGTCGCGCCGACCACTTCGCGTAGTCGGTCTTCGCTGACACGCCGATCGCCGCAGCAGAGCACGACGATTGGACGATCGCCCGCGACGAACACGAGCGACTTCACGATCTCGCCGACGCTGACTCCGATCTCACGGGCCGCGTCTTGCGCGGTGCGGGTGCTGGCCGCGAAGCGGCGAATCTCAATAGGAACGCCGCGCTCGGCGGCGAAAGCTCGCACACGCGCGACGTTGGGATGCTCAATGACGGTCACACGCTCAAGTGTGGCGCCAAGTCCACAGCGAGGATGCGAAGGGCGGCGGTGGCGGGCGTCTTTCGAGCGAAGTTGAGCCCGCGGTAATGAAGCGACGACTTGGAGAGTCTGCGAAGCGCGCGAGTTTGAGCGAGGGAGACGCGCGCCGCCAAGCGCGGCGTACCGGAGCTATCTCCAGATGCGCGCGATACCGGAGACGAGCCGCGCGGGAAGCAGACCGATGAGCGTGCGCGCGAGTCGGCGCCACGCGGAGACCGCGCGGTCAACGTCGTCGGCGCTCGCGCCGGCCGGCGTGTAGCGGTCACGCACGCGCGCCTCGGCGATGTCCTGGATCGGCGACTTCGCGTCGGGCACGGCGTCGCCAAGCATCGCCGCGTACTCGTACGTCGTCTGCGACGGATCAACTTTGAAGCCGGCATAGGACGCGAGGAGGCGTGCCTTGCCCCACGCGGAATCGACGACCGGCTGCCCGCGGAAGCGCAGCTGGAATCGCGCGAACGCGAGGAGCAGGAGGAGCAGCATCGCGCCGATGAGCGCGGCGACGGGACGCGGGTCGAAGTTCTGCACCGCCGAGACGACGGAGTCGCCAAAGCCCTGGCCCTCGTCGGGATTCTCGCCGGGGGCGTTCAGGTCGCGCTCGCCCCGGTCGATCGCGGTCGTGCCGGTCTTGTTGTCGTCGCCGCCACCCGCGGATCCGCCGACCGCCTCACTGTCGACGCGGAAGATCGGCGCCTGCGACGGGGTCGGCTCGAACTCGATCCAGCCGTACTGCGGGAAGTACACCTCGACCCAGGCGTGCGCGTCGAGCTCTTTCACCTGGAACTTGCCGGTGGACGGGTCGAGGGTTCCGGCGGTGTAGCCCTCGACGACCCGCGCGGGCACGCCGAGCTCGCGCAGCATCACGACCATCGACGACGCGAAGTACTCGCAGAAGTCTTCCTTCAGGTCGAAGAGGAAGAAGTCCACTGGGTCGCGACCTGCCGGTGGCGCGCGAACGGTCGGCGCGTAGCGATACGTCGTGCGTAGGTATGACTCGATGATCTCGGCTTTGTCGTACGCATCGGTCTGCTCGCCGGCGATCTTGTGAGCGAGGTCGCGCACGCGCTGCGGGAGGGTGGACGGCAGCTGCAAGTACTTCTGGCGGATGTAATCCGGGTATGCAGTCGAAGCGCGTCGCAGCGCGGCTTTGTCCGCGACGGAGACGTACGAGGTGACGGTGTATCTCTCGGAGGCCTGACCGCCGCGCACGGCGCGGACCGCGATCGAATAGCTCCGGTCCGAACCGGTCTGGAACTGGAAGGGCACGGAAACTTTCACCGGCTCGTTCGCACCGAAGAGGAGGTTCTGCTGCGGCACGACGATCTCGAAGGTCGCGTCGAACTTCTCGCGCCCGAGCACGGGCGGACTGATCTTGTCGACCTTGTCCGTCTCGGTCGTGCGCCACCCGTTCCCGGTGTAGAAGTCATAGCTGATCGCCTTCCAGAAGCGACCCTGCGGCGCGTCGACCATCATCACGACACGGTCCGCGAGGTTCGGCGACTGACCGAGACGGATCGCGTCGGTGAACGACACGCCACGGAGGCGGCTCGGTCCCGACACGCCGGCAAAGAACCGCTGCCACTCCGCCTCGACGGAGTGGTACGGCGACTCGAAGACGCTGTACGCGCGGTTCAGCACCTCCGCGGCGCCGACGCGCGGTGTGACCAACGACATGATGACCAGGACCATCGTCCAGGTGAGACCACCGCGCAGCAGCCGCCAGTCCATCTCGCCGGACGGCACGATGTTGTTGCGCGTCCAGCGCTCCTCCAGGGCGACGATGTGCAGCCGCACCAGCAGAACGAGCGCTGAGAGCGAGAACACCACGAGGTCGGCGATCAGGTTGGTGAGCGCCATCGACACGTTGACGACGAGGCAGAAGCCCATGAAGAGGATCGCGTCCCACGGCCGCAGCGACCGCGACAGCGCGAAGGTCCCGACGTATGCCGACGTCCACGCCGTCGCGCCGAGGAAGAGGACGAACACCGTCGGATCGGTCGCCGCCTCGCCCGCGAGCACCTGCGTGATCCAGTTGTTCACGCTCACCGCGAGATGGACGACGCGGTCGCGGAACGGTCCGACGTCCGAGGCGAACGCCGTCGTGAGCACGATCGCGACGGTGCCGACGAGGCCGCCGACGATCATCGAGCGCCGCGTCGAGAGCGTGCCGTTGCCGACGATGATCGCGAGCGCGATCCCCGCGAACACGATCCAGGTGAACTGCTCTTGCGTCACGACCCAGTCGGCCTGCTGCAGTGAAAGGGGATAGACGCTCATGAGCAGCACGTAGATCGGCAGCGCGAACCAGCCGCCGCGGAAACGGAGTCGCCGCCACGCGATCGGCGGGAACAGCGAACGCAGCGAACGGCCGAGCCACACGCGCACGCGCGTTACTGCGGCGGGGCCGCGAAGCGGCAACCCGCCTAGCAGCAAGCCCGAAGGCGAAGCCGAGGGCTTACGCAACATTGCCGGCCGCCTCACGGAAGAGATCGGAGATCGACGCGCTCGGCGCGAGATACGTCGCGGTCACGCCGGCGATCGCGAGCTCGCCGAGCAGCGCGTGCCGGCGCGCGCGGTCGCGCTCGTCGGTGGCCACGGACGGACCCACGATGACGGCCTGCGTCGCGATCGCGGCCTCGCGCAGCGTGCTCGCGGGGCGGACCCAGCCGCGGTCGAGCGACGGTGTGATGAGGACGCACGCGGAGCCGCGCCGCAGACGCGGCAGCGTCTCGACCAGCGTCTCGGCGATGGAGCGCGAGCCGCCGGCGCTGATCTCCGCGAGGTACTGCATGAGCTTCCCGTACTGCTTGGTGCCGCGGTCGGGCTGATGGACCTCGGCGCGGGCGCCGCTGATGATCATGCCGACGTTGCGATGCGTGCGCAGCGCCTTGTCGACGATCGACGCCGCGACGGTGACGGCGCGCTCCTCGGTCGAATCCTCGCCTTCGCCGCGGTGCCAGTGGCGCTCGAGGTCGAGGTAGATCCAGAGGTCGGCGGTCTTGTCGAGCTCGAACTCCTTGACCTGCAATCCACGGTGGCGCACCGACGACGGCCAGTGGATGCGGTTCATCGCGTCGCCGGGGCGATACCCGCGGATCCCCATGACCATCGAGGTGGACTGGAGCGAGCGCTGTCCGGTGAGCACGCCGCCCTCGAGCACCGAACCGGGGAGCTGCCAATGCGGAAGCGGCATCACACGCGGATACACCAGGAGCAGCGCCTCGGTCGCGACGCGCGCCTCTTTGGGGAACAGACCGAACGGATCGCCGCTGCGTAGCACGATCGGGCCGAGCTTGTAGCGGCCGCGGCGGATCGCCTTCGCGAGGACCTTCCACTTGCGCGTCATGCCCTTGCCGCCGATCGAGAGGACGCGGCCGGGGAGCGGCTCAGGCCAGTTCGACTCCTCCGAGATCTCGAGCCAGAGCTTGCCGAACGAGCTGTCGTTGCGGAGCTCGTACACGAGCTCGATCGTGTCGCCGAGGTGCGCGTAGGACTGCGAGAGAGCGCGCTTGATCGAGAGGCCACTCAGCGTCATGCGCGCCTGCACGTACGCCAGCACCGCCACGAACAACAGCAGGTAGCTCAGATAGCTGAGAAGCTGGAGCCCCGTCGACGCGGCGACGATGAAGAGCGCGACCCACAGGACCGCGAAGTGCCAGGGCTTCACGGCGCTACGCCCGCGCCGCGGTCTGCGAGAGCTCGACCGGAACGCTCGCCAACACCTCCGCGATGACCGTCGTCGCCGCGAGGTCCTTGAGTCGCGCCTGCGGCTGCAGGATGAGACGGTGCGAGAGCGTTGGCCCCGCGAGCTGTTTCACGTCGTCCGGAAGGACAAAGTCACGTCCCTGAATGAGCGCGTACGCCTGCGACGCGCGCGCGAGCGCGAGCGATCCGCGCGGCGATGCGCCGAGGTAGACGTCGGGGTGCGAGCGGGTCGCGTTCACGACGCTGACGACGTAGGTCTTCACCTGCTCCGCGATGTGCACGTCCTTCACGGCGCTCATCGCCTTGAGCAGCTCGTCCGCGCCCATGACCTGCTCGATCGTCTCGAGCGGGTGGATGACGCGCTGCGCGTCGAGGATCGCGATCTCCTCGCGCTCCTTCGGGTACCCGAGCTGCAGGCGGATGAAGAACCGGTCGAGCTGCGCCTCAGGGAGCGGGAACGTGCCCTCGTATTCGATCGGGTTCTGCGTCGCCATGACGAGGAACGGATCGGGAAGCTGGTAGGTGACGCCGTCAACGGTCACCTGGTGTTCCTCCATCGCCTCGAGGAGGGCGGACTGCGTCTTCGGCGTGGCGCGGTTGATCTCGTCGGCGAGGACGATCTGGGTCATGACCGGGCCCGGCCGGAACTCGAACTGACTGGTCCGCTGGTTGAAGATCGAAACGCCGGTGACGTCCGAGGGCAGGAGGTCCGGCGTGAACTGGATCCGCTTGAAAGAGCAGCCGAGCGATCGCGCGATGGCCTTGGCGAGCACGGTCTTGCCGGTCCCGGGGACGTCCTCCACCAGGATGTGGCCGCGGCAGACGAGGGCGACGAGCGCGAGCTCGACCTCGTGGTGCTTGCCAAAGATCACGCGCTCGACGTTCGCCGCGACCGCGCCGATCCGCGTGGCGAGCCCGCTCTTGTCCATTGCCCTCTCCAAGACAGATTTCTCGCTGAGTCCGAGCCATGCGGGCCCGTCTGAACATGCTAATTGCGAGACCGTCGTGTAACCAAAGAACGCCCGAGGGCCGCGATTGGTTCATACCGGCCCGAAACGAATTCGCGGTCCCGGCTGTGGTGTGGGCGAAGCGACACGCCGATCACCGACCCAGTGCGGCCTGCATGACGCGCCCGCCGAGCGGCGCGGCGTCCTCGCCTCCCCGCGGCGAGTTCTCCAGGAGGATCGCGACGGCCACGGTCGGCGCGTCGGCCGGCGCGTATCCGACGAACCATCCGTGCGGCGCGCCGGACGGGTTCTCGGCGCTCCCCGTCTTCCCCGCCACCTTCACGCCGGGGATCTTCGCGGCGAACGCGAACGCGCCGGGTCCCTCGACCGCGCCCACCAGCATCGTCGTGAGGGCCCGCGCGGTCTCGGGCCGGACCACCTGGCCGATGGGGCCCGGCGCGATCACACGGATGGCGTGACCCTCGGCGTCGCGCACCTCCGTCGCGTAATGCGGCGTCGGCATGACGCCGCCCATCCCGACCGCCGCGGCGACGAGCGCCATTTGCAGCGGAGACACCAGGAGCTCGCCTTGCCCGTACGCCGTGTCGGCGACCAGCGTCGGACGGTCGAGCACGCCAGTGCGCGAGAGCTGGCCCTTCGCCGCGGTGATGTCGCAGCGCGTCGAGCTGCCGATGCCGAAGCGCTGCGCGTACTCCGCGAGCTTGGGCCCGCCGATCTGGAGCCCGATCTTGGCGAAGTAGATGTTCTCGGAGAGCCGGTAGCCATCGGCCATCGTGTAGTCGCCGTGCGCCCGCGATGACGAGCGCACGAAGTAGCTGCCCCACGACGCGTCGGCCTGCCATGGATCGTCGACGCGCACCTTCGCGTTCGGATCGACGCCGCTCTCGAGCGCGGCGGCGCCGGTGATGATCTTGAACGTCGAGCCCGGCGGATAGAGGCCCTGCGTCACGCGGTTGATGAGCGGCTTGTCGGGATCCGCGTTCACTCCCTTCCAGGCGGCATCCTCCGTCGCGGCATCGGAGATGAGGCTCGCGTCGTACTGCGGCCAGCTGACCGACGCGAGGATCGTGCCGTTGCGCGGATCGATCGCGACGATCGCGCCGCGCCGACCGCCGAGCGCATCCACCGCGGCCTTCTGCACCTTCGGGTCGATGCCGAGCACGATCGAGCCGGGTGGCGCGCGCTCGCGCAGATAGCGCGCGCGCCACTGCGAGAGGGGATCGCCGGGGTCCTGGCCGATGAGCGATTCGGCGTACGCGGCCTCGACGCCCGATGCGCCGAACTGGAACGACGCATAGCCCGTGACGTGAGCCAGCGTCTTGTCCCGGTAGATGCGTTTGTAGCCGCTCGGCGTTTGCGCGCTTTCCGCGAGCGTGTTGCCGGCGGCGTCCTTGATGAACCCCCGTGGCCGATCGCGGATCGCCGCGACCAGGCGCGGGTTGTACGGATCGTTGTTGAGCTCATCGCCGGACACGAGCGTCCAGTACCCAACGCCCACCGACGTGATGAGGAAGCTCATGGCGATCGCGAGCGTGAGCCCGCGAATATTCGCGCCAATGGATCGCGTCATGGTCTCTTCGCCCGAGCGATCGAATGCGTCATGGAGTGCCCCTGACCCGCGCGGTCAGGTCGCTCACGCGCATGAGCAGCGCGACGAGCATCCAGTTCGTCACGAGCGATGAGCCTCCGTAGGCGACAAAGGGCAGCGTGATGCCCGTGAGCGGGATGAGCCGCGCGTTGCCGCCGACGATGACGATGGTCTGCAGCGCGACGATGAACGACAGTCCTCCGGCCAGAAGCTGCAGGAACGGCGTCGGGGCGCGGAGCGCGATGAGCATGCCGCGATACACGAAGAGGAGGTACAGCGCCAGCAGAGCGAGCGCGCCGGCGAAGCCCACCTCTTCGGCGAACGCGTCGAACACGAAGTCGCTCCACACCACCGGGATGCGCTCCGGCATCCCGTTGCCGAGGCCGGCGCCGAAGAGGCCGCCGTTCGCGAGAGCGAAGAGGCCCTGCACGAGCTGGTAGCCCGTATCGAAACGCACGTCCTCCGCGAACGGGTGCAGCCAGATGTCGACGCGGGCCGCGACGTGACCGAACACGTAGTAGGCGACGAAGCCGCCGACGAGCAGCAGCACCAGCCCGATGAGCGTGTAGAAGACCTCGCCGGTCGCGAGGTACAGCATCGCGAGAAAGATCCCGAGGAACAGCAGCGTGGCGCCGAGGTCTCGCTCGAAGACCATGACCACCATCGCGATCGCCCACATCGCAACGATCGGGACGAGGTACGGGACGGGCGGTACCGGGATCGGGCCGAAGCGCCGCTGCGTCTGCGCCAGCACCTCGCGGAACTCCTCGAGGTACGCGGCGAAGAAGATGACAAGCAGGATCTTCACCGCCTCCCACGGTTCGAACGTCACCGTGCCCACGCCGAGCCAGATCCGCGCGCCATTCACCTCGCGGCCGATCACCGGAAGGAGCGGCGAGATGAGCAGCAGGACGCCGAGCAGCGCCCAGGTCCACTTGAAGCGCGAAAACGCGGTGAGGTCGCGCGGGATGAGGATCGTCGCCGCGAACGCGCCGGCGGCGATGAGCGTCCACGAGAGCTGTTGCAGGAGGAGGTTCGACGCGAGCCGCTGCACGAGCACTAGGCCGAGTGCGGTGAGCGCGGCGGCGATCGGCAGGAGCAGCTGGTCACCGCGGACGCCGCGCGCCGCGAGGAAGACGTGGAGCGCGAACGCGACGACGACGAAGGTCACTGGCACCACCAGCTGCTGCGGACGGAAGCCGGCGACCTCCGCCGCGGCGACCGCGACCGATCCGGTGATCCCGAGCGCGGCGACCCAGAAGAGCAGGCCGAGCTCGGGCCGGCGGCGCGTGACGGCGATCACCCGGCGCCCTTCTCCAAACGGAGTGCGATGCGACCGATGGCGAGCTCGTCGCCAAAGCGCAGGCGCTCGGCGTGCTCGATGCGCGTTCCGTTCACCAGCGTGCCGTTCGTGCTGCCGAGGTCCTCGATCCACCACTCGCCGTCGCGCAGCTCGAGGACCGCGTGACGCGCCGAGGCGGCCTCGTCGGTGAGTGGTACGTCGTTGCCGGCGTCACGGCCGATCGACGTGGACGCGCGCAGCGAGAAACGCTCGCCCACGCGCGGGGAGCGCCCGGCGCTCCGCTCCACGATGAGCGTCCCGAGCGCGCGCACCGCGACATCGGCGAGGCGTTCCGCGGCGAGCGCCCGCTGGAGCACGCCGAACGCGCGCAGGAGGAAGAGATACAGGAGCAGGAGGAAGGCGATGCGCACCGCCCACAGCAGGACGGCAAAGGTGATCTCCACTCACTCCGCCGAGCGAAAGATGAGATCGAGCCCGGCGACCGAGATCCGATCGCCGTCGTTCAGCACGACCTCGGCGACGCGGCGGCCGTTCACGTACGTGCCGTTGGTGCTCTGCAGGTCATAGAGCGTGTAGCGCCCGAGACGGAGCCGGATCTCGGCGTGCTTGCGTGAGACGCGCGGATCGTCCAGCACGACGTCGTTCTGCTGATCGCGACCGATGAGCAGCGGCTCCGGTCCGAGCTGCACCGTCGAGCGGTCGCCGCTGGTGACCTCGACGCTCGCCTTGGGCGCACGCGGCTTCTCGCGCAGCAGCTTTTCGCGGTCGAGGACCATGGTGTGGCCCGACTCGACGGCGCCGAGCGACTTCGGATCGGCCTCGACCTCGTCGCCGGACGCATCGACGAGCGCGCACGACACGCGGATGTCACCGGGTGCCACGTCGTCGTCGCGCTCGATCTCGACCGACGGGAAATCGAGCAGCGTGAAGTTGCGCTCGCGCGCGGCGGAGAGGACCGCTTCCGCGAGATCGCGCTCGAGGCTGCGGCGGTACTGCTCGAACTGCGCGAAGTCCGTCGCCGACAGCGACACGACGTACGAGTTCGGGACGAACGTCTTTGACAGGGAGATCGTCTGGTGCGCCTCCATCGTCCGGATGAGGCGTTTGGCGATCTGGACGGGCTGGAGCTTCGCGCCGAAGAGACGGGCGCTCCAGCCCTCGATGGCCCGGCTCACGAATGCCTCGAGGCGTTCCATGCTCAGGTTCTTCTCAGCTTTATCACTTCCGCACCCAGGAGGATGATCGCCGCGGTCACGTAGATCCAGGTGAGCAGGCCGGCCGCGAAGGCGATCGGTCCGTACGCGCTGAAGATACCGAGACTGCGCGTGAAGAACCCGAACGCGATCTTCGCGACCTCCCACAGCACGGCCGAGACCAGCGCGGCGACACGCGCCGTCCGGGGTCGCACCCGCGAGCGCGGGACGAAGCGGTAGATGCAATAGAAGAGGACATAGCCGGCCACGAGTCCGACGAGCGGTGAGAGCAGTCCGGTGAGGACCCGCAGCCACGGACCGAGCACCGACGTGAGCGCGTCCTGAGCGGCCAGCGCGCCGTACGAAAGTGCGAAGGAGAGGACCGCGAGCGCAGCGATGCCGCCGACGAAGGCGAACGCCTCGACCTGGCTGCGCACGAGCCCGCGTTTCCCACCGACGCCGAGGACGGCGGCGAGCGCCTTGTCGAGGGAGCCGTGGATCACACCGGTCGCCAGGATCGTTCCGACGATGCCGACGCCGAGCGAGAGCGCGCGTCCGTCGACGAGCTGCCGCGCGATGCGCGTCTCCTGAGCCGTCGCGGATGGATAGACATCGCGTATGAGCTGGACCAGCTCTTGCTGGGCCCGCTCCGACCCGTATACGAAGCCGAGGATGCCGACGACGAGCGCGAGGAGCGGGATCAGCGCGAAGAACAGCTGATACGCGACCGCGCCCGCGAGAAACGGGCATTCGTCGTCCGCGAAGGATGTCGCGATGGCACGCGCGTCACGCGCGATCGCCGTGGCCGCTGTCAGGACGCCGCGTCGCTCTTCGATCCCGCGTCGCCCTTCGGCGCCGGCTTCTCGGGCGCCTTCGTTTCGGTCTTCTTGTCGCTCTTCGTCTCCGTCTTCGTCTCCGTCTTCGTCTCGCTCTTCTTCTCGGGCCCGGAGTCCGACGCCTTGTCGGCGGGGCGGCTGTCCGTCTTGTACCAGCCCGAGCCCTTGAACACGATCGCCGGGGTCGAGATGAGGCGCCGCGGCTTCTTCCCGCAATTGGGGCACTTCTCCAGCGCCTCGTCGTTGAACGACTGCACCGCGGAGAACACGTGGCCGCAGTGATCACAGCGGTAGTCGTATATCGGCATCGCTCGATATCATCGCGGAAGGTGTCGGGAGGGGCCATCGCCCACAGCGAGCGCGCGGCATCCCGCCGCCGTCGTGGCCTCATCGAAAACGCGCAGGCCTACCTCTTCCTCGTGCCGGCCATCGCGTTCCTCGGCCTGTTCAAGATCCTGCCCGCGCTGTATGCCGTGTACATCTCGCTGTTCCGCTGGGACGTCGTGCAGGGCGCGTTCCGCGGACTCGACAACTACTTCGACATCCTCTGGCAGAACAGCACGCGCTCGCAGGCATGGTGGCAGTCGCTCTCCACGACCGTCACCTACGCACTCATCACCGTTCCCTTCGAGATCGCGATCGCGCTCGTGGTCGCCTACGTTCTGTTCCAGAAGCTCCGCGGCCGCGACATCTACCGGACGATCTACTACGTGCCATACGTGACCTCGACGGTCGCGGCCGCGACGGTGTTCTTCTACGTCTTCCATCCGCAGTACGGGATCGTCAACACGCTGCTGGGATCCATCGGGATCACCGGGCTCAAGTGGTTCCAGGAACCCGACGGCGTCTTTCAGATGATCGGGAGCGCGCTCGGCGTCGCGGTGCCGGATTGGGCCGCGGGTCCGAGCCTCGCGCTCGTTGGCGTCGCGATGTTCTCGATCTGGCACTTCCTCGGCTTCCAGATCCTCATCTTCCTCGGCGGCCTCGGGAACATCCCGCTCGAGTACTACGAGGCCGCGAAGCTCGACGGCGCCAACCAGTGGCAGCTGTTCCGCCGCATCACGCTGCCGCTGCTCTCGCCGCAGATCTTCTTTGTGTTCACCATCGCGAGCATCGGGGTGCTGCGGGCCTTCAACGAGATCTTCATCCTCACGAACGGTGGGCCACTCGATACGACGCGGACGGTGACGCTGCTCATCTTCAAGACGTTCTTCCAGCAGGGTCAGATCGGGCTCGGCTCGGCGATGGGCGTGCTGCTCACGCTCGTCATCCTTGCGTTCACGCTCTTCCAGTTCCGCGTCCTCGGCCGGCGGGTGGAGTACGGATGAACACGCCACAGGTGCTGCCGCGCGTCATCGCGCGCCCGCTGCGACCGCGGATCCCGCACATCGGCTCGACGCTGTTCAAGCATCTCGTGCTGATCCTCGTCGGGACCGTCGTCGCCTACCCGTTCTATTTCATGGTCACCACCTCCCTGAAGGAATTCTTCGAGGCCACGGCGACGCCGCCAACACTGTTTCCGACGTCGCTGCACTTCGAGAATTACGTCGAAGCCTGGACGCGCCAGCCGTGGGGCCGGTTCTTCGCGAATACCTTCTTCATCGCGGGCGCGAGCGTCGCCGGAGAGATCGTCACCGCGGTCCTCGCCGCGTACGCCTTCGCGCAGATGAATTTCCGCGGCAAGAACGTGCTCTTCGCGCTGTTCCTCGCGACCTACATGATGCCGGCAGAGGCCACGCTCATCCCGAACTTCGTGATGATGAGCAAGGCGCCGCCCGGCGTGAACCCGTTCTTCCCGATCCCGCGCCTCAACCTCTACGACACATACGGGGCGCAGATCCTCCCCTTCCTCGCGAGCGCGTTCTCGGTGTTCCTCCTGCGTCAGCAGTTCCTCGCGATCCCACGGGAGCTGCGCGACGCGGCCGTGATCGACGGCGCGGGCCACCTGCGCTTCCTCTGGTCGGTGGTCCTGCCGATCTCGATACCCGCGCTGGTGACGGTTGCGATCGTGTCCTTCTACGCCTCGTGGAACTCGTTCCAGTGGCCGTTCATCGTCACCTCGAGTGAGGCCGTCCGACCCGTCCAGGTCGGTCTGAACGCGTTCCGCGCTGAAGCAGGCTCGCAGTACCATCTGTTGATGGCGGCGGCGTCGTTCGTCGTTGCACCCATCATCCTGCTGTACCTCGTAGGGCAGCGCTTCCTAGTGCAGGGGGTCGCACGAACGGGCATCCGCGGTTAGCGTTCACGCGTATCTCACTCGGGGGACACCCGGCGCTGCTCTAATGGTGGAGGAGGTAGGAAGAGACCCATGACGAGGATGCGTATCCCGACCCTGCTCGCGACGGCGGCACTCCTGCTCGGCGCGTGCGCCGGTGCGGGACCGGCCGCGACAGCCGCGCCGACGACCGAGGCGGACATCGAGATCACCGGGCCCGTCTCGCTAACCCTGTGGCACGCGCTGACGAGCGACCCGCAGAAGGCGGCGCTCGAGGCGGCGGTCAAGAAGTTCAACGAGACGAACGGCAAGGGCATCACGATCACGCCGGTCGTCCAGGGGAATTACACGCAGCTGTATCAGAAGACCCTCGGCGCGATCCAGGCGGGCGCGCTGCCCGAGATCGTCCACGCATACGAGAGCCAGGTCGCCGACTACCAGAAGGCGGCCGTGGTCATCGACCTCGAGCCCTACATGAACAGCACCAAGAACGGGCTCCCCAAGGCGAGCCAGGACGACATCTACAAGCCGTATTTCGATACGAACCGCTTCCCGCAGTACAGCAACCAGCTCCTGTCGTTCCCGTTCACGAAATCGCTCTTCGTGATGTACACGAATGAGGACGTCCTAAAGCAGGCCGGCATCACCACGACGCCGAAGACGTGGGCCGACTTCGAGTCGGCCGTCATGAAGACGACGCAGAAGGACGCGTCCGGCAAGACGACCCGTTACGGCTGGGCGCAGCCGCTCGACGCGTCGAACTTCAACGCGCAGGTCATGTCGATGGGCGGCAACATCATGTCCGCCGACAACAAGACCGTCGCATGGGACGGCAAGGAAGGTCTCGCCGTCCTACAGCTGTACGACCGCCTTTGGAAGGGCGGCTACGCCTACACCCCGACGGGCTTCGACTGGCAGAACGACTTCGCCCAGAGCAAGCTCGCGTTCACGATGGGATCCACCTCGTCGCGGCCGTTCATCGCCGGCGCGATGAAGACGCCCGTGAACTGGAACATCGGCGTCCCGCCGCAGACCGATCCCACCAAGCCGCGCACCGTGATGTACGGGGCGAACGTCGCCGTGCTGAAGAGCACTCCGCAGAAGCAGCTCGCGAGCTGGCTGTTCGTGAAGTGGTTCACCGAACAGGCCCAGACCGCGGACTGGGGCACCAAGTCCTACTACATGCCGGTCCGCAAGGCCGCCGCGACCGACGAGGCGCTCAAGAGCTACTGGAGCTCGAAGGACCCGCAGGGCAAGCAGGCCTTCGACGTGATCGGAAGCTCGATCCCCGAGCCGAACGTTCGTGGCCAGCAGGAGATCCGCGACGTGATCTTCGACATGCTGACCAAGGTCACGACCGGCAAGGCGACGCCCGAGGCCGCGATCAAGGATGCGGGCCAGAAGGCGAACGACATCCTCAAGGCGAACCAGTAACCCAAGCGCGGGCATGAACGTGAGAGGGCCCCGGGTGACCGGGGCCCTCTTCTTTGCGTGCTACTGCGGGCGGTAAAGCACTACGTTCCTCAGGTTCGTGCTGAGATCGAACCACAACAGCGCGTCATCGCTCGCGATCGGTGCGACGCCGACTCCGGTCGGCTTTGTTGCCACTGGTTCGAGTGTCTTCGGGTCCAGGATCCCGACAACGCCCGCTGCGCAGTACCACGCGACGTACCTCGTTCCGATGCTCGGCTCAGTGCAGGACGATCCGCCCATCGCGATCGTTCGCTCCGCACCGCTCACGGTGTTCACCGCACGAAGCGATCCATCGGTCGCGCGCGGCGAGTCGAGCCAGATCGCCCAGTCGCCCGATAACAGCGCGCGGTCGAGACCGGGGACCGGAGTCACTTGGATGTCGGCGGGCATCGCCGCCTTGGCGATCACGCGGTCCGTGCCGGTGTCGAGATCGAGGAGGTGCAGTTGGTCCTCGGACTTGGTCCCCAGGACGTAGAGCAGTCGGTGCGCGTCGACGCTGAGCGGCGAGATCCACTCCGCTGACGTGCCAACGATCTTCGGGTTTGCAGGATCGGCGAGCGTTGCGACGCGCAGTTCTCCGGTGACGGACCCGCCAGGTCCCTCGACGAGCCGCGTCCACGCGACGCGGTCCGGACCGAGGACCATGCTTCCGACCGGGCGCCGCGGAGCGCCCCCGCCGCCGCGGTACGTAGCACTGCTCAGCGCGAATCGATCGATCGCTGTCGTCTTTCCGGTAGATAGGTCGACCACCGTGAAGTCCTCGGAGTACGCACCGCCGCCTTGGTAGGGCGCCCGGTACTCGACGAGCGCGACGCGGCCGGCGACCACCTGGCCGCGCCCCGTGAGGCTGGCGTCGACCTCATAAACCGTCTTCCAGGGCCCGTTCGGCGCCTCAGCACGCTGGATCTTCGACGAGTAGGGCGATGTGGTCTCTTTGGTGCTGAATGCGATCAGCGACCCGCGGTCCGCAGCGAAGAAGTTCATCTCTCTTTCGGTGGACATCGAGAACGTGCCGTGCGCGGGAGATGAGCTCGGCGCTGGGGAGATCGTCGGCGGGTGAGACGCGACGAAAGAAGTTGGTGACGCGGTCGGTGGCGCTTCGACGCTCGTCGGCGTGCACGTGCCGCCCATCGCGCGGATCGCCGCGACGCTCTTCGCGTCGATGAAGCCGAAGCAGTCCCAGAGGAAGTTGCCGCCGTCAGCTCGCACGAGGAGAGCGCGCTGGCCGATGCCGACCGCCGGCTGCGCTCCGACGCCGGTCAGCCCCGGTTCGAGCTCGCGCAGCTCTACGCGGTGACCCTGCGTGGCGAGCTCATCGAGGGTCGTCCAGGCCTGACCACTCTGACGCACGTACTGACGCTCGTCCTCGCAGATCGGGCAGTGCTCGGGCAGCGACGCGCCGGGCGACTGCTGCACTCCGCAGGTGACGCAGATGTACGGGACGTCGCTCACGCGGCTCGGCGGAGCTCCTCTACAAGCATGCGCACGCGCTCCTCGCGCTCCGCGAGCTTCGCTTTCTCGTTCGAAACGACGGCCGCAGGCGCCTTCTCGGCGAATCCCGGGCGCGCGAGCAGCTCGCGCGAGCGGCGCAGCGACTCCTTCGCCTCCGCGAGCTCCTTCTCGAGCAGCGCGCGGTGTTCGGCCGGATCGCGCTCGACCGCCACGCGCACCTCGATCGCGCGCACCACGGTGGCCTGCCCGCTTCCGGATCCGAACGCGACCTCGGTCTGCGCGAGATGCGAGATCAGGTCCGCGAGATCGTGGATCGCGGTCGTGTCGCCGCCAAGCGTCGTCTTCACGCGCTCGCCCGGCTTCGTGCCGGCCTCCTGACGGAGATTGCGGATCGCGCGCACGAGCTCGAGCGCGATGTCCATCCGCTCCTCGAGCGCGACCGATCGCGTGCCGGGCTTCGGCCACTTCGCGATCACGAGCGACGGCGAGCGATCCGTGTTCGGCAGGCGCTGCCACAGCTGCAGCGCGACGGTGTCGCTGATGAACGGCACGATCGGATGCGCGAGCCGCAGAATGCGGTCGAGCACGTACGCCAGAGTGCGCGCCGTGCTCACCGCGCGCGGCCCCCCGTCGCGCAGGCCGGCCTTCGCCAGCTCGAGATACACGTCCGCGAACTCGCTCCACACGAACTGCTGCAACGCGGAGACATACTCGCCGAAGAGATAGTGCTCGAGGAGCCGGGTGAGCTCGGCGACCGTCGCCTCGGTGCGCGAGAGGATCCAGCGCTCGGCGTGTCCGAGCGACGGATCGGTCGATCCCGCGCCGGCCGCGGGCGCAGGCGTGCGATCGGAACGCCAGTCGCGCAGGGCCTCGGCGTGCTCGTCGACGTGATGCAGCACGAAGCGGCCGATGTTCCACAGCTTGTTCGCGAACTCCTTCGCGTTCTGCAGCTTCGTCTCCGAGAGCGTCTGGTCCGCGCCGGCGGCGACGCCGTTCACCAGCGCGAAGCGCAGCGCATCGGCACCGTACTGCTCGATGAAGCCCATCGGACTGATGACGTTGCCCGTGGACTTGCTCATCTTCTCGCCGTCGACGAGGACGAGACCGTGGAGATACACCGTGTGGAACGGGATGTCCCCCATCTCCTCGATGCCCATCATGATCATGCGGGCCACCCAGAAGAAAATGATGTCGTAGCCCGTCTCCAGCACGCTGCCCGGGTAGTACCGCCCCAGATCAGGCGTCCGGTCGGGCCAACCGAGCGTCGAGAACGGCCAGAGCGCGCTCGAGAACCAGGTGTCGAGCACGTCGGGATCCTGCGTGATGTCGTCGCTGCGGCAGCGCGTGCAGCGCGTCGGGTCGGGCGCGTCCTCGTCCGGCACGACGATCTCGTCGCAGTTGCCGCAGTACCACACCGGAATGGAGTGGCCCCACCAGATCTGACGCGAGACCGGCCAGTCGCGGATGTTCTCCATCCAGTTGAAGTAGATCTTCTCCTGGTATCGCGGATGGATCGTGACGCGACCCTCGCGCACCGCCGCGATGGCCGGCGCGGCGAGCGGCGGCATCCTCACCCACCACTGCTTCATCACCAGCGGCTCGTCCACCGTCTTGCAGCGGTCGTGCACGGCGACGGCGTGCGTGAGTGGCTCTTCCTTCACCAACAGGCCGCGGTCCTTCAGCATCTCGACCGCCATGCGTCGGCCGGTGTCGCGATCCGGTCCGGCGAGCGGACCCGCAGCCGGCGTCATCGCGCCGCGCGTGTCGATGACCGTGATCACCGGCAGCCCGTGACGTTGACCGATCTCGAAGTCGGTGGCGTCGTGGCCGGGCGTGATCTTCAGCGCGCCGGTGCCGAACTTCGGATCCACGGCCTCGTCGGCGATCACCTTCACGCGGCGCTCGATGATCGGAACCAGCACCTCGCGGCCCACGTACTTCTTCCACCGGTCGTCGTCGGGATGCACGGCCACCGCGACGTCGCCCACGATCGTCTCGGGGCGCGTCGTCGCGATGACGAGCGGTGGATCGCCCGGCTTCGGATCGGCCCACGGGTACCGCACGAAGTAGAGCGGGTCGGTGCGCTGGACGTGCTCGACCTCGAGGTCCGAGTACGTGGTCTGGCAGCGCAGGCACCAGTGCACGATGCGATCGGCGCGGTACAGGTGGCCGCGCTTGTAGAGCCGGATGAAGTGCGTGCGCACCGCGCGCTGCTTCGACGGCTCCATCGTGAAGTTTCGGCGCGTCCAGTCCAGCGAGCAGCCGAGGAGACGCAGCTGCTTCTCGATGCGCGGCCGGTAGTGGTCCATCCACTTCCACATCTCGGCCACGAACTTCTCGCGACCCAGGTCATTGCGGCCGATCTCGTTCTTCGCGAGCTCGTCCTCGACCACCTTCTGCGCGATGATCCCGGCGTGGTCGGTGCCCGGCATGTAGAGCGTCGGCTCGCCGAGCATGCGGTGCCAGCGCGCCATGAGGTCCTCGTAGCCACCGAAGCCGAGCGCGTGACCGAGGTGAAGGTCGCCGGTGACGTTCGGCAGCGGCAGCATCATTACGAACGGCTTGTTCGGATTGCTCTCGTCGGGTGTGAAGAAGCCCGAGCGCTCCCACCAGCCGTAGAGGTCCTGCTCGACGGCGGACGGTCGGTAGTTCTTCTCGTTGAACGACACGACCGACTGCGGTGGATCCAGTTTTTCTTTCGTCATCGCCATCGACGCCTCCCTTCGGTCGGCTAACAGGGGCCCCTGCCCCTGCCTCCTTCTCCCGCTCGCGGGCAAACAAAAAGCGCTGCTCGTCCGGGACGAACAGCGCCGTGGTACCACCCGAGTCGCCCCCGCGCGCGGATGGTCCACTAGCTCACGGTGCGCGCGAGGGCCTCATTTGGCCGATAACGGGTGCCTCCGATCCGACTCGCGGGCGACTTCCCGTCCCTGTTCACCGCAGCGCGCTTCCAGCCGGTGGCGCGCCTTCTCTATCGGTTCTGGTCCGGTCTTCTTCCCGGTCGCTGCCGGTATGCGACAAGGATACCGCCTAGCTGATGTCGACCACGCAGAAGCGATTGCCTTCCGGATCGGCGAGGATGACGTAGTCCGCGTCCGGCGGTCGCTTGTCCCAGTGGACCTCGGTCGCGCCGAGCGCGATCAAGCGCCTTACCTCGCCCGCCTGATCGTCGGTGTACAGGTCGAGGTGGATGCGTGGAGGGACCTGGAGAGTCGAGCGGACCCGGTCGAGCGACACGTTCGGCCCGGCACCATCTCGCGGACGGAGCAGCACGAAATCGTCGCTGTCGCCCTCTCCCCGTCGAACATAGTTGAGTGCCGCCTGCCAGAACGCCGTCTGACGGGCCAGATCGTCCACCCGCAGGACGACCGAGCCCACGCGGATCATCGCCTCAATCTAGGCCGTCGAGACGCGGCTACCTCGCGTCAGCTGCTTGTGCCGGTACATCGCGCGGTCGGCCGCGTCCACGAGGGCGTCGACGGTGATCGGGCGGTCCGACGCGTCCGCGACGCCCCAGGCGATCGTCGGGAGCCGCTTGCCGTCGGTGAGCGTGCCCTCGGCGATGTTGTTCGCCACGCGGCGCATGACGCGCTCGGCGGCGAGCAGCGGCGCGCCGGGGAACAGGATCGCGAACTCGTCGCCGCCGATGCGCGCGACGGTGTCGCGGTCTCGGACGCCGGCGGAGAGCATCTCGCCGATGCGGATGAGCGCCTCGTCGCCAGCGCTGTGCCCGAACTGGTCGTTCAGCTGCTTCAGTCCGTTCACGTCGAGGACCGCGACCGTGACCGACGCGAGTGGGTCGCCCGCGAGCTCGACGCGCAGCCGGTCGAAGAACGTGCGCCGGTTCGGAAGACCGGTGAGCGGATCGGTCGCCGCGGCCGTCTTCGCGGCCTGGTGCAGTCTCGCGACACGCAGCGCGGCCGCGACCTGGTGCGATACCGCGGTGAGCAGCTGCTCGTCCTCGCGTCCGAACGCCTCGCTTCGCGGACTCTCGATGCCGAGCACGCCGACGCGCTCCTCGCCGAGCTGCAGCGGTACGCACAGGACGGACTGGATATTCGGGGGACCGTAGAAGCGCGGATCGGTCTGCGCGTCGGTCACGTTCTGCAGCTGGCCGTGCTCGATGACCCACCAGCTGATGCCGACGCCACGCGTGAGCAGCTGACCGACATACGGCTCCGAGGGGCCGACCGCGGCGCGCACGACAAGGCTCAGGTGCTTGTCGTCGAGCGTGAGCAGGAAGCCGTTCTCGTAGCCCATCGCCTCGCACACGATCCGGAGCAGCCGGCCCGCCAGCTCGTCGATGTCGAGCACCGCGCTGATCTCCGACGCGAGACGCTGGAGGATCGCGAGCTGCCGCCCGTGCGCGTGCGCGGACGCGGCGAACTGCTCGAGCACGCCGCCCGGGCCGGGAACGTTCTCCATGTCGGCCTCTTCGATCGCGCCCACCCGGCGGAGATACGCCGCGCCGTGCTGGCGATCGCGATCGATCACGCGGAGGAACGCGTCGACGACGTCGGGGTGGAACTGCGTCCCGCGGCAGCGCACGAGCTCCGCGCACGCGAACTCCACGCTCTGCGCCTGCTTGTACGCGCGCCGGCTCACGATGACCTCGAACGCATCGGCGGCCGCGACGATGTAAGCCTCGATCGGGACGGTGTCGCCGGCAAGCTTCTCGGGATAGCCCACGCCGTCGAAACGCTCGTGGTGCGCCCGCACGATCGGCACGAGATCGCGCAGCGGCTCGACCGCTTCGAGGATCGAGCCGCCGACCGCGGGATGAGTGCGCATGATCACCCACTCGTCGGCCGTCAGCGGGCCAGGCTTGTTGAGGATCGCGTCGGGCACGCCGATCTTGCCGATGTCATGGAGCAGCGCACCGAGCTGCACGCGGCGAAGCTGGTCCGACGAAAGCCGCATCTCGTCCGCGATCGTGCGCGCGAGGGCCGCGACACGCGCTGAGTGGCTCCGCGTGTACGGGTCGCGGGCGTCCACGGCGGCCGCGAGCGCCTTCACCGATGCGAGGTAGAGCTCGCGCATCTGCGACAAGTGCTCGGCGTTCTCGAATGCCGTGGCGACCAGGTTGGCGAGCGACTGCAGCACCGCGATGTCCTCGTCGTCGAACATACCGGGCCGGTACGCCTGGCTCGACAGCACGCCCACCAGGCGGCCACGGCTCTTCAGCGGGACGTGGACCGCCGAGAGCGACGGGCGTTTCTCATCACCGAAGGCCATGCCGCGGCGCTGCACCGGATCGTCGACGCCGCGCACCAGGTAGGTCTCTCCGGTGAGGACGACCTGGCTGGTGGGGCCGGTCCCGAGCGGATAGCGCTCACCGGCCCAGACCTCGGAGCCCTCGGCCTGGAGGATGAACTCGAACTCCTTCTTGTCCGCGTCGTAACGCGCCACGTAGAAGGAGTCGCGCGCGACGAGCGCAGCGGCGGTCTCGTGCGCGAGCTTCGCGATGCCGAAGGGCTCGTGGACTCCCGCGAGCGTCCAGGCCAGGACGTTGAGGGCCGACAGTCGGTGGATGCGGCGCTCGCGCTCGGCCCGGAGGCGGGCCGATCGCATCGCCGCCGCGGCGAGCTGCGCGAAGGCGAAGAGGCCCTGACGGTCGATCGTGTCAAAGGTGCGATCGGGATCGGTCGTGGCGATGCCCACGCTCCCGGCGACCTCGCCGCCGAGCATCACCGGCGCGGCCATCGCGGCGTGGATGCCGGCCTCGCGAAGCAGATCCGAGTTCCCGCTGGCGTCGCCCTGCGTCTCGATGGCGTAGTCGCGGATGCTCACGACCTCGCGCCGCTTGATCACCTGATGCACCAGCGGCCCGACGACCTGCGGCGCCGACAGCGGGGCCGCGAGCCCGACGCCGGCGAGGTCGACCGCGGTCTCGCCGCGTAGCTCGGTGACCAGCACGAACTCCGTGTCGTAGGCCTCGTGCATCTCCCGCGCGATGCGGCGGATCACGTCGGACGTGGCGCCGGTCTCGGCCGCCAGCTCGCGGGACACGCTCTCCACACGCCGCGCCTGCTCGATGATGCGCGCGTTGCGCATCGCGATCGCCGCGTGCGCCGCGAGACCCTCCAGCGCGCGCACGTCGTTCTCGTCGAACGGACGTACCTGCAGACGGCCGACGCTGAGCGTCGCGGCGATCTCGCCCTGCACCACGATCGGCACGCCGACGATCGAGCGCACGCCGATGTCCTTGATCGCCGCGACCGCGGTGGGATAGGCGGCGTAGTCGTCCAAAGCGACCGCGCGACGTGAGCGCAATACCGCGCCGACGATTCCGACACGCGCCGAGGCACGGAGACCGACGGCGCGCTCACCGGTGCCCGCACCGGCGACGACGGTGAACTCGTGACCCCGGCGGCGGTTGATCGTGGCGTGATGCGCGTCGACGAGGAGCAGCGCGTTGCGCGCGATCGAGCGGAAAAGTCCTTCCGGTGCGGTCTCCTGTCCGATCTCGGTCGCGACGCGTTGCAGGCTGCGCGCGAGACGCAGCGCGCGAGCGCCGGTGCGCTGCTCGCCGCGGTAGTGGTCGACCGTCGCGCTCAGGATGATGAGCACGAGGATCACGACCATCGCTTCGCCGAAGATGACCGGTACCGGTGTCGGCACGCCGAGACCGATGCGCACGATCTCCTGACCGATACGGCCGACGAGGTACGCCGCCGCGGTCGCGGTGATGCCATGTCGTCCGAGCCGGTACATCGCCAGGGCGCCGATCGCGATCACGACGACGAACGCGACGCTGCGCTCGTTCGGCGCGCTCGCGATCATCCAGGCAGAGGCCGCGAGGAGATCGCCGAAAACGACGAACGCCGACGTCTCCGAGAGCGGCACCGGAGCTCCACCGCGACGCACGTCGTCGCGCCAGATGAGGACCGAGGTCGTGAGCAGGAAGCCGAGGGTGGCATACGCGAACACCAGCGTCGCCTGCCCTCCGATGACGATCCACGCGATCGCGCCGGCGACCGCGATGAGTCGGGCTACCAGAAGGACGTCACGTGGGAGGAAGCGGGCCATCCCGCGACCACGATAGGTTTCACGGAACGTCGCGGGTGTCGGTCCGGTGACGGCCCCGGCGTCAGGGCGTTACGGGTGGTGGTACTTCTGGCGCGAGCTCCTCGTCAGCGACGAGGACGAAGAGGGTCGCGAGCACGAAGTAGTTCTGCAACGAACGCCACGCGAAGTACAGCGGTACGAATGGCCACACCAGCGGCGCGCTCGTAACGGCGCGACGCCGGCGCACGAAGACCACGAGCAGCGCCACGAACACGACGAGCGCGAGCGCCCCGTACACCCCACGCGCGAGGAGCGGACCGATCCCCGCCAGCCCGAAGCGAACGAGTCCGACCCCGTCGGGCTCGAGCGGGCCGAGCAGCGGCGCGCTCACCCCTTCGAGGAACCGCTGTGGCGCGAGGAGCAGGAACGGCAGGTTCACCGCCAGCGTCACGGCACCGGCAACGACCGCCCGGCGGATCGCTTCACGCGATCCCCAGCGCTGCCAGACGATGGCGACATAGAAGGGCGCGACGAACCACGCCGTCTGCCGCGCGGCGCAGGCGAGACCGAGCAGGATCGGCGAGAGCCACGCCCGGCGCAGCGCGAGCCACGACGCGACCACCAGCAGTGCCCAGATCGGGTCGATCCCCGCGAGGATCTGCTGGCGCAGCACGATCCCATTTCCGACGACGGTCGCGAGCGCCATCGGACGCCACGCGAGACGAAGCCGCGACGTCGCGACGATGCCGAGGATCAGCACCTCGGCGAGGAACACCCAGCGGACGTCGCCGAGGCCGAGCGCGACGAACGGCGCGACGACGAGGAACGACAGGGCCGGGTAGTTATAGGTGTGGAGGACGGTCCCGTCGTCGAGATGCGTCGCGAGCTGTGGGTCCATGTGAAAACGCGCGAGCGCCTCCGGCAGATCGAATACCGCATAGGGATCCTGGCCGCTGAGGAAGAGCTCGGCCGACCGATGCAGCGCCGCGACGGCGTCGGCGTGATACGGGACCGCGATGATGCACGCGAGCCCCACCAGTGCGAAGGTCGTCAGCACGAGCGCGGTCGCGATCGCGTCGCGCAGCGACGGCCGCCATCGCGCGTACGCGAGCAGCGGCAGCCCGAACGCGATGAGGATCCCGAACGTATCGTCGGGCGCGAGGCCCGACGAGCCGACCGCGAGGTGGCGATCGAAGAGCGCGGCCATGATCGCGATCGCGACGATGCCGAAACCAAGGCGTCGCAGGCGATCAGACGGATGCACGCGCGATGGATCGATGAGGACGAGGACGGTGTAGCCGAGCGCGAACATCGCCGCGACGAGGACGGGCGCGGGCAGGACGGCGACATCAGGCGATGCGAAGAGATCGAGCGCCGGCGTCCACAGCGCGAACGCGGCGACGGTGAACGCGCGCAGGTGCGGGGCCGTCCGCCAGGTGGCCAGGGCCGCGACGGCGAAAAAGGCTGCCATCGCGAACGGCGTCTCAGCGAGCGCGCGCGCGGTCGCGACGTAGACACCGGCGGTCAGCACGAGAGCGATCCACACCGAGGCGCGCGGAGGCCGCAGGAGCGTCGCGAGCATGAGCACGATGACGAAACAGCCGAACGCAGCGGCGAGCGGCACGTCCGCCCCGGAGCCGGACAGCGCTCGGCGTCCTAAGCCCGCCGAGGCGATGCCGGTGGCGGTGAGCGCGAGGCCGATGCGCATCGCGATGCCCAGGCGCGGATCGAAGCGGCGCTCGACCGTCACTTCGGGACTCCGGTGGAGCGCTCCGGCCACCTTTGGCACGCGCATTCGCTGCGGAGGCTAACAAGGCGCGCCCATAGACTCGCAGGGCGTGAAGGCCGAGGCAGCTCGTCGCCCGCGTCTGGTGTGGGCCGCCGGCGTCGTCGTCATGGTGCTGGCCGGTCTCGCTGGGCTCGGGATCTTCATCGCCAAAGAGCCGTACGGCTACGACCTCTGGGCCTATGTGCTCGCCGCCCGGCACCTCCTGGCCGGCGAGCCCCTGTACGCGGCTCAGCCGGAGGTGCCGTTCGGGCCGTTCGGCGAGTACCACTACGCGCCGCCCGCCGCGGTGCCCTTCATGCTCCTCGCCCCGGTGCCGTTCTGGCTCGCGACGGTGATCTGGATCGGCATCAACCTCGGAATGGCAGTCGCGATCGGCTGGTACCTCATCCGCCCGCTGCCGCGCGACGCTCGGCCGTGGGCGGCCGCCGCGTTCGTCCTGTTCCTCCCGACGATCCTCGAGATCGCGCTCGGCAATCTCAATCTGCTCACGCTCGCGCTCTGCCTCGTCGCGTGGGAGCTGCGCGGACGGTCGGCGGCCGCGGGAACGGTGCTCGCGGTCGCGATCGGACTCAAGCTGCTACCGCTGACGCTCGTCCTCTTCTATCTCGCGTCGGGCCGCTGGCGCATTGTCGCCTGGACCGCCGCGGTCGGGATCGCGGGTCTCGTGGTCACCGCGGTCGCGTTCGCGAGCGACTTCCCCGCCTACGTCGCGCTGCTGCTCGCCCTGAAAGACAGCCACTGGGCCGCGGATCTGATCGCGAGCACGCCACCGGCGGAGGTCGCCGCGATCCTCGGGTCGCCGATCGGCCGCTGGCTCCTCCCAGTCGCCTCGCTGGCGACCGCGATCCTCGGCGGACTCTTCGCGCGCCGCTACACGCGCGACGAGACACATCTCCACCACCTCGCTCTCGCGTTCGCCCCGTACCTCGCCTCCTTTGGTCTGCTCTGGTTCCCCTACCTCGTCACCGCGCTCCCGGTCATGGCGAGCACGTTCGATCGCGTGCTGGATCTGCCACGAGCGCAGACTCGTGGCGCCCTCATCGCGGCCCTCGCCCTCAGCTGGCTGTTGCTGCAGGTCGTCGGCGAGCGGAACGACCTCGTGCCGATCCTCGCGCATTTCATCGGTCTGGTCGTCCTGCTCGCCGTCGCGCTCGCGGTGCTGGCATTCGCGCGACAGGGCGATATCCCTGAGACCGTCGCCGCACGCGTCGCCGCATGAGCGATCGTGCGATCGCGGCCGCGCTCGCGGCACTGGTGCTCGTCGCGCGTGTCGCCTTCGCCGCTCAGACGCTCTGGGCGTGGGATTCGGTCCTGTACGCGCGGGCGCTCGAGCAGGGCTTCCATGTCGGAGTGGATCTGGCGGATCAGCGTCCCCACCCGCCGGGGTACCTCTTCTACCTCGCGATCGCGGCAGCGATCCACTTTCTCACCCGCGAGAGCAACGCCGCGCTCGTCGTCGTCAGCGTGATCGCGTCCGCCCTCACCGCCGCGGCGGTCTACCTGCTCTGCCGCCGATTTGCGGACCGCGCGCTCGCTATCGTCATCGCGCTCGGCGCGGCGTCGGCGCCGCTGGTGTGGACGTACGGCGAGGTCGCGATGCCGTACGCGGTCCTCGCTCTGCTCAGCGTCGTCCTCGCCCCCTCACTGCGCGACGCGCGCTCGCGGCCTTGGCCCGCGGCGCTGGTCGCGTCGGCGGGGCTCGGCCTCGCGGCCGGTTTCCGCCAGGACCTCCTGCTCCTGCTCGGTCCGTTGTGGCTCTGGATGCTCGCGGGTCGTTCGTGGCGGGAGCGCGGCCTGTGCGTCGTCACGGTCGGCGTCGCGGCGCTCGCGTGGCTCGCACCGAGCGCGTCGCTCTCGGGCGGACCGGCGCCCTACCTCGCGACGCTGGGCGCGCAAGCCTCGCGCGTCAGCGAGCTGTCGCCGGCGGCCGGCGGCGACGCGCTGCTGCGCAACACCCTGCTCACGGTGTACGCGCTGTGGTGGGGGCTGCTCGGCTTCGCGCTGCTACTCGTCGCGGCGATCGTGGCGCGGCTCCGTGCGTGGCGGCTCTCCGACGACGCGATCTTCTTCGCGCTGTGGCTCGTCCCCGCCGCGCTGGTGTACGTCACGATCCACATCGGCGATCCCGGATATCTCATGTCGGTGCTGCCGGGTCTCTACGTCGCGTGCGCCGCGCTCGTCGCACCGGTCGCGCGCACCGCGCCGCGCGCGGTCCTCACGTTCGTGGCGGTACTCGCGGCGATCAATGTCGCGGTCTTCGTCGCCACCGATGCGCCCTTCTCCGCGCGCGCGATCGCGAGTCACGATCGCTCGCTCGACGACCGGGTCGCGTTCGTACGGGGGCACATGGCGCCCGATTCCACGCTGATCCTGGCGCAGTCGGAGTACCTCACGGCCCGCTATTACCTGCCCGAGTACCGTGTCCTCTTTTACGGATCCGAGCCCGAGGTGCTGTCGCGCGGGGCGCGTGTGGTGCGCATCACCGCGCCGACCACCGTCGTCATCTTTGGCGCACTCGCGGCGCCGCTCCCGGCGACGCTGCGGCTCACGACGGATCCGGCTCCGTCGGGCGTGGTGCAAAGCGACACAACGCTCATCGCCTATGACCTCGAGCCGCGCTGAGGCCGCCGGTCAGCGCGACGCGGCCGGGAGCTCGAACACGAAGAGGTGATTCAGGCCGAGCTCGAACCGCTCGTGCGTGATGAGGCGCATTCCCGCCGCCGCGAAGTACCCGGGCGTTTCTTCGGGCCGGTAGCCGTGGTGCGCCTCGATATCCATCCCGTGCAGCAGGCGCAGCCGTCGCAGGCCGTCGACGATCCGGTCGACGAGCGGCGCGGGCACGGTGATGACCACGCGGCCGCCGGGACGGAGCAGGTCGCGACAGGCCGCGACGAACCCGGGCCGCTCGCCGTCCGGAACGTGCTCGAACACCGCGAGGAGCGCGAGGACGTCGTACGGGCCGCGGTCCCGCAGATCCTCTGGGAAGCTGCCGCGGATCAGGCCCGGGCCCGCCGGCGCGTCCGGGTCGATGCCGACCGCGTCGCGCACGCGGCTGCCGGCCGCGCGGATGAGCGAGCCGTCCGCGCATCCGATATCGAGGAGCCGCGAGCCGGCGGGGATGTGCGGTAGCGCTTTGCGGATCCGCAGCCGCTGGATGAGGCGGTCGAGCGGTGTCACGCGGCGACCGGCTCTGCGTGCGCGACGATCGTCTTCTCACCGGCCGGCTCGCGCCACAGCAGCACCACGATCGCGATGAAGAACCCGAGCGGCACGAGCACGCTGAACGTCTCGTCGTGCCGGAGCACGGCGATGCCGTAGAACACCGGCGACACGATCAGCAGCGTGCCGGCCGCGGCGAGGGCGAAACGCCGGCCCGAGCGCTCGGAGCGACGCGTCAGGATCCCCGCGGTGATGACGGCGGGAACGAACAGAAGCACCTGGTCGTACGACCAGCTGTAGATCGCGCCCGCGTTCGAGAGAGACAGCCACGCGGCGAGCGACGCATCGCTGCCCGGACGGAACCGCGCGGCGATCACCGCGCCGAGCGCGATGAGCCCGTACGCGACGTAGCGGCCGCTCGGACCGATGAGCTGATTCAGCGCCGAGGGCAGGACGGCCGAGCGGATCGTGCGCCGCGGCGGGATGTCATCGAGCCACGCGGAGAACCAGTCGGGCGGCGCTGCGAGCCAGGCGATGACGACGACGGCGCCCGCGAGCAGCAGCGCGAAGACGACGTACCGGCGAAACACCGATTCACGCAGCGCGCCGTACGCGAGACCGAGCGCGGTGAAGACGACCAGCTGTGGCTTCGCGAGGAACAGCAGCGACGGCACGGCTGCGAGGAGCGGCCGTGCGGCGCGCAGGGCGAGCACCGTCGCGCCCACCGCCGACATGAGCAGCAGGCTCCATTGGCCGAGCACGATCGCGTGGAACGAGGGCTGTGCGAGGAAGAGCGCGGCCCCGAACGCTGCGTGCATGACGGGACGCGCGGGGACGAATGCGCGCAGCAGCCCGCGCAGCACGAGCGCCGCGCAGGCCATGCTCGCGATCATCCAGATCCAGCCCGCGACCTCGAGCGGCACCATCGCGAGCGGCGCGACCGCGAACGCCACCCAGGGCATGTAGTCGTACACGAGCGCGTCGGGCGTCTTCGTCCCGACGTCGACCGCGAATCCGTAGTACTTCGTCGGGTCCCAGGGATCCACGCCGAGCACGATCGCGCGCGCGCCCGACCACACGCCGGAGAAATCGTTCATGTGCACGAGCTCGAGCCGCCGGGCAAGCGGTCCACCGACGACGATGAACATGACGCCGATGGCGATCGCCGCCCAGTAGAAGATCTCAGCGCGCCGCTCGCTCGTCATGCGGCGCAACATTACCGGCTGTGCGCGCGCGCGCTGTGCGCGCTTAGCTCGAGTTCTTCGCCGCGGCTGCGGACTTCAGCAGATCCGTCCGCTGCGGTGCCCACACGTCGATGACCTGGGTCGGCTCCTCGAAGACGCGCGCGCCGTGCGCCGCGCCCGGCGGGATCCGATAGGTGTCGCCCGGCGTCAGGATGCGCTGCTCGCCGGAGATGATCATCGCGAGGCTCCCCTTCACGACGACGCCGAACTGCTCCATCTCGTGCTTGTGCGATTCGACGATCGTCTTCGGTGCAAGGTCGTAGATCACCATCGTGGCGTGGTCGGCCTGCACGACGCGGCCTTTCAGGCCGGGCGCGGGCTCGATGAGCGGCAGGTCACGAGGACTGGCGTAGTAGAGCTTCGGCATGGTCAGCGAGGCTAGGCCGTCGCTTCGTCACCCTCGAGCACGAGCTGCTCGTTCTTCGACAACAGCAGCGGCCGCGCGCTTCCGGCGATCGCCTCGGGAGTCACGACGACGCGGCGCACGTCTGTGCGCGACGGGATCTCGTACATGACGTCGAGCAGGACCTCCTCGATGATGGTGCGTAGCCCTCGTGCTCCGGTCTTGCGCTTCGCCGCCCCGGCGGCGGCGGCCTGGAGCGCCTCCTGCGTGAGCTGCAGCTCGACCTTGTCGAGCGCAAGGAACTTCTGGTACTGCTTCACGATCGCGTTCTTCGGCTCGGTGAGGATGCGCATGAGGTCGTTCTCGTCGAGCGCCATCAGCGGAACGATCACCGGAAGACGGCCGACGAATTCAGGAATGAGGCCGTATTTCAGGAGGTCATCGGGCATGACCTGCCCCAGGACCGCGCTCGTTTCCTTGGTGTTGTCGCGCAACGACGCGCCGAAGCCCATGGTCTTCTTGCCGACGCGCGCCTCGACGATCTTCTCGAGGCCCTCGAATGCGCCGCCGCAGATGAACAGGATGTTCGTCGTGTCGATCTGGATGAAGTCCTGGTGGGGATGCTTGCGGCCGCCCTGCGGCGGAACGTTGGCCACGGTGCCCTCGAGGATCTTCAGCAGCGCCTGCTGGACACCTTCGCCGGAGACGTCGCGCGTGATCGACGGGTTGTCGCCCTTGCGCGCGATCTTGTCGATCTCGTCGATGTAGATGATCCCGCGCTGCGCGCGGTTGAGATCGAAGTCCGCCGCCTGGATGAGACGCAGCAGGATGTTCTCGACGTCCTCGCCGACGTAGCCCGCCTCGGTGAGGCTGGTGGCGTCGGCGATCGAGAACGGAACGTCGAGGATGCGCGCGAGCGTCTGCGCGAGCAGCGTCTTGCCGCAACCGGTCGGACCGATGAGAAGCACGTTCGACTTGCCGAGCTCCACGTCATCGACGCGGTGCCCGGCGGAAACGCGCTTGTAGTGGTTGTACACCGCGACGGAGAGAACGCGCTTGGCCTTGTCCTGGCCGATGACGTACTGATCGAGGATCTCGTTGATGCGCCGGGGGCTGGGGATCTTCTGTCCCAGGGTCCGCGCCTTCGGCGCCTCCATGAACTCCTCGTCGACGATCTCGCGGCAGAGCGTGATGCACTCATCGCAGATGTAGACGCCCTGCCCGGCAATGAGCTTGCGCACCTGGTCCTGGCTCTTCCCGCAGAAAGAGCAGCGGTACGGCTTGCCACCCTTAGCGGTGGTCGTCATCGCCTAGCGGGCCGCCACCGGGACGCGTTCCTTGGGTTCCTTCGCTTCCTTCGGCTCCTTCTCCTCTGACTGCTTGGCGATGGAGATGAGCGAGTCCTTACCGACGAAGATCTCGTCGATGATCCCGTAGGCCTTCGCCTCCTCCGCGCTCATGAACCGGTCGCGCTCCGAGTCGCGGCGGACCTTCTCGACGTCCTGCCCCGAATGATGCGCGAGGATCCGCGTGAGCTTGTCGACGAGCGTCTCGAGCTCCTTCACCTGGATGAGCACATCGGGGGTGTTGCCGCGGAATCCGCCGGAGCCCTGGTGGATCATGATCCGCGAGTTCGGCAGCGCGTAGCGCTTGCCCTTCGCACCGGCCGAGACGAGCACCGCGGCCATCGACGCCGCCTGACCGACGCAGATGGTGCTCACCGGCGCCTTGAGGTACTGCATCGTGTCGTAGATCGCGAGGCCGGCGGTCACGACGCCCCCCGGCGAGTTGACGTAGAGGTAGATGTCACGCTCGGGGTCCTCCGACTCGAGGAACAGCAGCTGGGCGATGATGAGGTTCGCCATCGTGTCCTCGACGGCGTCCCCGATGAAGATGATCCGTTCCTTGAGCAGGCGCGAGAAGATGTCGTAGGCGCGCTCGCCTCGCCCGGATTGCTCGATGACCATCGGCACGAAATTCATCGCTGCCATGTCATCCCTCCTCGCGCGGTCTTGTTCCCAGTGTACCCACCGTTCGCGGTGTCAAGGGGGTCTTGGTGGTGTCGGCCGGTTAAAGTTCCTCCGAGGAAGGGGCGAGGATGCGACGGTTCCCACGGTCGCTCGTCTTGTACATCGCGGCCTCCACGATCTACGCCGCGGTCATCTTCCTTGCCGTCCACGTGGTCTACGGCGTCGAGTTGGGCCGCGCGGGACTGCGGCTGCCCGATCCCGAAGCGGTCATCGGCTCTATCGACAGCGTTTCGTTCATCGTCTGGCTGGGCATCAGCCTCATCGCCGGCACGGCGCTCTATCGCCTCGCCACGGCGCTCGAGGCCTCGCGCGGCGACAGCGCGACGCGCGACGCGGAGATCGGGTCGATCTTCGCACTGAGCCAGGCGCTCTCCGGCTCGCTCGACCTGGCTGAGATCACCCGTGAATACCTACGCAGTGCGCGGCGCGGTCTCGACCCGAGCGTGACGCTGGGCGTCCTCGTCCACGACGATGTCGCGGAGGCATTTCGTCTCGTCGCAGAGGAAGGACCGCACACCGGCGCGCTCCTCGGGCCCGTGTACTCGGTGTCGGGACTCCCGGCGGCGATCCGCACGCGCGTCTTCGACCATCGCCAGTCGCTCGTGCTTCCCGATACCACCGGCGGCGGAGAGCAGTGGCGGCTGCTCGCGCGCGACCTGCCGAACGCGCAGTGGATCCACTCGTTCGCCGCGCTGCCTCTCGTCTCGCAGGACCGTCTGGTGGGCGCGGTCGTCGGCGGTGCCGAGAACGCCGGCGCGCTGACCGCGGATCGGCTGCAGCTCGTCCTCGTGCTCGGCCAGTTCGTGGCGGGCGCGATCCGCACGTCGATGTCCCTGTCCGAGGCGCAGGCGCGCGCGGACCGCGAGGAGCTGGTGAGCCGGATCGCCCGACGCGCACGGTCATCGCTCGATCCGGACGAGGTCCTCCGCGGCACCGTCGAGGAGCTTGGGAAAGCGCTCCATGTCGACCGTGTGGTCGCGACGACGGGTTCGACGCCGGACGCGCTGCGCGTGAGCTATGAGTGGTCCGCGGCGGGCGTCGTTCCACACGCCGTCGGACAGCGGGCCCTGCCCGTCGCGCGTCTTGCCGCCGAGACCGGACGCACGGCCGTGATCCGCGACGTCCTCGGGGATGCGCGTGTGGCGCAGGCGGCCGGCGACCTCCGGACCGGCGTGCGCGCGGTCATGGCGACGCCCATCCTCGTCGCCGGCCAGCTCGCAGGAACGCTTTCGCTCGCTCAGATGAACGCGGCGCGCGACTGGACGACCGACGAGGTGCGGCTCGTCGAAGCGGTCGCCCGTGAGCTGCGCGTCGCGATCGAGACGGCGCGCCTCTTCCAGGCACGTCAGGGTGAGAACGAGCGTCTCATCGCGCTGCAACGCGCGGCGACGACACTCGCCGCGCGCACCGACCCGAAGGAAGTGTTCGACATGATCCTGCGCAGCGCCGTGGGGCTGCTCGGCTCTGGCAGCGCATCGCTCTACACCTGGGACGGCGAGGCCGGCGTGCTGCGACTGGCGGAGAACTTCGATGCCGGCGGTCGCATGCCGGACGACGCCGTCCTACGTCCGGGCGAAGGGGTCATCGGCCGCGTGTTCCTCACTCGCGAGCCACTCATCGTCGCGGACTACCAAAAGTGGGAGGGTCGCACCCAGGTCGGTCAAGAGACCGGCCTCCGCGCTTGCCTCGCCGTACCGCTAGTACGCAGCGGCCGCGCTCTGGGAGCCCTCGGCATCCGCTCCTATGAGGCGTCGGTCGCATACACCGAAGACGACGCCCGGATGCTCTCGCTATTCGCCGACCAGGTCGCCGCCGCCCTCACCACGCTCGAGGCCTTCGGGCGCCAGCGTCAGGCGGTCGAGCAGCTCGAGCGCCTCAACCGCGCGAAGAGCGAGTTCGTCTCGGTCGTGAGCCACGAATTCCGCACGCCCCTCACCGGCATCCAGGGCTTCAGCGAGATGATGCGAGACGAGAACCTGACGCTGGACGAGATGCGCGAGTACGCCGGTGACATCAATAAGGACGCCCAGCGCCTGAATCGCATGATCAACGAGATGCTCGACCTCGATCGCATGGAGGCGGGCCGCATGACGATCCATCCCGAGCGCATCGACTTCAACGCGATCGTCGGCGACGTCGCCGATCGGGTACGCCCCAACGCGCCGAACCACACCCTCACGCTTGACCTGCAGTCCGACCTGCCCCAGGTCCAAGCCGATCGCGATCGGATGACGCAGGTGGCGTCGAACCTCCTCAACAACGCGGTGAAGTACTCCCCCACCGGCGGTCGGATCACCGTGACGACGCGCGCCGACGGCGGCCAGCTGCGTCTGGACGTGCGTGATGAAGGCCTCGGCATCCCGCCGGACGCTCTCGAGACGATCTTCGAGCGCTTCTCGCGGGTCGATTCGGTGGCGACGAAGGACATCCCGGGCACCGGGCTCGGCCTTCCCATCGTGCGCCAGATCGTTCAGCTTCACGGCGGCACGGTGTGGGCCGAGAGCGAGCTCGGCCGCGGCTCGGTGTTCCACGTCGTGCTGCCGCTTGCAGGCGCGGGCGCTCAGGTGGAGGCTTGAGCGCGCTGATGGCGGATCCCGTCGTTTGAGCTCCGATCTCATCCTCCTCGTCGACGACGAGGAGCAGATCCGCAAGCTCCTCGAATCGTCGCTCCAGCGCCGTGGTTACGAGGTCGCCGTCGCCGCCGATGGCATCGAGGCGCTGCGCCAGATCCGGACGAAGATGCCCGACCTGATCGTCACCGACGTGAATATGCCGAACATGAACGGTTTCGAGCTCACGCGCCGCCTTCGCGCAGATCACCGCACCGCGCGCGTGCCGATCGTGATGCTGTCCGCCCGCAAGCAGGCCGACGACATCCTGACCGGCTACGCCGAGGGCGCGGACGAATACATCGCCAAGCCGGTCGAGATGGCCGTGCTCGCGGCCAAGATCGAGGTCCTCATCAAGCGCATGAAGGCGACGGCGGGTGAGGTCATCAAACGCGGGCGGGTCGTGGCGTTCCTGCGCGGCAAAGGCGGCGCGGGCGCGACCACGCTCGCCGTGAACAGCGCGGTCGCCCTGGCCGAGACCAAGATGTACAAGACCGCGATCCTCGATCTGAACCTCGAGTTCGGCAACGTCGCGTCGCACCTCAACCTCAAGCCGCAGCACACGCTCAGCGATCTCGCCGAGATGCAGCCGGACCAGCTCGACGATGCGACGTTCGCGACGTTCATCGCGCAGGACCGCAGCGGCGTGCAGATCTGCGTCGGCTCGAGCGTGCCCGAGCATGCCGAGTTGGTGACGGTGAGCGCGGTGCAGCAGAGCATCGACCGCCTGCGGCGGACCAGCGACTACCTCATGGTCGACACGCAGCCGTCGTTCACGCCGGTGACGCTCGCCGCGATCGACACCGCCGATGGCGCCTGCGTCGTGTCCGAGCCGCACGTCGCCTCGATGAAGACGGGGAAGGCGTGCCTTGACGTCCTCGAGAAGCTCTCGTTCCCCAGAGAGCGGACCCTCCTCGTGATCAACCGCACGTCGCAGACCGGTCTCGACACCGACGAGGTCTCGCGCTACTTCAACCGGCGGCCCGACATCGTCGTGCCCTTTACGCCGGCGTTCGACGATGCCGCGGACCGCGGCCGGCCGATCGTCGTGCTCCACGCGGACAACGCGGCCTCGAAGCAGCTCCGCGATCTCGCCGCGCGGCTCACCGTGCTGGCGCCGGTGGGACGCTGACATCCGCATCCGGTTCTGGGGCACGCGCGGTTCGATCTCCGCCGCGGGCCCCGAGACGCTCCGCTACGGCGGCAACACGCCCTGTGTCGAGATCACGACCGACGACGGCACGCTGCTCGTCTTCGACTGCGGCACCGGGGCGCGGAAGCTCGGGCTCGCCCTCGCGAACAGAGGACCGGTGCGACTGCACCTGCTCCTCTCGCACACGCACGCCGACCATATCCAGGGTCTCCCGTTCTTCCTGCCGGCGTTCACCCCCGGCAGCCACATCACGGTCTACGGGCCGTCCGGCATGGACCGCCCGCTCACGACGACGGTCGGAG
>Ga0207646_10000184_pt1 | contig 85472 bp, 79 predicted proteins | sample KBSK5502metaG_FD_184343 | JGI IMG/M metagenome (GOLD analysis project Ga0207646, IMG submission 184343) | Corn, switchgrass and miscanthus rhizosphere microbial communities from Kellogg Biological Station, Michigan, USA - KBS K5-50-2 metaG... | ecosystem: Host-associated > Plants > Roots >... | reverse complement strand
TTGCAAACGCTGCCCACAGAAATCGTCTGTTGGTTGCAACGCCCGGTGGCAGAGGGCGAGATGGAACTCAAGCAAGCTGCTTAACATGAAGATCATGACTTACTTATCTCTTAACTTGGCGCTTATGAGCGGTAGCGAGCGTGGTGCCTACGGCGGATTCCTTGTGGAGGCCACGCTCGCTACCGCTCGCGGTACCGATCCGTCTGCACCGGTCGAACAAGTGTCGGTACCACTGCTGCTCTACCGGATGAAGCAGTAACAAAAAAAGACTAAGCTCGGAAGGATAGTTGTCTTGATTATTAAATCAACAGCCCAGCAAATCACGCCTACGGTGGCGGTTTATAGCACAGGGCTTATGGGGTGTCAAACTCAAACTGTGACGCGCTCGCCCAGAGGTTCTGGTCAAAGGAAAACCATGTTTTCGCTATCAAGCTTTTATGGAAGGGGTAGTCAATTAGCAATATCTTCCTCGCGTCATGAATAGATGTGACGGGGCTGTGTCGAATCCGTCGGGGCGGATCGACCTCGGGTGACGCCAGGCAGCGCCTGCGTTCACCGTCGAAGAGGTGGTTAATGCGAATTTGGCACAACATCTTGAAGACGCTGACGGTGCTCACTGTCTTATGGTGCGCACTGGGCCAGAGCGCGCAGGCGCAAACGGGCAACGATCAAAGACCCGGCAGCGTTCTCTTCTATAACATCTATACTTCCAGTTCGACTAACCCATCTGCCGTCAACACCCAGGTTTCCATCACCAACACTTCGCCCGATACCGACATCCACGTCCACCTCTTTTTCGTGGACGGCTTCACCTGCCAGGTCGCCGACTCCTTCCTCTTCCTGACTCGCAATCAGACGATGCAGTTTCTGGCGAGCGACATCGACCCCGACGTCAAAGGTTATATCGTGGCCGTGGCCGTGAACCTGCAGGGCTTGCCGACGCAGCATAACTTTCTCATCGGCAGTCTGACGGTGAAGCTGACCCTCGGCCCGACCACCAACACGACCCATAGCTCCCAACTCACCGCGGTGGCTTTCGTAAAAAACAACAGCTTAGCTCCGACGGTCTCGGCCGACGGGGTGACGGCCGACCTCGTCTTTGACGGGAACGCGTCGGGGTCGAGCTATGAGCAACTGCCGAGCGAGGTGGCGATTGACAACTTCGAAAGCCCCGCTACTGCCGACACGCGCCTGATCATCTACAGCCCGAAGAGCAGCTTCTACGCCGGGGGTGATACGGGCGGACGGCTCTTCATCATCTTTTACGATGATCAGGAGGCCGGCTTCTCGGCGATGGTCGGACTGAACTGCTGGCTCCAGGCGCGCCTGACGACGATTCGTAACATCACCACGCGCGTCACCGCCGGGCACACCGGCTGGGCCCGCTTCACGGGTACCCGCGACACCACCGCCATCCCGCTGCTGGGCTCGGTGATTCAGGCCTCCGACTTCTACGGCGGGCATAATCTGCACCACCTGAAGGCTTACCCCTCCTATACCATCACGATTCCAGTCTTCGCCCCGTGAGCGGGAACCGGTTTCAAGTTGAGCGTCGAAGGTGTAAAGTTTGAGGGAGTGAACCGGTCACTTCTTGAAACTTGCAACCCGACACTTTAAACTTGGGACCAATATGAGAACCCTATTTGAAGACACTGACGAGCGGGCTGACCGCGAAGACGATCAAGATACGCGACGTCTTCCGGTCTACCTTTGGACCTTGGCGATCATCTTTCTGGTGGGCGCCTCGGGCCTCTATTACTGGGCGACCCATCGCAAGCCGCCGGTGAAGCCGCCGGTCGCCGTGTCAATCGACGACCCTGCTCAGGTTACGGAGGCGCTCAACCGCTTCGGGAACTTCGTCAAAGCGGGCAAGTGGGATGAGGCGCAGCAGATGCTTTCGTCCGAAGCGCTCAGGCGATTAGAAGGAGAGAAGAAGTCCCTCCGCGAGAGCCTGCTCGGCAATCGCAAAGACGACAAGGTGGTAGAGGTGCTCTCCACGCCGAGCGGCTCGCGCACGCAGCGCGTAGACTGCGCTCTTTCCTTGGCTGACGGCGAGCAGAAGCTCATCCCTCTCTCCATCGTCATTGAAGACTCTACTCTACTCAACCAGACGCTGCAGCAATTTGGCGACCTGATGAAAGCGGGCAAGTGGGATGAGGCGCAGCAGATGCTCTCGTCCGAAGATCTCAAGCGGCTCCAGAAGGAGAAGCAAACCTTCCGCGAGAGTGTGCTCGGCAAGCGCAAAGATGCCAAGGTTGCCAATGCGACTGTGACCGCCAGCAACTCGCCTGCGGCCTCCGCCATGACTAAAGATTATGCCTACCTCTTTGCCGACAATGAGCAGAGGATCATTGCCCTCTCCGTCGTCAAGGAGAATGACCGGCTCGTCATCAATAACTGGTCGAGTTAGAGGTGGGGATCAAGCGCCAGAGGCCGGAAGGTCAGCGCTGGGTTGGATAGAAAAAAGAAATGAGTGACGAGCGGTAGATGTCGAGCATCCTCCGCCTGTCACTCATTGTCACTTTCTACTTCTGGGCCTGAGCCCGTCAGTGGACAGTTCTACCTGAGGTAGCCGCTCCACGGGATCCACCATCACCGCCACCGCTGCTGCGAGGTGAGCTATCCACGCTCCCTCCACCGACGGACCCGCGCGGGGCGCCGCCACCCATATCAATCGAGCGGCTCGCTCCCGATGACCCGTAGTCACCCCGTGACCCGGAATATGACCCTGAATCAATCGTCCGGGCCGTCGGAATCTCACGATGAATCGGTTCGCGTCCGCTGCTGCCGCTGCCCAGCGCGCCGCGCGGCACCGTGCTGACGCCGCCCCCGCTGCCCACTACGCCGCCGCCGTTGTAGTACGGGCCGGAGCCGTAGTAGGGGTAATAGTAGTGGAGGTAGCAGCCGCACTCGCCGAAACTCCGGTAGAAGCTGAAGCCGTAGGGCGAGAGGAACCGCGATCCAGGAATGAAGGTGTAGCAGTTGTAGAACGGGTCGTAGATCCAGCCGTAAGCCAAGCCGCTGAGGGTCTGCGAGCGGCGCAGCACCGAGTAGTTGGCAGCCACCAGCATCTCGGCGCGTTGGTAGCTCCACTGGTCGAAGCCGTCGAGCACGTCCTTCTCGAGCTTGGCGACCTGGGGAGCCAGCGAGTTCGCGCCAATCAGGTCGAAACGTTTGCCTTTGCCGATCCTGGTGGCGTTCTTGGCTAAGAGTTGGTCACGCGTCCCGAGGAAGAGTTCACCCTTGCGCACGCTGACGCTCGTCACCGCCCCTTTCGCGTCGAAGCGGTAGAGGCCTTCTTTGGCGATGGAGACCTGGCCTTGCGGGGTGACGACCTCGAGCGCCATCTTCTTATCGATGGCCCCTTGGTTGGTGTTGGGCGCGCCCACCTCGATGATGATCGAGCCGCTGACCAGCTCAAAGCGGATCTCGGCGAGGTCAGTGTTCACGGCGCGGATCTTGGCCTTCTCATCCATCCGCAGATACGAACCGGGGTTGAGCAGGACTTCGGCGCGGCTGTCGGCGGTGGTGATAAGCCAGTCGCCGTTTCTCATCTGCGTGCCGAGCGAAGCCCGGCCCATCTCTCCGTTCTCGCTGTCTTGGCGCTGGATCATGACCTTGCCTTCGACGCGGTTGACGAACCCGGCTTTGGTAGAGATGAGATGTTGAGCGCTGGCACTCTGGCCGAGACTGCCAACGATAAAGAGGAAGAGGAGCGCGACGGCGCTCGCCGAAAAAGTCTGACTGATGCTTTTCATGTGCGGCCTCCGATGGCGACTCGACACATCGTCGCCGGACAAATTGCCATTCGAGCTGAAAGGTTGACGCGCAGAAATTGTAACTCTTTCACAGCCCCTTAGCCAGGAAAATACGGAAATAAGGGCCGGAAGGCGAAAACCGAGGATCGGACAGAATCAACCCTCCGCCGTTAAATCTCGCCCGTCTGCTCGGCCACCATCGGCCTCCAGCCTTTTATTCCACCTCAGTCTAACGCGGTGACGTGAGCGCGGACCGTCGCGCCTAAGGTCCGCAGGTTATAGCCCCCTTCCAAACACGAGACCAGTCGCCCGCCGCCCGAAGCGCGTGCCAGCTCTTTAAGCCGCTTCGTCATGCGTGTGTATTCTTCGTCGGAGAGCATGAGGTGGCCCAGCGGGTCGGCCACGTGCGCGTCAAAGCCGGCTGAGACGAGCACCAGGTCGGGCGAGAAGCTCTTCATGATGGTCTCCAGGCCCTGCTCAAACCTGCGCATGTATTCCGCCGCGGGGGTGGCGGCGGGAACCGGCACGTTGAGCGTATAACCCTCGCCCTCGCCGCCGCCGCGTTCGGCGGCCGCCCCGGTGCCGGGGTACCAGGGGTATTGGTGGAGGCTGTAGTAGTAAACCGTCGGGTCTTGGTAGAAGATCTCCTGCGTTCCGTTGCCGTGATGGACGTCGAAGTCGACGATCAAGATTTTTTTGACCTCCGGGTACTTGGCCTGTGCATAACGCGTGGCAATGGCAATGTTATTGAAGAGGCAAAAACCCATCGCACGGCCGATGGTCGCGTGATGCCCCGGCGGGCGGCAGGCGACGAAGGCACTGCTCGCCTCAGCCTTCACCACGGCGTCAATGGCGCGGCAAGCGCCCCCCGCGGCCAAACGGGCGACACGCTCAGAATCGCGCGAGACCACTGTGTCAGCATCGAGCGCGGCCGGCGCCGTTTGGCAAGTTTGGGCGATGTGGGTGACGACGCGCTGATCATGGCAGCGGAGTAGCTCTTCATCCGTAGCGACGCGCGGGGCGAGCTTTACTAGGCCCTCCCACAGGTCCCGGTCGCTCATCAACCCACCAAGCGTCGCGGCGTATCTTTCACGCCGCTCCGGGTGATCTCCCGTGTCATGTTCGAGATAATCATCTGAGTAGATAATAGCTGTGGTCATGACCATGATGGTATGTGGGGGAGCACTAAGAAGCAACCGTTTTGGAGGGCAGTGGGCGGCCCAATTTGGCCCTTGGTGGGGCCAATTGAGCATAAGCGTGGCAGATCTGCTGATAGGGTGCCCATCCCCTCAGCCGGCGAGAAATCTGGGTAGAACGATGGAGTGAGTTTAAGTCTTGCAATTGTTGCCATTAGCGACAACTTGTCACTCCAGGCGGGCTAAAATCGATGAGCACTGGTGAGCAAATTAAGTGGTATAATCTTTGCACGTTGTTAGTCCTTACTTCGGGGACTGGTTCCAGTGAGGGCTCGTTACTTGAAGTTACTGCCGGTGAGAAAGGTGGAAGAGAAGTGAATAGGCAATCTGTCGGGATCGTGATCATATTGGCCTTGCTGACGCTGGTCGGGTTGATCCTCGTCTCCAACCTGATGGGGGCTAAGCGGTCGGAGCGCGATCAATCACAAGTCTCGACGACTCAACCCAAGTCCCCTAACAAGCCCCAGCTCTCCATCTCTCCGTTGCCGCCGATCGGCTACAAGCCGAGCCAAGCTGAGGGGCAGATGCATGCCGACCTCGTCCGCGCGCAAGCCTTGATCGATGAGATGGCGGGGGCCGTCGCCGCTAACAATTGGCCGAATGCGCAGAGCCTCTACGCCGAATTCCAGCGCAAGACGGAGCACTTGCCCGCGCCGCAGCTCCACCACCCGGACATCTCGCCTGTCCTGCAAGACTTCTTCGACCTCTACTCGGTGAAGCTTGAACGCGCGCTGACTGAGCAGAATGCGCAGGATGTCAGCCTGGCGCTCAATCAACTCTACGGGATCGTTGGCGAGCAGCGGGCGCGGCTCGGTGCCCGCAGTGTGCCATTGGAATTCCAGCGCCTGCGTTTCCTGGTTCGCGAGGTCAAACTGTGGAGTGAGTTGGGCGATGAAAAGATGCTGCGTCTGCGCACCGTCGCGCTGCGTGATGCCTGGTCGCAGGATGTGCGCCCGCTCGTGGTGGCCCGCCGGAGCGGCGCCCAGAAGAATTTCGACCAACTCGTCCAACGGCTCGCCTCCGCCGAGCAGGTGCATGAACTCACCGCTTTGCTCCCAGAATTCAGCAAGGAGCTTGAGCAAATAGACAACCTCTTCCGCCGTCCATCGCGCCCCGCTACGCCTGGGGGCGGCCCAACCAAGACGGCTGATGAAGAGGAAGAATAGAAGAGTCCGCAGCATTGGCCCTCTCCCTGGAGCACTCATTGGCTCAACCTCCTGATGGCAGCGTGGCAGTCCTGCTCGGACACTTCAAATCTGCCACACCCGGCCCGATTCTTCTTAAACACTTTGGTAATAATCTCCCGCAAATTCAACCTTTTATGATGATCGGGCTGGGCCCATCTCATGGCACATCGGTTGCCCATTAGATGAGGGGAAGCGCTGCGCGGCGGGGGCCGCAAGTTGGGCGCAGTTAACAACCCAGTAATCAAGGCCGGTTAGGTCCGGTCAAAGGAAAAACGAATAAGGAGTTCTATGAAGAAGATCATCGCTACACTATCACTGGCTGCTTTCTTGTTTAGCAGCGTCGCCGTTTTCGCTCAGACTCAGCCGACTACTGGCGGTACGGCTACCACCACCAAGAAGGCCGGCAGCCGCAAGCATGGCAAGAAGCATGGCAAGAAGCATGGCAAGAAGTCTGGCCGCCGTGGCGCCAAGAAGCCTGCTGCCAAGACCAATCCAGGCCAGTAAGCTTCAACCTTTAATCCTACGGCATCGGCCTCCGCTTCCGCTTGGGTAATCCGTCAGCGGCAGTGGAGGCCGATTGTGTTTTCTCCGGCGGCCGGCCCCGGAAGGATCATGCGCCGCCCCATTTTCTCTTTCTTATTCCCCGTCCAGCTTGATTTTGAAACGCTCAGCCATCCGGTAGAGTGTGCGCCGATCGATCTTCAGGACCTCAGCGGCGCGTGTGCGGTTGCCGCCGACGGCCTCCAGCACGTAGATGAGATAGCGCCGCTCAAGCTCTTCGAGCGAAGGGAGTCCGTCGAAGAGCTGTGTCTCAGCGCTGGCGAAGTCGGAAGCGCCTTTTGAGGCGCGCAGCCGCGGCGGCAAGTCTTCCTCGGTAATGACCTGCCCCCGCGTGTGCAGCACGGCGTGCTCGATGGTGTTCTCCAACTCGCGGACGTTGCCGGTCCACTCATAATGCTTCAGCAGGGCGAGCGCCGGCTCCGAGAGCGCGATGCGCTTGCCGGTCTCTTCACACGCCCGACGCAGGAAGTGATGGGCGAGCAGGCTGATGTCTTCGCGCCGTTCGCGGAGCGGCGGCACCCGGAGCGTAATGACGCTCAGCCGGTAGTAGAGGTCTTCGCGGAAGCGGCCGGCTTTGACCTCATCTTCAAGGTTGCGGTTGGTGGCCGCGATCACGCGCACGTCGATGCGGGTTGAGCGCGTCGAGCCGACACGCCGGACCTCGCCCTCCTGCAGCGCGCGCAGGAGCTTGACCTGAAGTGCCGGGCTGGTCTCGCCGATCTCGTCCAAAAAGATCGTCCCGCCTTCGGCCTCTTCGAACAGCCCTTTCTTATCGGCGACCGCGCCCGTAAAACTGCCACGGGTGTGGCCGAAGAGTTCGGCCTCCAGCAGCGTCTCGGTTAACGCGCCGCAGTTGACCGCAACGAAGGGTCGCGCGACGCGCGGGCTGTTGGCATGGATGGCCTGCGCGACCAGTTCTTTACCCGTCCCGGATTCGCCGATGATGAGCACCGTCGAGCGGTAGGCGGCGACGCGCGCGATCTCCATGTAGAGTTCGATCATCTGGCGGCTGTGGCCGACGAGCCCGGATGAGGCGTAGCGCGACGAAAGCTCTTTGAGCGCATCCGTCTCTTCGCGCTGCTGCTCCCCGGCGACGGTGAGCGCCCGGCGGGCGGTGGCGATCACTTCCTGGACGTTGAAGGGCTTGCTGATGAAATCAAAGGCGCCCTCGCGCACCGCCTCGATCGCGGTTTCGAGAGTGCCGAAGCCGCTGATCAGAATGACCTGCGAGACGGGGGAAAGCTGGCGGAACCTTTTGAGCAGCTCAATACCGTTCAACTGGTCGTTGAGATTGATGTCACTCACCACCAGGTCGAACGGCTCTGCTTGGATTGCGGCCAGCGCCTGCTCAGCGTCCAAGGCGGCGCTCACCCGCCAGCCCTGGTCCTCGAAAATCTCGCGGAGGAAGTTGCAGGTCTCGAGGTCATCGTCAATGACCAGAATGTTCTTCCGACTCTCAGCCATCTTCATGTGGTTACAGCTTGGGCTTCTCGCCCTTCTTCTCCCAACGCTTCGCGCCCCGCTTGCGGCAGCCGGATCTGGAACTCCGCGCCCTGCCCGACGCTGCTTTCGACGGTGATCGTGCCGCTGTGTTCGCGGATGATTTGAGAAACCACGGTCAGCCCCAGGCCGCTCCCGCGCTCGCGCAGCTTGGTCGTGAAGAGCGGGTCAAAGATCCGCCCTTTGTCCTCTTCACTGATGCCTTCGCCCGTATCGCGACAACTCACCTGCACCTGCTCCTCCGTCATCGAGGTGGTGAAGGTCAACTGCCCGCCGTGCGGCATTGCGTCGAGGCTGTTGTTGATCAAGTTGATGAAGACCTGTTGGAGTTGCTCGCCGTCGCCGCGGATGAGCGGGAGGCCCTCATCCAAAGCCGTGACGAGTTCGACTTGACGCGCGGCGAGGGTCGGCGCCGTGACCTCAAAGATGCGGCGGAGCAAGGCGTTGATGTCAGTCGGCTGAAACTCCGGCTGCGGCCGGCGGGTGGCGTCGAGCATCCCGCGCACGATGCGCTCGATGCGCGCGATCTGCGAGGCGATGATGTCCAAACGTTCATGGGTCTTCTGATCGCTGGTCCGCGCCGTGAGGAGTTGGACGTGGCCGGAGATGAGGTTGAGCGGGGTGCCGACCTCGTGGGCGAATTGCGCGGCGAGCTGGCCGGCCGCGGCGAGGCGCTCAAACTTCGTCAACTCGCGCTGGATCTCAAAGAGCGCGGCGTTGGCCTCTTCGAGCTGGGTGTTGCGCTCCGCCACCTCCGCCGTCGCCTCCTGCACCCGCTCCTCCAAGTGCTTCTGGTAGGCCGCGCGTTCGGCGGTCATCGTGCGCAGCCGCAAGATCATGTGGTTGAAGACCATCGAAAGCTGCCCGAATTCATCGTGCGCACGAACGGGGGCCGAGACGTGGAGGTTGCCAGTCTTGACCTCGGCCATCGCCTGCAGCAGGTCCTCGACCGGCCGGTAAATGACCTGGCTGAAGAGGAAGTAAAGGAACGCCGTGATCGAGATAATCGCCGTCGCCAGCAGGGCCACGGTCAACCAGATGAGCCGCCGCGAGAGGGCCGAGAACTGGACGCGCGCCATCGTCAAACTGATCACCCCTTCGAAACCTTGGTCGCCGATGAGCGGGGCCGCCGCGTAAATCACGGCCTGTCTTTCCTCCCCTATGCCCACCTCGCGCAAACTGGAGATCGGCTCGCCGCTGCGTAAAATCGCTAAGTCGCGCATGGAGATCTCTTCGGGCTCGGCCGGCGGCAGGGTGATGACCTCAACCAAGCCCTTCTTGGTCACCCCGTAGATGCGGATGCGTTGAATCTGCCCCTCGTGCGTCGCCTCGTGGGCGGTGCGAAACAGCAGTGCGTAATTGCGCAGCGTGGCCAAGTCTTGCGAGGCGTTAGGGGTCTGGTTGGGGAGCTGATTGGCGAGTTCCGTCGCCCAGAGCTTGGCGCGCGATTCTTGCTCCTGGAGTTCGATGTCCTTCGCCTTCGAGATGAAAAAGTAGACCACCGCCAGCAGCACGGCAATCAGCACCGCCGAGACTAGAATCGTTGTCCGAGTGTAGAGTTTGAGTGGCTTCATACACTAAATCGAGACGTGGGTCGCGATCCGCTCCTAATCATAGCACGTCAGCCACTGGCCGTCAGCGACTGGCAGAGGGCGCTCGGCGTTAAGGGGAGCATCCTCGCGGCTGACCGCCCTGCACTTATCACGGCGTCGGGTGCAGCGGCAACCAGCCGTCAGCCCCGAGCCGCTGATCGAACCAAGTGGCTTCCCACAGGCCGGGCAATCAAACTGATGATCATTCCCGCCAAATTGACGATTTTTTGATTGACAACATTCCAATGCCTGTTAGAATGGCGCCGTCAGTCACGAGCTGCATGACTGATTGACGAGATTCATCCCCTGAAGTCTCACCCATCAATCCCACGAACAACCCAGAGGCGGAAGCAATGGTCAGCGAGGTCGTAAGCTGCCTCCTTTAGTTCTTCCTGCGGTTTGCGACCATTCGCCGGTGCGGTCAGGAGACCAGCCTCGGTACTACCGAATGACGCCACATCCTGCTTGGCCTTCTTAATCAGATTCGTCCACACCCTGGAGCATCTTTGCGCCGCCAGCTTCTCGCCGATCTGGCGCCGCCGGCTTGCCACAGGTCGTTTGCAGTAATCTCGCCCCGCAACCAATAATATTTCGGAGGAAAACATGAAAGTAAGTAGCAAACTCCCTCACTTCGCGCTACACATCTGTGCGGTGTTGGTGGGCGTATTGATGGCGGGCCACTGCATGAGCTCGGTCAAGGCTGACAGCCCGCGCTTGGATGGCGTCTCGCCCAGGCAGATCGATGTCGGGAGCACGAATGTCACGGTCACTCTCGCCGGCGGGTCCTTTGCCGCTGACAATAAAGTCTATGTCAACGACAATGAGGTCACCGCGCAGATGTCTGCGGCCGACACCATCTCAGTCGCGCTGCCCAACTCGCTGACCACGCAGCGAGGTATCTTATACTTCCAGGTCAAGTCGGGAGACGGCCTGGCGGCCACTTCACCGCGGGTGGTGCTGGTGGTTGACCCGGCGGATCGCAATGCGCAGAGTGCCACGATCGTCATCTCATCTGACTATGACGCCAACGCTGCGCCGGGCGCGATGGTGTCCATCTTCGGCACCAAGCTCGCCACCGGGAACGAGACCGCCATGGACATGGACCCGGTGACGCCGGGCATCCAACTGCCGGACGAACTCGCCGGGACGCGGGTCTTCGTCAACGGCAGGCAGGCCAGCTTGCTCTATGCCGGCAGCGACAATGGGCTCGGTTTCGGTCAGATCAACTTTATCATGCCGGATGATGTCGTGACGGGTCAGGCCGCCGACGTGATCATCCTCGCGGGCGATAATACCGTCACCAGCGGCACGGTCAACGTCGTGACCGCTGATCCTGGCCTTTTCACCTTCGACCAGAGTGGCACGGGATTGCCCATCGCGCTGATCACCTCCGACGGGCAGAGCTTCAGCTCGGTGGCGAACCCCGATGGCACTCCTAATCCGGTGAATGCCGGGACGGCCGACCAGCCGACCTACCTCATCCTCTTCGGCACCGGGTGGCGTAACCGCACCGGCGGTCCCACGGACTTCAGTAGCGTCACAGTGACCATGGGCGGCAAAACGGCAGTGGCGCAGTATGTGGGCGCGCAGCCTGATTTCCCGGGGCTTGATCAAATGAACTTGATCATCCCGGCGGACCTCGCCGGGACCAATGGTGATGTCGACATTGTCATTACCATTGACGGCAAGACCGCCAAGACGACCAGGATCACAATCCAGTAATTCAACTGAAACCGGTCACAGCGACTGAGGCAGCGAGGGGGCAAATTGTTCGCCCCTTCGCTGCCTTTTTCCCTTTACCCTCGCCCTCGCCTCACCTGCCTCTGGGACTATACCTCCCACCTTACTGTGCTATAATCACCTTTGGTTAGGGCGCCGCCCTTCATCGCTGAAGTTCTCCGGTGCCTTCATTTCATCCATGAACATCGCCAGAAAACGCCCGTGGATAGTGCGTCTTTTGCGCGTGCCGCGCTCAGCGGAACAGCAGATCTCCAAGCTCTTCTGCCGCATTCCCCCGAAGGCTCGTTTCTTTACCCTCTGCTTCCTCCTGGTCTTGCTGACTACCTTCTTGGTCTCACACTACACGCTCTCCTCGGTGCGCCAGTATCGGCCGGGGGACGTGGTCAGCGTTGACGTGGTCGTGCCCACAGATTTGCAGGTGATCGACCGCCGCGCGACTGAGGAGCGACAGCGGCAGGCACGCGATCGCGTGGCGCCAGTCTTCAGGCACAATCTCGATCAGGCGACCTTCGTCAGTGAGCAGCTCAAAGATCTACTGGACACGCTCGGCACGCGTTTCCGCCAGCGAGTCGTCGAAGAGTTTGGCACCGAGAACCCGCCGCCACGTGCCTCGGCCCGCTTTCAGCGGGTGGTCGATGAGTTTGCTCAGCGGGGCGATCATCTGCCGTCGTCCCCGGTCAGCCTGTCACCAGAAGCGGTTGCTGTCCTGGCCAAGGAAGGATTCACCGAACCAACCAAGCAGGCTGTCGTGGGGGCTCTGAGCACGGTGCTCGGCCGCCTCATTTACGACGAGGGCGAGGCCAGGATCATCGCCGCCTACGGGTTGCAACTGGCGCCTGATCTGGGGGCGGAGGGGATAAGGCAACCCACGAGCCCGCCCATCAGCCTCTCGGCCGCACGCCTGCAATTGACTCAGCAGTTGCACCGCGACTTGCCGCGCCTCAACCGCGCCGGGCGCCTGGCGCTCGCGGCTTCGCTCGGGGACCTCATCACGCCCAACCTCAAGTTTGACAAGGCGGCCACTGAGACGGCTCAGCGACGCGCTGAAGAGATGACGCAGCCCGTCGTCATCTCGCTGAAGCGCAATCGCGTGCTCCTGCGCGCGGGCGACGTGGTGACCGACGAGGTCTTGCCGCTGCTCGAGGAGGTGCGCCAGCACCAGCTCGCCGCCCGTCAGCCCCAACGCCTGCTCGGCCTATTTGTGGTCGTGGCGTTCATTTACTTCGCGCTCTACCGTTCGGCCACGCGCAGCCAGTCGAACCGGCTGGAGCCGGACAAGGCTTTCTGGGTCGCGGGCTCGGCGATTTTGATCCAAGTGGCGCTGGTCCGCGCCGGCCTGTTCATTGCCGCCGTGCTCAGCACGCGGCCCGAAACCATGCGCTTCGGCAACGCCTTTAGCTTGCAGTTCGCCGTCCCCTTCGCGGCCTGCGCCATGCTGCTCTCGCTCTTGGTCGGCAGCCAGACGGCCTTGGTCTCGGCCATGATTGTGGCCATCTTCGTCGGTCTCATCTCGAACGGCGGGATTGCCATGTCTCTGTTCGCCCTCGCCGGCTCGATCACGGCCATCTACAGCGTCGAGCGTTACCGCGCCCGCAATGCGATCACGCGGGCGATTTTGGTCATCGGCGGGGTCAATGTCTTTATGTGCGGGGCCGCGACGCTGATTGCGGATCAGGAATTGACGCTGCGCATGGCCGCGACCGGGGTGGTGCTGGGCCTGCTCGGCGCCTTGCTCACGGCGGCGACGGTGAGCTTGGCCACGCCGATTTACGAATCGGCCTTCAACATTCTCACCGACATGAAGCTGCTCGAATTGTCGAACGCCGACCTCCCGCTGCTGCGCGACCTGGCCATCCGCACGCCGGGCACCAATCACCACTCATTCGTCGTCAGCACGCTCGCCGAGGCCGCGGCCAAAGCCATCGGGGCCAACCCGCTGCTGGCGCGCATCGGCTGCCTCTACCACGACATCGGGAAGCTGGCGGCGCCGAAGATGTACATCGAGAACCAGCAGGGCGGCCCCAATCCGCACGACCGCGTCGAGCCGCGCGACAGCGTGCGCATCATCACCGGGCACGTGCGCCGCGGCCTCAAGCTGGCGCACGAGGCCAAGCTGCCGCCACAGATCATCGACTTCATCCCCCAGCACCACGGCACGCGAGTCCTCTCCTACTTCTACCATAAAGCCAAATCGCAGGCCGAGGCGCGGGGCGAGACGGTCAACATCGACGACTTCCGCTATCCGGGGCCGAAGCCGCAAACCAGAGAGGCCGTGATCCTCATGCTCTCGGACGCCGCCGAGGCCGCGGTGCGCTCGCTCGACGAGCCCACGCCCGAGAACATCCGTTCGATCCTCAAGAAGATCGTTGACAGCATCGTCGCCGACGGGCAGTTGGATGAATGCCACGTGACGCTCCAGGAGATCACCGCCATCCGCGAGAGCCTCGTCAACACGCTGATCGGGATTTACCACCAGCGAATCAGCTACCCGGGCTTCAACCCTCCGAGCGAGGCCGGCACGCCCGGCCCCGAAGCCGGCGGCGACACCCGGCGCGAAGGTGATCACAATAAAACTAGGCCGAGCGGTCCAGAAGTATTGCCGCAGCAGGCGCGCGCGCAAAGCCCGCGGTAAGAAAACAGATCGCCATGCCAACGACACTACGAATCGGACCGTACAGATTCTTCTTTTATGCGGGTGACCGCGACGAGCCGCCCCACATTCACATTGAGCGTGACAACCATACTGCCAAGTTCTGGCTCGACCCCGTGAGGATCCAGAATAGTGGCGGGTTCAGCAGAAATGAGATCCGTCGCATTCAAAAGCTCGTCGAAGAAAACAGGGAGGACTTACTGAGGAGTTGGGATGAATACTTTAACGGCTGAAACGCAGGTAGCTAGAGTACAGCACGTCGTCATCACCGAGGATGCCATCACTGTTGATCTGATTGATGGGCGGACAATCTCGGTCCCACTGGCGTGGTACCCTCGGCTTTTAAATGGGAGGCCAGAGGAGCGCAATAACTGGCGTCTGATCGGGTCAGGAGAAGGAATTCATTGGCCTGACCTGGATGAAGATGTCAGTGTCGAAAATTTGTTGTCAGGGAAGCCCTCTGGCGAAAGCCAAAGTTCTCTCAAGCGCTGGTTAGCAGAACGTGCAGCGACGTTGAAGTAGATGAGCGACTCATACTACCTCGGGGTTGATTTAGGCGGGACTCAGTTGCGCATCGCTGCGGTGACAGGCGAAGGGCGACTGGCGACGGAGGTCGTCACTGTCCCGACCGGCAAAGATTTTGGGCCGGAGGACCTGCGCCGCCAGCTCAAGAGCTTGAATGGGAAGGTGCGGGACATGGTCGCTGACCATCCCATTGCCGCGCTCGGCTTCGGCACCCCGGGCGTGATTCATCAGGACTCGCTCACTCAATCGGACAACCTGCCGCTGCTCAACGGCCATAACATCGAGGGGGTGGTCAGTGCTGCGGCCGATTGTCCGGTGAAGCTTGAGAATGACGCGCGATGTTTTACTCTCGCCGAGGCGCGGTACGGCGCCGGGCGCGGGGCGCGCAATGTCTGTGGAGTGACGCTGGGCACGGGGCTCGGCTGCGGGGTGATGACTGACGGGCGGCTGCACCGTGGAGTCAGTTCGCAAGCCGGAGAAGTCTGGCGCATCCCGCTCCGCGAGCACCACTTCGAATATTACCTCTCGGGCGCGGGCGTCGTCCGCGGTTATGCGGCAGCCGGCGGGAGGGCTGATGACCCGTTCGATAGTGCCCGCATCGCGAGCCTGGCCCGCGCAGGCGACGCGGCGGCGCAGGCGGCGTGGCGTGCCTTCGGGGATGACCTCTACACGCTCTGCGAAGTCATCATTTCGCTCATCGAGCCGGAGGTGATCGTCATCGGCGGCTCCCTCTCGCAAGCCCGTGACCTCTATGAAGCGACGTCATTATCGCGGCTCGCCCGGCGCTCGACGCGGGTCGCCTTCGCCGAACTTGGCTCTGCGGCCGGCGTCATCGGGGCCGCGGCACTCAACATCAGTAGGCAGTAAGCAGTAGGCAGTAGGCAGCGGACTATATTTAACTCGAGGGCCGGCAATCGAGGTGCTCGTTATTACCGCCTACTGCCTACTGCTTACTGCCTACTGCTTACTGCCTACTGCTTCTCGTGGCTGCAACTCAACTAATCATTCCCGACCCATCGCTCATCTTACTGATCGGTCCGGCCGGGGCAGGGAAGTCAACCTTCGCCGCACGTCATTTCGGGCCGACCGAGATCGTCTCCTCTGACCGCTGCCGCGCCATGATCGCGGACGACGAGAGTGATCAAGGCGTGACTGCGGCAGCCTTCAGCCTGCTTCACCACATTGCGCGGGCGCGGCTCGAAGTCGGGCGCCTGACCGTGATCGATGCGACCAACCTTCAATTCACAGCGCGGCGCCCGCTCCTGCGGATGGCGCGCTTCTTCCACGTGCCCGCGGTGGCCATCGTGCTTGACGTTTCACTTGAGACTTGTCTGGCCCGCAATCTGACCCGTTCATCGCGCCGCGTCAACGAAGAGGTGATCGGGCAACACAGTCAGGAGCTCTCATCCACGATCAGCCGGTTGAGGCATGAAGGGTATGCGCGGATTTACGTGCTGGGTGAAAGAGAGATCGACGGCGTGACCACCGTGCGGACCGGGCGGGCACCGGATAGTCAACGGCCCGCCGGCCTTGAACGCTGAATCGAAGGAGCCGCCGGTCCTCATTCGAGTCTGGACGAAAGCAGGTCAATGGCTGGTTGGCGGCAGGAAAGTATGGAAAAGGGCTTAAATTGGGACTGTATCTTTAATCGCCTGGCTTGAAAAAGCCGGTGCAAGGGCGGGCCACCGCAGGCTCGGCACCAGGCCTCGGCTGGCCTGCCTTTATGCGTTAACACTCAGCTCTCAGCTTTCAGCAGGAACAAGAGTTCAATCATCGGACCGCCGTTCTCAGAAGTGGTGCTGTGACAAAAGCTGTCGCTCGCGTTCTCTGGCTGGCGGCTAAATTCGAGTCAGTCCCGCGAGCGGGAGCGAGCGTCACTTTCCACGGCGGATCCCTTGTGGAGACCACGCTCGCTCCCGCTCGCGGGACTGACTCGTAAATCGTCCGCACAGGTCGCTAAATTTCTTTCTTGACCTTCCTTGTGGGTTTTTTCTGTTCTTCAGGTGGGGCGGCGAAGAGGCGTTTGAATTCTGGCGCCGCTTTCCGCAGCTCCAGCCACTGGGCGAAGAGCGCGGGCGTTTGCAGCCAGACGGTGAACCACTGCGCGATCTCTGCCTTCTCGGCGCGTTTGTGCGCGTCAACTTGCTCTTGATGGGCTAGCCCCGCGGCCCGGCGTTTACCTTTCAGCGCCAACTCGCGGGCATGGCGCATCCCGCTGCGGTCGCCGACGCGCTGGAACTTACGGTAGAGCTCGTCGATCCGGCGGATTGAAGCCTCGGCGGCCGCCAACGTGTCGAAGCGCAGCACGCCGTCGAAAAGCTGCTGGTAGCGTTCCAGGGGCGTGGCCATGACAAAGACCTGGTCGTAGCGCACCGGAATGTCCTCATCCGTGAGCACCCGCGCGATCTCTCCCGGCGTCAGGGCGCCGCCCTCGCCGAACTCCTCGATGAGCGCCTGGTTGATCTGCGCAATCTCTCGCGCCGTGACCTCGCCCATCGCCTCACGGTCATAGATTTCGATGACCATCTCCTGTTTGGTTTTGCGCTTCATCAGACTTTCAGGGTCAGTGGTCAGTTGTCCGTAGTCAGTGGTCCTTCGTTGCGGCGGTAGATTAACTACAGGCAACTGACCACGGACAACGGACCACTGACAATTAGGTGTTCGCCCGGTTGACGCTCTCGATGAAGATTTCGTTGAGCGACGGCTCGACCAGCTCGAAGCGGTTGACCCGTGCCCCCGCCGCAATCAGGCGATGGAGCAAGGTCTGGGCGTCCGCGCCGTCTTGGAGCTGGACCTCGATGTGATCCGGGAATCGGACGACGTCTTTGACGAGCGTCGCGTCGGCGAGCAGCCCGTCGTAATTCTCGCCATCGAGCGCGATGGCCCGCCGGCCGAAGCCCCGCTTGATCTGGCGCAGGTTGCCGCCCAGCACCTGGCGCCCGCGGTTGATCAAGCAGATTTCGTCGCACAGCTGCTCGGCCTGTTCCATCAGGTGCGTGGAAAAGATGATCGTCTTATGGCGGCGCTTCAACTCCTGGACGACTTCTTTGAGCAAGTTTGCGTTGATCGGGTCGAGGCCGGAGAAGGGCTCATCGAGGATGACTAGGTCCGGGTCGTGGAGGATGGTGGAGACGAACTGGACCTTCTGCTGCATGCCCTTCGAGAGCTCGTTCCACTGCTTATTCTTCCACTCGGTCAAACCGACCCGCGCCAGCCAATCGTCGATCCGCCGTTCAGCCTCCTCGCGGCTCATCCCTTTAAGCGCGGCGAAGAAGACGAGCTGCTCGCCCACTTTCATCTTTTTATAGAGCCCGCGGTCTTCAGGCAAGTAGCCGACACGTTCCTGGAGCTTGGCGCTCATCCGTTCGCCGAAGAGGCGAATCTCGCCCGTGTCCGGCATCGTGATGTTGACGATCATGCGGATGGTCGTCGTCTTGCCCGCGCCGTTGGGCCCGAGCAGGCCGAAGATGCTACCCTGCCTGACTTCGAGCGAGAGGTCGCTGACGGCGGCGAAATCGCCATAGCTCTTGCTGACGTGACTGACAGTGATCGAATTGGGCATGCGTTCTCCCCCGATGATATTCAAGATAGCATTTTACGACCAGATCAGCCCAGAGGTTCGGGCAAGCTTTAGCGCAGATAATAGCCGAGGCGCGAGGTCGCATGGTAGGCGGGGGACTTGAGCTTCACGCGGATGGCGCGATAGCCGCCGTCGCGCGTCGCGTCGGTGGGCGTGTAGAAGATGACGTACTGGCTGCGCAGCTCGTCGGCGACCTGTTGATAGGCCCCGCCCAATTCGTCGAAGCCCTGCGGCAGAAAGATGCGCCCGCCGGTCTCTTCGGCGATCCGCACCAGATTGCGCTCGCTCTCCTGAAGCGCGGCGAGCGACATCTTCAGGCCGTCGATGCGAATCTGATTGAAGGCGCGGGCCGAGTCTGAAGCTTTCTGGTAGAAGTCCAACTCGTGCTGCTCGGCGCTGCTCTGGATGCGCGTCTTGCTGACGACGTAGACCGGGGCCTCGGCCTCAAGGAGCGCGCGGAAGGCCTGCTCCGCGGTTGTGTAGCCGCGCCCGCTGTCGATGCCGTCGGTGAGCACGATGATGGCCTTGCGGCCCTTGACGCGGCCGAGTTGCTCGCGGGCCGCGAGCAGCAGGGCGTCGTTGAATTTCGTGAACATGCCGCTGGTCAGCCGCTTGAGCGCCCGGGCGAGCGCCGCGCGGTTCGTGGTCCAGTCCAAGACGAGTTCGACCTTGTCGTCAAACTTGATGAGCGAGAGGTTGTCCTCCGGGTCGAGCTGAGTCGCGAACTGATAGGCGGCGGCCTTGAAGTCTTCCAACTCGCGGGCGGCACTGCTGCTGGTGTCGATGAGCAGCACGACGTTGACGGGCATCCGCTTGAGCGCGAACGAAGTGATCGGCTGCGACACGCTGTTCTCGTAGACTAAGAAGTCCTCGGCCTTGAGATTCGGCACGAACTGGCCCCGGTCGTCACGCACGGTGACGGGCAGCATCACTTCGCTCGTATCAATTGAGATGGTTGTCTCAGTCTCGGCTTTGCGCGGCGGTTCTCCTTTGCTTTGAATTACACTGTCCGGGCGCGGGCGTTGCGATTGTGCCCGGGCGAGTGCCGCCGCGCTCAGTAACGCGACGGCGATCAGCAAGGTTGTGAGAAGCCAATTGCGCATTAGATGTCAGGCATTGAGCGTCAGGGGATTGGAACGCAAAGTTCGGCGCTGCGGCCTTTTCTGCTTTGTTACTTTTTGCCTTCTGCCACAAGACAGCGAATAGCCGGCTCTAGCTGCGGTAAGTCCTCGGATGCCGTTTTCCACACCACCATCAAATTCACTCCGACATAATCGTGAGACAGTTTGTCACGCATCCCTGCCATTTCCCGCCACGGCACATCAGCGTGTAGCTTCCGCACCGACGTGGGGATTCGCTTGGTGGCCTCCCCGATGATTTCCAGTCCGCGAATCACCGCGAACACCGTCTTATCATCTTGGGCGAAAGCTTCAAACGTCATTCCTTGGATGAACTGAGCCACCTTCCCTATGGCCTCAAGGATGTCTACAAGATAATCACCATAGCTGCGATCTGCGCTCATACGGGCACGACCTCAGAGAGCACCCGCTCACCGATCGTCGGCTTGAGCGCTTCTTGCATGACCAGATCTACTTTGACGTTCAGTATCTCTGTCAGATAGTTTTCGAGCTCAATGAACTTTAAGAGGCCGGGCGCTTCATCGAATGTTACTAGCACGTCTACGTCGCTGCCGGGACGCTGCTCGTGGCGCACGTAAGAGCCGAAGACGCCTAATGATTGCACGTGATACTGTTCAGCCAGCAATGGGAGATGCTGGCGGAGCGTGGCCATGATGTTAGCGAGATCCATTGGCTGCTGCATTTGATCCTACTCCGCGCGGAGAAATAACGCTCCGCTTCGATGGGCCTGTTCTGTCAATCGCCGCCTGCGGATCAGCTACGCTCGCTCGGTGTCGAATCCCTCATTTGCTGGTCTTGCTTTCGTCCATCGCCTCAGTCATCGCTTTGATAATCCGCTCGCTCACGCGATTCTTGCGCAGCTCGGACAGCGCTTTCGGCGAGACATCGAACTCGACTTGCGTGTTCTCGATCTTGCGCAGGACGGTGCCTTCGGAGAAACCGGCTTGCACCAGATCGATGATGGCCTGGTTGTCGAGTTTCGGCGCGCGTTCGAGCTTCGGCCCGCCGCCCTCTTCGCTCGGCGGTCGGATCAGGCGCACCGTGGCCGTCCCGCCGACTTCGCTCTCGCCGCTGCTTTCGCCGTTGGCGCCCATCCCGCGGCTGCGCGTCTTGCTCTTGGTGCCGGAGCGCGAGCCGAAGACGGGCGTCTCGTCGGGCTTCGTCCCTTTATCGCTAGGCGAGGCTTTCGGCAGCGGCGCGGATTTGAAGAACGCGTCGTCGTCCAGCTTGAAGAAGTCTTCATCGCGCAGCGAGCCGAGGTCCTGGGCGGCGGCGGCGTACGACTGGCGCTGGATCATTTCCGTCACGATGCGCTCGCTCACGCCGCGCCGCTTGAGTTCGATCAGCTTCGCAGTCGAGAGGTCGAAGGCAGTCGGCGAGCTGCGGATGAGCGAGATGATCGTCTGCTCCTTGAAATGCGCCTTGGCGAGGCTGATGATCGATTCGTTGGTGAGTACCTCGCGGCTGCCGGCCGCGGGCGGTGGCGGATTCTGCGCCGGGGCGCCGGCCGCCAGTGTCAGCACGATGATCGCGAAGAGGCAAAGGCTAGCAAGCCGTTTCATAAAACACCCTCCTCTCGGCCGCGCGTGCTGCCGGCGCGGCAGGCCGAGCGTAATCACTTTAAGCTGGGGAGACAAATAGGGGAGTTTCGAGTTTCGAGTTTAGTAGAGGTACTCGAAACTCGAAACTCAAAACTTAGCACTTGCCATCCGGCGGTACGCGAGATTGATCCGGCGCACATAGCTCTGCGTCTCGCGGTAAGGTGGGACGCGGTGGCCATAACGCAGGACTGCGGCCTCCCCAGCATTATACGCCGCGAGCGCCAGGTTCACATCCCCCGCGAAGAGGTCGATCAGGCTTTTGAGGTAGCGCGTCCCGGCCTCGACGTTCTCGACCGGGTCGTGGATGTTGCGCACGCCCAGGCGCCACGCCGTCTCCGGCATCAACTGCATCAAGCCCCGCGCCCCGACGCGTGACACCGCGCGATGATTGAAGCCCGACTCCTCGTGCATCACTAAGTAGATGAGCAGCGGGTCTACCGCATGTCTAGCGGCGCTGCTCACGATCAGTTGGTCGAGGCCGGCATGGCCGGTCGTGAAACGCAAGCTCGGCCTAGCTGCGGCCGGCTGCCCGGCGGACACCACCTCGCGCGTCACTTGCTCGACCGCGCCTCGGTCGATGAACGTCTGCATGTTGCCGAGGCGGTAACCGATCCGGTCTTCATACTCCCAGACTGCGTCGGCGTCAAGCTGCGTCCCGCTCTTGAGCACAATGCGGGCGCCCGGGTGAGGGGCCAGCTTACCGGCGCTCGCTTCATCGCTCGCCGCACCGGGTCGGATCGGGATATTAAGTTTAGACGCGTTGACTGATGTAGACCGCACGATCCGCGCCACATCGGCCTTGGCAACTGAGAGCATCATTTTGCCCTGGCGGAACCACACGGAGTCGCTCGTCTCCCACACCTCCTCCACCTCGACCACGCGGCCGTCCTTGAGGTGCAGTTGATCCGCCCTCGCTACAGCGGCGCCCGCGCCCGCGCCGCAGAGCAAGCAAATGAGTAGAAAAAATTGGGATGCTCGACCGAACCACAGAGACACCGAGGCACAGAAGTCAGCACGGAGAGTACTAAAGTAACCTCTGTCTTCGCTCTGTGCCTCGGTGTCTCTGTGGTTTAGCATTTATACCAACCTCGTGTGTGCCAATTTAGTTAGGGGCTACTTCTGTTCCGCCGACTGCTGCTGCGCGCTGACGCTGAGCTTCTTGAACTGCTCACTGAGCAGCGCCGCCTCGCGCACGCGGCCGACGCGCTCGTAGAGTTGGGCGAGGTTCGAGAGCGCCGGGAGCGATTGCGGCTGCGCGCGGAGCGCGACCTCGTAGTGCTTGATCGCTTCTTCATAGCGGCCCTGTTGACTGTAGACGTAGCCGAGGTTGAGGTGCGCTCCCGTCTCGCCGACCGCGATGGTGAAGTGTTGGAGCGCCTGCGCGTACTCACCCTTGCGCCCGTAAGCCAGACCGAGGTTGTTGTGGAGGCGGCGATCATCAGGGGTCAGCTTCAGGGCCTTCTTGTACCACTTGACGGCGTTCCGGTTGTCGCCGGCCAGGTAGTATGAGTAGCCGAGGTTGTTAAGGTAGCGGGCGTTGACGGACTCGACCCTGATCGCCTTTTTGTACTCCTCCTGCGCGAGGTGGTATTGGCTCTTCTCGTCGTAGCAGACGGCGAGCATGTTGTAGGCCTCGGCGTAATTGGGCCGGAGCGCGGCGGCCGCGACGAACTTCTCGATGGCGGCGTCGAGCCGGCCTTTCTCATGAAACTCGACGCCCTGGTCGAAGGAAGCCGCGGCGGCGCGTTCGGCCGTCGTGGCCGCGGCGAGCGCCGCGTCGTTCGGGTTGGCTCCCGCCTCGGTTCCCAGCCCGTGATTGATGCGGGTCGTAGGGATCACGGTCACGCCGCCCGCCCGCTTCGAGTTCGGCTGCTTGATCGCCAGATTCCGGTCCTTGCCTTCTTCTTTACCTCTGAACAAGCGCGCCACGAACCGGACCGGGGCTGTCACAATCTTTTTGAGAGCGCCGTCCTGTCCCGTGGGCTGCGTCTTGTCCCGCGGCGAGTCGTCCTCGTAATCGAGAAGCCAGGCCGCAGTGGGCGAACTGATCGCCGAGACGAGCCGCGACCTCACGTTGGGGACGCCGAGCGGAAGAATGACTAAAAGCGCCAGGATGATCACTGCGGTGATCGCTTGCCGGCGCAGGATGCTAAGGAGTTTGTGAGGGGCCATCTGTCACACACCTTTCTGAAAGCCTCATGAGTAAAGCATACTCATTACCAGTTATTTTTCACTCGTTATTGAGCTCTGACCACTGTTTTTGATCAGCACCTGAGCGGTGCCATCGCGATAGATGCTCAGCCATCGGCCGCCGGCCTGCGCGAGTTGCCCGAGCGGCTCATCGCGCCGGAGCAGCATCCATCGCACGTCGTACTTCTCAAGCAACTCCGCCCACGACGGCTTGAGAGTGGCGATCTGCTGCGCGTCGTCGAGGACCGGGCCTTGGCGGTAGAAATCGCTGCGCCCGTCGACGAAGACCTTGACCTGCGGGTAGAGCCGGTAGATCAAATAGCCGCCGTACTGGTCGTGCGCATACGGGCGACCGCCGAGTTGCGCCGTGGCGATGAAATCGGCGGCGGCTACCGGAAAGCGCTGCGGGTCAAACCGCGGGTGCAAGAGTCGATCCGCCCACCTGCTGCCGGTCACGGCGACTAGCAAGACCGCCACCGCGACGTAGACCAACGCCCCGGTCAGTTGCCGGTCAATGGCCAGGATCCCGCGGTACCAAGCTACGATGGCGCGCCACCATCGGGCGGCCTTCTCCCCAGGCGCCGCCGATTCTGCCGCCGCGCGAAGAGCGAGGCTCAATCGCTCGGCGATGATCGGGGTCATGACCATCGCGGCCAAGGTCACGTGGCGCTCGGATTGAAGCGTCAGGTGCGACCAGAGCAGTAGGAGGCCGACCTCAACGAAGCGGCGGTCTCGCACTGCCAGCACGGCCGCGACGGCCGCGAGCAGCAGCAACACCTCGATCAGCTTGCCGTCGGCCGAATGGAAGTCCGGCGACTGAAACTCTTGGATCTTCGCAAGCAGCTCGCGGTCAGTCAAATATCGCCAGAGGTGCCCGTAGAGCCTGAAAGTATAGGGCGTAGCCAGCGCCGCCAGCGCCGAAAATAATCCGACTCCTCCGTAGGTGGCGACCGCCTGTCGCCACTCCGGGCGTTTCCACCCACCGCGGCCGGCGAACTCTAACGCCTCCCCGGCCGCGTAGATCACCAGCATCGGGAAGATGACGACGAAGCCGCCGTGCAAGTTGGCCCAGAGCGCGACGAGCAGCGGTGTCGCGAAAATCCATCGCGTCCGGCGGCGGCGGTAGCTCTCCGCCATCGCATACCAAGCGACCATCAGCGCAATCGAGAACAGGTGTGGTCGCGCCAGCCAGTGCACAATCGACGCGCACGCTGCGAAGACGGTCAGCCCGCAAGCCACGAGCGGGTCCGCTCGGCGCGCGACCATCAGCCGGTAAAGCGCGGCGTAGCTTGCGCAGAGCAAGAGAATCGCCCCGCCCACCACGCCGGCCAGCCCGCCCACCTGTGTCGCCGCCGACATCAAGGCGTCGGCCAGCCACTCCCACGCGAACCACTCGTGCCCGGACATGGTGAACGAGAAGTCGTCGTGACGCGGCACCGCGCGGGTCTGCCGGATCAGATCGCCGGCGCGGATGTGCCACCCCGTATCGCTGTCAAGCAAGAAGCGCCAGGAGTTGACGAGCAGCAGATAAGCCACCAGCAGCAGGCAGAAGCTGCCGAGCGAAGGCAGCAACCAGCGCGCTGCGGCGCCGACCTGCGGGGCCTCTATCTGACGGCTGTCGCTCATTCCGCGTCCGAGCGCACGACGCGCAGTTGGTCGCCGACTTTGAGCGCCGCGTGCGCGGCCGAGTGCGCCGCCATCTCCACCACACTCCGCGCCCCGAGGTGCGGCACGGTCAGCCGGAACGGGCGCAGGTTCTCAATCAGCTTGACGACCCGCAACTGGTCATCGAGAAAGATCACGTCAATCGCGAAGATCATGCCCAGGGTGTGAACGCCATTGCAGGGGCGCAGCCAAAGCGCCTCGGTCGGGGCAAGGCGGCGACGGCCGAGCAGGCCGCGGAGCCGCGTCAAAAAGGTGTTCGCCAAGACTACGCGTTCGGCCAGACACTGGCCCGTCGCGCGGTGGTAAATCTTCAGCATAGGGGCTAGGGGTTAGAGGCTAGGGGCTAGTAAAAGCTTTCCCTAGCCTCTAGCCCCTAACCCCTAGCCCCTTCTCCGCTAATGGTCGTACTCGTCATCGCGCTCGCGCATCCGGCGCTTGACGACGATCACGCCGAGGAATGCGGCGATCACCAAGAGCACGCCGATGATGATCCAATTCAGCGTTAAGTCTGGCTGGGATTGCGGCGCTTGCTGGAGCAAAGCAGCCAACATGGTCATGAGTTTCTCCTTGGTTTGTAATGCAAGGGCAGACCCAAAGCAGTGGAAAGTGGAAAGTGGAAAGTCAAAAGTGGAAAGTGGAAAGTGGAGCTCAGGCCCTCGCTTTCCACTTTCTACTTTCTACTTTCTACTTTTCCCTCCCGCCGCGTCGGGCGCATTACGGCTACCGCCTGACTCGCCTATTGGCTCAATTGCTTGAGCATTTCATAAATCCGGATCATGGCCGGACCCATGAGCACGATTAACAATGCCGGAAAGATAAATAAGAGCAGCGGAAAAATCAACTTGATTGTGGCCTTCGCGACCAACTCCTCCGCCCGCTGCCGCCGCTTGGTGCGCAGCGAATCGGCGAAGACGCGCAGCGAGTCGGCAATCGAGGTGCCGAAGCGGTCGGTCTGGATGAGCATGGCGACCAGCGATTTGATGTCATCGACGCCGGTGCGGTCGCCCAGGTTGCGCAGCGCTTCATCGCGCGGCTTGCCCGCCCTGATCTCGCGATTGGTGATCGCCAGCTCGTAAGAGAGCGCCGGCTCGACCAGCTCCATCTCGCGGCCCACGCGCTGGAGCGCTGCGTTCAGGCCGAGGCCCGCCTCGACGCAGACCACCAGCAGGTCGAGCGCGTCCGGCAGCGCCCGGGTCATCTGCTGCTGCCGCTTCGCGATCCGCCGCGAGAGCAGAAAGGACGGGATGAAGAGCCCGAACGTGAAGGCGACCAGCAAGAGCGGGAAAGACGCGCCCGTGAGCGGCCTGCCCGCGACCACCAAGGCAAGCCCGGCGAGCAACGGGATGGCGATCCCGGAGATCAGGCGGATCGCCCCGTAAATCGAGACCGCGTTCTCATTGGGGAAGCCGGCGCGGGTGAGGCGGCGACGCAGCCGGCGCACGTTGCGCGGCGAGGCCGGCACGATTTGCGCCATCGGCTTGGCGACGCGTTCCACGATGACCTTGGAAACCGGCGGCGCCGCCAGTTCCTGGCTGATCCGCGGGTTGATCTCTTTCAGACGCGCATCGACCGGGCTCGTGGGCCGCGCCGACCACCAGTAGAGCGCCATCGCCGCGCTGAAGACGGCAAGCATGATCGTAGCATCGAGGAGTAGAGTCATTAAATTCATGTTTGTCCGTAGTCAGTGGTCAGTGGTCAGTGGTCAGCCGTGGTAGCTGCATACTAACAACGGATCACGGACCACGGACCACGGACCAATCACAATTCAATTTTGACGACCCGCCGGATGATCAGCCAGCCGAGCACTTGCATCGCGACCCCGGCGCCCAGAATGTACATGCCTTTCGGGTGCTCATAGAGCGAGTTCATATAGTCCGGGTTGACGGCGTTGATCCAGAAGAAGAGGACGAACGGGAGCGCGCTGACGATGTAGCCCGAGAGGCGCGCCTGCGCCGACTTGACCCGGATCTCGCCCTGAATGCGGAAGCGCTCGCGGATGGTGTGGCTGATGTTCTGCATCACCTCCGAGAGGTTGCCGCCGACCTCGCGCTGGATCAGCACGGCCGTCACGCACAGCTTGAGGTCGAGGATCGGCACGCGCTCGATCAAGTTCTCCAGGGCGATTTTGATGCTCAGCCCCAGGTTCTGTTCTTCGTAAGCCTTGCCGAACTCCCGCGCCACCGGGTCCGGCATCTCGGTGGCCACCATCTGCAGGGCCGAGCTGAAACTGTGCCCGGCCTGGAGCGAGCGGACCATCAACTCCAGCGCATCGGGCAACTGCTCGAGGAAGAGTTTGAAGCGCCGCCGCCGCCGCCGCAGGGCATACATCAATGGCGCCGCGGTAAAGAAGGCCAGCCCGACGTAGGTGACGAAGATCGACTTGGTCAGGAGAAAAAGGATGAGGCCGGAGCTGAAGCCGAGAATGAGGCTGGTGATGATGAAGTTGTTGACCACGATCTTGAGGTCCGCTTGCCGCAGCAATTCCTGCAACTGGTTGACGGCCTCAAACCGGATCAGCACGCGGTGGATGCGCGGAATCCCGCTCAGCAATTCTTCCTTGAGCAGTTGGATCTCGCGTTTGCTGGCCGGCGTGCCGCGCTGCTGGATCAGTTGTTTCAACCGCTCTTCGACTCGCCGCCGGTAGAGTGCGGTGTCGCGGGTGACGTAGAAATAGAGCGCTACCACCAGAGAGATCGACGAGAGCGTGACGAAGAGATAGAGCCAATTGAGAAGCATAACAGGACCGAATGCGAGATCGGGTGAAAGAGCGAAGGGGGGTGCCGATCATGGGTCCTGCCCACTGCCTCTTCACCGGTTAAATTTTCAGTATTCTTCAAAAATCGTCGATGGCAGTTCGTGGCCGTAGAGGGCGAGCCGCTCGCAGAAGCGCGGGCGGATGCCCGTCGGCCGGAAGTAACCGAGGGTCTCGCCGATCGGGCCGACGCCGGTGCGGCGGAAGGCGTAGATGTCTTGCATGGTGATGATCTCGCCTTCCATGCCGATGATCTCCGAGATGCTGACGACTTTGCGCGAGCCGTCGCCCATGCGCGAGACCTGGATGACGAGGTTGATCGCCGAGCTGATCTGCTGGCGCATGGCCTTGTCCGAGAGGCGCAGGCCCGCCATCGAGATCATCGTCTCCAGCCGCGAGAGCGCGTCGCGCGGCGAGTTGGCGTGGATCGTCGTCAAGCTGCCGTCGTGGCCGGTGTTCATGGCCTGCAACATATCGACCGCCTCTTCGCCGCGGACCTCGCCGACGATGATCCGGTCGGGGCGCATGCGCAAGGCGTTGCGCAGCAAGTGGCGCTGCGTGACCTCGCCCTTGCCCTCGATGTTCGGCGGCCGCGTCTCGAGCCGCACCACATGCGCCTGCTGCAAGCGCAGTTCGGCCGAGTCTTCGATCGTCACCAACCGCTCGTCCGAAGGGATGTAGGACGAGAGGCAGTTGAGGAGCGTCGTCTTGCCCGCGCCCGTCCCGCCGGAGATCAGGACGTTGAGCCGCGACTGGACGCCCGCCTCCAGGATCTGGACGATCTGCGGCGTGAGCGCTTTGAAGCTCAGCAGGTCGTCGGTGGTCAGCGGGTCGATGCCGAAGCGGCGGATCGAGAGCACCGGGCCGTCCAAGGCCAGCGGCGGAATGATGGCGTTGACACGCGACCCGTCGGGCAGCCGCGCGTCGACCATCGGCGACGACTCGTCGATGCGGCGGCCGATCCGCGAGACGATGCGGTCGATGATCTGCATCAGGTGGTTGTCGTCCTTGAAGGCGGCGTCGGCCGGCTCCAGCTTGCCGTCGCGCTCGATGTAGACGTGGCGGTAGCCGTTGACCAGGATGTCGGAGATCGACCGGTCTTCGAGCAGCGGCTCCAGCGGGCCCAGGCCGAACAACTCGTTGAGCACGTCGGTCTGCAAGCGCTCGCGCTCGGGCCCGCTCAGCGCCGCGTTCTGATCGACCAGGATGCCCTCGATGATCTTCTTGACATTGCTCTCCAGGAGCGCCTGCTCGATGGTCTCGATCTTGGCGAGGTCGAGCCGGCTGATCAGAATCCGGTGGACGCGCGATTTGAGTTCCTGGAATTCGTTGGAAGTCGTCCCTCCGCGCCGTTGCAGGGACAAGATCTGCTCTTTCTCCAGCCGTGATTTGAGAGAATTGGTTGCCATAGGTTAGGGGTTAGGGGTTAGGGGTTAGGGAAGAAAGATTGCCAGTTCCTAGCCCCTAACCCCTAGTCCCTGTTTCATCGTTTCTTGCCGAATAATGATGACCATCCGCTGCGTGGCGGGGCCGGCACCTCATCGGTTGATTCGATCCCGCTGAGCCGGCTGGCCAGCGTCTGGAACTCGCGCACGAGCCGCGACTGAATCTTGGATTGGACCAGCGGCTCGCCCACGTTGATCGAGGCGATGGCCGAATGGTAGTCGTTCGAGAGGATGGCGTAGACCGGCGTCTCCAGCACCTTCTCGATCTGCCCGATCTCGAACTCCGGGCTCTTGGTATAGCGGTTGAGCACGACCTTGATCCGATTGTGGTCGTAGCCGAGCCGGGTGAAGATGTCGAGCGCGCGCTTGGCGCTGCGGATCGACGGGATGTCCATCGTCAACAGCAGCACCAGGTCGTCGGCCAGGTCCAGGGCCGTGATCGTGACCTCGCTCAGCGTGTGCTGCGGGTCGACCACGACGTAGCCGAACTGCGCCCGCAGCATGGTAATGATCCGCGTGATGTGCTCGACCCGCACGTCCTCGTCGCGGCCGATCTCGCTCGGCGCGGCGAGCAGCGAGAGATTCTTCGAGCGCTTCTTCAGGTAGCTGTCGAGCAGCGACTCGTCCAGCCGGTCGAAGTTGCGCACGATGTCGTAGATCGAGTACTCCGGCTCCAGCCCGAGGTAGAGCGGTTGGTCGCCCGCCTGCAGGTTGAGGTCGACGACACAGGCGCGCTTGCGCGGCAAGCGCGCGAAGCTCGCGGCGAGGTTGGCCGTGACGAAGGTCGTGCCGCAGCCGCCCTTGCTCGCGTAGACCGCAACCACCCGCCCGAAGTGCGCCTCTTCGACCTGCTGCTGCAGGCGGTTCTGCTCGATCTTGGCGAAGACGGTGCTGATCTCGTCCTCCGCCAGCGGCTGGCGCAGGAACTCGGTCGCCCCCGAGCGGAATGACTGCAGGATGATGTCTGAGGAGCAGTCCTCGCTCGAGCAAACGACGGCCGTCTCCGGCATCTCCTGCCGGATGCGCTCGATCAACTGAAAGCTGTGGTTGACTTCGCCGTTGAGGATCACCAGGGCCGCCTGCGGGCGCAATCGGCTCAGCTCGTCAATCGCCTGCGGGGCGGTCGGCAGTTCGGCCACGATCGAGAGCGGCGTCTGGCTCGCGCTGCGCAGACGCGCCCGCTCCTGCTGGCTCAAACTCCGGCCGATGACCACGACTGAGATCGCTCTAGACACTACCTTTACTTCCTCGCTTAACTCTCGCACCACGCCGATTTATTTTTCGAGGTTTGGTTGTTTCAGGACCGCTCCTTACCGAGGCAACGGTAAGTGGGATTATATGCTTGACGGCCCTGAAAAACCACCCCCATCAGCTCCGGGCCTGGGTTGAGAGTCTTGCCTCTGCTCATCACTTGCCAATCTCAAAGCTCGATTCTCACCTGATCAACCGCACCGAGGCCGGCAGCAGATCGGGTTGGATCACATTATGATTAGGGTCGAGCGACGTGCCGCCGGTGACGACCTCGCGCACGAACATCCCAAAAATATTTCCGTTGGTGTAATCCACCACGGTAATGCGCAGCGCCCCAATATTAGTCACGCGGAACTTGGGGTTGCCCGGATCATAGTACAATTGAAATGGATCGAACATCAGCACCGGAATGATGATCGGGTGCGTGTTGGGTGTCGGATACTGGCGGCTCTTGATATAGCTAAACTCGTCAGAGATTCCTGACGAATCAGCCGAGACTTTTTCGTAGTAGAATTGGTAGAGCGCAAAGAGAGCTTCTTGATATTTCCCCAGATTCGCCGTATCTCTGGGATCAAAGACGTTCACATAATCTCCGACCCGAATAGTTCCACAAAAGCCCTTGCGCATCAGATCTGTCAGTGTCGCCCCAGGAATGATGCTTGCAGGATAGGTGGCCTCGAAGTCTGCCACTCGATAATAAGGGAGAGAAAAGGCGATGCCTGGCTTCTGGCTCCCTATCAAGTTCGTTGGCACTCCATAGTTTTGCAAATCACTTTCATATTTTGCGTCACGGATGCTCGTGATTTGGCTGCACGGCGGGAAGCCAAGTGAGTCGCCAAAGTGAAGGCTGGGATCATTAACATTACGGTCCCCGCTGTCGGTAGCGAAGCGAGAGCGGTAATAAGCTTTACTTGAAGGTTGTAGGTTGCCAAGGAGACTGTACCTAGGATCAACGTAAACCCACGCCCGATAGATGCCGGTGCATGGCGATTGGGTGAGGTCCGTTTGGTCGAAGTAAATGTCAGGGACCATCAGGGGCCGCCAGCACCCGCTGATCATGCCGCTCCCGCCGTCCACCGGCATCACCGCGCCATATGCCCCCGCGCTCATCTGGATACTGCTAAAGCCGAACAGGTTGGCAAAAAATGTCGGCATCCCGCCGGGCAGACTATGCCTGATCCGGACGCGCGGCGGGGTGTCAGAATAAATATCAATTTCAGTCGAGTCGAGCTGAAGATAATTGCGCGGGTCGGGCATTAACCCACTGGGGTAATTCGGATCAGTAGTGACCACCGGGCCGTAACGGCGCACCTCATTGAGACTCGCAAACTTTTGCGCCAACTGTATGATGATCTTCTTCTGTTCATCAGGGCTGGCATTCGACACAATCGCCGTCCGCAACCCGGCCGTGGCCGCGAGCGCGGCTGAGTCAATCCCATTCTGCAACTGGGCGCGCCCGCTCAGCACATAGCCCAGATCGATCGAGAGCGCAAAGAGACCGAGCAAGGCCACCATCACGAGCAAGGTGATGATCAAAACGGAGCCACGCTCCCGGCGCTGATGAGGTGTGACGATTCGAGGCATAGCATCAAATGAGTGATGAGTGATGGGTGATGAGTGATGAGTAGAAAGTTTCTTTTGCTCATCACTCATCACCCATCACTCATCACTGCTTTATGGTTTAGGGCGCAGCCGCGCTTCGCTCCCGGCCGGGCCGCTCGGCAAAGCTTGAGGCGGCGTCGCGGCGGTGGTTGTTTTCTCTTTCTTCGGCTCGGCCGATTGCTCTAAGGGCTTGGGCTCGGGCGGGAGCATCTGCTCGCTCGTCTTGCGCGGCAGCCCGTGGCCTGACGGCCCTTCGATGAAGCCGGCGGGTTGAGCGCTCGATGGCGACGACCCGCTCTGCCTCAATTCGCCGACTCTGCCGGGCAGGGGCGGAAGCTGGTCCGGGTTGAGCGGCTCGACCAGCTTGACCGTGACCAGGAACATCAACTCCGTTTCGTTGCGCTGGAAGCTGCGGCTCTTGAAGAGTTCGCCGAGGATCGGGATGTTACCCAGTCCGGGAACCTTCGCGACGCTGACCGACTCGCTATTATCGATCAGGCCGGCCAGCGCGAAGCTCTGCCCATCCCGCAACTCGAGCATTGTGTGGGCTCGGCGCACGCGTAAACCGGGAATATTCAGACCCTGGACTTGCACGCCAGAGCTTGAGTCGAGGCTTGACACCTCCGGTTCCATCTCAAGCTGGATGTGGTTCTCATCGATGATATTCGGAGTGAATTCGAGCTTGACGCCGAATTGCTTGAAGACAATAGTCAGGGCGCTTTGGCCGGTGGAGACGGAAGAGATGAAAGGAATCGGGAACTCGCCCCCGGCCAGGAAACTCGCCTTCTGCTTGTTCATCGCAATCAGGGTGGGCTCAGCCAAGTCGCGCAGCGCGCCGCGCCGGTGGAGCGCGCGAACGAAGCTCTGAGTGACCACACTGTTATTCACATTACCTAGAAACAGGTTCAGCGCGGAGCTCGGGCTGACGGTTAGCGTCTGAGGCTTAGTGGGGTCGTTGGTCAGGTCAAAGCCGCTAAATGACGCCGGCCCCCCAGGGGTGATGAAGGCCGGCAGCGTCCGATTGACGAATCCGTAGGCGGTACTGAGTTCACGCAGAATCGAGCGATTGACCTCGGCGACGCGAATTTGCAACTGGACTTGCGCAATATCGAGCGCCGTGCTCTTGAGCAGGTTGACGACCTTATCCTTGGCCCCGCCGAGCGCCGCCACGATAATCTTCTCGACGTCTTCGGATAATCTCGGGTTGGTCACGCTGCCCGAGATCACTACCGACCCGTTGGCCTGGCTGAGCTGAATGTTCTCCTTGGGGAAGAGGATTTTGATCTGGTTGTCGATGAGCGTGAGGTTGGTCTGGACGTAGACGTCGAAGATGACGGTCCGCGCCGGCTCCGTGGCCGTGGCCTTGCTCCAGACCACGAGGTTGACCTGGCCGAATTTGATGCCGTCGATGACGAGCTGCGTCGGCGAGATCGCCACCATCCCGATCGTCTTGTCATCGGAGACCTTGGCCGTCTCATACGGCTGGTCGAAGCTGATCACGCGCGACTGACCTTCAAGCAAGTCGATCTTGACGGACTGGCCGGTGTCGCGCGCGAACGAGACTTGCAGTACGCCCCGATCTTGGCTACTCGCCCCCGGGCTGAGGGCAGACATCGCGAGCACGAGGCCGAGGCAACAGCATGCGTCACGCAGGCGTGCGAGGCATCGAGGGGATGGGTACTTCATATGGATGTCTCCTAGATTGGCTGTCAATGCGACTTCATTGGTCAGTAGTCAGTGGTCCGTTGCAACTGACTACTGACCACGGACCACTGACCACTGCTTAGTCCTGCTTCGAATCATGCGGCACTGCAAATTCCTGGTCCTTCCGTTCTTGCCCTTTGATGAGGGTGACTTTGACTACCGGCCGTGGGCTCGGGGAAGGGGCGGCGGTCGGCGTCGCAGTCGCCACTTGTGGAAAGGGAGGGATCGGCCCCAAGGGATTGGTCCGTGGCCGCGGGTTCGGCGTAGGCTTCCCATACGCCTCACCCAACACACCAGTTTCTCCGGACGTCGCTACCTCACCCTGATCAATCGAGTTGCGCAACATCAGTTGGAGCGTTCCCCCCACCCGCTCGGCCAGTTTCAACTTTTCGCCTTGTTCCGGGGTGACTTCCAGGGTGACTGTGTTCCCGGCGACGGGCTTGCCTTCCTCCCGCGGTGTCGTCTGCTGCCCGTAAGCGAGCACCTTGACGTTTTGCAGGATCACCTTGGCGGTCAGTTTCGCCCCGGCACCCGAAGGTTGGGTGACAGCGATTACGTCCACGTAGGTGTTGGGGAGCGCGAAACCTGCAACGCCGCTGGCCTCGTCAACCCGCACCGCAATGGCACGCATGCGGGGGGGTAAGTTGTAGGCGAGCCCTGGGCGCGCGCCGGCCGGCGCCAGATTGCGGGAGAGGACCGGCAACTTGGCCGAGATGTCCATGACGGCGACCCGCCCCACCACGTCTTTGGTGCTGAGTACAGCGCCTTCGGGGACGTACCTTTTCTGGAAGGACTGACTCTTGACCTGGCTCTCGGAGATCAGGGTGCCGCTGGGGATGTCGGTCTGGGCGACGACGACTTCCCTTTCTTCCTGCCGGTTCATGATGTCGGCCTGTTGCTGTAAGTACCTCTGGGCGACGACGATCGCCAGCACCCCGAAAAGGGCGGCGCCACCGAGGGCTAAAAGGAAACGTTTGTTCATCGTGCTTACTCCTTCGAAGATCTGGACCGCAATTTGGCAAACTGCGGTACCACACTTGAGCTTGATGGCTGCGCCGGGAGCTATTCGTGCTCCATGATGCTCGCCGAGACTATTGGGACGGGACTCTGCCCATGCATCAGGATCGCCGGCAGCGGCGTGGCGAACTGATAGGTGATCGTAATCCCGACCTTCTTTTTGCGCTCCTGCTTGCTGTAGTCTTCCTGCTCGATGAAAGCGACCGTCGCCGCCTTCGGGTCCAACCCGGTGCTGGATAAATACTCGTTCACTGTCCTGAGCGCGGCGTCACGCACCGTCTCGCCTTGCTTAAAGGGGCGAAAAGTAGGAGAGCAGCCCTGACAATCCGGCAGCACCATGATCCGCGCCCCTTCACGCGCGGCGTGGGTCACCGCCTGTGCGGCCGCCCAAAACCGCGCGATCTCGATGATCCCGAAGATAAACATCAAGAGGAACGGGAGCAGGAGCGCCATTTCGACAATGCTCTGGCCATTATCGGTACAGTGCGGGGAGCGTGAGCGACCTGGTGGCCTCGCAAGAGGCGCTCTACGGCAGGCATCAGGTCGCTCACGCTCCCCGCACTGTACCAGCCTCTGTCCCGATGTTGTGTGCTTCGATTTAGTCACAGCCTCAAGTCCACCTACCCTTTTTTAAAGGTGCAGCTCGCCCTGAGTTTCATCTTGAAGAGATTGCCAAGCGCCGGGCCATATGGGTAGTAGATGGTGACGGTCACCGCGTCGGTCGTGCTCTGACCCGTGATCTGGCTGATCTCTCCGTTAAAGCCGTTGTCCTTGACCATTTGTTTTACGCGAGCGGAAACAATTCGATTGAAGAAATCCTGCTCATAGTTGCCACAGGGCAAGATACACTGGAATTGATCACCGGCCGGGCTCTTCGCCCAGACGCGGGCGCCCTCGTAGGCGGCGTTATTGAGCGTCTGCTGGAGGTACATCGCCATCGCGAAGTGGACGACGACCACCAGGATCAGCAAGAGGACAGGCGTGACCAGCGCGAATTCAACGATGGCTTGCCCGCGCTCGGTCGGCCGACCGGCGTGAGACGGGACTGCTCTCATTGCCAACCTCATTGAGGGTACCGAGTGATTCGGACGGACAACACGATTTGGTGATCTCGGCAGAGCAGAGAGGGCAGACCTGATCGCCCCCTCCCAACAGGCTCGGCTCATCACGGCACTGGATCAGAAGCCTCACCAGCAGCGATCTTATCAGCGCAGCCAGGGTGTGTACAGAGCGATGAGCGTCCCCATCGCCAAGGCCACACCAAAGGGCGTCCTCACCGAAGCGATTTGCGGGGCGTCGTGCGCTTCGAGGCGGGTCGCATAGAGTTTGAAGCCTGACACAAAAGAACCAAGAAAATTGCACAGCACGCGGCCGAAGCGCAGCAGCGTCAGCTTCACCTTGCGCTCCCGGATGACGAAGACGGCCGCGAGCAAAGGATAGCATAAGGCCCACAACAACAAAACCCGGACCACCCCGGCCGCGCCCACAAAACTCCCAATCGCTGCCAGAAACTTGACGTCCCCGGCGCCCATCACGCCAAGCAGGTATGGCACGAAGAGCAGTGCAAAGCCCACCGCCAGCCCCGCGGCGCTGGCGGCCAACCCCGCCCAGCCGCGGCAGGCACCCAGCCCCAACCCGAGGCCCGCCGCCGGCAGGACCAGGAAGTTCGGGATGCGGCGCTCACGCAGATCGAAGAACGAGACGGCCAGTACCAGCGCCGTCAAGCTGAGCGCCGCAGCGCGCTCGACCCAAAGAGCTTCGATCATAACTAGCGGGCTCAGGCTTTGTGTGAAGAGCCCCGCTTGCTGACGCGCGCGGTCCGGGACCGCGACCGTCAGGGAGCGGATTCTTCATTCATCTGCAAACTCACTAAAGATGACATCAGCACTGGCCATTGAGTGCGACTCGGTGAGGTGCAGTTGCGGGGTGATGCCTCCGATGCTGATCCCTGAAGCGGCTCCAATTTTGAGGTCCCAGGGCGTAAACATTTGGGAGCCCTCTGAGAATTGAGCCTGACTGCGGTCCGAGCTGGATGAGGCTAAAGATCTACAGATGAGTACGCTCTCGATGTCACCGCCTCCTTACGAGACAGATGACGCCGTGGTGCTCAGCTTGTCGGCAATTTTGCTAAAGAGGTTCTGGATGTTGGTTCCCATGGTCGTTAAGACGAAGAGGGCAGCCACCGCTATCAACACGACTAGCAGTGAGTACTCAACGATATCTTGCCCGGCCTCATCCTGGATAAATTCTCTGATCATGGTCTTGCTCCGATCGCGTCTGAAAATTCTTTACGAGACGGACGACGCCGTGGTGCTCAGCCGGTTCGAGATCTTGCTGAAGAGGTCACGGACGCTCGTCCCTAAGGTCGTGAGGACGGTGAGGGCTGCGACGGCAATCAGCACGAGCAAGAGCGAATACTCGACGATGTCTTGCCCGGCTTCATCCTTGATAAATTCTCTGATCATACTTTCGACTCCGATGCCGCTTAGCGTCGAATAAAGCCCCACAGACTTCGCTCGTAGCTCAGGAGACTTGACTGCTCGCGCTGCTGAGCCGGTCACTAAGCTTGCTGAAGATAGAGGAAACATTCGCCCCCATTGCGGTCAGGGCGAGAATCGCAATTGCACCGATCAGGACCAAGAGCAGTGAGTACTCGACGATGTCCTGACCGCGCTCATCCCCCAGGAGAGCCTTGAACATACAACTCCACATTTCCTAGGGGTCGGAAGTGCTGATGCTGAATGATTTTTTTATTGCCGATTCGTCGTCTTCATCAGCATCTGCAACTAGACGTAAAAGATGAGCCAGATTGTAAAGGTTTAGAACGGATTGATCAAGCGAATTTTACTATAATTATTCGATTCATTCTGCCCTCAGCGGTAAGTTAGAATGGCCACCCAGCATGAGTTTGTCGAGATTAGGCCGATTGAGAAATTCACTTGGGCCAGGCCAAACTGTTTCCGCCGCCAGGGATCAGGCTGGGCGCCGGCCCCTGAAGCTCTTTGCGCTCTGGCTGCTTGCGGCCGTCTCCCTGGGGTATGTTCGGTGGACCCATCCGGCCTTCGGCCTCCAAGGGGATCTGCCACTTCACTACCATCTGGTCCGGTCTTTTGCCCGCAGCTTGGCCGAAGGGGAATGGCTGCCACGCTGGGCCGGGTTGCTCGATGGCGGGCGGGGCGATGCATTTTTCACTTTCTACCCGCCGCTTTGTTACTGGATAACCGGCGGGCTGGCCGTCGGCGGGGTCGATATTTTGGCCGCATTGAAGTGCGTTTCCTTACTGAGTGCCCTCCTCGCCCAGGTGAGCGCTTACTTGCTCGCGCGCGAATTTTTCGACCCCAAACGAAGCGCGCTGGCTGCCCTGACCTACGTCCTGCTCCCTGCCTACGCCCTCATTGCGCTGAACCGTAATTTCTTAGCTAACGCCCTCGCCCTCGGGGTGCTGCCACTGGCCGTGCTCGGCGCCCATCTGTTGCTGACGGGCGAGCGGCGCGGGAAAGGGGCGGCGCTCTTTGCGCTCGGTTTCGGGGCCGTCATGCTGACCCACGCGATCACAGCCTATCTGTGCGCCTTGACGATCGGTTTGATGGCGCTGTGCTATCTCCCGCTCGTCGGCTGGCGAGGGGGGCTACGCTTACTTGTTGGGGGGCTGCTCGCCCTCGCGCTCACAGCTTTCTTCTGGGTGCCTCAGCTCGTTGAGATGAATTGGGCGCAGGTAAGTCTAGAAGTGGTGAATCAGGACTACCGTAATTATTTCCTCTTCGCCGCGCCCGCCAGTGCGAGTCATTACCGGCAAGCTTGGGCCGATTTCAATTACGTGGCCAGCCTGATGACGCTCGCTCAAACGGCTTTCGGCTTCCTGTTGTGTCTCGTCTGTCTTCGGACTCCTTCCCGCTTGCCTGTTGCCCGACTCGTTTGGTTGAGCTTCGTGCTCACGCTGGTGGGCCTGGTCATCTCGCTGCCGGTCTCCGAAATCGTCTGGCGCCATCTACCGGGAATGCAGTTTATTCAGTTCCCGTGGCGGTTCCAGCCCTTCGTGGCTTTGGGAGGGGCGATCTTGGTAGGGGCTTCGGGCGACGGTTGGGGGCGGATCGGGCGGCACTGGCGGGCAGCCCTCGCAGCCCTTCTGACTTGGGTCGTGGTTGCCAACCTCATGCTTACTTTTTTGGCCGTGCAGTCCAAAGGCCCATCGCCCCCTCGCGCAGAGGTGGCAAACTTGCTCAGGCCTCAATCCGCGCCGCCGCTCACCCCAGAACAGGGAGCCCGGCTTCGCGAGGAGGACGAATTACGGTCTTTACTCTACGCGGCGAATCAAGTCTACTTCCGGCCGCGGGAGGCCGAACCGATGCTTTACCCCCCGGCGGATCAAGTTGGCGGCCTGACGCTGATCGCCGGTCATGGCCGCATCACGGCGCAAAAGCTCGGAATCTCCCACCGCGAGTTTCGCCTGACGAATGAAGAGCCGGCTCGTGTACGTGCTGAGACTTATCACTACCCTAACTGGGTCGCGCGGCTTGACGGTCACCCGGTGAGGATCGAAGCCGAGCAGGGCAGCGGCTTGATGCTGATCGATCTGCCGCCGGGGGAGCACACCCTCACGCTTGATTTCGAGATGCCGAATCCGTTTGAGCGGTGGGCGCGCATCGTCTCTGCCGCGACGTGGCTGTTATTGATCGGCTGGGTGGGTTGGAGAAGGGCCGCTCGGTTTTTATTGGATCAGTACCGCGAGCGGTAGCGAGCGTGGCTTGCGGCAACAATGTCGGTGGCGGGAGCGACGCTCGCTACCGCTCGCGGTACTGACTCGGCGTCGTCTCCCAAACGCTGCCTCATCGTCCCGGTCTGCGGACGGACCTGATCGCATGACTTTTCCGAGAATCATTAAGTATACTCTGATCGCTCAGGCGGTCATTTTAGGGATCGTCGGTGTCAGGTTGAGCGCCCAGTCTCTGCGACCTCCGTACGTTTATCTCAAAGACTTCATCCAAGAATACTTGCTGGCCAAGGCCGTCTTGAATGGCGTCAACCCGTACCTTCCGTTGCCGGAATTGGCAGCCCGATTCATCCATCCCGTGCCCGTCCTGGCCCTCCACCACCCGACGCCGCACCCGCCGCCGGTCGCGGTCCTGAGCTTGCCGCTCGGGTTGTTGAGCTACGAACACGCGGCCGTGGCGTGGTTTCTCTTCGAGATGGCCTGCACGCTCGTGTCGGTCTATCTACTGCTGTGCTGGTCAGGTAAATCGCCGACGCTGGGACTGACGATCCTTCTGACCTTACTAGCCCTGGGCTGGGGGCCGATTTGGGAGGGGATGGCGCTCGGGCAACTGAATACGCTGTTGCTGCTGTTACTGATCTGCGCGTGGCAAGCCTTACGTTCGGGCAAAGCCACGCTGGGCGGAGCCGTGCTGGGGTGTATCGTCGCCCTGAAGCTGATGGCTTGGCCAATCGTCATCTTTCTTGCGCTTCGGAGAAACTGGCGAGCCGTCGCGGCGGCCGGCGCTGTGGCGGTCGCTTTCAATCTCGCGGCGGCTCTGCTGATGGGGTTCGACAGAGTAACCTACTATTATTTGAAGGTCGGTGCCACGGTCTGGCCGCTATACCGCAATAATATCGGCAATATTTCGGCCTGGGCCTTCGGGTGGCGGGTTTTCGAGGGGACCGCCCCCTCGGTAGATTCTCCGATTGTGTTCCCCCCGCTCGTCACGTCGCCGGTCCTGGCTCAATCCGTCTCGCTGATTCTGCTACTCGCTCTGCTGACGGTCGGCTTAGTGCTGGCCACCCGGTCCCGCAGCTTTGACGCTTCATTTAGCGTCTTGGTCTGTGTGAGCCTTCTGGTCAATCCTGTGGCCTGGAGCCATTATCTCGCGATGGCCTCCTTGCCTGTTGCCATCACCGTGCGCCGTTTGTTCGACCTCGGCTTACCCAAAAGTAAGATCCGCATTGCCGTGGCTCTCGGCTTATTGCTGTTCATCCCGCGGACTGTGCTGGGGGATCTGGCGCTCCGGTTTGCGGCCGACGCGGGCGCGGGAGGAGGTACCAAAGTGGTCGCCTTTGCCGCCGGCCTGATCACATTCCTCACGGCAGTGGCCGTTCTCGGATTGCTCTGGCTCGTGTCGCGCGTGGACCAGATGCGACCGGCAGAAGAGTGGTCAGGCCCGCCCTCTTTGCCGGCGTCTCGATGACCGCCCGTCGCACCGCCACGCGTCGCATGCTATACTTCACCTCTCTATGAGCGAACCCGCAGGCATCTACATCCACATCCCGTTCTGCGCCTCGCGCTGTCACTACTGCAACTTCGCCACCGGCGGCTACGAGGCAGAATTGGCGCGGCGCTACGTCGCGGCCCTGTCCTCAGAGATCGAGCGGGCTCGCGAGGCGATGCGGGATTCGGCCTCGCTCGGGGCGATGCGCACGGTGGAGACGATTTACTTCGGCGGGGGCACGCCGACGACCTTGACGGTCGAGCAACTGTCGGGTTTGATCGAACTCTGCCGCGAGACTTTTGACGTGGCGCTGCACTCCGAGATGACTGCCGAGGCCAACCCCGGATCGGTTTCGCAAACATACCTTGAAGAACTGCGCGCCGTTGGGATCAACCGGCTGAGCTTCGGCGTCCAATCGTTCGATGATGGTGAATTGCAAATGATCGGGCGCACGCACACGGCTGAAGAGGCGCGGGAGGCCGTGCGCCTGGCACGCGCCGCCGGATTTGCCAACGTGAGCATCGATTTGATCGCCGGCCTGCCGGAACAGCGGATGGAGACTTGGCGGCGGAATCTGGCCGCGGCCTTCGCGCTCGCGCCGGATCATCTCTCGGTCTACCTGCTCGAACTCTACAAAGACGCGCCCCTGCTGCACCGCATCGAGCGTGGCGAGTTGCGCGCGATTGATGATGAATTGACGGTGGCGATGTACTTCGCGCTGATGGATGAGGCGGCAGCTCGCGGCTATGAACATTATGAGCTGTCGAACTGGGCGCGGCCGGGCTACGCGTCGCGGCACAATCTGAAGTACTGGACCGGGGCGCCGTACTGGGCCTTCGGCGTGTCGGCCGCCGGTTACGACGGGCGAGAGCGCTGGTCGAACACGCGGAACATTCACGAGTACCTGGAGCGCGTCGAGCGTGGTGAGTCGCCCGTGGCCGAGCGCGTCGAGTTGGGTGCGGACGACCTGCAAAGCGAGGCACTGTTTTTACGCTTGAGGCTGAAAGACGGCGTGGACCTCGGCGAGCATCAACGGCGCTTCGGCGTGGACGTGCTTGACCGCTACGGCGCAGAGCTAGAGCGGCTGCGCGAGGCAGGGCTGATCGATTTGAATGGTGAGACGCTGAGAATTTCACGTGCGGGCACGGTGCTGGCCAACGAAGTGTTCGCAGCGTTCGTGTGAAAAGCCCTGGGAGCGCACGCGTCCTCGCGTGCTTGCCTTCGACCGGGGGCGCTTGCCGAAACCCGGCACGCGAGACTCTCCACCGGAGAGTCTCATGGCGTGCGCTCCCAGGGGAGGACAAAAGATGGAATTTATCGACCTGCGCAGTGACACAGTAACTAAACCGACGCCCGCGATGCGGCGGGCGATGGCCGAGGCTGAGGTCGGCGACGATGTCTACGGCGAAGACCCGACGGTCAATCGCCTGCAAGAGCGGGCGGCCGAGATCTTCGAGAAAGAGGCGGCGCTGTTCGTCCCGTCCGGCACGATGGGCAACCAGATTTGCGTGAAGGTGCACACACGGCCGGGCACGGAGGTGGTGCTCGAAGAACGCAGCCACCTCTTCAACTACGAGATGGGCGCGGCGGCGGCGCTCTCCGGCGCCCTGCTGCGGCCCGTGCGGGGAGAGGACGGGTTGCTCAGTTGGGATTTGGTCAGCGGCGCGATTCATCATCAGGCGCCGTACTACGTCACGCCCACCTCGCTCGTGGCGCTGGAGAATACGCACAACATGGCCGGCGGCGCCGTGCTGCCGCTCGCCGCCTCGCGCGAGATCTGTGACCGGGCACACGCCTTGGGGCTGCCGGTTCACCTCGACGGGGCGCGGATTTTCAACGCGGCCGTCGCGCTCCGGACTCCGGTCGCTGAGATCGCGCGGCCCTTCGACTCGGTGATGTTCTGCCTCTCGAAAGGGCTCGGGGCGCCGGTCGGCTCGCTCATCCTTGGCACGCGCGAGTTCATCCGGGAGGCGACGAATTGGCGGAAGCGGCTGGGCGGTGGGATGCGGCAGGTCGGCGTGCTGGCGGCGGCCGGTCTCGTCGCGCTCGAAGAGTCGCCGAAGATTTTGCCTGAAGACCATGCCAACGCGCGGCGGTTGGCTGAAGGCTTGGCCGAGTTGCGCGGCGTGAAGATCGATCCCGAGAAGGTGCAGACCAACATCGTGATCTTCGATATTGCTGAGACGGGCCTGATGACCGCCGAGTTCACCGCCGCGCTCAAAGCCGGCGGCGTGCTGGCCAACGGGATCAACGCGCGCGAGATGCGGATGGTCACGCACTGCGATGTGCGTCGCGAAGGGGTTGAGAAAGCGCTCCAGGTCGCGCGCGCGATTGTAGCGGGGTGAAGAGAGTGGCCAAAGAATTGATCATTGCCATTGACGGCCCGGCGGGCGCGGGCAAAAGCACAGCCGCGCGCGCCCTCGCCCGGCGGCTCAATTACCTCTACATCGACACGGGCGCGATGTACCGCGCCGTGGCGTGGAAGACATTGAATGAAGGAATCAGGCTCGAAGAGACTGCGCGCATCGGGCGACTCGCCGCCGAATCGAAGATCGAATTGGTCGGCAGCGTGGACTCGATGAGGGTGCTGATTGACGGCCGCGACATCACGGCCGAAATCCGCACGCCGCAGGTGAGCCAGGCCGCTTCCATCGTTTCGGTCATCCCAGCCGTGCGGCGTGCGCTCGTCGCCCGGCAGCAGGAGATGGGGCGGGCGGGCGGCGTCGTCATGGAGGGGCGCGACATCGGCACCCAAGTCTTCCCGGAGGCCGAGGTCAAGTTTTTCCTCGACGCCTCGACCGAAGCGCGCAGCCAACGCCGCTTCGTCGAAGATGCCACTCGTGGGACGGCCGGGACCTCACTGGCCGCGACGCGCACCGAACTCCAAGAGCGCGACAGCCGCGACCGGACGCGGACGGACTCGCCGCTGGTGCAGGCCGAGGATGCGATCTACATTGACTCGTCTTCTCTCGCCGCGGAGCAGGTGGTCGAGCGCATGTGGCAGGTGGTGGAGGCGGCAAGAAGAGGCTGACGGCAGGCGTTTAGAGTCCAGGCTTGAGCCTGGCTTTTTCCGACGGCCAAAGCCAGGCTCGAGCCTGGACTCTAAACGCTCGCCCTGCCCTATTCACCTATCGACTATGTTCACCGGAATCATCGAAGAGCTAGGCACGCTGAGGAAGGTAACGGCAGCACGCGACGGGGCGCGGCTCGAAGTTGCAGCCCAAGTGGTCCTTGCCGGGGCCAGGATCGGTGACAGCATCGCGGTCAACGGCGTCTGCCTCACCGTCGTCGAGAAGAGGGCTGACCAGTTCGCCGCCGATGTTTCGGCGGAGACCCTGCGCCGCACGAGCCTCAAGCAAGCGCGAGTCGGCAGCCGCGTTAACCTCGAACGCCCGCTCACGCCCGCCTCGCGCCTCGGCGGTCACATCGTGCAGGGGCACGTCGATGGCATGGGCGAGTTCCTCGAAGCACAGCCGGTGGGTGAAGGCTACAACGTGCGCATCGGGTTCCCGCCGGAGCTTGGGCGCTACATCGTAGAGAAGGGCTCGATTGCGGTTGACGGAATCAGCCTGACCGTGGCCGCGCTCGGTGAGAATTGGTTCGAGATCGCGATCATCCCGCACACCTGGCGGGTGACGAACCTCAGCACGCTGAAGCGCGGTGAGGCGGTGAATCTGGAAGTTGACATCCTGGCCAAATACGTCGAACGGCTGCTTGAAGCGCGCACGAACGAGTCAAAGGGTGAGCTGACGCTTGAGAAACTGCAAGAGCTTGGGTATTGAGTAAGGGCCAAGCCCCCGCTCTCGTGCGCCAGATCACGAGCCGGGCGATTTCAACCAGATGGTTCACGCAAGGAACCGCTGCCGTTCGGCGATCAGCAGCCTACCTCAAAGGAGAGCCGGTCATGCGGAAACAACTCATCAGCCTCGGGACAGCGATCCTGTGTTCCACTCTCGTCGTCAATGCTCAGCAGCCGCCCTCTCCTGACGGTTTTGAGTTCAAGCCTGGCCAGTCGGTTTATGTCATAGTCGTGAAGACCTCCAGCCCGGTTGCGTCTCCAATCCGGGATAAGGTCTCCCCCAATATAATCTGGATCAAGAATGGCCAGATGGCCCGGATCGGCAACAGCCACATCGATCAAAGGCCAATCACGCCGGATCGTCCGACGCTGGAGCGCTCGCTGCCGGAGCCCCTGACCTTGGAGCGTTCAGTTTCCGCGCCGGATACACTGACTTCGACCGATCCGCTGCTCAAGGCCAAGATCGAAGAAGAGTTCAAGAAGCAGAAGAAATTCAAGCTCGCCGCTTCAGCCGATAGCGCGGACTTTGTCTTCTTCGCGTTCAGCAGCTACCCCAATTCCATCTTGGCCGTAGGAGGAAGCGGGATCATCCATGCCTGGAGAGGCTATGATGATTCACCATACACTTCAGAAGCGGTCAAGGTGCTGAGCTTCGCGCTGCCCACATCTGCGTACCGGCAGATCAGGAAGGATGTGGTGGAATTGAGCGACGCCGCGCAATGGCAGGGCTATGCTAATAGCATCACGCTGCCCGCGTTCATCAAGGGCAATCCGGCGCAGCAAGGGGCGGCGAAGGTGCTGGTCGGGAAGTTTCACGAAGAGGTCTTGAAGAAAAAGAAGTCGCAGCGGTCGCCATCCCCGCCGCAACTCCCTCAAGCCGAGGCCGGGAAAAATCGCTCCCCTGTGAAGACGCTGAGCGAGACTCTCGCTCCCACGCCGCCCGCTTCTCAGGATGAAGCCACCGTCAAGCTTGAGACGGCGCTGGTGGTCGTTCCGGTGACAGTGCTTGATCGTGAGGGGCTATCCGTCCCGAACTTAACGCCGCGCGACTTTCATGTCTTCGAGGACAACGTGGAACAGGAGATCGACCATTTCAGTTCGGTCGAAGCGCCCTTCAACGTCGTGCTGTTACTCGATACTTCCAGCAGCGTGCGCCTGAAAGTGGAGGACATCCAAAGCGCCGCCCTGGCGTTTATGGAAAAGTTGCGCCCGCAAGACCGCGTCATGGCCGTCTCGTTCAATAGCGAAGTCTACCTGGACGCGGAGTTCACGAGCGACCACGCTCAACTGCGCCACACGATTTACGCGCCGCGCAGCCGCGCCGGGACGCGGCTTTATGACGCCGTGGACCTGGTGCTCACCGAGCGCCTCAAGCAGGTCGAGGGACGGAAGGCCATCGTGCTCTTCACCGACGGCGTAGATACCGAAAGCCGGCTGGCCACCGCGCCGAGCACCCTTGAGTTAGCAGAAGAATCAGACGTGCTCATCTACACGATTCGCTACAACACGGCCGACGACGTGGTCGAAAACCCGCTGCCTGTCACCATCAATGGTCAGATGGTGGATATTCGAACTCAGCGTTCCAATGCCTCATATACTGGCACAGAGGCTTATCGCGCGGCTTCACAGTATCTGCGCGAATTGTCCGAGCGCACGGGCGCGCATCTGTACCAGGCGGAAACGATCAACAATCTGAGTCAGGCCTTTGCGCTGATTGCGGGTGATCTGCGCCAGCAATACGCGCTCAGTTACTATCCATCAAACGCCGCGCGCGATGGCTCGTACCGCCGCATCCGCATCCGCGTGGATCGCCCGGATGTAGTCGTGCGTGCCCGGCCCGGATACCGTGCGGCTCAGGAGACTCCGGCGCGCGATCAGAACACACAGCGCCCGGCAGTCAAACGCAGCCAGCCGTAGTGCTGATCGCCGCATCGCGCAGCAAAATACAGCGCTGCCCAATGAAGACTTTGCTTTTATGCCATTCGCAACCATCGAACAAGCCATCGAAGATTTCCGCGCCGGTCGCATGCTGATCATCGTCGATGACGAGGACCGCGAGAATGAAGGCGACCTGGCGTGCGCGGCCGAGATGGTGACGCCCGAAATCATCAACTTCATGGCCCGCGAAGGGCGCGGCCTGATCTGCCTGCCGATGATCGAAGAGCGGTGCGATGAGTTGAACCTGCCGCTGCAAGTCTCGGAGCGCGAGAACAACTCCAGTTTCGGCACCGCCTTCACCGTCTCGATTGAAGCGCGACAAGGAGTGACCACCGGCATTTCCGCCGCCGACCGCGCCACCACCATCCGCACGGCGGCCGATCCCAAAACTAAAGCTTCAGACCTCGTGCGGCCGGGCCACGTCTTCCCGCTTCGCGCCCGCCAGGGCGGCGTGCTCATGCGCCCCGGTCAGACCGAAGCGAGCGTAGACCTGGCGCGCATCGCCGGCCTCACACCGGCGGCCGTGATCTGCGAGATCATGAACGAAGACGGCACGATGGCCCGCCTGCCGCAGCTCACCGAATTCGCGCGCACGCACCACCTCAAGATCGTCTCGGTCGCCGACCTCATTCGCTACCGGATGCGCACCGAAGTGCTCGTGCGCCGCCTGGCCGCAGCGCGGGTGCCGACCCTTCACGGAGACTTCCACGCCGTAGCCTTCGAGAACATGCTCAACGGAGAGGTGCACCTGGCAATGGTCATGGGCGAGGTCAAAGCCGAAGAGCCGGTGCTCGTCCGCGTCCACACGCAATCGGTCTTGAGCGACGTCTTCGGGAGCCTGCGCGACCGGCACGGCGCCGAGTTGCAGGTCGCGCTCCGGCACATCTCAGCCGAAGGCCGCGGGATCATCCTCTACCTGAAGCAGGAGACGATGGGGGTTGGGCTGGCTGACCAGCTCGATGCCTATCGGAAGATGGACGAGGCAGGGGCCGAATCCGCTGACGCGAGCGGGGTAGTTCACGGGATGCCGGCCGTGCGTGACTACGGGACGGGGGCGCAAATCCTCCACGAGTTAGGGGTGCGCAAATTGCGCCTGCTGTCCAACCACCCGCCGAAGCTGCACGCGCTTGAAGGCTTCAATTTGGAGATCGTGGGGAATGTGCCCCTCACGTAGTTCAGAGTTATAGCGAGCAGTCAAACGAGACCTTGCTCAGGTTGTCAGCGCTCTCTGGTGAGAGTAAGGGCCACTCAAAGTCTCTTCACCACAGCCAAATATGACGGCCCTTTTCCGGCGGTTGGCCGAGTTTTTCGCTTCTCGTGAGCTGAAAATCCGGAAAAGTGTAGGAAGCCAGACAAAGTAGACCAGCCTTAAGGAGAGAACCCGCAGATGAAAAGACAAGTATCGTTACTTCCTCTAGTCGGAATTATCTACTTCACTGTGAGTGGTGGCGCGTGGGGAATGGAAGATATCGTAACTGGGGCTGGGCCTGGCTTGGCCCTCGTGCTACTCATCGTCACACCAATAGTGTGGAGCTTACCAACGTCACTGATTGTGGCAGAGTTGGCGGCGATGCTGCCGGTAGAAGGCGGCTATTACCGCTGGGTCTATTTTGGAATAGGACGCTTTTGGGGCTTCCAGATGGGCTGGTGGCTGTGGGTCAATTCATTTGTTGACGTAACAATCCTCCCGGTGCTTTTTGCAACGAACCTCAAATTCTTTCTGCCAGAGATGGCCGGATGGAAGCAGTGGCTTGTCTCACTCATCGTGATTTTCTTCGCGGTCATTATCAACCTGCGCGGCGCAAGAACGGTTGGCCATAACGCGGTCTTGAATTTCATCATAGTGAGCTTGCCTTTTCTTTTGCTTACGGTTCTCGGCTTGGCGAAGATAAAGGGGGTGCCGTGGCATCCATTTACTGTGGACAATGGACAGAAACTGAGCGAAACCTTCGGGCTGGGACTCAGTGTTGCGATGTGGAGTTATGCAGGTTGGGGGCTACCCGGTGCGTTTGCTGGCGAGATGAAAGACCCGAGACGAACTTTCCCGCTAGCGTTACTCATTGCGGTGCCACTTGTGATGCTGCTTTACCTCCTGCCGATTGGTGCCGCTCTTGGCGCCAGCGACTGGAGGGAGTGGAACAGCGAGAGCTATCCGATTTCGAAAGTAGCTGCTCAGGTCGTCGGGCCGTGGCTTGGCTCATTTATATCGCTCGTCGTGCTAGCAAGTTGTTGGAGTTTATATAACAGCAACTTGCTCAGCATTTCGCGCGTTCCTTTTACGATGGCCGAGGATGGACTGCTACCACGCTGGATAACGAGGACACATTCGAAATGGGGCACGCCTTACGCTTCGCTGATTCTCTGCTCGGCGATTTACGGGCTTTTCGCGCTCCTTAGCTTCCGTAGCCTGGTCGTTATCGATATGTTGTTAGCGGCCGTAGTGCTATTGCTAAATTTTACGGCGGTCGTTGTGTTACGGCTCAAAAGACCGAACTTATCCCGCCCATTCAAGATACCGGGTGGGTGGCTAGGTGTGTGGCTTGCGGGCGCATCATTGACCGGATGCTTAGTGACGTGTCTTGTCTTTACGATGATTAGTAGTAGCGGGGCCTGGAAGCAGGTGGCGATTGCTGCCGCAATGCTGACGACAGGGCCACTTGCTTACTTTGTCCGCCAGAAGACGCGCAAGCTAGCGGGACAAGAAGAAGGAGAAGAAGGGGCAGCCGAATGGATTCGCAGCTTTGCTCCAGCCAGCGATTGAGTCGGTCTCTCCGTCGGGCTTAATCCTGAGCCGAGAGCCTTTCGATAGTCACCCTGGCGGCTGAATATGGCGACCATTCCCCGGATTTTCTATTTCGTTGCCCCTTTCCGGCCGAAAACGGTATGATTGAAAGGAGCTTTTTAAGAAGAGGTGAAGCCTATGGAACAAGCAATCCTAAGTGTCCCCGATGACATCGCCGCGGATATTCGGAACGGGAGTGATGCGCCGCTTGAGCGCCGGCTGCTTGAGCTTGCGGCAATCAAAGCGTACGAAGCCGACCTGATCACGAGCCGGCAGGTTCAAGAACTGCTTGGGTTCGAGAGCCGCGAAGAGCTTTTTGACTTCTTTAAGCAGAATGATGTGCGGAACAAGGTCACGCGCGAAGACTTGGAAAGGGAAAGGGCGGAGGCCAGCGCCCTCTTTGGTGCATGATCGTCATCTCTGACACGACCCCGATTCGCTACCTGGTCGAGATTGAAGAGATTGACATCCTCAAAACGCTCTTCGGTCGGGTGATCATCCCGCAAAAAGTTTTCAGCGAGCTACAAGGCGAAAAGACGCCGCCCAAAGTTAAGATGTGGATTCAGCACTGCCCGGAGTGGCTGGAGGTGAAGCACGCGGACGCATCGGTTTTTACTCCGCAGAGAAAGATTCAAGAAGGAGAGCAGGAAGCCATCTCACTGGCCGTCGAGATGAAGGCGGATTATCTATTGATTGATGATACTGACGCCATCAAAGAGGCCCACCGCATCAAGCTTCCTACTTTACGACTCTTCACGATCCTTGAGCTGGCGGCGAAAAAGAAGCTTCTCGATTTTCCCCAAACGGTCGAGAAAATGAGGCGGACCAGCTTTCATCTGCCGCCCGCTGACCTCATCGAAGAAGCACTTGAGCGTGACCGCAAGCTGAAAGAGGCTCGGCCAGAGAAGCCCGACGCATCATAGACAACCCGACATCATTCCTTTTCCGCAGCTACTCATACCGTAGCGCCTCGACCGGAATCAAGCGCGCGGCTGATCGCGCGGGGTAGATGGTGGCCAGGAAGCTGATGATCAGGGCCAGAAGAGTTGCCATCAGAGACAAGGCCCCTTAAAAAAAACGCAATGGCGGCCAAATACGGCGGCCATTTTTTGTCTCATCGGTCTTTTGTTGCCGATTCCTGAACCAAAAGGCTATGATGGAAAGAGAAGAGGAAACGCCGAGACCAGCACCAAAGGGGAGAAGTTTATGAGGGATGAAATTACTGAGCACACCGCATCAGAACAAGGAGGGGAAAACATCGCCCGGAGTGCTCCCTTTGTGATGGAGGGGCTCTCTAAACTTGAAGACCTCGACCGCTCTTTCGATATTGAATTCTGGCAGCGCCAGGACTCCAGCGCGAGGTTTGCCGCTGCGTGGGAGTTAGTCGTTTTTGCACACCAGCTCAAGGGGCGAGATGGGGCCGCCCCCCGACTTCAAAGAACTATTGAATCTCTTGAACGAAGAGAAATTTAGAGAGGGACGAGTTTTTAGAAAAGGTGCTCTGATGGAAGTGACCCTAAAGATCCCGGATGCTCTTCAGCAGCGGCTGGGAAAGAATACGGATGACCTGCCACGCTGGCTGTTGGAGAGAGCGGGACTTGAAGCTTATAAGTCTGGGGAAATCTCAACGCACGACCTTCGGTTGATGCTGGGTTTTAAGACCCGCATGCAACTGGATGGTTTTCTGAAGGCTCACGGGGTGTTCCTTGACTACACCGATGAGGAGCTAGCGGAGGAGGCTGAAACGAGTCGTCTCCTCAAGAACGCTCGCACTCAATGACGGTCATCATCTCCGACACCTCCGCGCTGAACTATCTCATGAACACGATCCAGGTAAATGAGGAGCAAGCTAGATGAGCCTTGCGCCAATCCCTGACTTTGCTGGGAGCCTCAAAGCTCATTTGCGGCGAACAGCGTGGGGCGAGTTCCCAGATGTGATTATTCATGCTGAGGAGCCGGTAGTGAAAAAACACCCGGCATATGGGGCGGCCAAAGCGGGGGACTCAGCCGCGGCTGAGATTCTCGTTCTCGAAAGCTCGCCAATTGGCGCCCTGGATAGAATGAGCGAAGCCCTTTGGGGAAGAGGGCCTCATTTGCTTGCCGTTCACGCGCTTGAAACTGAAGGGATGAACGCCATCCCGCAGGTGTTGGCCAAGATTCTTTCCAAGCTGCTCGATTTGCCTGTGGCAAATGGTATCATCCAAATTAACCGGGTCACGCACACCGGGGCGAGTGGATACCACCGTTTAGCATCTCCCGCGCTTTTCGGTGGCGAGGTAACAGAAAAGGAATATTTTCTGGTTGATGATTTTGTCGGGCAGGGGGGAACACTCGCGAATTTGAAAGGATTCGTTGAGAGCCAAGGTGCCACAGCGATAGGAGCCACCGCATTGACCGGGAAAGCATACTCGGCGAAACTCAAACTTGAAGAAGAAACATTGAAAACACTGAGAGCAAAACATGGAACCGAACTTGAACAATGGTGGATTGACGCCTTCGGCTATGGCTTTGAAAGACTCACTGAATCAGAAGCCCGATACCTTATCAGAGCTGACGATGCTGACGCCATATCAGAGAGAATTGCTGCTGCAAGCACAAAAAGAGATTGATGAATGGCTTGACCAGTCGCCGCGCCTCAACGCATTGCTTTCCCGGATGCAAAGGGCAAGGGGCGCCGAAAACGGCGATGCGGTGAAGGATCAAGAGTGATCAGCGACAAAGAGCGCACGGTTGACAACATCCTTGCGCCATTTCGCCAAGAGGTCGATCAGCAACCTGACAGGTCATGGGAACTCTCACTCATACCGCAACGCCTCGACTGGAATCAATCGCGCGGCTGAGCGCGCCGGGTAGATGGTGGCCAGGAAGCTGATGATCACAGCCAGTATGGTCACCCCCGCGCAGTCGAGCGCGTGGACCTTGAGCGTGACGTGCGAGACGGAATAGATCTCCGCCGGGATCGAGACCAGATGGTAAGCATTCGCCGCCCAGCTCAAGCCCAGTCCGAGCGCTAAGCCGAGCGCCGCGCCCACCAGGCCGATGATCACCCCTTGCAGCATGAAGATGTACATGATGCTCCGCGGCATCGCCCCCTGGGCGCGCAGGATCGCAATGTCGCGGTGCTTCTCGATGACCATCATCGTGAGGGTCGTGATGATGTTCAAGGCGGCGATGGCGATCAAGAGCGCGAAGAAGGCGATGAGCACCGTCTGCTGGAGCTTGAGAGCGGCGAAGAGCGGGCGGTTGAGCTCTTGCCAGTTGGTGGTCATAAAGCCGGGGCCGGCTGCGGCCAGGGCGCGCTCGCCGATCTCTCGCACGGCGTAAATGTCATCGACTTTCATCTGGATCACGCCCGCCGTGTCGCCGCTCCCGGTCAGGCGCTGCGCGGCGGCGAGCGAGACGTAGACCCAGCGCGAATCGTATTCGTAGAGGCCCGAAGAAAAGATGCCGACGACGCGGAGGCGCGTGTAGCGCGGCCGGGGCTCCAGCCCGAGGGGCGTCAGGCGGCTGTGGGCTGAGATCAGCGTCACCGTGTCGCCGCGGTGGCGGCCGAGCTTCTGCGCCAGCTCCTTGCCCAAGATGATTCCATCCAAGGCTGGTGGGGCCGGTGGCTCGGATGGCTGAGCTTCTACCCCTCGAGCCTCACGCGACAGTTGGTCATCTCGGGTTGCATTTTGGCGTTCGGTGTCCGGCGACCGAAGATCATTGGGGTCGCCTTCGACAATCGTCGCAAAGATCTCACTCGCCTCCGGTGGAGCACTGGGGTCAACACCTTTGAGGACGCCCAACTCCTGCTGCTCGCCGGCGCTGACCAAGGCTTCTTTGTAGATCGTCGCCGAAGCCGCCCGCACGCCCGGCACGCGGCGGACGCGTTCCACCAGTTCGCGGTAATTCTCGATGCCGCTGTTGTCGGGCTTGAGTAGGTTCAGGTGGGCGGTGCCGCCGAGGATCTTCTCCTGCACCTCCTCGCGGAAACCGCCGAAGAGGGCGAGCGCGAAAATCAGCGCGGCGACCCCCACGGTGATCCCCGCTACCGCGATGGCCGTGATCACCGATACGGCTGCCTGGCGACGCTTGGCTCGCAGGTAGCGCAGGGCAATGAAGAGTTCGTAGGGCATGATTGGGAGAGGGAGAGAGGGGGCGAGGGGGCGAGGGGGCGATTTTTCTCCTCAGTCGCCCCCTCACCCCCCTCGCCTCTTCTCCCCCTCTACTTGGCCTCCGGTCGCATATGCGGGAAGAGGACCACGTCGCGGATCGAGCGCTGGTTGGTGAGGATCATCACCAGGCGGTCGATGCCGATGCCTTCGCCTGCGGTCGGGGGCAGGCCGTAGGCGAGCGCGCGGATGTAGTCCTCATCCATGACCATTGCTTCCTCGTCACCGCGTTCACGCTGCCGGACCTGTTCCTCGAAGCGGCGCCGCTGTTCGACCGGGTCGTTGAGTTCGGAGAAGGCATTGGCGCACTCCATCGTCGCGATGAACAGCTCGAAGCGCTCGACGAAGCGCGGGTCGTCGGGCTGCTGCTTGGAGAGCGGCGAGAGCGAAGTGGGGAACTCGGTAATAAAGGTCGGGTTGATCAGGTGCGGCTCGACCACGTGCTCGAAGATCTCGCCGAGCAGTTGCCCTTCGTTGAGCTTCGGGTCGTAGCCGAGGTCGAGCGCGGCGGCGGCCTGCTCAAGCTCGGCGCGGTCGAGTAAACCTTCGAGCGTCGGGCGCGTCGCCTCATCCGGCCAATACTTCAACACCGCCTCGCGCATCGTCAGGCGCTGCCAGTTGTCGAAGTCGATCACGTGGTCCTGATAGACCACCTGACGAGTGCCGCAGACCTTGTCCACCAGCCCGGTGATCAATTCTTGGGTCAGGTCGATCAGGTCGTTGTAGTCCGAGTAGGCCTGATAAAACTCGAGCATCGTGAACTCGGGGTTGTGGCGGATCGAGAGCCCTTCGTTGCGGAAGTTGCGATTGAGTTCGTAGACGCGCTCGAAGCCGCCCACCGTCAGCCGCTTCAGATAAAGCTCCGGCGCGATGCGCGCGTAGAGCGGGATGTCGAGCGCGTTGTGGTGCGTGACGAAGGGGCGGGCGGCGGCGCCCGTCGCGAGCGGCGTGAGCATCGGCGTCTCGACTTCGATGTAGCCGCGCTCGTCGAAGTAGCGGCGGACCTCGCGGATGAGCTGGGCGCGGCGGACGAAGACTTCGCGTGAGGTCAACTCACCGGGCGCGCGTTCGTGCGCGGCGCTGCTCGCGATCAGATCGACGTAGCGCTGCCGGTAGCGCAGCTCCTTATCCTGGACGCCGTGGAATTTGTCCGGCATCGGCAGGAGCGCTTTGGCCAGGAACTGGAGTTTGCTCACGTGCAGCGACAGCTCGCCGGTCTTGGTGATGAAGAGGTAACCTGCGACACCGACCCAGTCGCCGAGGTCGAGCTTGTTATATAGATCCCAACCCGGCTCGCCCACGTCATTCTTGCGGACGTAAACCTGCAACTGATGGGCGCCGTCTGAAAGATGGGCGAAGGCCGCCTTGCCCATCAGGCGCATCGTCATCATCCGCCCGGCCAGGCGCAGCGTGCCGCCCTCGGCCGCCTTCAGTTCGACATTGACGCGCTCGGCCTCGGCCTCATCCTTCTTGCCCGCGTAGTGGCGGTAGCGTTCGACGACCTCCGAGATCGTGTGCGTCCGGTCGAAGCGGTGCGGGTAAGGCGGGTGGCCGAGCGCCGCAATCTCTTCCAGGTGGCGGCGGCGCTGCTGAATTTGGTCATTCTCTTGGTCGAGCAAGATCTACTCCTCACGTCTTGATGAATGATGCGCGCGCCAGGTCGAGCAACTCACCCTTCACCTTCAGATGGTTATGAATCACGCTGCATCGCGAAAAGGCGATTATAGAAGCGCGAATTCAAGGGTGTCAACGCACGGCTGTGAGCGTGGCGAGCGGGAGCAAGTGGTTGGCACGCTTTTGACTTTCTCAGCGCTTTTCAGCATAGTCCAAGCTATCGGGCTCCTTGATGAAACGTATAACTTGGTGCGTCGGATCAGTACCGCGAGCGGTAGCGAGCGTGGTCTCGACAGGCGGCGCGTATCGGGAGCCACGCTCGCTACCGCTCGCGGTACTGATCCACATTTCATCTGGGAACCAAATCACCTCCCCACTCCGGGCATGAGGGTGGAGAGAGAAGTAGAGCGCAGCCGTCTAGCGAAAGGGAGAAGTATGAAATGGAGGTTATTGATCTCGGGAGCAGCCGTCTTATTGATCGTCGTGGCCGTGTTTGCCGGTCAGCGTTCGCGGGGTGATTCCCGGAGCAGTGACGCGCCGCCGGGCGCGACTCAGTGGGAGTACCTGATTGTGGCGGGCGGGAACGCCAACCTCTCCACGGAAGGCAACGACCAGTACAGCAGCATGCGTAAGGTACCGGACGGCTCGTTCAACCGCGAGTGGTTCCCGCTGGAGCGCAACCTCGATAAGCTCGGCGCCAAAGGCTGGGAATTGGTGTGGGTGGGTGGCCCGCCGAACGGCCCGGTCTTCTATTTCAAGCGGCCCAAAGATTCGTCCAGATAGCGCGGGCCGCGGCCGAGAATTTTTTCATGCAACACGCCCCCTGCGGGCGACGTATAGTGACGTGTGACTCGAAGCTGCAAAGGAGGCAGTGAAAGTTATGAACGTCGTCAAAATCGTCCTCTTAATCGCGCTCGCCCTGGTCGCGCTCGGGCTCATCAAATTGATCGCACTCACCCTGTTTGGCGTGGCCGTGGGGTTGCTGTGGTTGGCCATCAAGCTCGCGTTTGTCGTCGGCATCGTCTACCTGATTTGGCTTGGGTTTCGCAAACTCGTCCACACCGTCTGAAGCTGGTTTCAAAGCCGCTCTCGCCTCGGTCAGTGTGGGCCTGACGGGCCGCGGCGCAGGACCGCAGACTTTGTCTCCAAAGCTGCAACCGGTCGGTGGTCTTGCGCCGCGGCTCGTACTTTTGTCTGGCTCATTCCCCACTGACCAACCTGTGCCCCTCAACCACCGCCTGTAATTCTCCGAAGCGTTCAATCAGGATGTCTGCCCCGGCCGCCGCGAGTTCCGCCCGGCCGCGGAAGCCGGCGACGAAACCGCAGGTCGCCATCCGCGCCGCGTGGCCCGCCAGCATATCGACGCCGCTATCGCCCACCATCAGACATTCCGCAGGGGCACGCCCGCAACGCCGCGCTGCTTCTAGCAGGGGTTGCGGCGCCGGCTTGCGCTCCGGCAGGCTGTCGCCGCCCAGGACCGTGACGAAGTGTGAGCGCAGGCCGAGCCCTTCGAGGATCGCCAGACTGAATTCGTACGGCTTGTTGGTGACCACGGCTTTGGGTAACTCGCTCAGGGCGTCGAGCGTCTCGCGGACCTCGGGGTAAGGCCGCGTCTGGTCGAGCAGGTGCCGGCCGTAGTGGCGGCGGAAGATTTCAAGCGCCTGGTCAAGCTCCGCGCTCATCGGCTCACGCTCTTGCGTCGCGCGCAGCGAGCGTTCGATGAGCAGCCTGACGCCTTCACCGATGAACTTCACCACGCATCCGGTCGGCAGTGGCGCGCGGCCTAGCTCCTCAAGCATCAAATTGACCCCGGTCGTGAGGTCGGCTCGCGAGTCCACCAGCGTGCCGTCGAGGTCGAAGAGCAAACAGCGGTAATTCATAAAAGCCAGGGAAGAACTAAAGGGAAGGGTGGGAGTCAGAGGTAACTTGCCACTCATCTCCCTTCCTTTCGGGTCTTCCCTTACCCCATTGCCTTTTGCCTTTTGGACGCAAAAGGGCATAGTATATTTTTGAAAGGACAATTTCGATTCCAATTTGATCATACGCGAAGCGGGCGCGGGCGAGAAGAGAAGTTTTTGATTCACCGTCCGCTCGGTGTGGTGTCGCGCTGATCTCTCCCGACACCGCGCACTGACGAAAGGGTCACGATGTCCGGTCAGAACCGAACCCAAGAGGTTCCGCATTCGTCAGGCGTGTACCAGATTCGCTGCATCCCCACCGGCCAAGTCTACATTGGTAGCACGGTGGAGTTGCAAAAGCGGTGGAGCGGGCATCGTGGCAACTTGCGTCGGGGTAAGCACCAGAATTTCTACCTGCAACAGGCTTGGGATAAATACGGTGAAGCGAATTTCGAATTCTCAGTTTTAGAGTTTGTGAGTGAGTCCGACCTGTTGCGTGCCGAGCAAGCGTGGATTGATACGACTAAGTGCACTAATCGGAGACTTGGATTTAATATTTCCCCCATAGCGGGTTCTACTGGAGACTTGTTTGCGCAAGTGTGGGAGGGTTTCATTGACCCCGATGGGAATGAGGTAACGATCACCAATCTTCACAGGTTTTGCCGTCAGTATGGACTCGATTTCCCGTCGATGCACAGGCTGGCAAAAGGGGAAAGCAAACTGAAATCCTACAAAGGCTGGACGCACAAGAACAGCGTTCGCCAGCGGGACTATGTGAAGACCTACAATGGGTTCATTGATCCTGATGGGCATCCCGTGGGTCCGATCACCAACCTGGCTGCCTTTTGCCGCGATCATAGTTTGGATAACACCCATATGGTGGCGGTAGTAAAAGGCAGGATCTGCAGCCATCAAGGTTGGACTTATGATAAAGGTAGGCAGAACCTTCATAAGCTGAGGAAGTACACTGGCTTCATCAGTCCTGACGGGCGGCGAGTTCTGATCACTAACCTGAAAGCATTTTGCCAGGAGCATGAACTGTGTCTAGTCCACATGCATGAAGTCAAGAGTGGCAAACGGAAAAGACACAAAGGCTGGACATGGAAGGAACATAATGAGTAATCAGGAACACAAGTACGACGCGCCTAAGCATACCAATCGCCTCATTCACGAGAGCAGTCCATATCTATCGCACCATGCGCACAATCCGGTTGACTGGTATCCTTGGGGAGAAGAAGCATTCGCTCGCGCGAAGCGTGAGGACAAGCCGATTCTACTGAGTGTCGGATACCGCTCCTGCCACTGGTGTGGGGTCATGAATCGAGAATCTTTCGAGAACGAAGCCATCGCCCGCTTGATGAACGAGAACTTCGTCTGCATCAAAGTAGATCGCGAGGAGCGCCCCGACATTGACACGATCTACATGAGCGCCGTGCAGATGATGATCGGGAGCGGCGGCTGGCCGATGACCGTCTTCTTGACGCCGGACCAGGTGCCGTTCTACGGCGGCACTTATTATCCGCCGGAAGACCGCTACGGTATGCCGGGCTTCCCGCGCATCCTGATGGCGGTCGCTGACGCTTACCGGAATCGGCGGGACGAGATCGCGGGCGGGGCGAGTGAGGTGCTGGGCGAGTTGCGGCGCCTCAACGATCTTCAGGCGCGGGAGGGCGAGTTGGACGGCGGGATGCTGGAGCACGCCGCGACGGCTTTGGTCCGCTCGCTCGACCCGGTCAATGGCGGCTTCGGGAGCAAGCCCAAATTCCCGCCTTCGATGAATCTCTCCTTCCTGCTGCGGCAGTATCATCGCGCTGGAAACCAGGCGGCGCTCGGGGCGGTTGAATTGACGCTCAATAAGATGGCCCTCGGCGGAATCTACGATCAATTGGGGGGCGGCTTCCATCGCTACTCGGTGGATGAGCGGTGGCTGGTGCCGCACTTCGAGAAGATGCTCTATGACAATGCGCTGCTGAGTCGCATCTACCTGGACGCCTTTCTGGCGACCGGCCAGGATTTCTACCGCCGCATCGCGACCGAGACGCTGGATTACGTCGTGCGCGAGATGACTGATCCGGGCGGCGGCTTCTACTCGACGCAGGACGCCGACAGCGAGGGCGAGGAGGGCAAGTTCTTCGTCTGGACGCCGGAGGAGGTCGAAAGCTTGCTCGGTGAAGAGGACGCGCGACTCTTCAATCGCTACTTCGATGTGACTCAGATGGGCAACTTCGAGGGGCACAACATTCTTCACATCGACGAAGATTTGGGCGCGATTGCGAAGCTGATGCGGGTTGAGCCGGAGCGGCTGGCGGAGGTCGTGGAACGCGGGCGGCGGGTGCTCTTCGAGGCGCGCGAGAAGCGCATCAAGCCGGCGCGTGACGAAAAGATTCTGACCGCGTGGAATGGCCTGATGCTCAGGAGCTTCGCTGAAGCCGCCCGTGGCTTGAATCGCGATGACTATCGCGGGGTGGCGGTGAAGAACGCCGACTTCCTGCTCACGCACTTGAGGCGGGACGGGCGCCTGCTGCGGACGCATAAAGATGGCGAGAGCAAGCTCAACGGCTACCTTGAGGACTACGCTTTCCTCAGCGACGGGTTGCTTGCGCTCTACGAGGCGACTTTCGACTTGCGGTGGTTTGGGGAGGCGCACGCGCTCGCCGAGACCATGATCGCGCAGTTCTGGGATGAGGAGCGCGGCGGCTTCTTCTTCACCAGTCAGGATCACGAGGCGCTGATCAGCCGCACCAAAGATTTTTATGACAACGCGACGCCCTCGGGCAATTCGGTGGCGGCGCACGTTCTTTTGCGCCTGGCTCTATTCACCGGGGAGGAGCGCTATCGCCGCCTGGCCGAGCGGACGTTGAAGCTGCTCAGGGATGCCATGCTGCGCGCCCCGAGCGCCTTCGGGCACCTGCTCTGTGCGCTCGATTTCTATCTCTCTTCGCCGCACGAGGTCGCGATCATTGGCGGGCACGCCGCCGCTGATACGGCTGCTTTGGTGAGCACGACCTTCGGCCGCTACCTCCCGAATAAGGTCGTCGCGTCGGCTGCGCCAGGCGAGGAGACGGCGGCGCAGACGATCAAGCTGCTTGAAGGGCGCGGCCAAATCGATAATCAGGCCACAGCTTATGTCTGCCACAATTATTCTTGTGAAGCCCCGGTCACTGACCCAGCGCAACTGTCGGCGCAGTTGGAAAGTTAGTCAGTGGTCCGTGGTCCGTAGTCATTTGGCAAGGGACCACGGACAACTGACCACTGACAAATGACAGCCGGACTAAATTGACACTCATCCGTGATTCCCTTAATATACTGCGTTAACTTATATCCAGTTGCCCCCAACAGATGCCTCACTTAGAAGATAGACGAGAGGCAGAGCAGAGCAATGCCAACATTCGGCGAAGAACTCAGACAGGCGCGAGAAGAGCGGGGCATCAGCCTCCGGCAAATTGCTGACTCGACCCACATCGGGGTGCGCTTTCTTCAAGCCATCGAGTCCGACAACTACTCGATTCTCCCCGGGGGCATCTTCAACCGCTCCTTCGTGCGCAGCTATGCGCGTTACATCGGGATTGACGAGGAGCAGGCGCTGACGCGTTACAACCAACAGTTGGAAGAGCAGGGTGGGGAACCGCCCAGGGCTCCGGCCGCCCGCTTCGAAGGGATCGACGAGGAGGAGCCTTCCTCCTGGGGGAGCATCTCGCTGATTGCGCTCATCCTGATCATCCTCGGCGTCGGCGGCTACGGTGCGTACCGCTATTTCAAGGGGAATTCGGCGAAGGCCGAGGCTCATAGTCCATCGGCGCGGGGCGGGCTGCCCGTCGCGACGAGCACACCGGATGCGGTGCCGGCAGAGACGCCAGGCCCGACGGCGGCGCCGAGCGTTGCGGCCCCAACGACCACGCCTTCACTAGCGCCCACCGTGCAGACGGCGAGCGCCCCGCCGGACGCCCTGCGGGTGAAGCTCCAGGCTCAGGATGCGGAGTGCTGGATCAAGGTCAAGACCGACGGCAACAAGCCGGATACTAAAATCTTGAGGCCGGGCGAGGCGCAAGATTATGTGGCCACCGACAAGCTCGTGCTCAACCTGGGCAACCTCCCCTCGCTGAGCGTCACGCTCAACGGGCAGCGGATGAAGGTCCCCACCAAGAACGGGACCGTGGCAGAGAATGTCATCATCACGAAAGACAACTATCAAAAGTTCATCGAGTAGCTGCCCACTTTATTGGCTGGTCAAGTGGCGCTGGAGGCCGTCGCCCGGCCAGAGCGCCTGCGGTAAAAACAGACTGTTCACTTGCATCCGCCGCGCGGGCTCCTGCTCGCGCGGTTTTCGTTTATGGCTTGATGCGTGATGTGGTGCGTGTCGCCTCCTCCGGCCCCAGGCATCACGCGTGACGCATCACTTTCCGGTGAAGAATATGTTGACTAACAATTTGATCGAAGCGCTGACCTTTGACGACGTCCTGCTCATTCCCGCTTACTCTGAAGTCTTGCCGACTGAGACTGAGACGACGACCCGGCTGACGCGCGGCGTCAACCTGAACGTTCCCATCGTCAGCGCGGCGATGGACACGGTGACCGAAAGCCCGATGGCCATCGCCATCGCGCAGCAGGGCGGGATTGGCTTCGTCCATAAAAACCTGTCGATCCAGGCCCAGCGCGACGAGGTCGATAAGGTCAAGCGCTCCGAGTCGGGGATGATCGTCGATCCCGTGACCATGACGCCGGACCGCCTGCTGCGTGACGCGCTGGAAGTGATGCGGCGCTACAAGATCTCCGGCGTCCCGATCGTCGCCGCAGACGGCCGGCTGGTCGGCATCCTCACCAACCGCGACCTGCGCTTCGAGACGCGCCTGGACCTGCCGATCTCCGAAGCCATGACCAAGGACAACCTGATCACGGTGTCGGTCGGCACGACGCTACGCGAGGCCGAAGGCATGCTGCAACGGCACAAGATCGAGAAGCTCCTGGTGGTGGATGATCATTATCACCTCAAAGGGCTGATCACGGTCAAAGACATTCAGAAAGCCATCAAGTACCCGAACGCGGCGAAGGATGAAATCGGGCGGTTGCGCGTGGGGGCGGCCATCGGCGCGACGGGCGACTTTATGGAGCGGGCTGAGGAGTTGGTTAAGGCGCGGGTGGACGTGCTGGCGATCGATACGGCCCACGGCCATTCTTCACGCGTGATCGAGTCCGTGCGTCAGGTCAAACGGCGCTTCCCTGAATTGCAGTTGATTGCTGGCAATGTCGGCACTGCTGAAGGCACGAAGGCATTGATCCGGGCAGGGGCTGATGCGGTGAAGAGTGGCATTGGGCCTGGGTCCATATGCACCACTCGTGTCGTCACCGGCGCCGGCGTGCCGCAGATCACGGCCATCGCCGAGTGCGCGAAAGCGGCCGACGGGTCCGGTGTGCCGATCATTGCCGATGGCGGGATCAAGTATTCGGGTGACATCACGAAGGCCATCGCGGCCGGGGCCGATTCGGTGATGATCGGCTCGCTGCTGGCGGGGACGGATGAGTCGCCGGGCGAGATCATTCTCTACCAGGGGCGCAACTTCAAATCGTATCGCGGCATGGGCTCGCTCGCGGCCATGAAGCAGGGCAGCAAGGACCGCTACGGGCAAGAGGCCGAGGAGATGGAGAGCAAGCTGGTCCCCGAAGGCATCGAGGGGCGCGTGACCTATAAAGGCTCGCTGGCCGCTTTAGTCGGGCAGTTGGTCGGCGGGCTGCGCGCCGGGATGGGCTACACCGGCTGCCGTACGATCCGCGAGCTGCAGCAACAGGCGCGCTTTATGAAGATCACGGCGGCGAGCCTCAAAGAGTCGCACGTCCACGACGTGATCATTACCAAAGAGGCGCCGAACTATCGGGCGGAGTGAAGAAGCGACGGGGCGACTGGGGGACGGGGGGACGGGGCGATGGAGTGAATCTTTCGCCCTGTCGCCCCGTCCCCCAGTCGCCCCGTCGCCTCTTGCCCTGTCCCTGCTCAATCACCCTCTACATTCAATTCATTGATCAAGCGGTGCAGATACTGGCGGCTGATCTTGAGGCGGAGTGCGGCCTCCGAGCGCGAGCCGTGGCACTGGCGCAGCGCCCGGCGCACGAGCTGGCGCTTGACGTTGGTGATGGCCGTCTCGAAGGAGAGGTCATCATCCGCCAGGCTGCCGTTCGAGACGGCGGCTGCGGGCGACGGCTCGCCGGGGGCGGCGTGGGCCTGGGCCACGACCTTCTCGGGGAGCACGCTCTCATCTAAGACCGGAGCGGTCGTGATCACGACCGCCCGCTCGATGACGTTTTCGAGTTCCCGGATGTTGCCGGGCCAGCGGTAGGCCATGAGCACGTGGAGCAGGGAGGGCGTGAAGCTCGGCGTGGGGCGGCCATGCTTGGTCGCCGCCTTGCGCGCGAAATGGGCGGCCAGCAGCGGGATGTCGTCGGTGCGCTCGCGCAGCGGCGGCAACTCCAGGCTGACGACGTTGAGCCGGTAATAGAGGTCTGAGCGGAAGGTGCCGCTCTCCACCATCTGCTCCAGGTTCCGGTTGGTCGCCGCGATCACGCGGATGTCGACCGAGAGTTGCTGCTTGCCGCCGACGCGTTCGAACTGCCGCTCTTGCAGCACGCGCAGCAGCTTGACCTGCATGCTGGGCGTCAATTCGCCGATCTCGTCCAGAAAGAGCGTCCCGCCGTCGGCCAACTCGAAGCGCCCCTGGCGCCGCGTGGTGGCGCCGGTGAAGGCCCCTTTCTCGTGGCCGAAGAGTTCCGACTCGATCAGACTTTCGGGCAGCGCCGCCAGGGCACAGGCGATGAAAGGCGCCTGGGCGCGTGGGCTGGCGCGGTGGATGGCGCGGGCGAGGACCTCTTTGCCCGTGCCCGACTCGCCGGTGATGAGCACGGTGGCGTTGGTGGCCGCGACGGCGCGGGCTTGATCGAAGATCGATTGCAGGCGTGAACTCGAACCGACGATCTCCTGCCAGCCGCCGGCGCGTTGCAACTCATCGCGCAGGACCGCGTTCTCGCGCTCTAAGCGGTAGTGCTGCGACGCGCGCCGGACGATGATCTCGACCTCTTCCATCTCGAAGGGCTTTTGGAACAGGTCGTAGGCGCCGCGCTGCACGACTTCCAGCGCCGTCGCCCGGTCCTCGCTGCCGGTAATCACGATGACCGGGATGGGCGGGGTCTGTCGTCGCGCCGCTTCCAGCACGGCCAAGCCCTCGCTGATCTCCGAGACCATCGGCGGCAGGTGAAGGTCGCATAAGACCACTGCGATCTCTTCGTGCTCCAGGTGAGTCAGCGCTTCGGCCCGCGAGGCGGCCTCGAGCACGCGATAGTCCTCCTCCAGCGCCCAGTAAAGCTGCTTCCGCACGGCCTCGTGGTCGTCAACGACGAGGACAGTTTGTTTAGTCGAATCTGCCATAAGACTAGGGGCTAGGGGTTAGGGGCTAGGGGCTAGGGAATTTTTACTAGTCCCTAGTCCCTAGCCCCTAGCCCCTGCCTTCTCACACTGCCGCCACTTGCGTCTCCTCCTGGGCTTTCACGGCCTCCGCCGCGAGTGGCAAAACGATGCGGAACTCGGTGCCTGAGTCGGTCTTGCTCGTGACTTCGATCCGGCCGTTGTGCTGCTCGATGATGTCGCGGCACGAGTAGAGGCCGAGTCCGATGCCCTTCTTCTTGGTTGTGGCGAAGGGATGGAAGAGGCGCTCACGGAGGAACTCCTCGCTCATGCCTTTGCCGGTGTCGGCCACGGCGATGATCGCCGCTTCGTTCTCGACCCGCGTCGCGATGCGCAGCGCACCTCCCTGGGGCATCGCCTCCAGGGCGTTGATCACCAGGTTCTCGATGACGCGCTCGATGGCTTTGGGATCGACCGTGGCCGAGAGCCGGGGCAGCAGCGTGGTAGTAATCTTGTAATGGCTGCCGGCCTGCTCTGCGGTGCGGGCGAGCACGCGCTCGACGATCGCGCTGAGGTCTTCGAGTTGCCTCACTTTCTTGGTCTGCGCGAGCGGGTCGGAGAGCTTGGCCACCAGGTTTTGCAGGTTGCTCACCGAATTCGAGAGGGTGCGCATGGCGTCTTCGCGGAAGCCCTCGCGGTCGAATTTGCGTTCCATGTTGGTGACCAGCAGCGAGAGCGAGAGGATCGCATTCTTGAGGTCGTGCGTGAGCACGGCCGAGAGGCGCGCGAAGGATTCGAATTGTTTCTGCTCGCTCTCCCTGGCGATCATTTCGCGCAGCCGCGCAGCCATGCGGTTGAAGGCGTCGGCCAGCACGCGCGTCTCGTCGTTGGTCTTGACTTTGATCTGGTAGTCGAGGTCCCCGGCGGCAATCGCCTTGGCCCCGCGCGTCACGCGCCGGATCGAATCGGTCGTCCGGCTGATCAGGTAATAGAGCGCCAGGGTCACGACGACGGCCAGCGCGAGCGTCAGCAGCAGCATGACGACCCCGGCGAACTCCAGCCCGCTGACGGCGTCGCTGTACTTTTCGAGCACCAGGATCAGCAGTTCCGGAGGGCCGCTATATTTGAGCGGGCGGATCAGCCACTCTTCGTGGCTGATGAGATATTTGTCGTGGCTGTTGAGCGCGCCACGACGGATGGCCGTGAAGGCGGGCTCGAAGTTTTGAAACGCCGCAACGTAAGAGTGCCCCTGCTTAGCCGGGTCGGATGAGTATAGCACCGAGCCCGCGCGGTCGAGGATGATAGCCTGGCGCCACCTGGCCTTAGCTTGCGCCGCGCGATTGGTCGTCGGGGCAGGCGGCCCGACAGCCTCGGTCAGCAGTTTGTCAGTCGGCAGCCTCAGGATCAAGGCGGCGACCGGATTGCCCGCCTCGTCAGAGAGCGGCGCTGCCAAGCGCACATGCGAGCCGCCCGCGTCACGCTCTACTTCCGAGACGGGGACGGCGTCCGAGCCCGCGGATTTGAAAGCCTCGGGATAAAGGCCGGTCTCTTCGCCCACGAAGTTCTGGTTCTGAAGGTAAGCCCGGACCCCGCCGCCGGGCTCGCTGCCGTCCTCGATTTTGAAGATCGGGCGGCCGGCGCGGTTGACACAGATGAGCGCCGGATGCTGACGTTGGTGGGCGAGCAGAAACGCCCCGAGGTCCATCCGCAGCGGCCCGTCCGGCTGGGCCTGGTCGTTTCTCGCGAGGCTGCGCACATAGGCCTTGAGCGAGGGGAGGTGGGCCAAGTCCCGGAGTTCAGCCTGGTGTCTCGCGAGCACGCTGTTGATTTGCTCAGTGATCTCTTGCGCCCGGCTGTCGAGGTCTTCCTGAAGCAGCGAGGTGACGCTATTGATCGAAGTGCTTTGTCCCAACCCCCAGAGCAGGAACATCGGCAGGATCGCGAAGACGAAAATGATGATGACCAACTTTGCGCGAATCGCCATAAGCTTCTTGAGCCACTCCCACCAGAGGACAGATCGCAACCAAACTGTCAGCGCAGCAATCAGCCGGGGCAGACGATTGAAATTGATGACCGAAGCAGCGAGGTAATGTCCGGCGCGGTTCTCAAACCCAATTGCTCGTCATTCGGTGAACCCGTAGCTTGCTGAGCTCGGTTCGCGACTGTTCGGCCGTCATGCTACACCCAAGGCGCGAAGACTGTCAAAAGACCGTGATCTGTGAGGCGTCATAAGTTTTTTCGCTCATAACGCCTCACCTCTCATGATTGTTATAGCCTTTTCCGCCCGCTTCCGCTACACTGACGCTCACGCAACCATCATCGGACAATCGAGGTGAAGCATGTTACGGAGACTCCTGGCGGTCATTCTGCTCTTTGTCGTGTTGGCCGGCGTCGGTTATTACTTTTTCGGCGGCTATCTCTCTTCCCGCACCGTGCAGGTGATGCAGAAAGCCTCGGACGTGACCACGACGGGGAAAGTCAAATCGGCCTTGGCCCTCTCGAAGCGGCTCTCGGCTTACGACATCGGCGTCGAGACCAAAGACGGCGTGGTGACGCTCGCGGGGCAAGTGCCGTCTGAGATCGAGAAAGAACTGGCTGCGAGCGTGGCCAAGGACACGGTGGGCGTGAAGCAGGTGGACAACCAACTGCGCGTCGAGCCGAACGTGAAGCCTTCGGAAGAGAGTCGCCGTGAGAGCGCGCGCGTGGCCGACCTGGAGATTCGCGCCGACCTGCGCGAGCGTCTGGCGGCGAGCCCGGAACTGAAGGCCAAAGAGATTCAGGTGAGTGTCCAGGACCGTGTCGTCACCCTCGCCGGGCAGGTCGAGACGCCCCAGCAGAAGACCGGGGCCGAGCAACTGGCGCGGAGCGTCTCGAACGTCGCCAACGTGGTCAATAACCTCGCCGTCGCCAACCCGGCGGCGGCCCAGGGCGAAACGCCGGGCGTGCCGGATTCGGTGGCGAAGGACAAGGAACTCTCAAGGCAGGTCTCCTTCGCGCTCTTCAACGAGCGCGACAACTTCGCCAACGCCACCGCGATCCGGGCCGAGAGCCGGGAGGGGACGATCACGCTCTCGGGCCAAGTCGCCTCACGCGCCGAGCGGGCGCTGGCCGAGCGCATCGCCCGCGAAGTCCAGGGCGTGCGCAGCGTCAACAACCTCCTCACTGTGACGACGGGCCGCGGGACCGGGGCAGAGTAACCATTTTCCATTTTCCATTCTCCATTTTCCATTTTTCATTGGTCATTGATCATTGCTTGGTGCGTTACTCGATCAATAACCAATGACAAATGACAAATGGAAAATGGAAAATGAGAATCTACCGTCATGGATAAAAGAGTGGTCATTATCGGCGGCGGCCCGGCCGGACTGACGGCCAGCTACCTGCTGGCCAAGCATGGGGTCGGGGTGAGAGTTCTGGAGGCCGACCCGCATTATGTCGGCGGGCTGTCGCGCACGGTCAGCTACAAGGGGTTTCGTTTCGACATTGGCGGCCATCGCTTCTTCTCAAAGGCGCAGGCGGTCGAAGAGCTGTGGACGGAGTTGCTGCCCGATGACTTGCTGGAACGCCCGCGCTCCTCGCGCATTTATTACCGAGGAAAGTTTTTCTCCTACCCTTTGAGGGCCGGTGAGGCGCTCATCAAGCTGGGAGTCATCGAATCGCTGCGCTGCGTGGCGTCGTACCTGTGGGCGCGGGCTTTCCCCGTCCGGAACCCGCGCAACTTCGAGGATTGGGTCTCCAACCAGTTCGGTCGGCGGCTCTTCAAGATTTTCTTCAAAACCTACACGGAAAAAGTCTGGGGGCTGGACTGCAAAGAGATCAACACCGACTGGGCAGCGCAGCGCATCAAGGGGCTTTCGCTGGGCAAGGCCATCACCCAGGCGCTCGGCCTGCGGAGGAACACCGGCCGCGGCGACGAGGTGATCAAAACGCTGGTTGATTCCTTCCGCTACCCGCGCCGAGGGCCGGGGATGATGTGGGAGGCGGCGGCGACGCGAATCCGGGCGATGGGCGGGCAGGTGCTGATGGGCTGCAAAGTCGTCGGCCTCGATTATGACCCGGCACGCCAGCTTTACCGGGTGACATACCAGGATGGGCAAGGGCAGCGCGAGACGGCCGAAGCTGAGCACGTCATCTCATCGGCCCCGCTGCGCGAGCTGGTCAGCGGCTTGACTCCGCCGGTGAGCGCTGAGGCGAAGCGCGCGGCCGAGGCGCTGCGATACCGCGATTTTCTCGTCGTGGCGCTCGTGCTCAAGGACCGGCGGCTGTTCGATGACCAGTGGGTCTATATTCACGAGCCCGGCGTGAAAGTCGGGCGCATTCAGAACTTCAAAGCCTGGTCGCCGGAGATGGTGCCCGACCCGGAGTTGTGCTGTTACGGGTTGGAATACTTCTGCTTTGCCGGCGACGGCTTGTGGAGCCAGAGCGATCCCGCGTTGATCGCACTGGCGGCCGGGGAGTTGGAAAAGTTGGGGCTCGCCGCCAAAGCCGACGTCCTCGACGGTTGTGTCGTGCGCAGCCCGAAGGCCTATCCGGTCTACGACGACGATTACACGCTGAACGTCGCCAAGGTTCGTGAAGAGTTGTCGCGCCATTTCCCCAACCTGCATCTGGTCGGGCGCAACGGCATGCACAAATACAACAATCAGGACCACGCGATGATGACGGCGATGCTGACGGTGGAGAACATCCTGGCCGGGCGGCAGCTTTATGATGTGTGGAAGGTCAACGAAGATGCGGAGTACCTCGAAGCCGGAGCCAGGGGCGAGCAGGTAGCCCCGAGCGGCTTGCGGCTGGTCCCCGGCAGAGCCACCTGAACTACTGAGAAAATGTCCCGCGACCTGTCAGGTTGCGGTTGGTTCGGCTAAGGGCCTATTGCGGGAGCAACCGCAACCTGACAGGTCGCGGGACAGCCTTGAAATGACCTCGATGCCCCACGCTCCAAGCGCATCTTCCATTGCTAATCGCAAAACATCACTCCCATTCGACCGCGCTGGAATCGCCATCTTTCTGGTGTTGACGCTACTGCCACTGCTCTACTTCTACCCGGCCGCGCTGGGGTGGATCTCGCTCGTGCCGGGTGACGTGTGGACGTCGAACCTGGGCGTCCGCGTGCTGGTCGGCAGGATGATCGCGCAGGGGCAGTTCCCGCTGTGGAATCCGTACATCTTCGCCGGCATGCCGCTGCTGGCGGCGATCTACCCCGGCGCCCTCTACCCGCCGAACTGGTTATTTGCGGTCCTTCAGCCGGGCGCGGCGATCAACGTCGTCGAGATCACAAGCTACCACCTGGCGCTCTTCGGCGCCTATTTGTTCGCGCGGCGAATCGGCATCGGCCGGCTCGGGGCTGTCGTCACCGGCGTCACTTTCAGCTTCAGCGGATTCGCCATCATCCACCTCGCGCACACGCACCGGATCACGGCGGTGGTCTGGCTGCCTTGGATTCTGCTGGCGGTCGAGGAGCTTTACCGCCGCGCCTCCTGGTTGTGGATCACGCTGGGCGCGGTCTGCGTTGCGCTTCAGGTTTTTGCGGGCGAGCCGCAGATGACTTTTTACACGATGCTGCTCTGCGGCGCGTGGGTAATCTTTTCCTTATGGCTGCGCGACGAGGGTGAAAGGCGGTGGCGGTTTGTCGCCGCCCTGGCAGCGATGGCGGTGAGCGCGGGCGTGCTCTCGGCGATTCAGATGCTGCCGCAACTGGAGCTGTTGCGCGAGGGCGAGCGAGCGCAGCTCAGCTACGGGGTGTTTGCGGCCTACTCGATGCCGCCGCGGCAAATCTGGTCGCTGATCTTCCCGTACTTCTTCGGCGGTGCGGCGGTGGCCCCGTACAAAGTGCCATACTGGGGCATGTGGAATCAGGCCGTGAACGGGAGTTATGCGGGGCTGCTTGGCTTGCTGCTGTGCGGGGTGGCAGTATCGGGAAGACGGCAAGAGAAAGAGCGGCGTCGCCTGGTGTGGTTCTGGGGAATGGTCGCGGTCATGGCCTTGATCCTGTCGTTCGGTGCTTATCTGCCCTTCGGCCTCTTCCACCTGCTGCATCGCCTTCCCGGCTACAACCTCTTTCGCGGCCCTTACCGGCACTTGTTCGAGTTCAGCCTGGCCGTCGCGGTGCTGGCCGGCCTGGGGATGGACCGCATCGTAGGCCTGGAGCGCGAGGCGGCGCGGCGCGCGGTTTATCGTAGCGTGGCGGCAATGGCAGTGATCGTGGCGGTGACTGCGGCGCTCTACCGCTTCGGCGGCAAATGGCTTGGAGCGGGAACGTCGCGACCCGCGCCGTTCGGTTCGCTCACTGACGCCGAAGCCTTGGTCCCGCTGCTGGCCTTCATGCTCGGCCTGGCCGCCGTGATTTTTCATGCGCATCGTCGCAGCACCCTTTCCGGCGTCTCCCTGATTGCCGTGCTGATCCTTGACCTGGCCTCCTTCGGCCAGTTCTCTGAGTGGCGTGCGGTGAGCTTCAAGGCCGATGAGCGACTCGCTGACCCGCCGACCGTGGCCTTCATCAAATCTCGCGAGACCGACCTGAATTCGTTCCGCATCTTGAGCGTCGTCTCACTCTTCGATGATTACAACTACCTGCCGCCGCACAACCTCAACTTCGATCTGATGAATCAGCAGAATCCGCTGATCGCCCGCGGGCTGCAAAGCGTGTGCGGCTACGACGTGCTGCGGCCCTCGCGGTTAGCCGCGATGGCGGGTGACATCAGCCTGCACGGCCAGGTGCTGGACACCAGCTCGCTCGGCGGCGCACATCAAGGCTTCGACCTGCTCAACGTCAAGTACCTGCTGCGCGAGCGGCGCGGCGCGCTGGAGCCCGGGGCCGGGATGACGATTGAGGGCCTGCGCTTCGGCCGCACGCCGCTGCACCTGACTCTCAGGCCGGGTAGCCGTCTTGATAATTCGCCGGGGGAAGTCACTGCGACCGAACTCGACGTGGTCTCGCTGATGTCTGGCTCTACGCACGTCGCTGACGGCACGCCGGTCGTCAGCATCAAACTGCACACCCGCGAGGGCCGCGTGATCGAGCGCGAACTTCAGGCCGGGCGCGATACGTCCGAATGGGCCTGGGAGCGCGCGGACGTTCGCGGCTCGATCAAGCACCAACGGGCGCAGGTGGCGGAAAGCTGGTCTGCTGCAATTGCGGGCAGCGACTCTGCCGGCGCCTTCCAAGGACATCTGTATCTTGCGCGCCCGCCTTTTGACCGTGCGGTGATTGACAGTATCGAGTACGAATACCTGCTGCCCGACGCCGAATTGCAAATCGTTCGCGCTTCATTGCAGGATGCCGCGACCGGCGCCTTCACGCCGTTGGACGATCTGCCGTTGCCGGCTGAAAGGTGGCGCAAACTGGCGAGCTTCGGCGACGTGTGGGTGTATGAAAACCTCAGGGCCAGGCCGCGCGCCTGGTTCGTCAATCGTCTAGTGACGGCCTCAGACCAGGAAATATTGCGGGCCGTCAAAGAAGGGAGACTGCCTGACGGCCAGCCGTTCGACCCGGCGCAGGTAGCTTTGCTCGAAGCTCAGGACTCCGGCGGGATGGCCGTGCTTTTACCTGCTTCGGATGGGGCATCAGTCGGCCAGGCAAAAGTTGTGAGGTACGAGCCACAGCGCATCGTGCTCCAGACGCGACGCGACCGTCCGGGCTTCCTGGTCCTCAGTGAAATTTACTTCCGCGGTTGGGAGGCGCGTGTGGACGGCGTGCCGGCTCCGATTCATCGCGCCGATTACACCTTGCGCGGGGTTGCCGTGCTGGCGGGCGAGCATCAGGTCGAGTTCGTCTACCGGCCGCGGAGTTTTCGCAACGGCGCCGTGGCGGCGCTCGGCGGCGTGCTGCTGCTCGCCGGGGGAGCGATTGCCGGCCGGTGGCGAAAGGGGGCGGCGTGAGGGCCACCCCTATCGTCAAACTCATCTTGAATTGTAGGGGCAGACCTATGTGTCTGCCCTGGTCCGCTTGGCGGGGACCCGGGGCAAACACGTAGGTTTGCCCCTACATTCAATTGCCAACCGCTCTACTTGCGAAGGGCAAAGAATTGATTGAAGGGATTATCGATAGGCAGCTTCTCAAACTTGGAGAATCCGGCTTCTTTGGCCAGTTCTCTCGCGCCGCCTTCCCCAATGACGGTCCCAAGTCCCTCTCCGTTGAGCGCCAGAGAGACCGTCATGCAGTGCAGCGTGCTGATGGTGGAGAAAACCCTGCCGAGCAGGTTGATGTTCTCCTCCAACCGCTCCGACGCATTCGGCTCGGTCCAGAAATAGACGCCGTCATCTTTGAGCGCCTGGCGGATGGCTTTGAGGGCGCCGCGCGGGTTGACCATGTCGTGGACGCAGTCGAAGGTGCAGATCAAATCGTACTTGGGGTTGGCCGGCACCTGGTCGGCCGAGAACTGAATGAATTTGACCCTCTCCGCGACGCCTTCAGCGGCAACGTTCTTCTTCGCCTTCTCGATGGAGGCGGCGTCGTTGTCGATGCCGGTGAAGCGGGAGTTCGGGAAGGCCTTCGCCATCTGGATCAACGCCTGGCCTGCCCCGCAGCCGATGTCAACTGCCTCGCATCCGGCCTTGAGCTTGTCGACCAAGCCAGGGACGGCTGGCAGCCACTCACTGACGAGGAAGTTGACGTAGCCGGTGCGGAAGAGCTTCTCGGTGCCTTCCATCACGTCCGGCCCGAGTTCAGCGTAACTCACCCCGCCCCCATGCTTGAACGCTTCGATCAGTTTGTTGTAGTGGATCGTGGTCGGCGTGCCCATCTGAATGAGCCCGCCCACGTACATCGGGCTGTCCGGATTGACCAGGACGAAGGCCTGTTCATCGGTCATCATGAATTTCTGGGCGGCGGGATCATAGTTGATGTACTCGGAAGTGACCATGGCTTTGAGCCACTCCCGGACGTAGCGTTCTTGCAGCCCGGTCTTACGGGCCAACTCCTCGCTGGTGAGCGGGCCCGCGCCGGCCATCGCCTGAAAGATGCCGAGGCGGTCGCCGATGTAGGCGAGCGCCATCGTAAAGGCGCCGCTGGTGTCGCCGATGACACGGAAGGCGAGTTTTTCGACCTGTTGCTGATCCAACTTGGCGCTCATTTTCGCGGCTTGTTGCTGGTCCATAGATTTCCTCCTTGAAAGATGGGTTGCGGGGGAGAGATTGCGCAGATCCTACTCCTCCTCGCGCCCAACCTCAAGCGCGCGAAAAGAAAGCTGCTAACTCCGCCACGTCACCTTTCCGCAACGCTCGCGGCGGTTGCCCCGCGGGAGGCCTCGGGGTCATCGACGACCCGGTCAGGCTTCTCTCTCTCGGCCGACAGAAAGTGGCCGATCAAACCGTCATAGATCAGTGCGCCGACTACGCCGCCGACGAGCGGCCCGACGATCGGGACCCAGAACCAATAATTGCCGGCCCGGAAGACCTCCGCGCCCCACCCGGCGACGAAGGTGAAGAGCCGCGGGCCGAGGTCGCGCGCCGGATTGATCGCGTAGCCCGAATTGAACCCGTAGCACATGCCGATGACTACGACCAGCAAGCCCACGATCAGCGGCGCCACGTTGCCCGTGGGAGCGGTGTTGCGGGAGTCAGTGATGGCGAGGATGAGCAGCATCAGCAACGCCGTCCCGACAATTTGATCAACCAATCCGCCAGAGATGGAAAGGAAATCTTGCGGGTAGGTCGCGAAGATGCCCGCCGTGGCTTTCGCCCCCGTGACCATCCGCGTCCCGCCGTCGAAGTGAGTGAAGGCTTCGCGGTAAGTGACGAAGACCACCGCCGAGGCCGCGAACGCCCCCGCGATTTGCGCCAGCGAATAGGGAATCACTTTCCTCCAAGAGAAGCCACGGCGCACGGCGAGGGCGAGCGTGACCGCCGGATTGAGATGCGCGCCAGACACCCCACCCGCGACATAGATAGCCATCGTCACGCCCAGGCCCCAAGCGAGGTTGATTGAAAGGTAGCCCCCATTATGGCCGTCGCTCAGGACCACTTGAGCGACGACCCCGGCGCCAAGCATAATGAGGATGAAGGTCCCTAAAAACTCCGCATAGAGTTCTCGCTTCAGCGTGTCACGGTTCATAATTCTTTTTGTGCCCTTCCTGAATGTCTATTGATCAGCCCTCACCCTTTCATTATTGAAAGAGCTTCGTCCACTCCACAAGCCGATGCCGAGCATGACCCAAACTGCGAGGGCGGCAAACTCATACCCCCTGAAGCTGCCGGGTACCACGGGCAACAGCTTCATGGCAATCAAGAGCGTCGCGACCGCGGCCCCGCCAATCCCGATCATCCGCGTGCGCGGCGTAACTACTCCGCCGGCGCCATAGCAAAACGCTAAGCAGGTGGCCAGCCACCCGACGGCCGAGGCGAGCGAGCCAACCTCTGAGATGGGCACCAGCGCCGCCTGACCGAGTAAAGATGCCGCCGCTGTCAGGCCGCCGACGAAAACGACGGCGACCGAGGGCGTGCGGAACCTTTCATGCACTCGCCCGAGCTGCCCGCCGAGCATCTGGCGCCGCCCCAACGCAAAGAGCAATCGGGTTGAGGTCAGGAAATTCCCGTTGAAGATCTTGAGCAGCGAAAGCAGCACCCCGAGCATAATCAACTGCACCAGCGCTCGGGAGCCAAAGGCCCGCTCGAAGGCGACGGCCGTGGCGAAGCGCTCCTTGGTCAAAGTCGGCCAGGGTTGGATCAAGGCGACCACACCGATGACGGCCACGTAGAAAAAGATCCCCGCGCCCAAGGCGAGGAAGATCACGCGCCGGAACTGCCGCGGCTCGAAATCAACTGATGCCTCCTCGGCGCACTTCGGGGCCGCCTCGAACCCAGTCATGAAGTAAGGGACGATTTGCAGCACCAAGAGCGTCGAGACCAACCCGCCAGACAATCCGCGATCGTCCGCGAACATCGGCTGTAGGTTCGCAACCTTCCCGCGCGCCAAGCCGAGCGTGGCGAAGACGGCGAAGATCGCCAGCAGCCCGAAGGTCGTCAGGTTCTGGAACGTCGCGCTCAGCCGAATCCCGCGATAGTTGACGGTGATGATCACCGCCGTCAGCGCAAGCCCGGCAACGACGTGTGGGAGGTAGACCGGGTAGCCGCCCACCCGATACAACTCCATCACGTTCATCTGCGGGAAGACGTAAGAGGCGACCCGCCCGATGGCGACGGCCTCATATGGGCAAACGATCAGATAAGCCAGCGTCATCGCCCACCCGGTGGCGAAGCTGACACCCGCTGGAAAGACGGCACTCGTATAGGCGATCTCGCTCCCCGCGTCAGGCATCCGTTCGGTCAGCCGGCCGTAAACATAGGCCACGGGGAAGAGCGCCAACCCGCCGACGAGAAAGCCGAGCAGGGCGCCCACTGCCCCGCCGCGCCCGAGCCAGTCATCGATGACCAGCATCCACCCCACACCGACCATCGTGCCGAAAGCGAGCGTGAAGTATTCCTTGGTGCGCAGGGCGCGACGCAAAGTCGGTGCGGAGCTTCTCGCGGTCTGTGCGTTCATCCGTTGATGGCGTGATGCGGAGCCAAGAGGTCAACCTGCCGGCCCCTCTTTACCTGTCCCTACGATGATGGTTCCTTACAACCAGACTGAATGGGTATCGCGACAGCGGATAGAATGTTACCCGAAGACGGTCGGCATCATATCCCGAGTCTTAGACTGCGATCAAGCCGCAGCTTGGTTTTGTGAGCGCGTTACTCTCGTTTGAGGTGAGCGTTCCACTCTTCGCGCAGCCGGTCGCGGATCTGCTCGTAGGTTTTCTTCTCCTCCCAGGCCCGGCGAATCGCAGGTTGAAAAACACGCCGGTAGAAAGTCTTGCCCATCCGCTCGAGGATCTTCTTCTCGAACTCTTGCTGCGAGCCTAAATGCTCCCACCAGGCTTCGGTCACCTCATCCTGCCGCGCCCGGCGCTTCCACTCGCTCACCTGTTCGGGCCGGTAGCCGTAGAATTTCCGCGCGGCAACGACCTTGGCGACGGCCAGCCCGTAGGCGCGGGCATCGGCCTCGGGCAGGTGGAGCCGCTTGCGCGCTTTGAGCCGATTCCACTCGGCGAAAATATCGAACCGCCTGATCTCGGCTTTGGGCTGTGGCCTCGACACTTTGCCCTCCTTCACTCCCATAACAGCTCGTGATTCACGCCGAACAAAATACCGCCTCTCGCCAAGGCGCAAAGGCGCAAAGAGAAAGTCACTTGCTTTGCGCCTTTGCGCCTTGGCGAGAGGCTACTATCCCCAGATTCAGCTTCGCACCTCGACACTCCACGCCCGGTTGGTGAGCAGCTTGACTTCAACCTCCACGTCGAGGAATTGGCGGATGATTTCCGCGTTGGTGGTGGTATGCCGGGTCGGGGGAACTGTCGTCAATATCCCGCCGCCCGCGAGCGCCATCGGCACCAGCAACTGATCCGCCAGATGCTCCCCGACCGCGACCCCCGCCGCCAGGTACTGCCGAGCGCATTTGACCACCTCCTCCGCCACCGCCTCGGCCGTCACCCCGCGCTCGCCGAAGCCGGTGAAGACTTCCGTCACGTGCTCGCTCTCGATCTCCATCATCGCGACGTTCCCCGGCCCGCGTGAATTATCGACGGTCTCGGCCGAGAGCCACTCGTCGGCCCACGACATCTTCTGCTTGATGACGGCCAACTCCCGCTCCGCGATCTTGCGCGGCAGATTGGCCACCACAGCCCGCGCCCGCCGCCCGCGGATCTCCCCGCGCTCAGGCAGGTCGAGGCGGGCAAGCGTTGCAGCCGGCTCAATCTCCACGCTGAACTTGCCTCCGCCGGCCGGATAGAATCCAGGGCGCTCAAGCCTGGCGACGACCCGCGGCCCCATCCGATTCACGAGCGGCAGAAACGCCTTCGCGAGAAAATCGAACGGCGGGGCGAGCGGGTTGTGCGTCCCGCCTTCGAGCGTCAACGTGCTCGGCCCACTTGCCACGAGCAACGCCGGGAGCACCGTTTGCAGCACGAGAGTGGCGCTTCCGGCTGTGCCGACGGCGAAGGCATAGTTGCTCGGAGCAACGCGGCCAGGCGCGAATGTGAGTTGCTGCGAGCCGATGGTGGCGCCGGCCACTTCCGCCTGCCCGATCTGCGCCGCGGCATTCACCGCCGTCAGATGCTGGCGCAGCAATCCCGGATTCTTCCGCCCGGCGCGAATCTTCTCGATGCGGAACGGCTTGCCCGTGACCAGCGAGAGTGCGAGCGAGGTCCGCAGGATCTGCCCGCCGCCTTCTCCAAATGAACCATCTATCGTAATCATAAATCAGCCGGAATGTGCCTCTCGGCATTGGTCTCAGGGATGATCCGGGAATTGAATCCCAAGCTGCTCCATCACCATCGTCAATGTCACGCCGCGCAACTCAGCCAACTGAGCCAATGCCTTCATCCGCGCCGCGTGTAGTGTCTCAAGCCGCTGCTGCAAAGTCAGAAGTTCTTGATGCTCCCCGGGCGTCAACGTTTCGTCAACCCTCTTCTCACCAAGCTCTGTCAGCCTTTCCCGGTCCGCTTCTGGCAGCGATTGGTTGATGACGGCAAAGAGTGCGGGCTCATCTTTCGTCAGCACCGGAGCCTTGCGCCGCGCACGCAAAGCCACAACCTCGTCAGCAAAGTGATCAAGCTCCTCTGGACTTAACTGCTCAGCTGCTTGCATCATCTGAGTGCTGGAACTAGGCGGAATGTTTTGCTCCATATCAAGTCTCCCTCGGTGCGCGTATGATCTTACCTGCAGACGTGGTGAGGCAAGCTTGAATGGGGCAAAGACTGATTCATCTTCATAGCTCATTCCTCACCAGTTGAAGCAAACATGAAAGGCCTTTTCACTATAGACTCTCTCGCTTCCAACATAGAAATCACTTTGTCCCATATACTGGCTACTTTTTCCAAACCTTCCTTTGAAAAGTCCAGAGTTCCATCCCCATACTTATCCTTGTAATGGAGAACACTGTAAATAGAGAAGGTTAGCATATCCTTGCTAATGGATTTACCTTTATGAATCGCTTCGTCTAAATGCTCTATTGCATTTCGTGCTCGGCGATAGACTTCAGGTAAATCTTTCAGATCATCTCTGAGAGATGCCCAATCGGTTTCTCTATCTTGCTGCCGGGCATTTACTATGCACCTGAGGAATTTGTGTCCTGAAGAGACAGCTACTCCCAAGAAACCGTAAGCCTTTATCTTTGCCGATTCCATTTCGGCTGCATGGATATCCGTACCAAATATACCGTCCGTCATGTGACACGACTGAGAGCGGGCAAGATTGTGATAGTCCAAATTGTCTTTGGCCTCACAAAGCTCCTTCATTGCCTGCTTAAAGACTTCAATATGAAAGGAGGCTTGGTAGATCAGAGTCTTTGCGGTGGTATTTTGGATTCTAGTGAAAATAAGCCTTGAGATTCTTGCCTCTTCTGTCCACATAGCAGTTACCTCGTTTACGAATTTCTGCGCTTGAGTCTAACGCGTGATGTTTATCGAATCCAACGTAGGTCCGCGCGTTCGCCACCTGGGACAACCTATGTACTGTCTCCAATTTTCGCAACCGCAGGAACGCAGGGTGCAAATGATTTATTAAGAACCAACCTGTTTAATCCAGTCTCGAATGTTAATACCAATACGTTCGATATCTCTCATATCAAGAGTGCCACTGTGCATAATCACGTTCCTTGAGCGCTCAATTACGTCGAAAAGGCTTGTTGCCCATTCCGCTGACCTAATGTATGGTTCAAATCGATCCCAGTTATTCCGAATGATGTTTGCTAGGTCTCCTAACTCTGTGTAATTGAGCAGGTCTTGTCCTCTCTGCGTATGCCAACGAATTTTTTCTTCTTCCCGGCGCCTGGTTTCTGCTTTCTTACGAATTCTCTCGGAGACACACTTCTCCCACCAGCTTTCCCCCACTTCCTCAAGTAGAAGTGTTAGGATCAATTTGCGAACAGAGTTTTCAAAGGCGGCGATTGCAGTATAGATTGCTGCCATTCTCTTTGCAGATAACACAAGCTGTTCATCTAGAAGCTCTACCGACAAAACTCTAGCGACCTCTACGTCAAGATACCCTGTCAAGTTTTTGGATTGCCTTCCGGCTCTGTCGAGGGCTTCATCGGCTAATAATCCCTTAAATACAAACTCATACAGCCGATCTTGTTGGTTTATCATAACAAGTGCTCCTTCAAACTTCTAAACAAAGCATCATACACAGCGATATCTCTAGTCTCTGGAAGGTGAATCTGTATAGTGTAAACTAGGCCTCCCAGCTTGATGTGCTTCGATATATCATGTACTTTCTCCTCAATGGTGTCTTCTCTATTCTTTCCTGCAATACTCTCACCGTCTTTTCTGAATTCAGGTGCCTTTTCACCAGCAGGCGACTTTAGCGAACTAAAATCTGCGAGCTTAACTAGGCTCGTAAACGTCAGTGCCATCTTGTGGAGCACGGCTTCTGTTAATCTACCTTGGCCCAATGTTTTGAATTTATTTTTGACCTCGGCCTGGCTCATTTCATGCGCATTGACGTTTACTCTGAATAAATCTGCGTAGGCCTCTCGGATACCTTCGGCGAGTACGCGGCCTGACTGTGTCTGATCCAGGAACTCGTAATACCTGGGCGTAGGTTTACCACTATCATCAAGAAATCCTAAAGTTTTAAGCACACCTATTATGAGGCGATCCGCATTACTTTTGAATTCCAAAGACTCAAGGAAACCTTGGGTGAATTTATCAGGCGCCTGAGCATTTCTTATCGCATCCAAAATCGCCGGTAAATTCTTAGTGGTTGTGAGATAAGCGGTCGGAAGGGCCATATCACTCCTCCTTTATCTGGCGTTGCTTTCGAGTACTTTGCTACTCTCTGCATTCAAGTAAATGCTCACTGAGGCTCTTGCATCAGAAGCTTCCAATTGCTGAACAATGGGCTGATCGAGCTCGTCAATAGATTACCATAGACGCCGATTTATGTCCCTATAACTTTAGTGCCCGCGGTCGAGTGGAGGTCAGCAATCAGCTTGCACTGTTAAGACAGCTTAGAAACTAGATTCACTTACTTGTTTGTGCTCATGTTCGGGCTTTAGTATTCGGTGCCCGCACAAGATCGCACAGAATTGCCAGTTTCTGTAAACGCGGCAGTGCTGGATGTGCGCTCTTAGCCTTAGCTGTCTAAACCCTATCATTCTGCAGCGTGTTACTCAACCCCACCGCCTTGAGTTCTTTACGGCTGCACTGCTTCTTCCGGAGAATCAACCACTGGCAATAACCCTCTTCGTACACTTCCCTCGCCGCATCTTCGGCCGGCAGTTTCTCTCGCAGATAATTATCTTCAAGGTCCGCAATATACCAGATGCCATTGAGCTTGAGGTAGCTCTGGGTCTGGTTGATGGGAACCCGTGTGATTTCCTGCTTTGCCGACTTTGCCCGGCGCCCCTTCCCACGGCCTTTCGGGTCTTTCCAACACAGCAGCCCGGTCCGCGGATGAACATACAAGCCGCGGACCGGGCGGGGCTCGCCCCACCAGGGTTGCTCGTAGACCACGCCGTCTTCGCCCTCATAGCAGTGCAGCGACACTTCACTTTGGACGTGCTCGAAGATGTGCTGCCCCGTCGTCTTCCGGCTGTCGAGGTGCTGCTTCATCTCGCTGTAGACTTTGTCCCAGGGCCGGCCGACGTTGCTCCTGAGGTAGCGCCGCAGCGGGCCGAGCAGGTCGGAGAAATATTTGCGCTCACCCTTCTGCCGGCCTTGGGACGCGGGCGCCCTTTTCGGCAAATCCTCGTATTCGTCATCCGGGTCATAGCAGGTGATCCGCAGCCCGGTCTTCATCGATGGCAGGTAGTGACCGTGGCGAGGCCGCTCGATCACCACCTTAGACATATCTTCTCGCATAAACTTCTTCCGATAGCAGCGACCTGTGGTTGAAGGTTCTCCTTGGTGTTCCTTGGCGCCTTTGCGCCTTGGCGAGAACCGATCTCTCGCAAAGGCGCCAAGGCGCCAAGCGACGCACAGGCCGCACTCAACTGACATCCTTTCACGCAGCCTATCTGCCGCCAACAGCATTCGCGTTCTTCAAGAAGTAAGTTGCGACGACAAGATTGATGAAACAACTGTTCGCGCTCTACCTGCTGAGCTACGGCCCCATCACTGGAACCGCCGGGACTCGAACCCGGGACCTCGTCATTTGGAGTGATGTAGTTCCACCGGCATTCGTCGCAACTGCGATCTATCTTTTCAACTATTGGCGACAGGGTGAGGCGAGAGTTCTCGGGGCGAGCCCGAGGCGGGAATTGAACCCGCATCACCATGTACTCCCACCGGCATTCGCCAATCGAACAAACCCATCCAACGATCAAGCAGGGCCGACAAGGGGTCGTTGAGACGACGTAACGTTCACAGCGTTAGTAGATGTAGTCCCAACAGCATTCGGCCCTTTGAGGGATTGACAGCACGGGTCAGTACCGGGAGCGGTAGCGACCGGGTGCTCCCAGAGCGTGTGCCTCACGAGTCCACCCGGTCGCTACCGCTCCCGGTACTGACACGACTCGTCTCCCTTTCACAACCCCACCGCCTCGATCACGCTGACCCAGTGGTCGGCATTCAAGCGACCGGCCGCGAACTCGGCGATCAGGTCGAAGACTTGATCGGAGAAGCCGCCGACATTCAGGATGTCCTCGCGCTCCGCGGCCTGCGACGTGGAGTAGGGCTGGATGTCGATGCAGACCATCCGCGCCTGCGGGCTGCGCCGCTTGAACTCGGCCCACTGCTTCATCGTCTCCGTGCGGCTGCCGCCGAAGCGGCCGTACTGCGGGGCGTCCACCCAGGACTCGTTGTCTGAGACGTAGACGACGAGGTCCCCCTGCGCCCGGCGCTGGTTGAGCCACTTGAGCGGGGCGCTGCAATTGGTGCCGCCGCAGGGCAGCTTCGCCAGCTTCTCGGCGTTCGTCATGACGCTGTCGCGCGGGTTCAAGTCGACCTCGACCACGTTGCTCTCGAACGGGATGACTTCGGCCTGCGCATTCCGGCGCAGGATCGCCGCCGCGACGAGCGCCGCCACGTCGATGCAGCGGACCGCCGAGGTCGCGCCCTGGCGGAAGCCCGTGACCGGCGAGTGCATCGAGCCCGAGATGTCTGGGAAGACGTAAACCTTGCCCGCCATCTCCGGCACGTTGCCGATGGCGATCTCCATCGCATCCTGGAGCGCTTCGCGGACCATCGCCGGAACACCGCCGTCAGTCATCGTGTAGGCGGTCATCAACTGGTACGGGAAGACCCGCGCCTTGCGAATCGCTTGCGGGTCGCGCAGACGATTCGCGATGAGTTCAGCCATCCCCGCCTGCTCGAAGACGCCGTGACGCGCAAACGTATTCAAGTTCATGCGCGTCATCTGCCAGGGGGCGTGGCGGGCGATCTCCGCCCATTCGTTCTTGCTCAGCTCAAGGGCGGTCAGCATCTGGAACGGCACGTCTGGGAACTCCAGACGGTCGCCGGCCTTGAACGCCTCGAACTGCCGGATCAGAGCCGGCAACGCGGCGGCGTTGTAGTCGCGGCCGATGAAGTAGCCGTAGAGCGCTTCGGCGCCCGCCGACTTCGGCTTCGGGTGGACCATCTTGACGATGTCGGCGAACGACGGGCTCTGGCCGACAGAAGCCTTGAAGACCGCCTCCTCGTCGCGTGCCTCGAACCACTCGCGGACCATCCGCTTCGGCGCCGAGCCGAGCGACTTGCGGCCGGCGGCGCCGGAACGCATGATCTGGACGAAGTTGCGCAGCATCTTGCCGTTGTCGATGACCCGCGGAAAGATCGCGCGGAGCAAGGCGACATCCTTCACCGAGAGAAGGGCGCAAAGCAGCGCGGGCATATCCTTCATAAAGCCACGCTCGCGGCAGTAGACCGCGGTCTTGGCGATGAACTCGGCCTCGACGCTCTGGCACAGCTCGATCACTTTCGTCAGTTGATCTTCAGCGCTCGCGTAGAAGGTGGCATTCAGACACCCGGTCGCGGCGTACTGTGCCAGAGCGGCCTTCGGGGTAAAAGCGTAAGCCGGGGCATTCTCTTCATTGATTGCGTTAGTGGCTGGGATCAGCTTGCCGGCCAGCGCACGAAATAACTTTTTGTTTGCCATCGCCCTTTCTCCTCTCGGACAAGTTCTCTTCATTCCGACGCCGGGGCTAAGAGCACGCGCCGTACCAATGGCGACTGTGAACTGCGGCTCCCTCAGCAAGCGATTGAAGAGGAATGGAATTTGATTTTTCAGGCGGGGTTTTCTCCCTGCCCTTGGTGAATCGAGGGTGCGAAAGTAATATCCCAATGGATAGCCCTTTAGATTTTATTCTATGGCGAGCAAAGATCACGTGGTCATCAGTTTGGTCGGACCATCGCTCGACAGCGGCCGGGACGTGACGCGGTGGCAGAAGTGGCGGCCGACGGTGGCGCTCTGCCAGCACGAGCACCTGCTGGTCAAGCGCCTGGAGTTGCTCTACCAGTTGAAGTTCACCGGGCTGGCCAAGATCCTCGTCGAAGACATCGCGACCGTCTCACCTGAAACCGAAGTGCGGCTGGTGCCCATCGAGTTCGACGACCCGTGGAACCTGGAGCAGGTCTACGGGGCGCTGCACGACTTCGCCCGCGGCTATCCGTTCGACGCCGAGCGGGAGGAGTACCTGATCCACATCACGACGGGCACCCACGTAGCCCAAATCTGCATGTTCCTGCTGACCGAGTCGCGCTACTTCCCGGCGAAGCTGATCCAGACTTCGCCGCCGGCGAGGCGCGGGGCCGAAGGGCCGGGCACGTTCGAGGTCATCGACCTCGACCTCTCGAAGTATGACCGCATCGCCTCGCGCTTCCGGCAGGAGCAGCGCGAGGGCGTCTCGTTCTTGAAGTCCGGCATCGAGACGCGCAACGCTGCTTTCAACCGGCTGATCGCCCGCATCGAGCAGGTGGCGATCACTTCACGCGACCCGCTGCTATTGATGGGACCGACCGGGGCGGGGAAGTCGCGGCTGGCCAAACGCATCTACGAGCTGAAGCGGGCGCGGCATCAAGTGAAGGGCGAGTTTGTCGAAGTCAACTGCGCGACGCTGCGCGGTGACGGGGCGATGTCCACGCTCTTCGGGCACGTCAAAGGCGCCTTCACCGGAGCGCTGCGGGACCGGCCGGGGCTCTTGCGGGCGGCTGATAGCGGCGTCCTTTTTCTCGACGAGATCGGGTGCCTTGGGATTGATGAGCAGGCCATGCTGCTGCGCGCGCTGGAGGAGAAGGTCTTCTTTCCGCTCGGCAGCGACCGCGAAGCGAAGAGCGATTTCCAGCTCATCGCCGGGACCAACTGCGACCTGGCGCTGGAAGTCAGAGAAGGGCGCTTTCGCGAAGACCTCCTGGCCCGAATCAACCTCTGGACTTTCAGGCTGCCTGGCTTGCGGGAGCGGGTCGAGGACATCGAGCCGAACCTCCAATACGAGTTGGATCAGTATGCGAAGCGCACCGGCACGCGCGTGACTTTCAATCGCGAGGCCCGCGCGAGGTTCCTGCGGTTTGCGATCTCACACGAAGCGAGGTGGTCGGGGAATTTCCGCGACCTCAACGGCGCAGTCATCCGCATGGCCACGCTCGCTCCGGGCGGCAGGATTTCGGTTGAAGTGGTCGAGGACGAGATGGAGAGGCTGCGGGCGGCGTGGCGGGGGCAGATGGGAGATGGGGAGGAAGTGCTCGGCCGGCTGCTGACCAAAGAGCGGTTGGAAACCATCGACCTCTTTGATCGGATTCAACTGGCGAGCGTGCTGAAGGTCTGTCGCCAGTCGCGGACGCTGTCGGACGCCGGGCGGACTCTGTTCACGGCTTCTCGTGATCGGAAGAAAACGGTGAACGACGCTGATCGGTTGCGGAAGTACCTGGCGCGTTTTGGGCTCGAATGGCGTAGCGTGCGCGGGTCACATTCGGGGGAGGCGCCTTAACATAAGCTGTCGGTCAAGCTATACCTTGAACGGGGACAAATTGAGCTTTTGAAGAGAGAAGAATCTCAACACAAAGGGTCAAGGGAGACCGCTTAAAAAGTGCCTGTAACGTATCGCATATTGTTTTTACGCAACGCGACCACCAC
>Ga0207646_10000183_pt1 | contig 85731 bp, 79 predicted proteins | sample KBSK5502metaG_FD_184343 | JGI IMG/M metagenome (GOLD analysis project Ga0207646, IMG submission 184343) | Corn, switchgrass and miscanthus rhizosphere microbial communities from Kellogg Biological Station, Michigan, USA - KBS K5-50-2 metaG... | ecosystem: Host-associated > Plants > Roots >... | reverse complement strand
GTTTCGCTGGCATTGGGCTTTTCCCTTTCCGGATATCTCGCCGTCACCGGCAGCGCCGGACCCGGCATCTCGCTCAAGAGTGAAGCGATCGGTTGGGCGTCGATGGCCGAAATGCCGCTGATCATTTGCAACATCCAACGCGGCGGGCCGAGCACCGGTCTTCCGACCAACGTCGAGCAAAGCGATTTGCATCAGGCCATTTTTGGAAGTCACGGCGACAGTCCGCGTGTTGTCCTCGCCGCATCGACGGTGGAAGATTGTTTCTATATCGCGATCGAGGCCGCGCGGATCGCGCGCAAATATTCCACGCCGGTATTCATTTTGAGCGATACCTCGCTGGCTACTCGCATCGAAGCGTTCGATGAACCTGACCTTCCCAAACTAATGGTCGATCCGAAACCGGATCTCACTCCCCGACAAACGCACGTGCCGTATCCGCTCGATCAAATCACTCAACACATCCCGCCCGGCACTCGCATCCTCGATGGAAAATATCCGCTTCTGTCCGGACTCGAGCATGACGAGATGGGGCATCCGACCGGCAGCCCGAAATTGCACATGGCCATGACCGCGAAACGCCGCAACAAGTTGCGCAAGCTCGCTGAAGAAATTCCGGTGCCGGAAGTTTATGGCGATCAAAAGGGCGACACACTCCTCGTCGGCTGGGGTTCGACCTACGGCCCGATCCACGATGCGGTGAAAATGGGGCGCGAGCACGGCGAAAAAATGGGCGCGATTCATTTACGTCACGTTCATCCGTTGCCGAATGGACTCGAAAAAATCTTCAAGAATTTCAAACGCATCGTCACCGTGGAGATGAACGACCAGGGCCTTTATGGGTTCGGCCAGCTCGCCACCATTTTACGCGCGCGCTATTGCGAGCCGAAGATTAGCAGCTTTACCAAGACCGACGGGCTCACTTTCCGCGTGAAAGAAATTCTGCAAGGCGTTTTCCCCGGCAAGTTTGTTTCAATCCGCGGCTATTCACCCAATCGTCCGATCGCAGGTAACGGCGAAAAACAAGATGTCGATCTTGCCCGCGCCGAATCCATCACCCAAGGAGTGGGATAAAAGCATGGAGCCAGGAGCTAGGAGATTAGAGTTGGGAGTTCGAAGCTCGGAGCGACAAGCACGGATCCGCTTTACTCCGTGCTCCCCGCTCCCTGCTCCGTGCTTTTTAATCTTATGAGCGAAACAACGACCGAAGTTCCCAGAGAAAAGTTAAGTAAGAAAGCCATCACGGCTGACCATCCAACATGGTGTCCGGGTTGTGGAGACTTTGCGGTTTTGGCGTCGTTCTACAAAGTGCTCGAGAAAAAAAATCTCGATCACGAAAAGATCGTCACCCTCGCCGGCATCGGTTGTTCGTCGCGCTTTCCGTATTTCGTCAATGGCCACGGCGCCCACTTCATTCACGGCCGCGCCGTCCCGCTCGCCAGCGGAATTAGTTTGGCCCGGCCGGACCTGAACGTCTTTCTGTTCGGCGGCGACGGCGACGGTTTCTCGATCGGCGGCAATCATCTCGACCACGGTGCGCGCAAGAACATCAACATGGTCTATTTCATCATGGACAACTTCGTCTATGGCCTGACCAAGAAACAGACCTCGCCCACCTCGCCGATCGGATTCAAATCCAAGACCGATCCGACCGGCGCGATCGATCAACCGGTTAACCCGATGAAAAAACTGATCGCCGGCGGCGCGACGTTTATCGCGCGGACTCACGCCACGCAAGTCAAACACATGATGGAAATGATCGAGCGCGCGATGGATCACCAGGGTTTCTCTGTCATCGAATGTTTGAGTGAATGCGTTGAATTTTATCCCGACGTCTTCGACCCGGCCGATCCGCGCAAAGGCGGCAGCTTTGAACTGATCCAGGAAAAGAAATGGGACAACACACCCGAGGACGAACTTCGCCACGACGTCACCGACGAACTCGCCGCTTATAAATTAGCGCAGCTCCCATTCCCCGGCGTTTTCGGCGTTTTCTATCAAAACGAACGTCCCACGAAGAATTCATTGGAAAAGAAATGGATTGAGCAGAGTCGTGAAAAAATCGGGAACGCTTCCGATGCCGAGATTCTTCAAAAAACGTTCGACAGAATGAAGTAAACTGTGGTAGCAACCGCACGCGATAGACTTTCATTATCGCGGATAAACAATCACCCCCTGGAATATGGTTTACACCATCATTGTGAACGGGCGACCAGCGTCTCACAATGCCAGGTCACAGAAGAAGAAGAAGTGGAAAGCAAAAGTTCAAGCTGAAGCTAAGCGAATATTTCGAGCACCTCTAAAAGACAATGATGTACGCGTAACGGTGACATTCTATTGTGATCGAACGATTCGAGGAAGATTGGATGCCGACAACGCATCGAAACCAATTTGCGACGCTCTACAGGGAATCGTTTACGCAAACGATAATCAGGTCAGCGCCCGCCATGCTCATCAACGAGATATTTCCGCGACATTCCACGTAAAGGGAGCTGACCTTGCAATTCTCAAAGCGGTCCAACGCGGAAAAGAATTTGTATGCATCAAGATCGACAATGAAGGTTCAGATATCCACATTTTATGAGTAAGGCAACCGCGACTGTAGAACGAAAAATGATCCGCGACGTCGCACGTCGCTATAAGGGGAGAGGATTCGCCGTACGTGCAGCACACGGCGAATTCGACAGACCGAGGCACATTGCAGGCATCCAACCTGACGTAGTCGCCGTGAAGGGCAAAAACGTCATCATTATTGAGGTTAAATCGAAAGCATCGTTGGGCAAAGCCGCACCAGCTCTGAATCGACTTGCCAGGTATGCGAAAAGAAAAAGAAATATGCGCTTCGATCTCGTTGTCGCTAATCCTCCGTCTTTTTCTAAGCGGAAAGTATCGACAAAAAAGAAGACTGCGCGACGACGGCGAAGGTAATCAATAGATCGGAGAGCTGAACGATCAAACGATGTGCCGACGTTTAGCGGCCTCTTCGCTAGATCGCCGTGCTTCTGCGAATTTTCTCAACTGAGGCTCAACTTTTTCAAGCAGACGTTGCCAGAAAAGATCATATTCCGATTGATCTTCGAACGCCTTTTCTGAAACCTCATTTTGTTGAGGCACAAGCTCAAGCTCTGCGAGTTCGCTCATATTGATTGCAAGTTGTGTGTCATTAATGGGTAATCCCGGCTTCTGTCGAGATCAAATTTGATAACGGATCGGTCCGTGTTCAAGGCAGATCCAATATCGATAAAAAGCCTCTCAGGATAGTGAAGTGCGAGCCAGCCGCTAGGCTCGTAAACGTTCCGGGTGGCGTCCCAAAGCACTTCTCCAATAATCCGATGTTTGCGGTAAAGATCAAGCGTGGAGAGCTCACGGACCCAAATGAAGTGGGGCAAAGGCATGTTGCAGTACACATGGAACACCAATTTGTGTCCCATTCCACGCTGATCGAGATATCGTTTAAATGATCGTCCGGTCGTTAGAAACGTTCGGCTCACGATCGGCCTCCCCCTCAGAGAAGGAGAGCAGGATCTGATCCCAAAGCGGCTACTTTTGAGCAATCCCGACGCGACGGTCTCAAACTGCTCCGCGGGAAGAAAAACTCGCGGCGGCAAAGGCGCCGTGAAAGCCTCCACTTCTTTGAAAGGTATCATTGAATCTATCGGCTGGGATTTGCCAGCATTGTTCAGAGGAAGCCGCTGATACGGGATCGCGTTATCGTCATTGATAATGAATCCTTGATTGAAAAAGGATGAGCTGAAGCGCTGAAATTTCCTGAGCTTTGTGTTCACTGCTTTTCCGTAATCAGAGAAATGTCCGAAACAAGCGACCACGTGATCGTTCGTAGATGCGAGAACTGGTATCCCACTTTCGACGTATGTGTACATGATGTGTTCGAAATCTTTCGGGTAACTTTCTCGTTCGTAGATCAGCGGCGAGAGGCCGATTTGCCGAAGTGCTTCAGCCATCTGCCAATCTGTCAATCCCTCGGAAGGAGCAAGCCGTCCGATAGAATAATCGCGCGTCAGTTGAGTGATCTGATACGGATACATCTCTTGATACATTGAATACCGGTTGCTGAAATAACGGATCACCATCCATAGCGCTGACTGCGCGCAAACAGTGACGTCAGCATCCTGACTAATGAATGGGAACCCCCTTATCGAAACCGGTACGCCTTGTATTGATAAGCTCTCATCGCAAAGGCATACGCCTCCATGCGGATAACCGAGTTTAATCGGATCGAGCAGAGTGCGACCAAGACAATACGGGCGAGTAGGGCGCACGACCGAATAGCCACAGTAACCGCGCTGCAGCGACTCTGATTTGCGGAGATCTTTACGGGAAATTCGCTTACTAAAAAAATGCAAGCGCAGGCAACGTGCGTTCGGAGTTGTAAATCGCTTAGAATGATAATTGGAAAATGTATCCCGATAGTCTTTGTCGATGTAGTGACGCTCAATGGCTACTGATTTTGTGCACTCGCCCAGGCACTTTTGCAGACGCCGGAACCCATCCTGTGTCAAAAAGCGCTTGCAGAGCTTTGGCAAATCGCTCCAACTGTCGTCCGCGTCGAACGTGAGTATGGGAAGCGGGCTATCGGGGCTGTCAATCATCAGTTTGGGGGAACCGGGCTTGAGCCGAACAATTCGATATTTCTAAATTTTGCGCAAGTTTAGTTTTCGCGACTCGGAGACGACTGTTCATCTATCCTGACTTCGTCTTTCCGTCGGTAAGAGTTTCGGCTAATTCTCTCACGATCGTTTCACACACTTGTCCAAATCGACCTCCTACCGTCACCGATGCACACGCTGCGCCGCGCACGCAAATAACATCGACGCCAGTTCTCCAAAGTCTTGGAAGTTGATCTATTGAGATACTACCAGCGATCCATGCCTCCTTCTTGATCGAATGCAGCTCGGCAACGAATTTCGCTACCTGATCAATCGAATAAAAGTCCAACAATCCTTTGCCGCGTTGTTTGTTAAAGGTGTCGATAAGTAGCCCATCGCAATCGATTGTCTCAACAAGCCTGCGACCGCTCGTAAGCGGATCAAAGAAGTCAACAAGTTCCGGATCACAGAAGACCGCTGGGTAAATACGTTTGTCTGGAAACCATTCTCGAATGGTCCTTACAAGATTCCTGCCAAGATATGCCGCCGCTTTCGGCTCTAGTTCCGCCAAACCGCATTTCACGTAATCCGCGCCAGCCAATGCGACGCCCAGAGCGGCTTGGCAAGCCGTGCTACGAATTCGTTGCTCCTCGCCGATATTTGTCGATATCGGTGTCTTCTTGAATCCCTCGTTATCCAATCGGTCGCGAACCGCCTTTATGTTTAGCGGATACGGTGTTCCAAGCGCCGAAGCCGGAAACTCCACATCCGCAACGTGCGCACCTCCTTTCGCAGCTGCAACAGCCTCTGAAGGTCCCCGCACGCTAATCAATAGTCGACCTTTAGTCATCGTGATTTCGTTCAGCGCATCAAGCCAGCTATTCCATCAATTTCTTTCCCTCTTTCTCGAGTTCGTGAAAGGAAGTTTATCAAACGCTTTACTCCCTCGCGTACCGGTTCATACCTGTCGCCATGCTTTTCAAGGAGAGCAACGGTTCGCCCCGCCTTCATCTGCTTCTGTAACGTCGCGTCAGAAACGTTGCGTTCCAGGAGAGTAACTATTCCCAGGCCCCATTCAGTTCGGTCATCGAAGCCTAGTCGATCCGAAGTAAGTTCGTTAATGCGATTCATCACGCCCGCGATCCGCTGCCCAACGCCTGAATAATTCGACCGCTTGATCTCAATAACGCCAATGACACTTCGACGCGGCACTAAAGCAAAGGATTCGACTTCAAATAGCGCTGGTAACGGCGCAGGAGTCCAAGCAACTAGATCTACTTGAGGAATGTCGTTTCCAGCAAGAAACAGTTCCGGACTTATCACGGCACCAGTCGAAACGCGATACGGAGCCAATACTCGCCTTGCAAGTCGGTGAATACTCGCTTCGGCGTAAGCACCGATGACATCAGTGTTTCGAGTGAAAGCTCGAATACGAGAGTTCGCGCTGAGTTCTTCAACTAGCTCCCGATACACGAGCGAGAAGTACTCGTCGAAAGCCGGAGAATCGACAACTAGACGAGGGCGACGACGACGTTTCAGAAAACAATGCCTCCAGGGGGTTGGGTGATTGCGAAGAATCTAGCAAGAACCATCAACGCGACGCAAGCGTATCCGCATCCTCGTGCATCGAATATCTCGGCTGCTTCCCGCAGCGCTCGACGGCTACCTCGCGGCTTTTCCGGCCATGTCGCTCACCCCAGTCGCTCCATTTTGCAACGCCTGACGAATCGATTCCGGATCGATCCGCTCCTCGTAGCCTTCCAGAAAGAATTTCGCGCGAATCGTCCCATCAGTTCCGACGATGAACGTGCCGGGGTAAGGAATACCTTTGACACGTTCCGGCGCTTCCCGATTAAGAATCCCATAAGCATTGATGGTTTTGCTGCCGGCATCGGAAAGCAAAGGGTAGGCGATTGAGTGTTTCGCGGCGAACCGGCTGAGGATGGCCGCGGAATCGTAGCTAATCGCCACGACGTGACCGCCAGTCGCTTGCAGTTCCTTCAAGTTGGCTTGCAGTTGGACCAACTGCTTTTGGCAGAATGGTCACCAATCCGCCGATCGGAAAAAGACCAGTGCGACCGGCCCTTTCTTGAGCAGGGAATCGAGCGAGACGTCGTGGTTCGCTTGATCTTTCAGGGTAAACGACGGCGCTTTTTCTCCGACGGCCAATCCCGTGCGTTCGGGAGCCGCCGGTTCCGCCGGGCTCGCTGTCTGTGCCAGAAAAAACCCAAAAAGGGCGATCGCGGCTCGGATCAATTTCACGGTCGGAGGATAGCGCAGCAGGCGAGGCAAGAAAAGTGACGAGCAGGGGGAAATCAGGCTCGCGCAGCCGCCTTCGCTCGAAGTTTTTTAGCCCACTGATTCGTTCGTGCCCGCTCGCTCACCCTCGCCCCTCGGGTTTTGCGATCTATGTCGCTCCGTCCCCGCAAAACTTCAGCGTCCGGCAGCAACGGCCTTCGCTGCAAGTTTTTTGCTCCATTCCTTGCGCAGCACTTTCATTTCCGCTTTGAGCGTGTTCATGCGCGGGGCGACGCCTTTGTATTTTTTCGTTGTCCCGTTGACGGTGCGGTTGACCGCGCCCTGACCGACCAGGCCCTGAAGTTTTTCGTAAACGCGCAACCGCAGCATTTCTTCGCCGCCGCTGGCCGCGTTTCGTTCCCGGAGGTTAAGCAGGACGATATCGAACAAGGGTTTGAATTCGAACGACGCCCTGGACGAAAGCACAGCCACCAATTCCTCGGTGACGTTGTCGGGCATCCGACGTGTGAAAGAAGCAGTGATTGCTTTAGACATCAAAGACTATACCACGGAAAAGCGATTTTAACAGAGGACAGAGGACACCGGTCACAAGTCGGCGAGTTCACCCTCGAATCAGGCGGGTCCGGGGAAACGGAGAAAAACGCCGAACAACGCGCCGGCGTGACGCTAAACGTCAAACGACTGGAACGACGGTAGCCGTCGCCATTTCCTCGGCAGGTACCTCCGCCTTGTCGGTGATGAGTTTGCGCAGGAACGGAATGAGCACGACGAGCGCGACGCCGACCACGAGACTGCCGGCGCCGAGCGCGCCAAAGAGTTTCACATACTCGGGGTTGGTCACGACCGCCGTCGTGCCCTTCGGCTCGGGGATCATGCCCGAGAAATCGCCCGCAAAAAGCGACGCGAGGCCGGTCACGAGCATCCAACTGCCCATCATCACTCCCTGATATTGTCGCGGCGCGAGTTTGCCGATCATCGCGTATCCGATCGGCGAGATGAGCAACTCACCGGCGCTCTGCAGCACATAACTCATGAACAGCCACCCGAACGCACTCTTGCCATCGATACCGGCCAGCTTGATGCCTAACGGAAGAATGAGAAAACCCAGCGCCATCAAAAGGAGCGACGTCGCAAACTGCCGCGGGATGTCGATCCTCCAACCGCGTGCGCGCATCCGGACAAAAAACGACGCGAGCAACGGTCCGCCGAGCACGATGCAGACAGTGTTGATGTTCTGAATCCATTGCGGCTGAATCTGCACGGGACCGACCATCAGGTTGACGTTGTTAACCGCGAACAGCATCAGACCGCTCGGTGCCATCTGGTAGAGCGACCAGAACGCCAGCGAACCGATCGTCAAAATCAAATACGCCGTCATGTTCCGTTTTTCTCGGCGATCCGAATGTCGCACCGTGAGATAAATCAGCGTGAGCGCGACCGCGCCGCAGATTCCCTTGATCAGCATTTCGGTCCCGCCGGGCCGCTGGAGGAGAAACCACACAACGGGCACGAGGCCGATGAGAATGCCGATGCCGGCGAGCTGGCGCAACCGGAACTGTTTTGGCGTTTTGTCGAGCAGCGGCGTATTGCGATCAGCCAGCGTCTTCCACGACAGGAACGCGAGCACAATGGAGACGAAGTTGCCGAGCGTCGCGAAGATAAAAAGGCTCGCATAGCTTTCGGTCGCCTGGAAGTAACCGGCGACGCTGAACCCGACGAAGAATCCGACATTCATGCCGGCGTAATTCCAGAGGAAAGCTCCTTCGCGGCGCGGATCCTCCGGAGTGAAACGCTGCGTCAGCATCATGTTAATGCAGGTGACGTTGAGTCCGCTGCCGGTGAGGAAGAACGCGAGACCGATGTAGAACATCGCGGCCGTGCCCGTCGCAATGCATCCGCAGCCGATGACCTGGAGCGCCATGCCTCCGACGAAAAGATTCCGGTTCGAAAGGAAACGTCCGCCGAGGTAACCGCCGAAAAGATGCAGGCCGTAGTTGAACGCGCCAAACACGCCCATCAACGTCGTAGCCACTTTCACCGAGAGCTGAAGATGCTTCGTCGCGTAAAGGACCAGGGTCGAGTAAAGAACGGCGAACCCGAGCGTCGCGAAGATCTGAATGAAGAACAGCACGGCGGTTCCTTCCGGAGCTGCGGCGAAACGTCGCTTGAGAAATTGCATCCCTCGGCCATTTCGCTCGCCCACCGCGACGATGTCAAGCCTGCCACGGTGGGATCACTGCAAACGGCACTAAAATCGGGCTATCCCTGACGATTTGGATTTCACCAGACGCCACGCGTGCTCATTGGTGTCCATTAGTGATTAAATTGCAGGCGAGGTCTGGGCTGGAGTGGAGGTTTCGATTCAGACAGGGACTAAGAAATCAGAAAATAGAAATTACAAAATAGGAAGCGGTAAAGGTTCACCACGGCGTGAGCGGGATTGAAGCGGGAAGATCGACGGGTCATGGGCGTAGTTCGTCGATCGATGCGAAAATCTTTCATTATTTTTGAAAACGCGACTGACCCGTCTTCGCTTTGCTTCGGCGTGGCAAGCACGGCCACCTCTATAACATTTACCGGTACTTTTGAATCAGATGATCGATATAAGTGCTGTAGCTTTCAGCAAGCGGCGCGCTCTCGAGGAAAAGAATGTTCTCGGCGTTGAATTCGGCGCTGCGCGAAAAGTTGTAGGAGCCGGTGATGACGGTGTCGTCGATCACCAGCACTTTGTTGTGCATGAAATCGTGCGTGCTGGTCGGCGTGAAAGGCGTAGAATTTTTTCCAACCAAGCCCGCGCGCAGAACAATTTCCTGGAGCGCGGGAATCTTCCAACGATTGGACGGCACTTCCTGCCATTGCCGATAAACGTCCGCCATTTGCGTGCGATCGTAGATTCCGTCGACTCTGACGGTTCCCCGTTGCAACAGATTGCCTAGCTCGGAGATGAGGGTGCCGGAGTTGATTAACAAACTGCAAATCCGAACGCGGCGTTTGGCTTCACGAACACGTCGCGCGATCTCGGAATCGATTTCGTGTCCGCAACCGGGCGAAAACATGACGCGCGCGTTACCGGATTGATCAGCGAAGGTGATCGGCGCCGCGACCGTGCGAATGTCGCCGGTATTATCGAAGTTTTCTTTTTCCCAAAGCTGTTCGAATTCTTCAGCGTAATAACCAGCCAACGGCGCGGAATTTATCGTCACGATATTGTTTTCCATCAAGGTGAATGCATCGTCGGTCATGTTGGTCGAGCCGGTCCAGACCGATTCGCTGTCGCGCACTATGAATTTGTTGTGCATCAGTTTCATTCCGGTGACCCGACGCGACGGATAGCCTAAGGACTCAACGAACGCGCTCGTGCCGGCCGGCGCAGGGTCCTGACCAGCCGCCATGTTCGGCGTAAGCGGTTTGTTACCGTGAAAACAGATCCGAATTTGCAGGCCGGCTTGCGCCCGCTCGCGCAACGCGGAAACGAGTTGTGCTTTCAGCGTATCACTGACGCGCATGTCGTAGACGGCAAGATCGAGAGTGCGCGTGGCGGCACGAATGAACGCCGTCAATCGCTGCATCACGGAATCCGCCGATTGTTCGGCTTGAGCGAGAAAGAAAACAGAAAGCGTGTCCATTAGACAGTTACGGAGACGAGGATGGCAAACTAAGCCGACGTATCCGGTCGAAAAGGGAAAGCGCTCGCAAAAACACAGTTCCGCGAGCGCTTGGTAAATATTGTTAGTGGTCCGCCCTATTTCTTTTTGATGTAGTTACCATCGTCTTTCTACTTCTTCGTGTAAGCGATCTCCATGGTCTTCTTTTCCTTACCCTTGGTCTGGGTCTCGTACCATTCGAGGAACATGTGGGTGTCATCGACAAGCTTCAGAACTTCGCGGACCTTTGTTTTCATTCCCGCAACAGGTTCCATTTCCATTGAGTAAGTGAATGTTTTAGTCGCTGGATCGTATTTGCCCTCGGAAAATTCGATGCCCGTTCCCATGTTGTCGATCCAGGACGCGACGAATTTTTTCTTCACGTTGTCGTAACCTTCAGTGCCCATGCCTTGGAATTGAACGTCTTTCATTTTCCCGTCCGGGCCCGGCATTTGCATGGTTCCGCTCACATCCATCGTCACGTAGCGGCCGTCCATGATCGTCTTACGCGTCGCGGTGCCGGTGGACTCCTGCGGCGGCGCGTTTGGATCGGGATTCATCCAGAACTTGATGGTGTAATCCCAATTGCCGTCGAAGCTCGAGAGCAGTTTGTGATTCTCATTCAATTTCGACATCTCAGCCATCTGCTCCATCATTTTCTGAATGTCGGCGGCGCTTGGCTGACCCTCACCTTTGCCTTTCGAGGGATTCGCAGGGACGGCCACTTTACCGCTGTTCGAAACTTTGCCGCCTGGCGCAGGCGAGCTTTGAGCAAATGACGAAACAGCCAACGCTGTCGTGGACAAAAACGCGGTCACTATCAGGGAAGTTTTCATGGGAGGATTCTGCCAGTCAGCGGCGAGGACTGACAAGCGTGAAGAAAACATCGAACGTCCAGCATCCAACACCGAACATCGAACTCAGAAGAGAACAATTCGCGATCGCGGGGACGCGTGCGTTCCCCGGACAGTTACCAGCCGAGAATTTTCGCGAAGATTAATGGGGCAACAATGGTCGCGTCCGATTCAACAATGAATCGCGGCGTTTTTGCGCGAAGTTTGCCCCAGGTAATTTTTTCGTTAGGGACGGCGCCGGAATAAGATCCGTAGCTGGTGGTGGAATCGCTGATCTGACAGAAATAACCCCACTCGGGGACAACTTCGCGGACCACATCCTGATTGAGCATCGGCACCACACAAATCGGAAAATCGCCCGCGATGCCGCCGCCGATCTGGAAAAATCCGATCGAGCAACCTTTGCATTCGCGGCCATACCAGTTCGCGAGCTCCATCATGTATTCGATTCCGGAACGCACCGTGTGCGGATGCTTGATCTGACCGGTGATGATGCGCGCGGCGTAAATGTTGCCGAGCGTCGAATCTTCCCAGCCCGGAACAAACATGGGCAGATTTTTTTGCGCGGCCGCCATCATCCAACTGTCCACCGGGTCGATCTCGTAAAATTGTTTCAGCCGGCATTCGCGCAAAATCTGGTAGAGAAACTGGTGCGGAAACTTTCGTTCTTCGTTTTTTCCGGCAGCGACCCATTCCTGAATCACAACTTTCTCAATTCGCCGCATCGCTTCTTCTTCCGGAATGCAGGTATCGGTGACGCGGTTGAGATGTCTATTCAACAAAGCTTCTTCCTCTTTCGGCGACAGCTCCCGGTAGTTCGGGATCCGTTTGTAATGCGAGCGGGCGACGAGATTGAATAAATCCTCCTCCAGATTTGCGCCGGTGCAGGTGATAGCGTGGACTTTGTCCCGGCGAATCATTTCCGCGAGCGAGACACCGAGCTCGGCCGTGCTCATCGCGCCCGCGAGCGTGATCATCATTTTGCCGCCGGCATCAAGATGTTTGATGTAGGCATCGGCGGCGTCTTTCAACACCGCGGCATTGAAGTGCCGATAATGCCGATCAATGAACTCGCTGATCGGTCCGGCTTTCATGCGAGGAACATCGGCGGCTTCAGCTGTGCGCTTTCGCTGCACGGAAAAAATCTATTACGTGATTCGCACTGAATGATCACGCATTTTTTTCGATTAAATGTAATTTTTAAGGCAGGGAAGAAATGATCCGATCGGCCAAGGTCTGCGGCATCACGCCGAAAAAGAGAACGGCGGCGGCGAGAAGGGCGATTGTCGCATTCGCGACAAAGCGATGAGTGAGTCCGAGCCGGACTGGCATTTGCGACGAGTGACGAGATCCAGGTTCAGAAGGCGAATCGACAAACATCATTTTGAGCGGGATCAAATAGTAGTAGAGCGAGATGAAGCTGCCGAAGAGAGCGAGAACGACCAACCAAAGAAGGCCGTGATTTCCGCCGGCCCGAAACGCCGTGCTAAACAAATAAAACTTCCCAAAAAATCCGGCCAATGGCGGCAGACCGGCCAGCGACAAGAGAAAGATCGACATACACGCGGCGAGAAATGGCGAACGCGCGGCCAGTCCCGAGAAATTTTGGAGATCGTCGCCACCCGCCTCGCGCCGGACCGCGCCAACGACGGCAAACGCGCCGATCAGCGTGACTGCATAAACGCTGGTGTAAAAGAGCGTCGCCGAAAATCCGTCGCGCCCGCCGGCGATGATTCCGAGCAACGTGTAACCGCCGTGCGCCACGGCCGAGTAAGCGAGAAGCCGGCGGAGATTGGTTTGCGCAAGCGCGACGAAATTCCCGAGCAAGATCGACAACGCGGCGAGCACGGCGAGCACCGGCGACCAGCCGGCGATCATTGCATGCCAATCGGCGCTACCGTGAACCGGCCCGAAGCCAACCAAGACAATTTTTCCGAGCACGACAAACGATGCGACCTTTGAACCGGATGCGATGAAAGCGGAACTCGGGATCGGCGCGCCTTGATAAGCGTCAGGCGCCCAGAGATGAAACGGCGCGGCGGCGATTTTGAATGCGAAACCGACAAGCGTCATTACAATCCCCACGGCAAGAAGCGGCTGGAGTGTCGTGGTTGTTAATTTCTGTCCGATCAACGCAAGCGATGTCGTTCCCGACATTCCGTAAACGAGACTGATTCCAAAAAGGGTGAACGCGCTCGCGGTGCTGCCGAAGAGAAAATATTTCAGACCGGCCTCGGCGGAACGGATGTCGGTTTTATCGAAAGCGGCCAGGACATAAAGCGACAGGCCGAGCAGCTCGAGTCCGATAAAGATCATGAGCAACTCCTCGCTGCCGACGAGCAACATCAATCCGACAGCGCCGAGGAGGATCAGCGCGATGTACTCGCCGGGATTGCGGAGTGATTTTTCGGACGAAATAAGCGGAATGGTGAGCAGAGCAAGCACGAGACAAACGATCTTGAACAGCGAGTTCAACGGCGAAATCACGAGCATGCCGCCGAAGAGATTGGCGTGAGTTGGCAGCTTCAAAATCGCGGCGACCGCCAGTGCACTTCCGATTATGGCAACGATTGGACAAAACAACGATGCGCGCGCGTTTGTTAAACCGACGGTCAAGACTGCGAGCGCCGTGACGACGACGACCGTCTCCGGCGCGGCGAGCTTGAGAAGATCGAGATAATTCATTTCAAAAAGCGCATCGCCTGGACCGCAGGTTGAATGCGATCGAGCAAAAGTTTTGGATAAAGCCCAACGGCGAGCGTGGCGAACATGAGCAAACTCGCGCCAAGTTTTTCCGGAATGGTGATTGGCGGCAGCTCTGGCGCTGAGGTTGTGCTCGCAACATCGACATCGAAAAAGGCGCGCTTCAATGCGCGCAACGTAAACGCGGCCATGAGAACCATTCCGACGCCGGTGATCCAAACTGCGAGCGGAAGAGATTTCCACGCGCCGATGAGAATTGTGATCTCGGCTGCGAAGCCGCTAAAACCTGGAATGCCCATCGACGCCGCGGACGCAATCACGAAAGTGAACGCCGCGAAGGGCAACGCGTGACGCAGGTCCATCGTTGCGAGGGCGTCGAGTTCGCGCGTGTGCGTGCGCCGGTAAATCATTCGTCCGGCAACGGCGAAGAGAAGCGCGCCGATGACGCCATGGGAAAATATTTGCAAGACCGAACCGGAAACGCCGATCGCGTTCGCGGTCGCGAATCCAAGCAGAACAAAACCCATGTGGCTCACGCTGGAGTAGCCGATGACGAATTTCAGATCGCGTTGGCGCAAGGCAACGGCGGCGGCGTAAACAATTCCGACGACGGCAAGAACTGCAATCCACGGTCGCCAGATTTGGAAGCCGAAGGGAAAAAGATTTATCGCCACGCGGAGAGCCGCGTAAGCGCCGAGTTTCATCACGATTCCGGCAAGCAACATCGAGCCCGCGGTCGGCGCGGCGACGTGACCGGTCGGCGCCCAAGTGTGAAGCGGCCAGATGCCGGCCAGGACGGCAAAGCCTAGAAACAAAACTGGAAACGCCCATGCTTGCAGTTGAGGAAGGAATTGAAATTTCGACAGCTCAATCAAATCGAGCGAACCGCCGCTCACGTATGCCGCGATGATTCCGAGAAAAACAAGCGCGCCGCCGAAGAAGGAATAGAGCGTCAATTTCATCGCGCCGTATTCCTTGTTGGTCGAACCGAAGATCGCGATCAGGAAATATTTCGGAACGATGACGAGCTCGTAGAAGAGGAAGAGCAAAAAGAGATCGGCGCTGAGAAAAACGCCGTAGGAGCCCGCGACCACGAGCAGTAGCCAAAAGAAAAATTCCTTGGCGCGATCTTCGACGTCCCAGGAAAACAGAACCGCACTGATCGCGGCGATTCCAGTCACTAAAATGAGCACGAGACTGATTCCGTCGAGCGCGAGATGATAATTGATCCCGAGCGCCGGGAACCACGGCACGCGCACAATCGTGTTGAAGTGCGCAAGATCGACACTGTTACAAAAAAACGTGGCGGCGCTGATCACAAAACCGGCGAGAGTTGTTGCAAGCGCAGTCCAACTCGCAAGAAAGCGTGGCAGGATAAGCACAACAATTGCGCCGGCAAACGTGATGTAAATCGTCCAGGCGATCATGTTCGTCAGGAAAGCAGGCGCGCCATCTGAACGACGGTGGCGTTGAAAATGTTGAAGATGAATTGAGGCGCGAGCCCAATCGCGAACATGAGCAGCGTGACCGGAACGATGACAAATTTTTCGCTGCGAATGAGATCGGAGAAACCGGCGCAACTTTCGGCGAGCGGTCCGCTGAAGAGCGATTGCATCGCGCGCATGAAGGTCACCGCCGTGAACAACAAACCAAGGACCGCGATCGAGGTGAAGAGTGCCGCGACTGCGAACGAACCTTTGAAAATCAAAAATTCGCCGATGAACCCATTCAGTCCCGGCAGACCGAGCGACGAAAACATCGCAACGCTCATCCAGCCGCAGAGCAGTGGTGTGCGTTGCATCAGTCCGCCGAAATCATCGATGCCTCGTGCGCCGCGGCGTTGCTCGAGCAAACCGACAAAATAGAAAAGCGCCGCGGCGGTGATGCCGTGATTGAAAATTTGGAGAAACACGCCGCTCAAAGCCGCGTGCATGTCGATCACGGAAGAGGTCGATCTTGTCGTGATGGCGAAGAGACCGAGCAAGCAATAACCGAGGTGATTGATCGACAAATACGCGACCATTCGTTTGAGATCGCGTTGGGCCCAGGCGGCGAAGGGCGCGAACACGATTGAACAAACGACGAGTCCAAGTAACCACGGTCCGAGGATTTTGATTTCGTGTGGAAAAAGTGGAACGAGCAGGCGTATGAAACCGTAGACGCCCATTTTCGAAAGCGCACCGGTCAGGACCATCGACACGCCGGTCGGCGCGGTTTGGTAGGCGTCGGGCAGCCAGGTGTGAAACGGAAAGAGCGGAACTTTGACAGCGAGTCCAAGAAAAATTCCGGCGAAAGCGAGCCAGCGCAGATTTCCAGCAAAGAGACCGCTTTTCCCGAGGCCGGCCAGCGTGGTGAAATCGAAAGTGCCTTTCGCGAAGTAGATCCCAAGAAAAGCGAGCAACATCGCCACGCTGCCAAGAAATGTGTAAACGAAAAACTTCACCGCGGCGTAATCGCGATTTTCGCCGCCGTAAATTTTGATGAGCAGGAACGCCGGAATCAGGCTCATCTCATAAAACAAAAACCAGAGGATGAAGTTCTGGGCGGTGAACGTGCCGTAGAGCGCGGCCTGCATTACGAGGAGAAGCGCGCACGCGCCGCGTTCCAATCCTTGCGCGGAAAACGCGAACGGGAAAACGACCGAGGTCAGCAAAACTAAAAGCAAACTGAGCCCGTCGACGCCGACGAAATATTCGGCGCCGATCGCTGGAATCCAGGCGTGCCGCTCGACAATTTGCAGACCTGGCGCTGTAACATCGAACTCTTGCCAGAGCATCAGGGCAAAAAAGAATGAGATGCCGTTAAAGATCAGCGCGTTAACGCGCGGGCTTCTCGGCCGCCCGACGTAAAGCGAAAGAACGCCGGCAAGCGGAATTAAAATGAGAATGCTGATTAACCCAACCATGCGTAAAGAAGAATGAGCGCGAGCATGCCGAGAGCGATCGCGCCGAGATAATTTTGGATTTGTCCGGAATGCCAGCGCGAGATCAATCGGCCGAAACCGTGCGCGCCGACCGTTCCTTCATCGACACCGGCATTGATCACGCGCTCGTCGGTGCCGGCGGTGAGTTTGCCGAAAAGTTGGCCAATCGCGCCAATGTCACGGACAATTCCGTCCCAAACATGTCGATCCATCCAGTCGGACAAGCGCGCAAGGAGCGCCGAAATTGCGATGACAGTGCGCTCGTAAAGCTCGTCGATCCACATTTTGTTATTGAGAAAACGAAAAACGGCGGGCGCCGTTTCAAGAGGATCGGTTTGGCCAACGCCCCGATAGAGCCAAATTCCGAGCGCGACTCCGGCTCCGACAAGCAGGAGCGAAATGAAAAGCATTGGTTGAATCAACAGATGGGGATCAAAGTGCGCCGCGTGTCCGGTTAAATAACTTTCGAGCCACGGCCAGGCCGGCGTCAGAAAGATACTGAAAAGAATCGCGCAGGTCGCGAGCACGCTGAGTGGAATTGTCATCACGCGCGGGTTTTCATGCGTTTGGCCGGTGTCTGCGCGCGACTGACCGAAGAAAACGTAAATGACCTGCCGCGTCATGTAGAGCGCGGTCAGGATCACGCCGAGGAGCAAGAGGAAATAAGGGGCGCGCGACGCGGGCCAATGCAAAGTCGCGTGGAGAATTTCTTCTTTCGTCCAGCCGCCGGAAAAAAATAACGGCACGCCGCTCAAGGCCATCATTCCGACTGCGTAGGTGACGAAGGTCACGGGCATCAACCGACGCAGGCCGCCCATTTTGCGAATGTCCTGTTCGTGGTGAAGACCGTGAATGACCGAACCGGCGCCGAGAAAGAGCAGCGCTTTGAAAAATCCGTGCGCGAGCAAATGCATGATTCCCGCCGCAACGCCGCCGACGCCGAGCGACACCATCATCAATCCGAGCTGCGAAACGGTCGAGTAAGCGAGGATGCGTTTGATGTCGAACTGCGCGACCGCGATGAGCGCGGCCATCAACCCGGTGATGACGCCGATCCAGACCACAACTGTTAACGACGACGTCACGCCATTGATCGCGCCGACGGCGAAAAGAGGATAAACGCGCGCGACAAGAAATACGCCGGCAGCGACCATCGTGGCGGCATGGATCAACGCGCTGACCGGTGTTGGACCTTCCATCGCGTCCGGCAACCAGACATGGAGCGGAAATTGACCCGACTTGCCAACGGCGCCGGCGAAAATCAAAAGCGCAATGAACGTTGCGCTCGCGCCGAGCGCGGCGAGCCCGGCGTTTTCAAGACAGCCGCGTCCGCCGTCATAAAAAAGTAGCGTGCCGCTCTGGTGATAAAGCCAAAGGATCCCGAGAAAAAATCCCATGTCGCCGATGCGCGTGGTGATGAAGGCTTTTTTGGCCGCAGCCGCCGCGCTCGGTCGTTCGATCCAAAAACCGATCAATAAGTACGAAGCGAGGCCGACCAGTTCCCAAGAAACGAAAAGGAGCAGCAAACTATTGGCGACGACAACGCCGAGCATCGCGCCGGAAAAAAACGAGAGATAGGCGAAGAAGCGGGAAAAGTTTTTGTCTTCGCCCATGTAACCGATGCTGAAAACAAAAATGCAAAGACCGACGAGCGTAATCATCAGCAGCATCGCGGCGGCGAGCGGATCAAGAACGAACCCAATGCGGAGCGATTGATCGCCGAAGATGAACCAGGTGAAATTCTGAATGGCACGGAAGCCGTGGACGTGGAGCGTCGGCACGAACGCGAAGATCGACATCGTCAGCGCGGCGACTTGGCCGACAATCGCAAAGCCGGCCGCGGCAACGCGCGAAGATTTTCCGGAAGCCAGAATCAAAAGCGACGCCAGAAGCGGAACCGCCGGAATCAACCACACGTTGTTCGTGATCCAGGAATTCATCCTTTGAGTTGATCGAGCTGATCGACGTTGGTCGTCCGGAAGTGGCGATAAACGGCGATGACCATGGCCAGACCAACCGCAGCTTCGGCGGCAGCGATGGCGATCGAGAAAATCGCGACCATCACGCCGATTGGTTGCGCTGGCGAAGGCGCGAATCGCCAGAAGGCGATGAAATTAATGTTTGCGGCCGCGAGCATCATCTCGATGCCGATCAAAATGAAAATGGCGTGACGGCGACTGAGCGCGGCAAGCACTCCGATGCAAAACAGGGCTGCTGAAACGATCAGGAAAATCGACAACGTCACTGGCCTTTGTCCTCCATGACCAAAATGAGCGCGCCGATGAGTGCCGCGGTCAGCAAAACTCCGACGCAGAGCACTGGCCAGACGTAACTCGTCATCAATAGCTCACCGATTCGATGGACGGTGATCGGCTCGATCGGCCGCGGCGCGCTCTGAAGCAATTTTGTTTTTGTAATTGCCCAGATCAAACCGCCGAAGACCGCGAGTGCGACAACAACACCGCTCCAATTAAATCCACGCGTTTTCTCCTGATCGTGGCGAGTAAGAAGAACCGTAAAGACGATCAGGACCGCGACCGCGCCGATATAGACGAAAACTTGAACGAGCCCAACGAACTCGGCGCCGAGCAAAAAGAAAAACGCTGAGATTCCAAGAAACATGACCGCGAAACTCAACGCGGCGTGCATTAATTTTTGGAGCGTTGCCACCGCGAGCGCCGCCGCCAACGTGAGAATCGCAATGATGGCAAAAGTAACGGCGCTCATTCGGCGAAACGATAAGTGCGCGGCGCGAATTTCTTTTTCGTCTCGAGCAGGATCGACAACGTGAAATAAACGGCCGCGATTACGCCCGCCGACCAGAGCCAGCCGCGCCAACCGCGTCCGGTGTAATGCCAGATCGCGGCGGCAATGAGGCAAGTGAACGCCATCGGCAACATGAACTTCCAGGCGAAGTTCATGATTTGATCGACGCGCGTGCGCGGAAGCGTGCCGCGCAACCAAATGTAAACGAAAAGCAGGATCGACAACTTCGCGAAAAACCAAAGGTACGACGGAATGAACTCAAGAAATGGAAGCGGCGCATGCCACGCGCCGAGAAATAGCGTCACCGCCAAACCGCTCACCGCGAACATGCCGATATACTCGGCCATGAAAAACGTGGCGTATTTGAATCCGGAATATTCGGTCATGTGCCCGGCCACGATTTCGGATTCGCCTTCCGGGACATCGAATGGTGTGCGATTCGACTCCACTAGACCGGAAACGAAAAACAGAAGGAACGCAGTCGCTCCCCACGGCGTAAAGACAAACCAGTGCGGGATAAATCCGAAAACATAGGTTCCCTGCGCGTCGACAATTTTGTCCGGGTTCAACGAACCCACAATCATCACCACCGGCAACACGGTGATGATGAGCGGCAGTTCGTAACTGATCATTTGCGCGATCGCGCGCATCGCGCCGAGCATCGAATATTTGTTGTTGCTCCCCCAGCCTGCCATGAACACGGTCAGCTCGCTGGCAGAGCTGACGGCAAAGAAAAACAAAATCCCGCCGTCGATGACAAACGGCGTCATGTTTCGACCGTAGGGAATCACGCCGAGAGTAAGAATCGCCGCGGCCGCGATCAGCACCGGCGCGAGAAAATGAACGATCTTATCCGCGCGCGCCGGCACAATGTCTTCCTTGATTAACATTTTGATTCCGTCGGCCACCGGTTGAAAAAGACCGAACGGACCGACGCGGTTCGGGCCGTAACGATTCTGTATTCGGCCAAGAATTTTTCGTTCGAGCACCGAAATAAGGGCGAAGAGGGTGAGGAAAACACCGAGCAGCGCGGCGATGTTGATCAGGCTCGAGGCGATTTGGACCGCCCAATCCGGCACGCGACCAATCAGGAGCGAAAGCAGCCATTCTTTTGCGCGAATGAAAATTTGGTCAACAGCGTTGCCGCTCACGTCGGATGAAGGAAAGCGGCAGGCGATTAGTTAATCAAGGCTGATTATTTCTGTTTCTCGTGTAAAACAGATTGAGTAAATTCGAAATAGTGACTCCCGATCCGTATCTCTTCATCGTCATCTTCGCCGGCGTCGCGTTGATGTTCCCGCTGCTGCCACTCGCCCTGGCATGGATGTGGCGGAGATTCTTTCAACCGCCAAAACCCGGCGCGCAAAAAAATGCGATCTACGAGTGCGGGGTGGAATCGATGGGCGAAGCGCAAATCCAATTTCGGTCGCAGTATTATCTCTACGCCATCATTTTTTTGATCTTCGATGTGGAGGCAATTTTTCTGGTGCCGTTCGCGGTCGCGTTCACCGGTTTGCCAATCGGCGCGTTCATCGCCATCCTCGTTTTTTTGCTGCTGCTCGTAGAAGGACTGTTTTGGGCGTGGGGCAAAGGTTGTCTAAATTGGGCGAAATGAGGTCCAACCCGGACTGGCATTATTTAAAAGAACAATGACCGAACAAATCGACGAAAGTTTGCGAAAGGAGCTGCAACGGCAAGGCATCTGGGTCACGTCAATGCAGGAGCTTTACAATTGGGGCCGGAAGAATTCGATCTGGCCGCTCCAATTCGGACTCGCCTGCTGCGCGATCGAGATGATCGCGGCCGCGGCGTCGCGTTACGATATCGCGCGCTTCGGCGGCGAAGTTTTCCGACCATCGCCTCGCCAAGCCGATCTGATGATAGTTGCGGGAACCGTAACCAAAAAAATGGCGCCACAAATTGTGCGCCTCTACAACCAGATGCCGGACCCGAAGTACGTCATCTCGATGGGCGCGTGCGCGATTTCCGGCGGACCGTTCAAGCAGGGCTACAACGTGCTCAAAGGAATCGACCGTTACATTCCGGTCGATGTTTACATTCCCGGTTGTCCGCCGCGGCCGGAGGCGTTGCTGCACGCGTTCATGGAATTGCAGCGCAAGATCGACAGCCAGAAGTTGAGCGGCGATAACAAGGCCGAATTTCTGAAGCCGGAACAGCCTAGCGAATTTCCAGTGCCGGCATTCGGCGAGCATGATTTAAATCCGCCGGCGAATCCGAACACTTATCATCCGCCGAAGCTCGAGCGCGTCTAAAAGTGGAGACGTTAGAGCAAATCAAAAATCGCGCGGAGTTGGCCGTGCGCGGTGCCAAGATCGACATCGTCCCAAATCCCGGTCCGTCACAACAATCTTCACTGTTGATCGACAATGAACATGCGGCCGAAGTCGCAAAATTTTTGCGCGATCATGCGGCGCTCAGTTTTGATTTCTGTTCAAACGTGACGGGAGTTGATTGGCTGGATCGCGTTGTGAAAAAGACGACGAAGGTGAAACAAGTCGTCGATGGCGTTGAGAAAGAAATCGATCAGATGAGCGAGGAGAGAATTCCAGGCTATCTCGAAGCGGTTTATCACCTTTACTCGATCCAGCTCAAACACGGGCCGCTCATTATTAGAATGCGAACGGTGAACCGCACCGACGCCGCGCGGTTGCCGTCGCTCACGCCGGTCTGGCGCAGCGCCGAACTTCAGGAGCGCGAAATTTTCGATCTCTACGGAATCAAATTCGACGATCATCCCGATCTGCGCCGGATTTTGATGTGGGACGAATTTGTCGATCATCCGATGCGAAAAGATTATGTGCAGCCCGACGATTTCGAATGGGAGCCAACGCCGCACGATCAAGTGCTCGAAAGAGCAAAGCAGCATTATGCGCCGCGACCGCAATTGGACGGGGCAGAAAAGATTACGGCCACAGATTCACACGGATGAAACACAGATGAAGAAGGGTCTAACTTTCAGAGTTCAGGGTTCAGAACCAGAATCTGTGTCGATCTGTGTTGATCTGTGACTGGGTTCAGAGTTTTGAAATGAGCGCGACCGTCGAAACAATTGAGGCGATGGAGCGACCGCCGGCGACGATGAGCTCGCGACTGGACGGCGAGTTGCTCGAAGTTTCAATGGGGCCGCAGCATCCGTCGACTCACGGCGTTTTCCGAATGAACGTGGCGCTCGAAGGCGAAATCGTCCGCAAGCTCAAGCCGGTCTTCGGTTATTTGCATCGCAATCACGAACAAATCGGCGAGCACACGACCTATCTCGGCTCGATGCCTTACACCGACCGGCTCGATTACTTTTGCTCGATGACGAATAACTGGGCCTATGCGCTCAGTGTGGAAAAACTGGCGGGCATCGAAGTTCCTGAACGCGCCGAATATTTGCGTCTCATTTTGGCCGAACTGACGCGCCTGCAAAATCACGCGTCGCTGCTCGGATTCTTGCTGAGCGACATGGGCGCGTGGGGCACGCCGCTCATGTACGCCTTCCGCGAGCGTGAGAAGATTCTCGATCTCTTCGAATCGCTTTCCGGCTCGCGCATGATGTGTGATTACATGCGCTTCGGCGGTTGCCGCGTCGACGCGAGCGACGAATGGCTCGCTAGCGCGAAGAAGATTGCCGATCGATTCCCGAAATTTCTCGACGAGTTCGATGATTTGATTCTTGGAAATGAAATCGTTATCGCGCGGACGCAGCACGTCGGAAAGCTTTCGCCGGAATTGGCGATCAGCGCCGGGATCACAGGTCCGATGCTGCGCGCGTCGGGGGTGAATTACGACGTTCGCAAAGTCGATGGTTACGGAATTTATCCGCGGTTCAAGTTCCGCGTTCCGCTGGGCGACCACGGCGACACTTATGATCGATTGATGATGCGCGCGCTCGAGATGCGGGAAAGCGTGGAGATTTTGAAACAAGCGCTGCCGCAAATTCCGGCAGGACCGATCGTAAATCCAAAAGTGAAAATCCGCGCGTTCCGTCCGCCGGTCGGCGAAGCCTACGGACGAATCGAATCGCCAAAAGGCGAGCTGGGGTTTTATTTGATCAGCGACGGCGGACCAAATCCGTATCGCTATCGCGTGCGTCCGCCGAGTTTTATTAATCTCACCATTCTCGAAGACATGTGTCTCGGTCACACGGTTGCCGACGTGATGGTGATTCTCGGAAGCGTCGACATCGTGATGGGCGAAGTGGATCGCTAAAAGGGTTTAGCGAAGCCAACCACCGACTGCTTGAATCGGTTCGATTTGATTCGGTGACGTAATCCAGGCGGCGACCGCGCCCGCGCGCGAGTCCGGATTGAAAGCAAAGTCCGATTTCCCACCAGACATCTTTTGACTGGTCAGCGAGAGCACAACGAAATCCTGACCCAAGCTCCGTCCGCTGTTTTCGCCGGCAGTAACCTTCGTCATCAAATCGAAGCCAAGCGTCGCGAGATGAAGATCGACATCTTTAGTTGCGCCATCAGCCGGAACAAACTCGGCGACGACTTTTCCGGTAACGATCGAGAGCTTCAGCGCGCCGGGCTTCTCGCTCGATAATTTTGGAACGCTGCGCTCCATCCATTCGCGCCCATCGAGAACGAACCCGGGAGTGTAAACGCTCTCGCTCTTCCATACTTCTGAATACTGGTACTGCCGCGCGGTGAATTCCTTCGCGGCGAACGGATCGCGCCAGCCAAGTCGGTCCCAATAATCGACGTGAAATGCGAGTGGAACGAAGTCCTTCCATAGCCGCGGCTCGGATTTCAATTTCGACAGCCACGCTTCTGCCGGCGGGCAACTGCTGCAACCTTGAGATGTGAAAAGCTCGATCAAATGCGCTTTCTGCGGGCCGCTTTCGAAAACGCGATCGCCCGCATAAGCCGTCAAAGTTCCGCCAACCAATAAAATAAGTGCGATCCGCCGCATGAGAATCAACTTTTCCTTGTGAATATGCGGCTGTTTCGGCGAGATTAAAACTTAATGATCGGTTCGGGAATTTTAAAGGGAATGGCGGTAACGCTCCGGAATTTTGCCGGCAGCTATTTCGACAAAGAACGCCTGATCACGGTTCAATATCCGGAGGAGCGGAGCCCGCTTCCGGAAAATTATCGGAATTTCCCGATCCTGATTTACGACAACGACCCGGAAGCGGGATTGAGGTGTGTGGCGTGCAAGATTTGCGAGAAAGAATGCCCGCCGCAGTGCATCTATATTATTAAGAGCGACGACAAAAAGCCCGATTATATGGGCAAGCCGCAGTTTTATCCGAAGGTGTTCGACATCGACATCTCGGTCTGCATGAGTTGTCAGATCTGCGTCGAAGTTTGTCCGTTCGAAGCGATCAAGATGGACAAAGATTTCGAGCTGAGTAAGCGCGAGCGGTTCGACAATCTGCTGTTTCGCAAAGAGCAGCTTTCGAAATCGAATGAGTACTATCGCAAAATTCATCCGATCGAGGCCGCAGCAGTAGACAAAAACCTCGCCGATGCTGTGGCAGCAGCGGAAGCGAAGAAAAAAGCTGCCGCGGCGAAGGCAGCAGCTTCAACTGCACCGACACAGGTTGTTTCGCCGGAGTCAGCTTTAGGATCGACATCTGCCCCGGGCGAAACGCCCCCAGAAACGACAAAATCGTAAGGCGTGGCAGGCACGGCTGCTGCTTTTAGATCATGGCGCTGCCATGATCTTCTCCGCTTTTACTCGAAAATATCTTCTCTTTCTCGCGCTCAGCTCGGCTTCGACTTGCTTCGCGCAATCGCAGTTCGTCGAAGTTGCTTACACGCCCTACGACCGTCAGATGGAACGGATTCAACCAGTCCTGACCGCGCCTGGCGGTTACACGTTTGATCGACTTTCGTTCACACTCGTTAACGAATGGATGATTGAGTTGCGCGGGATGCCTTATCGATTCTCTCGCGAATGGCGAACTCCGTCGGAAGTCGAAAGCACGAGAGTGGCCGATTGCAAAGGCAAAGCGCTCGCACTTTATGATCGGATGCAACTCAACGGCGCAACCAATTTGCGTTTCGTGATCGGTAAACGTCGCACGAACGATTCGCTGACGCATGCCTGGCTCGAATGGGATACCGAGTTTGGCACGGTGCTTCTCGATCCGACATTTAATTGGACGGCCACGATGAAGGCTGCCGATCCGAGAAGTTACCTTCCGTTTTACGGTTACGAAGGCGCACATAAATTTCAGGCCGCGAACTCGCTCCTGGTCAGCCGTTCGTTGGCGAAGCGCAGTCCGGCCGCGCCGGCGCATGGCGTCATCACGCGACCGACTCGCGCAAGCTGGCAATCGCGTTCGAATCCGTGGTTCTTTGACGACGGCCTGGTCGATCCGAGATTTTTCTCCAACCGCGCCGCGTTTTAAGTTCAGGCTCGCCGCAAGGTGAGATGAACGATTTCCGCGGGCGCGTTCACGCGCAACGGAAACCAATTGCCGACTCCGTTTGAAACGATGAGTTGGCTTCGTCCGCGTTTGTAAAGTCCCGACCAATAGCGAAACATTGCCGGACCAAAACCGAGTTGCTCGTTCAACATCAATTGCCCGCCGTGGGTGTGGCCTGAGAGGGTGAGCGGCATGTTGGCGTCGGCAGCCGCATCAAACGCGTGCGGATGATGCGCCAGGAAAATTGGAAACGCGTCAGTGTCGCGTTGCTCCAGCAACTTCCGCACGGATGCGCAGATCGCCGCGTCGCGGCCTTCGCCATAAACGCGTGTCCAGCTGAGTCCCAGCAGTTGCACCGGAATGCCGCGAACATCGACAATCATCGTTTCATCGAGGAGAAACGGAATGCCAGACGCTTTGACGCGCGTTTCAAACTTTCTCGGGTTCTCGATCAAGTCGTGATTGCCTTCGATAATCGCGATCCCAAAACGCGATTCCATCCTTCGCGCCAATTCCAAACCGGTATCGAGATCAGCCAGCGCGTCGTTGATCAAGTCGCCCGTGAGCAAGACGAGATCGGCGCGCATCTCGTTCACGACACGAACGGTTTCCTCGAGCACGTCGCCTTTGGTGAATCGGCCGACGTGCATGTCGCTCACCTGCGCGATGGTCATTCCGTCCAACGCTTTCGGAAGATCGACAATCGGCAAAACAAAACGCCGAACCCGAACATTGTTGAGCTGAGCCATGGCGATTCCAGTTAAGCTGAAAGTGAAAACTGGCGGTAAGATCGCGCCGGCAAAGCGCAGAAATTCGCGGCGATTCCAGTGATTCACTTCCGCTCGCTCGATTTTCGCTGGCGCTTTAGGACTGATAATTTTCTGCCCGACCAAAATCGGAATCAGCACCGCGCCAATGATCGCGAGCAAGCCAAGACCGATGAAATGCCAGATGAAGATCGCCGAGACTGCAAATTTGGGAATCAAATGGTCCCAGTCGTTTCGCATCATCCGCGCCGCAATGATAGCGATTAATCCAATCATCATCGCGAGCATGAAGATCGAAATGATGAGGCGCGCGGTTCCGTGATTTGTTAGCCGGGCGAAGACAATCCACCAGAGAATGTCGAGCGAGACCATCAACCCAATGATCGTGAAAATGAATCCCACGCGCGAAATCTACGCGGGTTCGCAGCGTTCGCGATTGCCGATCTTAAGCGCCGTCGTTCCCGATCGCTTCGACCGGGCAACCTTCCATCGCTTCTTTGCAAAGATTTTCTTCTTCGGGCGACTCGGGTTGCTTGTAAACAAAAGAGTGACCACCGTCGTCGTTGCGCTTGAAATTTGCAGGCGCAGTCTCGCGGCACAAATCGCAATCGATGCATTGCTCGTCGACATAGAATTTGCCGGCGGCGTTTTCGGGATACTTGTTGGCGACGTCAGCCATGTTGTTCTTCGCTCAGGGAGCGGGAAGTTAGGTGGGAACGAGCGAGATGCAAATCAAAGACCGAGCGCTTCGCGCGAATTGCGGGCGAACTTGAAACCGCTCAACGGCGAAGCAAGATCGACATCCTTCGCCAAGGCAAGGACTTGGAAGCCGCGGCCGAGCATTTCCGGATGGAGAAGCGTTTGCAGCGCGCCCTTTGATCTTTGTTCGGCAACAATTTCGGGATAAACCGCGATGATTCCGGTGAGGAAATGATGCTGATCGCTGAATCCCGCCACCCGAAGACCGTTCTTCTCCGCCGCTTCCGCGATGTCGGTCCAATTGATGTGCGCGGTAATATCGGCTTCGCCGATCCGCTCGAACGGCGAATCGAGTGACTGATGCTGTGCGCGAACTTGGATAACTTCGCGGAATTCGTCGCGCGAAAAGCCATAATCAACCGCGATCGTAAATCCGCGTTTCAACTTCGCCGCTATATTCGCGACCCAGTCGAACTGCGCTTGGTTTGTTTTCTGTTCGTGCGTTGAATCGACGAAAACAAATCGATCCCCATCGAGCCCGACAAGTTTGCTGCGCAAATTGATCGGCATCGCGTCGAGCAACTCGTTCGAGAAATGAATGCCGGCGAAAGTTTCCGCGTCATCGAGCGACTTTTGCCAGCGCACACGGTCGCTGAATGTTTGCAGCGTGTGCGATTGTCGATCTTGCAACCTCGGAAACGGTTCTACGATTATGTAGCGCAAGGCCGAAAAGAATTCGGGAAACCGTTGCCGCGCTGACGCGAGAACATCGCGAGCAAACTCGCCGTGATGCGCGCCTTGCTCGACGAGTGTGAAGTTGTCGAGCTTGCCTAGCCGCTGCCAAATTTCGGCGAACTGTGCGACGAGCAACTCACCAAACAGCGGACCAACGCTGACGTTGGTGAAATAATCGCCGCGTCGACCAATTGCCGCCCGGTCGCTTGAGTAATAGCCATGCTCGGGATGATAAAGCGCTTGTTCCATAAACCACGCGAATGAAACAGAACCGCGGAGACGAATTTCGTTCCGAATCAGCTCCACAAGCGCGGAATTGCCTGTGCTCACTCGTTAAATGGTTAAATCGTTAAATCGTTGAATCGTCAACCGAGTGACCTAAGTTTCTGCCCTTTCGTGTGAGAAGGCCCACCACCAGCCACTACCTGATTCCGCCGCCCGGATACCATTTTCGTCCGCCATGGTACACGCGCCCGGAGTTTTATGTGCCGGTCACGGTCAGCGCTTTCATCTTCGGCGGAATCGCGATCTGGATTTCGATGAATCTCGCCGATCTCAAAAATCAGGCCGCGACCTATGATTTGAGCAAGCTCGAGCAAATGGAATCGGCGTCGGTGATCCTTGATCGCAACAACAAAATCTTCGGCCAAATCTACGTTGAGAACCGCGAAACGATTCCTTACGACCAGCTGCCGCACGATTTAATCAACGCCGCGGTTTCGGTCGAAGACGCAAAATTTTATCAGCATCACGGCTTCGCGCTTTCAGGAATTTTGCGCGCGACATTAAAAAATCTCGTGGCTGGTCACGTTCGACAAGGCGCGAGCACGATCACGCAACAACTCGCGCGCAACAGTTTCGCGCTCAAAGGCAAAACCTACCGCCGTAAACTGCTCGAAATTTTTCTAGCGAGACGAATCGAGGACAACTTCAACAAGCAAAAGATTCTCGAGCTTTACTTGAACCGCATTTATTTCGGCGGCGGACTTTACGGCGCGGAAGCAGCCGCGCGGGGATACTTCGGCAAACGCGCGCGCGATCTTTCCTTGAGCGAATGCGCCACGCTCGCGGGTTTGATTAAAAGTCCAAACCGGCTTTCGCCATGGACCGACAAAGCCGCTTCGCGGGACGCGCGCAATTACGCGCTCACCCGCATGCGCGATCTCGGTTACATCGACAGCAGTAAATACGCTGAAGCGCAGGCGCAGGATCTGGTGATTGGGAATCGCCAGAACGCGCAGGGTCAAAACTACGCCGTCGATTACATTCGTCAGCAAGTCATCAATGCCGTCGGCTGGAACCGCGCGATGAATGAAGGTTTCCGAATTCACACAACGATCGACGGCGATTTGCAAAAGATCGCGGAGGAATCGCTCCGCAAGCATCTCGACGAGGCGGAGCAACATTCGGGTTACGATCATCAAACCTACGCGCAGTACGCGGCCAGCTTTCGCGCGGCGAAATCGAGCGGGACGGCGTCGAGTCTGCCGGCTCCGGAATATTTACAAGGCGCGGTGATTGGCTTGAACAACGAGACGGGCGGAATTCTCGTGCTCGTTGGCGGGCGCGACTTTGAACACAACCAATACGATCGCGCGCTCCAAGCGAAACGTCCGGTCGGAACCGCGATGCTGCCGTTCGTTTACGCGACCGCGTTTGAGCAAGGAATGTTTCCGGGAACGCTCGTAGAAGATTCGCCGCTCGATAATCGCGCGGTGATGATCGGCGGAATGACTGGAATTTTGGGCGAATGGGGACCGGAGAGCACGGATAATCGTTATGAAGGGACGATGACCGCGCGACAAGCGCTCGCGAAATCCAAGAACGGCGCCGCCGTGCGGATCGGAATGGAAGCGGGACTGGATGAAGTTTTGCAACTTTGCCGAACAGCGGGAATTCGTTCGACTCTTCGCCCGTATCCCGCAACGTTGCTCGGCAGCAGCGAAATCACCTTGGCCGATCTCGCGCTCGCCTATACGATTTTTCCGAACGGCGGCTGGCACATCAATGCGCCGCACATCCTGGATCGGATCGAGGAAAAAAACGGGACAATTGTTTGGGACGCGCAACGCGACCGCACCGCTCAAACTGTGATTAAACCAGAAATTGCTTACGAAGTGCACTCATGCCTCGTGGACGCGCTCGAAACTGGCACCGGCAAAACTGCGCGCACGCAATTTGGTCTCAAAAAATTTCCGGCCGCAGGAAAAACTGGCACCGCCTATGATTTCACCGACGCATTCTTCGCGGGCTACGACAGCAATTTCAGCTGCGCGGTTTGGGCCGGCTTCGACAAACCGCAGAAAATTTACCGCGGCGCGTTTGGTCGTGAGCTTGCCCTGCCGGTTTGGGTCGACATCATGAACACGGCGGCCGCGCATTATCCGCCGAAAGAAATCAACCGGCCGCCAGGCTTGAAAGACGTCGAGATTTGCACTCGCTCAGGAATGCTCGCAACCGAGAAATGCTACGACACGGTAAAAACATCGGCGGGCGATGTTCAAAAACGCACGACCTACACGGAAATCGCGACGCCGGCGCAAGTGCCGACTGAGTTTTGTAATGTTCACGGCGAGCCCCGCGCCCAAACAATCGCCGATGCGCCGACAGCTGAAATTCCACGCGCCGAAGCCGCCGCCGATTTATCCGAAGTAAAACCGGTCAGCCTGAAAAGTCCGACGCTTCTCGCCGAAAACGATCCTTACAATTCGGTGAAAGCCACGGCAAAGATCGTAGCGGCGGATGATGAAGCAGGCCCTAAAAACGAAACGGCCGAAAAGATCGACAACAACGCCGAAAAAATTGGCGTTCCCAAAGTAGCTGAAACCCCGATTCCCGGCGAAATTCGAAACCCAAAGAAAGCGCGGAACGCCGATGACGGAAAACCGATTTTAAAAGCGATACCGGTCGAGCCGCAGTCTGAAGAAACGCCGGTCGAAATCCGGCGCGCAGTTCCAGTCGGGCCGATGGATGAAGTTGAAGAAGGCGCTCTGTTGAAAGCGGGCACGCCGTCTCCGCCTCAATCCGGCGACAACTAAATGGCCTCCGCCGACCGGAGTGATTTTCGGCTAAGCGTCCTCAATCCCGGCGGACGCGACCTCGAACAATATTGCGATGAACCGCCAGGCCCTGACGACATCGGCCATCCGCCGATCAATCTTCACGCATTCGCGGCCTGCACTTACGGTTCCTTTCATCGCGCAACCAAAAACGCCATCGAAGAAAAACGACCAATCCTCCTTTTGCTTCGCGGAAATTTTAAAGCAACCGAGCGCGCGCTCCTTGAATGCAAAAAAGAAAAGCGAACCGTCGCGGTCGCGTTAAAGGAAACCGGGCTCCATCAAATTGCCGAGCAATTGCGCGACGCAGGAAAACTTGCGCGATTCATGCGGATCGTGGCGCAGGCTGACGGTTGCGTCGCGACGACTCCGGAGGCAGCGGAAATTTTTCGGCGGGCGAGATCGGAAGGCGAAGCCGACACGGTCGCGTTCATTCCAACGCCTTATCCGCTCGAGGACCCACGATGGAAGTTTACGGTGCCGCCTAACGATCAGCGCGGAATTTTTATTGGCACCCGCGAATGGGACGTTCCTTCGCGCAATCATTTCTCCGCGCTCTTGCTCGCGCGGGAAATTTGTGTCGCGAGCGGCGAGCCGGTCACTGTTTTCAATCTCGATGGCCGAAAAGGCGAAAAACTTCTCGCCGAACTGAAATTCCCAGCCGGCAAATTGCGTGTGCATGAAAAGCGCGACCCATATCCGGGTTATTTGCGCGAAGTCGCGCGGCATAAAATCGTCCTCCAGCTCGATCGAAGCCGTGTTCCCGGACAGGTCGCGGGCGATGCGCTGCTTGCCCGAACCATTTGCGTCGGCGGCGACGGCGCGATTGATCGGCTGGCTTTTGCTAACTTCTGCGGCGAAGGCCGTAGCACTGGGCAACTCAAAACCATCGCGCTCGATTTATTGAAGAATACCGCCGCACGCGCGACCGCGATCGTCGAAACGCAATGGCGCGCCGCGGAGCGAATGTCGTTTCAAGCGGTGCGAAGCCAGCTCGCGCACTTTTTCAACCGGCTGGTGAGTGCGCCAATTGAAATTCAGCCCAACTTGCCGATCATTCCCAAATAAATTTCCTCGAGCTGACGAATTTGGTTTCGTTGATCGAATTTCTCCGCGACGACATGCGCGCCGTTTCGAGCCAGCCGCGCGAGCAGTTGTCGATCTTGCGCCGATTCAAGCAACGCTTGCGACAGCGCTTCGTAGTCACGCTCCGACACCAGGATTCCGCTCGTGCCATTTTCGATCGCTTCTGGAATTCCGCCGTGATCAGTAGCGAAAACGGGCAAGCCCGTCGCCATCGCTTCCAACATCGAATTCGGAATTCCTTCCTGATTTCCGTCACTGCCGGTTTCACTCGGATGCAGAAAAATGTGCGATCCGTAATAGATTTCGCGCAATTTGTCCGGCGTGACGAATCCCGGCAACACGACGCGATCCGCAATCTTGAGTTTGCGGGTCAACTCCTTGAGCTCGGCGAGCATCGGCCCTTCGCCAGCGATCGTCAGAGTCGCGCGTGGATAATGATTTAAAAAATCGGTGAACGCGTGCAGTGTGGTAGCAATCCCCTTTTTCTGCACGAGCCGGCTCGCTTGAAGAAAATGCCATTCGCCATTTTCGGGAAATTGCCGTTCGCGGAACGGAAACTCTTGTAACGGGATTCCAGTCCGGACGATGTCGATCTTTCTTTCGTCGCAGCCGAGCTCGACCACGGCTTGTTTCAAAGAAGCGGACCGGACAAAAACCCGCGTAACCGTCTCGAGCATTTGGCTGGTCGCGTTTCGATAGGCGAGCTTGTCCATGTCGACCAAAACATCGGCGCCGTGAAACGAAACGACGCTCGGCTTCGGCCAGGCGCGAATTAGCGGCAAAAGATGAACGGCGATGTGTCCAAAGAAAATGTGGACCAGTCCCGCATTTTCGCGCTCGAGGATCGCCGTGATCTCGCGGAGTTCGTGCGACGAAATCTGCCACGGTTTGTTGCAAACCTGTCGAAACCAAAATCGCCGCAGAAAATGCGTTCGCGGCTTCGGGACGATGTCGATCTTATCGAACGGGAATTTTTCCGGATTCTCACCCTTTTGCGCGATGACGAGCGGTTGGATCCGGCGAAGGCCGGTGATTTGCCGGTAGATGTGGAGCATCTCCGGTTTCAAAAAAGTCGCGCAGTAGAAGGCGACACCTGGAGAGTCAGAAAGCGCGTCCAATCAGCAACGTTCAACGTTCAACGCTCAACGTTCAACGTCGAAATAGAATCAGAAATTAATTGTGAAGAGCTTGATCCCTCTCCACTTTCCGGTGTCGCGGTCGAGCTCGACGCTGTCCTCGGCTTTGCCGTACTTCGCTGGCGCTTTCGGATTGAGCATTTGGAGCGGGTTACCCTGCGCCGCGCGCACGAGCACGCCGCCGTTTTCCGTTTTCACCGGAGGCGGAGTCGGTGCCGGCCGGGTTTTCTTAGTCACCTTCGCGGTGAACGTTTTCTTTTGAACCTGCGGCGGCTGCGCGAGGGCGAAGCTCGCGAGAAGGACAAAAACGCCAAACACTGCGAACTTCTTCATCACTGTTTCTCCAGTTAAGGGTCTTGCCGGTTAGACTCCCCCGGCGCACAATTGTCAAGACAAATGGATTATTTGGAGAAAGCGAAGCGTGTTTTGGAGCTGGAAATCCGCGAGCTGGAGCGGCTCCGGCAACGTCTGGGCGAGAATTTCTCGCACGCCGTCGCTTTGATTAAAGACTCGGTCGACGCGCACGGCAAGGTCGTCGTCGTCGGCGTCGGCAAATCGGGCCATATCGGCGCCAAGATTGCGTCGACTTTAACCAGCACTGGATCGCCTGCAGTCGTTCTTGATTCGCTGAATGCACTGCACGGCGATCTCGGAATGGTCGCAGACGGCGATGTGGTTCTCGCCTTGAGCTCGAGCGGCGAAACCGAAGAGCTCGTTCGCATTCTTCCGGCAATCGCGCGTTTTCAGGTGAAAATTATCGCGATGTGCGGCGATTCGAATTCGACTCTCGCCAAAAACGCGCATCTCGTTCTCGACGTCAACGTCGAACAGGAAGCTTGCCCGTTAAATCTCGCGCCAACTTCGAGCACGACCGCGATGCTCGCGCTCGGTGACGCGCTTGCGATGGTTCTTTTGGAAGCGCGCGGGTTCGCCAAAGAAGACTTCGCAAAATTTCATCCCGGCGGAAAAATTGGCCGTAGCTTGCTGATCCGCGTCCATCAATTAATGCGGCCGCGCGAAGCCATGGCCGTCGTGGCTCCGAAGACAACTATTCGCGATGTGCTCAAAGCGATGACAAGTGTGCGCGCCGGCGCCGCGGTTGTGGCCGGCGAAGATCGACAACTACTTGGGATTTTCACGCACGGGGACTTCGCGCGTCATTTTCAATCCGATCCCAAAGTCGGCGAACGGCTCGTGGCCGATCTAATGACGCTGAATCCGGTCACGGTGCACAAAGACAAACTCGCGGTGGAAGTTCTCAAATTGCTCGAGACCCATCGGATCGACGATTTGGTCGTGGTGGACGACGACAAGGTGCCAGTCGGAGTGATCGACTCGCAAGACCTCACGCGCTTGAAGTTGCTCTAAGCGCGTGTAGAGTCCGCGCTCCCGTTTTCTACTTTCTACTTTCACCTTTCTTCATGGCCGCATTAGCAAACGATCTTCGCCGCGGAATGGCGATTAAGTACAACGGTAACACCGCCATTGTCCTGGAAGTGCATCATCGCACGCCGGGAAATAAGCGCGCGTTCGTGCAAGCGATCATTCGCTACATCAACACCGGCAACAGCGCTGACGTCCGGCTCGGGTCGACCGACAAAGTCGACCTTGTCGACATCGAGCGAAAACAACTCGAGTTCAGTTACAAAGATCACAACGGCTACCATTTCATGGATCCGGAGACGTACGACACGATCATGCTCCATGATAATTTGGTCGGCGACGCGAAAGATTATCTCGTCGAAAATCTCGAAATTCAGGTCCTCTACGCGGACGGCAAGGCAGTCCAACTCGAAATGCCGGCGTCGGTCAGCTTGAAAGTCATCGAGTCGGCCGAAGGATTGCGCGGCGACACCGCCAGCAACGTGACCAAGCCCGCTAAACTCGAGACCGGCAAAACGATCAACGTTCCGCTTTTCATCAAGGAAGGCGAAGCGATCAAGATCGACACCCGCACCGGCGCCTATATGGGCCGCGCCTAAAAACTCTTCCTCTTAATCTTAATCTTGCTCTTGCTCCTGCTCATGCTCGGTCAACAGTAAGACCGATCGCGTGTGAACCGAAGATCGATATCGAATCGCAAACCGCGGCGGATCAGAGTCGCAATCGCGCGAACTGCGTCGCAATCATTCATGATTCCGACTCGCTGGCTAAAATTTGTTATCGCGATTTTTCTCCTGCCGGCGTGCGCGGTTCTGACCCAAACGTTCTTTACAGTTTTCGCGCGCGCGACATTCGCGCAGCGTCTGTGGGCCGGACAAGAGTTCTGGTTCTTTTCACTGGGCGCACTGCTTTGGCTCATCGCATTTGTCGGACTGCCGCGTCCGGTTTTGCTTTACGTCTTCGGCCACGAATTGACGCACGCCATCTGGGTTTGGTTAATGGGCGGTCGCGTCAGCCGCTTTCGTGTGAGCAGCGACGGCGGTCACGTCGTTACCAACCGCACCAATTTCTGGATCGCGCTCGCACCGTATTTTTTCCCGATCTACAGCATTCTCGCGATCGCGATTTACGGCGCGCTCAGTATTTTTTACAATGTCCAACCTTATGGCCGATTGCTCTACGCGGTGATCGGCGCGACGTGGGCGTTTCATCTCACTTTCACTCTCTGGATGATTCCAAAAAACCAAACCGATCTGCGCGATCACGGAACATTTTTTTCGCTGGTGGTGATCTATCTGCTCAACCTGATGCTGCTCAGCGCCATGCTGATCCTCGCATCGCCCCGGATCACGTTTGCAAGTTTCGGCGCGGATCTCGCACGCAACAGCGCAAATTTTTCTCTTTGGATCACGCAAGTAAGCAGGCACTTCCTTGAGCGCCCGCGTCACTGATTCGCGAGCAATGCGAACGGCAAGATCGACATCGCATCTGCGATCGGGATTTGGCGGTTCTTAATCCAGACTTCACGGCCGGTAATTGCATCGCGCCAGCGCTCGAGCGGAAAAGCTTCCGGTAATTCGATCGCTGTGTCTTTCCAACGTTCTCCGACCGCAGGAAAACCGACACGCGAAGAAAGGCGCGGCACAATGACGACAACCATCTGCCGCTCCAATTGTCGCGCGAAAGCGATACAATTGTCCGCAAACGTGCCGGTCGCGCGAAGCGGCAAATAATTTCCATCTCGAAAAACTTCGACATGTTCGTTTCGAAAACGCAGCGCGCGCTGAGTCAGAAACATTTTGATTCGGGCATCCGGCCAATCGTGTAAAAGTTCCGCCGGACTCTTGGTCGAGAGACACGAAAGCATCTCGGCGCGAAGTTTGTAGTCGACGGCGCGGCGATTGTCCGGATCGACAAGCGAGAAATCCCAAATCTCGTTGCCCTGATAAATGTCCGGAACTCCCGGCGACGTGAGTTTCAGCAACGTTTGCGCGAGCGAATTGATCGCGCCGAGTTTTGCGATTTCTTCCGCGAGCGGCAGAAACGTCGGCAAGAATTTATTCTTCGGACCGGGCGCCAAAATTTTCGCCACAAAATCGCGCGTCGTCGCGAGCCATTCTTCGTTCGGCTGAATCCAGCTCGTGTTCAGCTTGGCTTCGTTGAGCGCCTTGGTCATGTAATTCTGAATTCGCTCGATGTAATCGCCCGCGACATTTTTTTCCGGGCTGCCGTCTTTCGAAACCGGCCAGGTCCCGAGCAAAGTTTGATAGAGCAAATATTCTTCGGTCGCGTCCGGCGCTTCCGACTCGCTCACATTCTTTTTCCAGCGCCGGTTCACCGTTCGCCATTTCGCCAACGAGCGTCGCCAGACGTCCGGCATCTCCGAAATCGCGAGCATCCGCGCGCGGACATCTTCGCTTCGCTTGGTGTCGTGCGTCGAAGTCGCGAGCAACGTGGCCGGCCAATTCAGATGTCGATCCAAGTTCCGCTGGTGAAACGCGTCGATGTTGAGCCCGAATTGTTGCGGCTCGCCGCCGACTTCATTGAGCGCGGCCAGTCGATTGTAAATGTAAAACGCCGTGTCCTCGAGACCCTTCGCCATGATCGGTCCGGTGAACTGCTGGAATTTGAGCACGAAATGCATGTGCTCCTCGCGCGCCTGCGCGTCCAAATTTTCCGGGAACCGGAACAACAAAATGTCCCGCAAGAAATTGAAGATCGATTCCTCGGTTGCCGGATTGCGGCGTTTCGCTGACGCGATTGCGCGCTCGATCACTTGTCGATCCTCTTCGCTGACCGGCTGGCTAGGCGCGAGATAAGTTCGGTAAACCGGGAAACACGCGATCGTTTCGCGGACCGCCCGCGCAAGCGCCTCAAGTGTGAAATCGCGATACCAGCGATTTTTCTCCGACAATCGGTCGAGCATGTTACCCAACACTTCGACCTCGTTCGCGAGCGCGATCCGAGTGACGAGACGCTTCTTGGCATAAACCAGATGCCCGAAATGCATCGTGTGTCCGATGAAGCGATGAAACGCTTTGGTAATCGCGCCTTCGGCCGACGCGTCGACCAAAACTTGCGCGACTTGGTTCGCGAAATCGTAGCCGGTCGTGCCGTGCAGCGGCCAATCCGCACGCAGTTTTTCCGAGCCGGTCAAAATTTTCTCCGCGATCATGTAAACCGAGCGACCATCTTTTGGCAGCGGCAGGCCGAGCGTCTTCGCGCAACGCCGCTGGAGCGCGTCGAGATATTCTTTCGGCAAATACAAGCCGTCTGGATGATCGATTCGCAGTCCGGTCACCGCGCCACGTCGGACAAGATCGACAACCAATTGATGCGCGGCATCGAACACTTCCGGCAATTCCATCCGGATCGCCGCCAGATCGTTCACGTCGAAGAAACGTCGGTAATTGATTTCTTCAGCAGCGACGCGCCAAAACGCGAGACGATACGATTGCGCATTCAGCAACTCGTCGAGCTTATCGAAGCTGCGCGGATCCCCCGGACGACCATTGATTGCCGCGAGCGCTTTCTCGATCGCGCGTTGAACCTGCGGCGCCTCCTGACAACGCCACTCCAGCCGGCGTTTCACGATTTCTTTTTCTCGCGTGCGCTCGGCGATTTTTTCCGGATCGATCTCGGTGCGCCGTGGCAAATACTCGAGCGCGGTCAGAATGCTTTGGAACTCGGCGTAAAAATCTTCGTCTTTGTATTCGGCGAGATTTTCCAGCGCCATCTCAAGAACGAAGCGGTAAGTCCCGGGCGCGATCGGCAGTTTTTGATTTCCGTGCTCGAGATAGAACGCGCCTTCTTCGAAATGAACCTTCAGCTCGCCACGTTCCAGCACCCGGCCGTATTGATCGCTTAGAATCGGCAGCAGAACTTTGTCGCGAAGATCGGATTTGATCGGCCGCCAATCGATGTCGAAGTACGGCGCATACATCGAGCTCGGGCCGTTCTCGAGCACGTCGGCCCACCATTTATTTCCGGGCTCGGCGATGCCCATGTGGTTGGGAACGAAATCGAGCACTTGCCCCATCTCGTGTTTATGCAACTCCGCGATCCACGCGTCGTAATCGGCCTCCGAACCGATCGCCGCATTTAATTTGTTGTGATCGGTGATGTCGTAGCCGTGCAGGCTGTCGGGTCCGGCTTGAAAATAGGGCGAGGCATAAACGTCACTGACGCCGAGCGCGCGCAGATACGATACGATTTCGCGCGCCTGCGCGAACGTAAACCAGCGGTTGAGTTGCAACCGATAGGTGCAGGTTGGGATTCGTGGATGTTCAGCTTTCACAGCAAGGAAGAAAACGTCCAACGCCCAACGCCCAACGTCCAATGGAAGAATTGGGAGCGTGGTTACATTTTTTCGGGCGCTTTAATGCCTAACAAATTGAGGCCGCGCTGCAAGATGCGGCCGGTCAGATCGCACAATGCCAGCCGCGAACTGCGCAACGGCTCGTCCGATTTCAGGACCGGACAAGCTTCGTAGAAGCTATGAAAGCCGTTTGCCAGCTCGAACAAATAGTTCGCCAGAATGTTCGGTCGAAAATCGTTGAGCACCTGCGGAACGATTTCGGCGAATTGGCAAAGTTTCTTCGCCAAACTGATTTCAGCTTGTTCTTTCAAGAGAAAGTTGTCGATCTTCGCCGCGCTTTCGCCCGCTTTTCGAAAGATCGAGCGAATCCGGACGTAAGCGTTTTGCAAATACGGAGCGGTGTTTCCCTGGAGCGCGAGCATTTTGTTCCACGAGAAAACGTAATCGGTCATTCGATATTGCGAGAGATCGGCGTACTTCACGGCGCCGATGCCGATGATCTGCGCGATGTCGATCTTTTCCGCCTCGCTCAACTCCGGATTTTTTTCGTCGATGATTTTTCGTGCACGCGCGCACGCTTCTTCAAGAAGTTGCCGCAGCCGCACATTTTCGCCCGACCGCGTCTTCATTAGTTTGCGATCTTCGCCGAGGATGTTGCCGAACGGAATGTGACGAAAGTCCGCTTTGTAACCCTCGCGCTGCGCGATCTCGAAAATCTGTTTGAAATGCAAAGTCTGAGGCGCGCCGACGACGTACCAAACCGTATCGCGCTTCAAATCATTGATTCGATAATCAACCGTCGCGATGTCGCTCGTTGTGTAATTGAATCCGCCGTCGCTCTTCCGAATAATTGAGGGCTTATCCGCGAGTTCGGGAATTTTGGGAAAGAAAACCACTACGGCGCCTTCACTCACTTCCGCGATTTTCGATTTCAGCAGTCGATCGACAACTCCCGCCAGCTTGTCGTTGTAAAAACTTTCGCCGCATTGAATGTCGTAATGCACGTCGAGCAATTGGTAGACCTGCTCGAAATCCTGCATTGAAAGCGCGACGCATTCGTTCCAGATATCGGTGTTTTCCCTTTCGCCGGATTGAAGTTTCACCAACTCCTGCCGGCAAGCGTCGCGCACTGCCGGATCCGATGTCGATCTTGCGTTGGTCTCTTTATAGATGCGGACAATTTCGGCGAGCGGGTCACGCTGAAGCGCTTCTTTATCCAAAAGATTTTTCCAACCCCAAATCACCATTCCGAACTGCGTGCCCCAATCGCCGATGTGATTGTCGCGAATCACGCCGTGCCCGAGAAAAGTCGCGATCCGCGCGAGCGCATCGCCGAGCGCGGTGCTGCGAATGTGACCGACGTGCATCGGCTTCGCGACATTCGGCGAGCCGAAATCGATCACGATCTTTTTTGGCGAGGTCGATCTGGCAACGCCGAGACGTTCATCGCCAAATAATTCGGCGGTCTTCTTCGCAATCGCGTCGCTGCGCAGCTTGAAATTCACAAAGCCTGCGCCGGCAACGGTTGGAGGTTCAGACAAATCGGCCACATTCAGATTTTGCGAAATCTTTTCCGCAACCGCTCTCGGGTTTTCGCCACGCTCTTTCCCGAGAATAAGCGCCGCGTTTGTTTGATAATCGCCAAAGCGCGGATCGGTCGCCTGCGTCAGCTCGCCGGCATCCGGAAGGTCGGCTTTGGCCAGCGCGTCAGCCAATCGTTTTGCAAGAACGGTTTGGAACGTTTCCATCGGACAAACTGTAGCGGCGCTCTATGAGCGCCGAAACTAATAGATTCGGCGGTCGCAGACCGCCGCTACAAAGTCACTTTGGCCCCGAACTCTGAAAGATCGATAAAATCTCTTGAGTCGACTTCGCGTTGGCGAGCTTGTCGCGGGTCGCGCGGTCATTCAGAAATTTCGCGATTGAGGCGAGCGTGCGAAGATGCGTTTGAAATTGGTTCTTGGGAACGATGAACAAGACCACGAATTTCACCGGCGCGTTATCGAGCGCGTCGAATTCGATTCCGCTGGTCGATCTTCCAAATGCCGCGACCACGTCGTCGATCCGATCGGACGAGCAATGCGGGATCGCGATCCCGAAACCGATGCCGGTGCTCATCGTTTCCTCGCGTTGCTTGAGTGAAGCGAGAATGCTGTCCCGGTCCTGCGGTTTGATTTTGTTGAGGCTGACGAGCAAATCGATCAGCTCGACGATGGCAGGCCAGCGCTCAGTGGCCTTCATCTCGGGGATGATTTGCTCGGCGGAAAGTAAATTGCCCAAAGACATGCGAATGCGCGATTCGGGAGCGCAAGCTTAGCGGTCGCGGTTACATTGACAAGCGCATTTCAAGAATCGCGCACTTTGTAATTCAATCGCCGCGAGAGAAGCCACCGCACGCCAAACATGTCCATCGTCGCCCGCAGCGCGCGACTGCCAAAGCCGTATTTCGTCTGACCGAATCGCCGCGGGCGATGGTTCACCGAAATTTCGACCAACCGATAGCCCGCCCCGCGAATCAATGCCGGAATAAATCGATGCATTCCTTTGAATGGAACGAGCGCGCCCGCGCATTCGCGCCGCATCGCTTTGAGCGTGCAACCGGTGTCGCGCACGTAATCTTTGGTGAAACGGCTGCGAACAAAATTCGCGACGCGACTGGTCAGTCGTTTGCCCAGCGTGTCCTTACGCTTGGCCCGATAACCGCACACGAGATCGGCGCCGCGTGAAATTTCCTGGAGCAACCGCGGGATATCGGCCGGATCGTTTTGCAGATCGCTGTCGATCATCACAACCGTCTGGCCGCGCGCTGCTTTGATTCCCGCGTAAAGCGCCGCGCTTTGTCCGGTGTTTTTTTCAAAACGAACGATTCTCACATTCGACGCGGTTTCGATTTTCTCCGCGCTCCGATCGGTCGATCCATCATCGACAAAAACAATTTCGTAATCCAAACCGACGAGCGCGTTGCGCAATTCCGATTGCAAGATCGACATGTTGTCTTCTTCGTTGAACACCGGAACCACAACGGAGACGGCGGGCGATGCGTTCGTCGGATTCATAGCGGCAACGTTCGATAATGGCGGCAGAGAAAAATCTGCCAGTAACGCACGTGCTCGCCAAATCGGCGCAGCTCCAGGGTGCCGACCAGCTCGGTCGATTCAAATGCCGCGCGAATATTGTGCGGTGGATTCTTCCCGTAATTCCGGATCAACAACGCGCTTCGGCCAACAAACCGATTTTCTCCTTTTTGTTCGGTGAAAGTTTCGTCGGGCGATTGACCAGACTTGGCCGGCGCTTCATCGAATTGATCGTAACGCGGCCAGAACGAGAACTGATTGATCAAGTCCTGCGACTCAACCAGGTAACATGGCGGATGTCCCGGTCCTTCCACGCGTTTGTCCTTGAGATAAAACGAAATTTCCGAAGCGCGATGCCGTTCGTCGGCAATCAAAAATAATTTCTCGCCGAGTTTGGATTCGAGACCGGTGCGAATCCGCTCCACCTCGGCCACCATTGGTTTCCATCCGCGCAGCCGATCGCTCGGGTCGCTTCGCCAAAAATGGAAACCAGCGCTGCGAAGCAAATCGGAATCGAGCGAGAAAAGACTGATCACAAAGCCGAGAATGACAGCGGCCGTAGCAAAAATCCTGGTCCCGCGCATCGCCCTCCGTTCATTCCAATAATGAGCCGCGAGAAGTCCAAAGCTCAGAAATGAAACTGCGTCCCAGTTCGGGGTTGCGACATGGTTCAGCGAAAGCAGGAAATAAAAAGCGAAAACTGGCAATCCCAACCAAAACAGGAAGAGCACCTTGAATTGTTGATTCACACGTCGCCAGCTTCCGACCACGCCCCAAACCAGCGCGGCAAAGAGCAGTGGCGAATAGAAAATGAAATGTTCGCCAAAAAATTTCAGCGGCTCGAGCGGACGAAAGCCGACTTCTTCGGCCAAACTGCCGCGCGTTCGCAAATGCGTCAGCGTGATCCAGGCGTGTTGCGAGTTCCACACGATCGGCGGGATTGTGCAGACGATAAAAATCGCGAGCAGCCAATACAACCCGGGCCGTTTGAATTCCTGGCGCAGGCGCGGAGCAAACGCGAGCACAAGCAAAACGCAAACCACTTCGAACGCATTTGTGTAACGGCCTAGAAAGCCGAGACCGATCAGCAATCCGGTTAATGGCCACCAAAAGGTAAACTGCGGACTCTTTTCAGTGGCGAGCCAGAAGGTGAACATCGCCGCCATCCAAAAGAAGATCGACAATGCATCCGTTGTCAGGACGAACGCGCCAATATTGAAAATCGGCGTCACGTTGAACGCGATCACTGCCCAAAGACCAACGTTTTCGCTAAACAAACGCTTCCCAAAATAAAAAAGTAGCAGACTCGTGCACCCCGCGAGAACCGGACTCCAGAACCGCACGCCGAATTCGGTGGCGCCGAAAAGCATCGTACTCGCGCGAATCGCAAAGGCGATGCCCGGTCCCTTGCTGAAATATCCGGGCGCAAGGCGCTCCGACCACATCCAGTAATGCGCTTCGTCGAATTCGAGATCGGTCGATCCCAACATCGACAACCGAACCAATGTCAGCGCTCCAATGAAAATCAAAACCGCGCGCGTCTTGCTCATTGAGCGGGATTAATTATCAAACCCGGATGCTTCTCGAAAACTCGCTGCGCGAATTTCCTCGCTGCGAAGCGCCAGAGCAATTCAAGCATTGCCAGAATAAAAAATGTTTCGGCAGCGGCCAGGAAAATTGTTCCAACTACGTCGCTTGGCCAGTGCGCGCCTAAATAAATACGCGAGTAACCAATCAGCCCGGCAAAAATCCAATAAAGCCAACCGCGCCGGTAAAACAACGTGAGAATAATCGCCGCAATGGTGTTGTTCGTCATGTGGCCGGACGGAAACGACGGATCGCCGCGGCGTTTATCGGTTTCGTCGGAGCGACGAATAACCGGTTTCTTGAAGATCGACATAAACTCTGGCCGCCCCTTTTCCAATCGCACCATGCGGACGCTGTCGACATGTTTTGGCCGCGGCCGATTGATGGCCGACTTCAACCCGTTCGTGATCGGCTCGGCGATGAGGATGGTGATTAGTAAACAGGCGACACACGCGCGCGCCCGAAAGCCGCCAAAGACCAGCGCGGCGAAAATTATGATGATGAGCAGTGGTTTCCAGACGTCGGCGTCGCTGACCGCGGCCATGAACAAATCCAGGGCTGGATGCGTCCATCGCTCATTAATAAGATGGAACAAGCTCTGATCCATTTGCGTGGACGGCCACGATACGTGATTCATGAAACGTTGAAACCCCAAAAGCTGCTTCCTCTTGCTCTGGTGCTTGCTCTTGCGCTTGCTCGGTTAAGCCAAGCCGCGCCACCACCAACCGCGAAAGAAATTCTCGACTCAGTCCGGATGCTTGAGGCCCGGCAGCAGATCGATCTCGATGGCCAGCTGCGCGAGGAAGAGAAAATCGTTCCGTTTCATCTCACTCAAACCGGCGCGCTGATTCGCTATTCGTTCACCGATCCCGACGAAGTTCTGCAATTGAAGCTCGGAGAAAATAATTCCCGCCTCGATCTCGTGACCGACAGCGGCCCGGAAAAATTTCCGGCCGACAAGCTGAAAGAGAGAGTCCGGGGCACTGGAATTACCTACGAAGATCTGACCCTGGAGTTTTTGTATTGGCCAAACGCACGCGTGCTCGGCGATGAAACGGTGCGGACGCGCAGCTGCTGGAAATTGCAAGTCGTGGCCGCGTCGCACGATTCGCAATATTGGAATGTTCTCGTCTGGGTCGACAAAACGAGCGGCGCGCTCATGCGCATGGAAGGTTACGATTGGGACGGCAAACTCGCCAAGCGCTTCGAAGTCGTTTCCGCGCAGAAGATCGACAATCGCTGGTTCTTGAAACAAATGCGTGTGGAAGAATTGCAGCCCGGCACCAACAAAGTGCAATCGCGCACTTATCTCGAGATCAAAAAGTAATCAGCGCGAACTCGGTTTGTAGTGATCGAGGAACTTACCAACATAATTTCCTTCTTCACTACCGTCAGGCCGCACAATCACCCAATTATCGATATCGCTCTCCTTCACTGTGATCGTCTGGCCAGTCTTGTAAGAATGGAGAATGTCGACCGTCCCCAGGACACCCGTAATCTTATCGCCATTGATCTTCTTAACGGTCATGAAAGAATCTTCGCGCTGACCGTTTGGATCGCGTAATCGAACACGCACTGAAAAACTATAACCAGGAGGCAAACCAGCGAGAAATTTCGCTTTCGCTGCCGGGTATGTTGCGCGCGCTTTAGCCACATAGGGAACGATTGCTTTATCGTAGGCCGCCATTTGTTCGGGATTTGCTTTGATCGGTCTGTCGACGGGCGCGTTCGCACGTTTTTTTTCCTCCTGGCTGTGATTGGCCACACCAACTCCATCGATCCAATTGTCTTCTGGAGGCGGTGGCAACTTGGTAATCGAGCGAAGCTTTTCCCCGACACATTCGCCCATCGGAATGCCTGCTGACCACATAATACGTTTTACGCTCCCGTCCTTAGCAATCACAAATGCGATTTCGCCGGGCCAAACCGTATCCGGCGTTTTAGCGGTGCATGTCTTTATTGCCTCGAGAAGGATTGGATCGATAGCTTTTAGGAACTTATCTTCGTACTGCCGCTTTTGCTTAGGGTTCTGCTTGTCGCTCGCCTGCCTTAATAGCGACACCACGTCTTTGTCGGGCACCGGCCCAGCTTGGATTTGAGCGCCAGAAGCGTTTAATCCGCTCGCTACAGACAACAATAATAGTGCAAGCGTTCTGGAAGGGTTCATTTGAGCGGCGATGATACCGAATACCGGATTACTCTTCAATCCCGTGGTAACTACGAATCATTTCTCGCGCGCCGATTTGACGATTTGCGCGAAGCTGCGCGGATCGAGACTCGCGCCGCCGACCAACGCGCCGTCGATGTCTTGCTGCGTCATTAAATCGCGCGCGTTTTCCGGTTTTACGCTGCCGCCGTACTGAATCCGAATCCGATCGGCGGTCGCTTCATCGGAAATCTCGCGCAATGTGCGGCGAATGAAGGCGTGCGCTTCCTGCGCCTGTTGTGGCGTCGCGTTCCGGCCGGTGCCAATCGCCCAGACCGGTTCGTAAGCGACGACGGTCTCCTGCAATTGTTTTTCATCGAGATCTTTCAAGCTGCCCCGCAGTTGGATCGACAATATTTTCTCAACGTTGCCCTTGTCGCGCTGCTCGAGCGTTTCACCGACGCAAACGATCGGCCGGAGTGTCGCTTCGTGCGCGGCGCGGACTTTCCGGTTCACGATTTCGTCCGTCTCACCGAAATATTGGCGGCGCTCACTGTGTCCGAGCACGACGTAACGAACAAGCAGATCGCGCAGCAGCGCCGCGCTGATTTCCCCGGTGAACGCGCCGTTCGGTTCCCAGTGCATGTTTTGCGCGCCAACTTTGATGCTTTGCGACGCGCCGAGCGCTTCCATCACCTTCGCGATCGCAGTGAACGGCGGGATGATGACAACTTCGACATCGGTGATGTCACCGAGATCGAGCAATAGCGATTGCACAAAACGCGCCGATTCGGCTTGCGTCATGTTCATCTTCCAATTCGCGGCGATAATTTTCTTTCGCATAAAATTATTTGTCCGACAGCGCAGCCACTCCGGGAAGTTCCTTTCCTTCGAGCAATTCCAGCGACGCGCCGCCGCCGGTAGAAATAAAAGTCATTTTGTCGGCCAGCCCGGCTTGTTTCACTGCCGTCACTGAATCACCACCGCCGATCACCGTGGTCGCCCCGGATTTCGCCAACGCCTCGGCAATCGCGATTGTTCCTTCGGCAAAATCAGGAATCTCGAAAATTCCAACCGGCCCGTTCCACAAAATCGTTTTCGCTTTCGCGATCTCTTCTTCGAACAACGCGATCGACGCCTCTCCGATGTCGACCGCCTGCCAGCCGTCAGCAATTCCACTTTCTTTCGAAAGCCGGCTTGTGTTTCGTTTTTTCGCACCGGCTTTGATTTCCTGCGCTTCGACCACGTCGATCGGTAAGAGAAGTTTTATGCCGCGCTCCTTCGCAAGATCGACAAGTTCGGTCGAGAGGTTTGTTTTGTCGGCTTCGACCCGGCTCGCGCCGATCGGAATTCCCTCGGCTTTGAAAAACGTGTTCGCCATCGCGCCGCCAATCAAGATCGCATCCGCTTTTAGCATCAACGCCTTGAGCACGCCGATTTTGTCCGAAACTTTCGCGCCGCCCATGATAACGACGAAGGGCCTTTCCGGTTTATCGAGCTCTTCGTGGAGATATTTCAGTTCTTTCTCCATTAAAAAGCCCATCGCGCGGACCTCCATGAACATCGCGATGCTGGCGGTTGACGCATGCGCGCGATGCGCCGCTCCGAACGCGTCGTTCACATAAATGTCGCCGAGGTCGGCGAGCGCGCTCGCAAATTTCGGATCGTTCGCTTCTTCACCGGGTTGAAAACGCAAATTCTGTAAAAGCGCGACGTCGCCACCTTTCATGCTGGCGATGATTTTATTTGGAACGTCGCCGGTTGTGTCGTGACTAAAAAACACCGGCTGATTAATCAACGTGTGCAAATGATCCGCCACCGGCCGGAGCGTGTATTTGTCGACCCGCTTTCCCTTCGGTCGGCCAAAATGCGACATCAAAATCGTCTTCGCCTTGTGCTCGCGCAGATAATTGATCGTCGGCAGCGCTTCGCGAATGCGCGTGTCGTCGCTGATCTCGATTTTGTCGCCGTCCTCTTTGATCGGCACATTGAAATCGACGCGCGTCAGCACGCGTTTCCCGCGAACATCGACATCACGCACCGAAAGTTTGCTCATCCTTTCTCCTGCTCCTGCTCATGATCCTGCTCGATGCCGTAGCTTCCCTCGTCTTCGCGCAAAAATTCGGCGCGCGCCGAAAATCTTTTTAACATCCCCATGAGCATGTTCACGATTCGGACGAGCTGCTCCTTAGCCGGAGTAATCCGTTCCGCGGTGCTGAGCCTCCGTGCAGCGAGGACGTCGAGACACGCCGCGCACTCGAGCGCCGATCCTCTAGCTATTTCCAAAAATCTCGCACGCTCAGCAGTCGAAAACTTCCCGTTCCCTTCTGCAATATTGAGCGGAATGCTCGTGGAGGCGCGATCAAGTTGATCCTTCGCAGCCGCCTTCGCTGAAACTTCACTCAATAAGTCGCCCGCCCACCCGCAGAACGCGATCGATTCCTGGTAAACGTCGAGTTTCTCGTGGTCGAAATAAGTTTTCATGCTTCGATCATGAGCATGAGAAGGGGTATGAGCAAGAGACCCTACTTGCCAAGCATTTCCAACATTTCGACGCAACGATTGCTGTAGCCCCACTCGTTGTCGTACCAGCCGACGACCTTCACGAAACGGTTGCCCAGCATGATCGTCAGCTTGCTGTCGAAGATGCACGAACGCGGATTGCCGATGATGTCGCGCGAGACCAGCGGCTCATCGCTGTATTCGAGCACGCCTTTGTAATTTTTGTCCCCCGCTGCTTCTTTGAACGCCGCGTTCACGGCATCGACCGTCGCGTCTTTTTCCAAGACCGCAGTGAAATCGGTGACCGACCCATCCGGCGTCGGCACCCGGAACGCGCCGCCGTTGAGCTTGCCTTTCAAATCCGGAATCACTTCGCCGATCGCTTTGGCTGCGCCGGTGCTCGACGGAATAATGCTGACCGCCGCCGCCCGCGCGCGTCGCAGATCTTCGTGTGGAAAATCGAGAATGCGTTGATCGTTGGTGTAACTGTGGATCGTGCTCATGAATCCGTGCGCGATCCCGAATTTGTCGTTCAACACTTTGGCCAACGGCGCGAGACAATTCGTGGTGCAGCTCGCGTTGGAAACAATCGTGTGCTTTTTCGCGTCGTAAACGTCGTCGTTGATTCCGATACAAAGCGTCGCGTCGGGATTCTTCGCCGGAGCCGAAATGAGAACGCGCTTCGCTCCCGCCTTGCTGATGTGCAACTCCGCTTTGTCGCGAGCGGTGAAGAAGCCGGTCGATTCGAGCACCACATCCACGCCCAACTTGCTCCACGGCAAATTTCCCGGGTCACGCTCCTTGAGGACCTTAATCTTGTGACCGCGCACGATGATGTTCTCCTCGTCGTGACCGATTTCGCCGTCGAACCGGCCATGGACCGAGTCCCATTTCAAAAGATGCGCGAGGGTTTTGGTGTCGGTGAGATCGTTGATTGCTTGAATGCGCGCGACTTGTTTTTGGTTCATCGCCCGCAAAACGTTGCGACCGATGCGTCCGAAGCCATTGATTCCGTAATTAGCCATAAGTAAAAAATTTGCGATTTCCGGTTACTGAATGTCGATTGCTGAGGAAATCTTCAGCAACGAACGAGGAAGGGAAATTACGTGGGTAAATCGCTGAGGCAATGGCGAACTGTGGCGCTGCTTCTCGCCATTTCGTTAGTCTTCTTGGCGCAATCCGTCACGGCGGCGCCGCGCGATTCTTCAGCGGTGAAACGGATCCTCGTTTTCGGCGACAGCTTGTCCGCCGGTTTCGGTTTGAAATCGAGCGAAGCTTACCCGGCGCTCCTCACAGAGAAACTGCGCGAGGCCGGTTTGACCAATTTCGAAATCACCAACGCGAGTCAAAGCGGCGGAACCACCGCGGGCGGATTGCAACGATTGCCGCTACATCTCAAACGTAAGATCGACATCTTCATCCTCGAGCTCGGAATTAACGACGCATTTCACGGAGTTCCGATTGCGCAAATTCGCAACAATCTCCAGGAAATCATCGATCGCGTGAAAGCGAAGAATCCAAACGCGCACATCATCGTCTGCGGCATGCAGCTGCCGAATTATACCGAAGACGATTATGTTTTTGCCTTCGGCCAGCTTTATGCCGATCTCGCTACGAAGAATAACGCCACGCTCATTCCTTATTTTCTCGAAGGCGTCGGCGGCGAACCGAATTTAAATCAGCCGGACCGAGTCCATCCAAACGCGGCCGGTCAGAAAATTCTCGCCGAAAATGTCTGGCGCGTTTTGGAACCGATCGCGCGAGAAGTTGCGACCGCGGAAGCGCCGGCGCGCGTTCAATAATTGTATGGATCCCGCACGACCAAACGAACCTGAACCGAGTGATCCGTTTAATCCGGAGCGCTCCGATCATGCGATTGTCGAAACGATCGAGATTGCAACCGAAGGCGAAGATTGCGACGAATGCGTCCGCAAGTTGCGACCGGTTCTGATGAAAATTCCAGGAGTTCTCGATGTTATTGTCGATCTTCCCGACGAGCGCGTGATTGTTAAGTTCGACGCCCGCAAAACGCACGCGCCCGATTTGCACGACGCGATTCTGAAAAGCGGCTATAAACCAGGCGCGATGGCGATTAAACAGCTGGCTGCTGCTGAGTCAGGCAGTGAAACGTGCCGAGACCCCAGATTAATTCGCGGCAATCAATTCCAACGACGCGACGATTCGGAAAACATTTTTCTAAAATCGACAACGCCATTTTGTCTGCGGGATCCGCGAAAGTTGGAACGAGGACAATTTTGTTCGCAATATAGAAGTTCGCGTGGCTTGCCGGCATACGCATTCCTTCGCGCACAATCTTTCTCGGCACCGGCAGGATCTCGATGTCGATCTTGCGGCCGCCGACTTTCATTTTCCGGAGCCGCGCCAAATTTTCCTGGAGCGGTCGATAGTTTGCGTCGTCGGAGTTTTCTTCGACCACAGTGACGACTTTGTTTTCTGAAACGAAGCGGGCGAGATCGTCGATGTGGCCGTCGGTATCGTCGCCTTCGATCCCGTCGCCGAGCCAGAGAATTTCTTTTACGCCAAGAAAACTTCTTAAGCGCGTCTCGATGTCTTCGCGCGAGAGATTTGGATTGCGGTTCTTGTTTAGAAGGCACGATTCGCTCGTGAGAAGCGCGCCGGCTCCATTCACTTCGATTGACCCGCCTTCCAAAATCATCTTCGGATAGAAAACCGGAACCTTGAGGGTTTCAGCGACTCGTGTCGGCACGACTTCGTCCAAAGCGAACGGCGGATATTTGTTGCCCCACGCGTTGTAATCCCAATCAACGACGGCCAATTTTGGAGCGACATCGCGCGTGAGAAAAATCGGGCCATGATCGCGGCACCACGGCTCGTTCGTTGGAATCTCATAATAGGTGATGCATTCCTGATGCGGCAGCGCGTCGAGCACTGCGCGCGCTTCCGCTTCGTGGGCACCGTTCACAACGTTGATGCAGACGGGTTCGCTTTCGGTCAGCGCGCCAACCATTTCTCGCAACGTTGGGAGAACACGATCGAACGAATCGGGAAAACTGATTCCTTCGCGGCGCGGCCATGAAAGCCAGGTCGCGGCGTGCGGTTCCCATTCGGCCGGCATGCGGTAGCCGAGCTGAGCTGGCGTTTCGTTTGACGGCATCAGCACAAAACGTTCAACGCCCAATGTCCAACGTCCAACACCGAATTCAGAACAGAATCATTTCGCGACGATAGTCTGGGCCGCGATCGGCGCGTGATAAGAGTGGCAAGTCGTGCATTCGGCGACGACTTTCCCCTGCGGACTGTGGCAGGCGGTGCAGTTCGCTTTCGCCGGCATCAACACGTCGGAAGTCTCGCGGCTTTGTCGAGCATGATGACAAACGTCGCAGTTGAGCGTCGTTTGCGTCGCCGGATCGATTTGATGTTTGGCGTGATTGAAATTCGCCTGCGGCATCCAGCGATCGATCAAAATCGGTTTTGTAACTGAAGGCGTGCCGTTGGGCGCGGCTTTCACTTCATGACAAAAGGCGCAGCCGGTAAAGTTTCCGCGCGCGGCCGCATTCATTCCAGGTTGCGGCTTGTAAGGATCTTTGGTGAAGAAAACCGAGCGCTCGAGTTCGTCGCCGGAATGAAATTGATCGCGCAGTTGTTTAATTTGTTGCGCGACGAATCCCGGAATTTCGCGTTCAGGGATTCGTCTCTTCATCCGCGCGTAATCGGCGTATTGCGCGGGCAAACTGCGCAAAAACGTGCGGACAAGATCGACATTTCCGTGCGGGATCCGCATTTCCGGATTTCGCCAATCGAACTGAAGCGAATGACAGGCCTGACAATTGTTTGCGAAAGTAATTCGCTGCATCAAGCGACCGTCGGATTGCGGTTGGTGGCAGTAATTGCAATCGAGCTTTTGCCCGTTCACCGGCGGAATGTCGGAAGCGAAATGACGCTCGTGATTGAAACGCAAAACATCCGGGTCGCGCGCATTCGCGGTTTTGAGTTGGAATTCAGGATGGCCGTCCCAAAAATTCGCGAACGATGCGGTGTAGCCTTGCGACGGTCGCGGCAATTCAAAAACAATTTGCTGCGGCGAATGCGGATGCCGTTGAAACGAACCAGACGGAAGGGTCGTGCCTTTTTGTGCGGAAACGGCCATTGTCGCAGAATTGTTATGGCAAGTCCCGCACTCGGAAGTGGCAACCAACCGCAGATTCGTCAGGCCGCGATGCTCCTGATGGCACGCCGAGCATGATCGGTTCTGAACGACGTTCGCTTCGTGAAAGCTGTGTTTCTGGTGGCAGCTCTCGCATTTGCGATCGATCGCTTCGACGGCAACGCCGTTATGAAAACGATCGCGTAGAACTTCGCTAAACTTTCCGCCGGTAGCGGCGCGGTCGTGGCATTTCGCGCAATCGTTGGCGAACTTGGCGTGCGCGGTTGCGATTTTGCCGGCGTTGAAAAAAGTTTCCTGACCGCAACGGGGGAAAAGAAAAATCGTGAGCAGCCCGCCGCAGATCGTGATCAGGCTGACAATTAATCTTGTGCGCCGCCACGGATGAAGGCGCCGGTAGTAGCCGAGATTGGCTTTGTAGCGCTCGGCGATCTGCTTTTGCGTGCGCGACGGTTTCGGCATCGGTTCAGTAATTGAACAAAGTCACGAACGCATGCCAGAAGACGAGTATTAGCAAAAGAAACGAGACCGGCGCGTGCACGAACAACCAGGCATGCAGCCAGTGCTGCAGTTTAATTTGGAGATCGAGCATGCGGCGTTCGTCGCACCAGTTCTGTATTTCTTCGACGCGCTCACGATACGCTTCGGTGATGCGAAGCTTCACGAAACGAAAAGTATCTTCGGAAAAACGCGCATTGCCGAGTCGCATGCGGTCGCCTCGGCGCGCGGAAAGATACGGAATGATTTGTCGATCGAGAAAATCGAGGAGCGCGGCTTCGGAATCGGCATCCGTCGCGGCGACCGCTTTCGGCGCCGGTGCGGCGGCGGAAGGTTTTGCGATTGGTTGCGCTGGAGCTGCGGCTGGAGGGTTTTGCCCCGGCGGTGGAGAAGAAGCAGGGACCGGAGTTGGTGGCGCGACTGATTTTGGTTCGACTGCCGCCGGCGCAACGCCGGTGATTTTTTCAGTGCCTGCCGGCACCGGTGCGCCTTCAGGAACGCGCGCAGTCGGAGTCCCCATTGTTTCCGGCGGCTTCGATTCCGGCGGACGTGGTGCCGGAACTTTTTCTTCCGGTTTTTTTTCCGGCGCGGCGATCGTTTCGGCAGTGATTGTCGATCCAACAACGCTCTTGGCCCGCGCGGTTGGCGTGCTCAAGTTGGCGGCGGTTGACGCCATGGGCGCTGAAGCAGCCGTGACAATTTTTTCAGCGCTCGGCGCAGGCGCGCCGGCATCAGATTTTAATGGCGGCGCCGGTTTAAATGAATCGCGCATCTTGGCGGCGGCGGCGACAAGTTGCGCGCGGATGTGCGGGATTTGTTCGTAAACACTTTCGGCGGGCAAACGATCCATCATCACGCTCGGCATGTAATGCTGAAGAATCAGACCATAAATGCCGCTCACCATGACAATGACGTAGAGAATGATGATGAGCGTCGTCATTGGCCCACCGAGACGAAATCCGGTGTGAAGAATGACGAGCGGAATCGTAAGCAGCGTCAGCCAGATGTGAGCGCGCAACCAGCGTTGGACGGTGCCGATTCGCCAGAGTGCAACTTTTTTCCGCGCGCCGAGCAGCGCGGCGAAAACGAAGATCGACAATGCGATCGTGCCGAAAACTAAACCGAGCGGCGTGCCTCCGGCATTACGATATTCGGTTGGTTTTTGGAGCAGCGAGCTCGGTAAACGCAATTCGGCCGGCAGCGATTGGGGCGAAAAATTTCCGACGTAAAGCCAGACGGCAAAAAACGTCGCGAGAACGACGAAGATGAACCAGGGCAAGTGCGCGCGATTAACGATGCGCATTGATTAATGAGTGCGGTGCGTTTCGTAGCGCGCCGGCATTTGTTCGAAAGACGCGCCGATCAATTCGCTCTGCGCCGATATGGCATCGCCGAAAAATCTTTGCGGGTCGACGCGTTTGGCCGCGTCATGCGGGCAGGCGTAAACGCAACTCGGCGTGGAAAGCTGCGTGCAGAGATCGCACGTGTTCGCTTTGTAAGCAGTCATTTTCTTTTTCTCGACTTTCACCTGCGGCGGGGCGCCCTCTTTGCCTTTGATTTCGGTCTTCACTTCTTTCATCACTTCGAGCGGGTGCATGTTGATGTTGCCGTACGGGCAAAGCTCGGCGCATTTCCCGCAGCCGATGCACCAGTCTTCGATAATGATCTCGAGATTTTCTTTGCGCCGAATGGAACCGACAGGGCATTGCGTCATGCAGAGCGGATCGCGACAAGATCGACATGCCGTGGCAACGAGGAAATGTTCGTAGCGCAAACCGTCGCGAAGCAGACGCGAAACTCCATCGTGTGCCTGTGCGCAGGCGCGCACACACGCATCGCAACGCGTGCAGTTCTCCAAATCGATCAGCAAAAGATTTTGCGCTTCGAACAATCCCTGGTTCAAAAAATCATCGAGATGTAATCCGGCCGGAATCGCTTTCTGCTGATCGGCCGCGAAACGCGCGCCGGCGACTGCTTCGATTTGCTGACGGACGGCAGGAAATTTTTCGAGCATCAAATTGAAATCGGCTGCCGGAATTTTGACGACATCGACCGCGTCGAGCGCGGTGCAGGTGGCGGTGCGCTTGATCGAACGAAGCAATCCGATTTCGCCAAAGTAATCGCCGCGACTCAGATAAGTCCGGACCATTTCGCCGCCGGGCAGCGCATTCGAAACGCGCACCATTCCGGAACGGATCAAATAAAACGCGTCGGCATCGTCGCCTTCTTTGCAGATGACTTGGCTCTGGTTGTAGGAGACGAGCTCGACGTGCTGACGCAGATGCTCGATGAATTCGTCGTCCAGCGAGGCGAAGAGCGGAACGGCGCGGAGGTGATTGTTGAGCGAGCGCTCCCGATATTTCTTTTCCAGTTCGGCCTTGAACGAAGTGCCTTTGAACGTCGGCATCTTCACTTTCGTGGTCGCTTTGGTGGCGTCGGACGGCGTGCGATTGCCGACGAGCATGTCAAGAATCACGCGAAGCATCTCGACCATGACGCATTCTTCGCGCGCCTGAACCGTGGCTGAACGCGGCTGATAGGTGCGGCAAGTCATCTCGCCGAACAATTCACCGGGGCCGAGCTGCGCGAGCGGTCGATTGATTGGAAGATCGACATTCGCGTCGATGCCGATGAATTTTCGCTGATGCGCTTCCGGGCGCTGATCCGCTTGATCGTCGGTGAGAAAACTTTTCATCCGCCGCATGCTGCGTCCGAGAAAGTTTCGGACCGGATGCGTGCGCAAATGGGCGAGCGGATTATGAATGAAAATGTCGACCGTGCCCGAGACGATGTAGTAAGCGGTCGAACCGAACTCGCCTTCTTCGCAAACTATTTCGCCCTTGCGAAAGCGATGAAGAACAGCCGCGCCTTTCGCCCAGTTCTCGAGTTGCGCGCGCGGGATCTCTTTTAGCGCCGGAAGATATTCGAGAAGCTGATCGATCGTCAGCGGTTCGCCCGTCGTGAGTTTTTCAACCGTCTCGGCCATGGCGCGGTCGAAGCGATGATAGAGCAGCGCTCAACCGCGTTGGAAGCAATTTCCCCGCCGAGTCGAGCGGCGATCTCGATCCCAGCCGCGGCCGTTAGGGCTTGTAAAGCGCTCCGACAACCGCGCCGGCAATAGCGGACTCGATGATTCCGCCAATGCACCACGCGATGATGAGCGAGCTGGTGAACGGTTGCACTGCGTAGGTAATTATAATTCCGCCGCAGAGAAACAAGCCGAGCAAGATCCCGTAACGAAATCCGCCAGCCACGCCGCCGCCACTACCGAATCCGCGGACGAAGATCATCGTGAAAAAGAAACTGCCGACAAGTTGACCGGCGATGAGCAGCGGAAACTTAATCTCGGCTTTCGGCCGCATGAGCGCGGACAACTGCGCGTAACTGTCTTTCAAGATCATCCCGTGGAAAACCCATTCATAGACGAACACGAACACAAAGCAGGCGACGAATGCGATGAAGAATTTCTTCCAGTTCATAGGTTTAGATTGTGAGGTTTATCGACGAAAGAATTACATTCCTGGTGCGTTGGTTGTGCTCGGTTTGTAAATTTCGCCGACGATGGCGCCCATGAGCGCGAATTCGAGCACATCGCCGATGCCGCCGAGCACGAGAATTTTCATCGTCAACGGCTCGACCGCGAAGCGGATGAAATAAAGGCCGACGAAGATCAGGCCGATCTTTATTCCGAGTTTTGCACCGGCGCCGAGACTACCGTTGGTAACAAAGCTCGCGTAAACGCAGGTGAAAAAGAGCGCCATGATTCCGTGACCGAGAAGAAGCGGTCCCCATTGCATGTCGTCATGCGCGCGATAGTGCGACGCGATTTCCATGTAAGAAGACTTCATCAGAATGCCGTGCCAGACGAATCCGAAAAAGAAGATGAAAACAAACGCCGCGATGAATGCGATTAAGAATTTTGTCCAGTTCATAGGTTTAGGCCGTTAGTGCTACTAACCCTGAGATACCCCGACGTTCCTTGATTGCGAAAATCCGGGGGATTTGTCGATCTAAAAATTCTTATTCCGCCGCGTGTTGTACCGTCGCGTTTCGTAAACCGGGAATGTGGCCGTAGCCGATGAACGCCGGCCGCAATTTGCCGTTTCCGTTTTTGTCGGGGCGCGGAATTTTGAAATCGAAAACGCTGACGCCGAAGCGCGACTCGCCTTGATAAACGCGGCCATCGCTGGCGCCGACCATGACGCGTTCGCCAGTTTTCTTTTCCCGACCGAGATAAATCATGGCATGCGTGATCGGCGGGTCGCGATCGATCGCGTACGTGCCCGTCCAAAAAAGCAGATCGCCGGGCTGCAAATTATCGAGCTCAAAGGAATTTTCTTTGCGGCTCAGCACCGGCTCGAATTTTCCAGCGCTACGCAGCCAGACATATTGCTGGCTGGAATCGCGCGGGACATCGGCGACGCCGTTTTGTCTCAGCACGAAATAAACGAACCCCGAACAATCCATTCCGCCGTTGGCCGGATCGTCCGAGCCGTATTTGTAATCGAGATTTCGAGTGGTGAGCTCGAGCGCCGTGCCGAGCAGTTTCTTCACGTTTTCGGGATAATTTTCGAATCCCTTGATTTGTTCGGGCGATAAAGAGGCGTTCGGCGCGCCGCGTCTTTGAGATGCGGACGGTGAAGGTGGTGGCGGCGCAGACTCCTGCGGGCTGGGCTCTGGAGATGTCGATCCTTCCGGTGATTCAAACGGCTGCGGCGTTGGCGAATATTTTTTCTTGTGACGGGGCGAGGAGCTCGGCGTTGGGCTTGGAGTTGGTGAAGCCTTTTTCTTCTTCGGACCTGGCGATGGCGTTTCTTCAGGTAACGGCGAAGTCTTTTTCTTTTTCGGTGAAGGAGACGGCGACGATGTCGAGCTTGGGATCGGAGTCGGTGTTGGCGATTTTTTCTTTGCCGCGCCTGCTTTTTTCTTTCGGTGCGGAGTTGGCGTCGGTGTGGCAAAAATCTTTTTCAGCGCCTGACCAAGTGTTTCCTCGGCCGCGTTGCTCGCGGGAACGGCATAGCACAGGCACAGAACTAGAATGAAAGCGCGGAGAAGCATGTAGTATCCAGTTGGACGCAGAATGTTTAGGATTCCTTGAATCGGAATTGGCTAATCGTAGTAGTCTTTCTCTTATGAATGCGATCCGCTTTGTCGTTGTTCTTCTCATCGTTGTCGATCTTGCCTCAGCGCAAATCGATCGGATCACTGGAAAAAGCTTTGCGACCCGGTCCGAGATTTTGGCGCGACACGGAATGGTTTGCACGAGCGTGCCGGCGGCGACGCAGGCCGGGCTCGACATTTTGAAACGCGGCGGCAGCGCGGTCGATGCGGCGATCGCGGCTAACGCGACGCTCGGCCTAATGGAGCCGGTCTCGAACGGAATCGGTGGCGATTTGTTCGCGATCGTTTACAGCGCGAAGGAAAACAAGCTTTACGGGATTAACGGCAGCGGTCGCTCGCCACTCGGGTTGAGCTACGACCAAATGAAAGCCGAGCTCGACAAGCTGAATCGCAAAACAATTCCACCGCGCGGAATGTTGCCGATCAGCGTTCCCGGAGCGGTCGACGCCTGGGCAGAGCTTCACAAAAAGTTCGGGAAATTGAAATTCGCGGACGATCTCGCGCCGGCCATTCATTACGCGGAGGAAGGTTTTCCGGTTACCGAATTGATCGCGTTCTACTGGCATTTTGGCCCCGAGCTCTACAAAGACTTGCCCGGCGGATTTTTTGAAACGTATACGCTCGACGGGAAAGGTCGCACGCCGGCGAAAGGGGACATCTTCAAAAATCCGGCGCTCGCCAAAACGCTGCGCTTGATCGGCGAGAAAGGACGCGACGCTTTTTACAAAGGCGAAATCGCGGACAAGATCGACAAGTTCATGCAGGAGAACGGCGGATTTCTCCGCAAAGTCGATTTTGAAAAACACGCGAGCACGTGGGTCGATCCCGTTTCGGTCAATTATCGCGGCTATGATGTGTTTGAACTTCCGCCGAACGGACAAGGAATCGCAACGCTGCAGATCCTGAACATTCTTGAAGGATTCGATCTCACGAAGATGGGGCGCAATTCGCCCGAGACGCTGCACACGATGGTCGAGGCGAAGAAAATCGCGTGGGCCGATCGTGCGAAGTATTACGCCGATCCCGCATTCGCGAAAATTCCGCTGGCGAAATTGCTTTCGAAAGAATACGCGGCTGAGCGGCGGAAATTAATTGACCCAAATCACGCCGCGAAAACCGTCGCCGCCGGAAAGATCGACAACGGCGACACGATTTATCTCTGCACGGCGGACGATGAAGGAAATATGGTGTCGCTTATTCAAAGCAACTATCGCGGAATGGGGAGCGGCATAGTCGTGCCCGGCCTTGGATTCATGTTTCAGGACCGCGGCGAACTTTTTTCGATGGAACCGGGCCACGCGAACGTTTACGCGCCGGGCAAGCGCCCGTTTCACACGATCATTCCCGGCTTCGTGATGAAGGATGGAAAACCGTGGGAAGCGTTCGGAGTAATGGGCGGCGGGATGCAACCGCAAGGTCATGTCCAAGTTCTCACGAACCAGATCGATTTTGGTTTAAACGTGCAGGAAGCGGGTGATGCGGCGCGCTGGCAGCATGAAGGCGACAACGAACCGACTGGCGAAAAAATGGAGACAGGCGGTTACGTGAATTTGGAATCCGGAATTCCCATGGAGACGCAACGCGAGCTATGGAAGCGCGGACACAACGTTCGTTTCGATGTCGGCGGTTACGGCGGATATCAGGCGATTAAAATTGAGATGCACGACGGCCAGCGCGTTTACGTCGGCGCGAGCGAATCGCGCAAAGACGGCATGGCCACGGGATACTAATTCCCCTCGTGGAACGATTACTTCTGCGATTTCAGTTCCGTTAATTTTTGGATGGCGCGCTCGACATCCGATTTTCGCGCGCTGCCAAGTGCGAGAAGTTTTTCCTGACGATGGACGTTGGCTTCGGCGGCTTCGATTTCAGCCTGCTCACGTTTGACGCGTGCGGCATGGGCCGCTTCGATGGCGAGCGCGAGATCGGTTTCGGACTGAGTTATGTCGCGTTTTTGAACCTCGCCAGCCGTGGTTCTTTTTTCTTTTTCCAACATTTGTTCTTTGGCGCAGACCAGGCGCGCGTTTGCAAGATCGAATTGAAGCCGGATTGCGCGCAACTCACGCTGCTCCGCTTCGACTTTTGAGAGCGCACCCATTTTCCAAAGCCGTTCGGCGCCGGCGGCATTTCTTTTCGCGCGTTCGACCGCTTTCTCGAGCTTGGCAAGATCGACATCTTGCGCCGGGGACAGGGAAGGTTTCGTAATTGCGGCTTGCTCGGCGTCGCGATTTGGAATCAGAAGCGGCGGCTCGATGTCGAATGAATCGGGATCTTTGTTTGGATCTTGAGCGAAAAGCGGAACCGCGAACAGTCCAAGAAGAAGCGCGATCGCGCGCAGCATGCCGAAATTATATCCGTAGCGCTAAATTGCGCGAAGCAGATTCAGTGATGTCCACCGAGACCGCCAAGTCCGCCAAGAGTGCCGCCAAGATTGCCAAGACCTCCAGCACCAGTAACGCCACCAACGGTGCCGCCGGCCGTGCCGCCAACACCGCTCAATCCGCCGCCGATCATCGTTTGGTTTGGCGCTTGGATTGTATTTATTCCGCCGATCTGGGTTTGAGTCATCGTGGTCTGCTGCATGTTCTGCGTAGTCGTTTTCACCAGTGAACTCGCGCTGTTCGCGGTCGATTGAGTGGCGCTTGTCAGCTTTTGGCTCGCGCTCGAGACAACTTTGCGTCGCGTTGAGCTAAGCGTGCTGCGAACCGTTTTCTTGACCGTTGTAACGGTCGATGTCGTTGTCGAAACCGCCGTTTGATAGAGCGACTGGAACAATGCATCGCCGCCGGGCGGAAGCAGATTCAATCCCTCAATTGTGGAATCTATCGTTGAAAAAATTGTACTGCCGGGTCCCGACGGAACCAGGACGATGCCGCTGTCAGTGAAGACGCCCGGAGCAGTCAGCGGACTCGTCGCGACCGGCGGCTGCGATAAATCAATTGGCGAGACATTTTGATCGAATGGGCCTTTTGCCGCGCTGCTGCTGTCCGAGTCGCTCGCAGTTATGTCGCTAAATGTATCGACCGGGTTTGGCTGAACGGCTGCATTGATCACGTCCGCGGAGGACGGACGCGGATAAAGAAACTCGTTCGGCCAGGATGCGGCCGCGCGGAGAACCTCCGCGCCATTGAAAAAGTAAAAAGCGCAAAACAAACCGCCGACTGAAGCGATGGTAACAAAAATGATGTTGGCCCAGGTCGAGCGAGTCAGGCGCAAACCGCGCGCAAAAAAATCAAACCTTCGAAGAGCCGGAATAGCGGCCGGTACGGCAGCAGCCGGCACCGGAGAGAAATGTTTCTCCTCTGGCGTTGAAAGCGCTTCGCGGAAGTCGAGTTGGGGCATACTCTTTACCGTTGGCCGGTTAATTATCTCCGGCGAATGATAGTTATAAAGCATAAATTATTCCGCAGCAACTAATCGTTAGAGAGGACGCAGGAGGTTGGGTAAAATTCGATTTGTCCGCATTTTTTTCGTTGCAAACAGCGATCTTATGGCATAGGACACGCTCCGAAATCGCCTGTGCGTTCCCTGAGCCATAAGATTCTAGTTTCGGCGGCCGCTTTGGTCGTAATCGCGTCCTCTGCTAACGCGAATATTTTCCCAAGTTCCGGTCCAACGGTCCCCGGAGCCCGGGCGAAACTGCGCTTCGGCAAGGCGGCCGCGCCGCAAGCTGCGCCGCTTGCGGTCAAGCGCGCCATTTGGGCGGCAAACCAACTTTTCCGCAAACCGTACATTTTCGGCGGCGGCCACAAATCTTTTGTCGACCGCGGTTATGATTGTTCGGGCACGGTTTCCTACGCGCTCGGCGCCGCGGGTTTGCTCAAATCACCGATTAGTTCGACGGAATTTCGCAAGTACGGCGAGCGCGGCCGCGGTAAATGGATCACCGTTTACGCCCGTAATGGTCACACTTACGCCATCATCGCGGGTCTGCGACTGGACACGACGCCTTATCTAACGGCGCATGACAAATGGGCGCCGGGCTGGCAAGCAACCGAGCGCGTGCCCGCGGTCGGTTTCGAAGCGCGCCATCCCGTCGGGTTGTAAATTCTCGCGCGCCGCGGGAAGATCGAGAATCAGAAGATCGACATCCAACCGTCGCGATTATGGATTCGCGCCATCGGAATTGCGCGCACTGCGCGCTTTGAAAACGCCCGCCGGCGTGCAGCGATTCCTGGACGAATTTCCGTACAATCTCGGTTACACTGCGCGTTCGCCGAAAAAAGTTTTGCACGAACGCACTGCTTCCTGTCTCGAAGGAGGAATTTTTGCCGCGGCCGCTTTGCGTGTTCTCGGTTTTCCGCCGCTTATTTTTGATCTCGAAGCCGAACAGGACACCGATCACGTGGTCGCGATTTTCAAAGTTCGCGGACACTGGGGCGCGGTCGCCAAATCGAACTTCACCGGCTGCCGATATCGCGAACCGGTTTATCGCACGCTCCGCGAACTGGCGATGAGCTACTTCAACATTTATTTCAATCTGCGATTTGAACGAACACTGCGCCGCTATTCGCGCCCGGTGGATCTCGCGCGGTTCGATCGCTTGAATTGGATGACGACTAACAAACCGGTTTGGTTTATCGCGGAACATCTTTGCGAGATCCCGCACATCCGGTTGCTCACATCAAAGATGCAAAAGAATCTCACGCGATTGGACGCCCGCAGCATTCGCGCCGAAATGCTCGGCCACAGGAAAAAATCGCGCTAGCGGCGCGCGCCGTGGTGGCGGGGCTGGACGTTTCCACCTAAGTCGCCGGCATGAAGAGCGTGCGCGATTGATCCGCCAGTCATCAACATTCTGGTTTGAATGCGATTTGCGTTTACGCCCGAGCGAGCCTGCACCGCGCTGGAACTTGATCTCATTGATCGCATCGAGCTGAGCGTCGTGCCGTGTTCCGACCGAGCACTGCTAGTAAACGGCCAATCGAACAAACTTTGTCGAGTGATTGAAGCCTTTCTAGACATCGCTGCAAGAGATCGCTGACGACTTCTGCCAAAACTTGCCCGTTCGCTCGTTGCAGAATGCATCTCCGACATTCCGCTTTGAGCGACATTTGTTGACCGGTCCGCCATCGAGCCGGCAGCGTTTGAAAAATTATCGGCCGTTTGATTGGCCGTTAGCGGCGAAAGAGAATTCGAACTCGCAAGAGATCCAGGCGAGACGCCCGAGATGGGATTGGTGCTCGCTAAATCTCTGAAGATCGCTGTCACATCCGAGTTTTGCCGCGCATGACGCGCGGATGTCGATCCAACGCGCGAAATTGTCTGCGCAATCATCTCGCTGCTTTTCTTTTCCGTTCCAGGCCTGGGATAGAGAAACTCGCTCGGCCACCCGGTATGCAATCGCCTGGAGTGCTCGGAATTATTCAAGAAATAGACCGCGCTAATCAGAGCGCCGAGAAACGCGATGATTGCAAAAAAAACATTGGCGGCGCTCGACCAACCGATTCGCAACGGCTGAAATGTGCTGCCCCGCGTCGGGACGGTAATGAATTCAACTAATTCGCCATTGCCTTCGTGCGGCGGCGGCTCATTGTTTTCCACGCGGGCCAGGATTTCGACGAAATCGACCTCAACTCTCTGCAAACGGGATGGAAGCTTGTGGGGCGACATCCAGGTCAATTGCAGCATTAAGTATTCCGCTCATTGCGATAGCTCGAAAAATCAACGCGATTATTTTCGAGCGCAGCAATCCCGCGCCGGCCGCGTCCTGGGCAGTGACTAAACGGAGCAAATTCGCGCCGCGGTTTTGATGGCTTCCAATTCCAATGGCGCATTCTGGTAACCAACCGTTGCGCACTGGAAAATGTAAGTTTGAAGAAATGGAAGAATCCCGCCAAGCCTTTGATATTGCGCGGTGTGCACGAGCTCGTGCGCGATCAGTTCGCGAAGGCGCCAATGATCAGCCCGGATGAAGATTCCGTAATCCAGCGCTAAGCCACGCGGCGCCGCGGTGAGAAAATTAATTGAAGCCGCAGCCGCGCGGAGCATCGGGTGCGCCGGGACCGGAATCGTCTCGACTCGCAGCAACCGAACGCGCTCGGGATTTTGCACGCCGATCTTTTTCGCATCCGCGAGCTCGGTTGGAGAAAGGCGGACTCCTTCGCACAAAACGCGGCGTTCCTGTTCCGCCGCCCACTGGACGGCTAACGGAAGAAGATTCTCCAATTGGTCCATGGTTGATTGTCGATCCACGTGGCTGATCAAAAGCAAAAATCTGGCCGAGTCCTTGAAAAATTAAGCAAAAGCCAATGCGTTTTTGAGTTTCGCGTAAAACGCTCGCGCAATATCTGTTGCGTCTGATTAAGGACCGTAAGGCGACCAAAATCCTGTTCCGGCTACATCGGACAGCACCGCAAGATCAGCGGCCTGGACCTGTGGAATGGTGTCCACTGTCTGCGCACCGTAAGCCGTGCCGAGCAAACTGTTGCCAGTATTATAAAGCAACGAACCTTTCTTCAGATAGTTCGTCCAATCGGGAACGGAAACCACGTCGCCGGTCTTGCGATTGGTCTCGATCGCATATTGATCGACAGCCGAGTCAATCATGCGCAAATCATTCAGAATGCGGCTGGCTTGGGAGCGCTTGCGCGCGCGCAGAAAGCCGGGGACGGCGATCGCAGCCAGAAGCGCAATAATGGCGACAACAATCATGATCTCGACGAGGGTGAACCCTTTGTGCGACTTTGCGTTGGAATGACTCATAATATAGAAAAGAGAGCAGCCGCTATGCCAATGTATCGATCTCCGATATTGCCGGCTCTACCCTGACACCCCGTGCCCAATAGCTTCTTTTATGTCTGGATTAGCTCCTGAAGATTACGAAGCGCTGGCAGACTTCCGCTATCTACTCCGGCGATTTCTCCGCTTCAGCAAAGATCTCCTCATCACCGCGGCCGACCTCAATCCGGAGCAATATGAGGCACTTCTCGCAATTAAGGCCTTCAAATCGCTTAGCGGCGTGACGATTTCCCAACTTAGCGAGCGCCTTCAGATAAAACATCATTCGACCGTCAATGCGGTGGATCGTTTGGTTGAAAGAAAACTGGTCACGCGCAAGACAGGCGAAAAGGATAAGCGTCATCGAAACGTCGAACTGACTCCCAAAGGTGAGACGCTGATTGCCGAACTCGCGGCCGTTCACCGAAAAGAGATTCGCGGCCGCAGCGCCGACTTAATCAAAGCTCTCGAGCAATTGAAAAAATGAAAGGGCCGGGCGTTAAAGTTTACGGCTGCAATCATATTGCGATCGAAGTCGACGACATCGAGAAGGCGGTCGCGTTTTACCAAGACGTTTTCAACTTGGAAAAACTCGACCGCGGCGAAGGTGACGCGTTCTTCAAACTCGGCGAACATCAGTTCCTTGCGATCTTCGAAGTGGAAAAAGTTCAACCCGCCAACATGCGCCATTTCGGAATCATGGTGCGCGATGACCAACAGATCGAAGAAGTTCGCCAGAAGCTGACCAAAAAATACAAATTGAAACTGGAGCCTCCGTTTCGCTGTGATTTCCACGATCCGTGGGGCAATCGCATCCAAGTTGTCGATCTTCATGACGAATCGCTGATCTGGCTCCTGCCTTACCGCGAGGTGCAAAAGGCCGGAGTAAACTTTTCCGGAAAGAAAGACTCGCACCAAGGACACAAAGGCCAACAAAGGGGAAACTAATTTTGGTTTGGCGCTGTGTCCGTCGTGACCTTTGTGCGAGGAATCTCAGTGGCGGCTGGCGCTGAGGCCATACATGAACCCCGACCTTTAGTCGTCGAGATTTGGTACGAACTGGCGATGCCGATCGATCCAAAGCGCTAGAGAACGAAAGCCTGCGAGCGGTTTCGTGTTTTCGTTTTCGCCGAAAAAACTTGACCGTAGTTCGCTTAGAGCAGAATCTCGATTTCAAACACGTCCGGAAACGGATGCCCTAAATGGCGCGTTTATTGCAAAGGGCGAAGTGGATGGCGGCGCGTAATGCGCCCGCGACAAGCGTGATCATTCTAGCGGCGGTTTTCGTCTTGCTCGCGATGGTTCCGGGCCGCTCGCATTCCGCTTCCGCGAAATCTGCGGAAGCAAACATCAGCGCTTTCTCGTTCGCTGGCGTGCCAGGCCCAAAAGTAAACGTTCCCACGCCTAACTACACCGTCACAACAAGCACCGGCGCGTCGATTGTTCCCGGCGACACTGACATCGGCAATCACTTTGACGATCAGACGACCGGGATCACCTTGCCGTTCCCGGTGATTCTGTACGATCAGGTCTTCAGCAGCGCGAATGTCAGCTCGAACGGAACTCTGCAATTTTCGAGTAACGACCCCTCCTACGTTAACAATTGTCTGCCGGCTTCCGGGTTCAATGGCGCGTTCCTCTACACGATCTTTCCGTACTGGGACGATCTTTCCACGCAAGACATTGCTAACGGTGAGGGTGTTTTTACCTCCGTTACTGGCACAGCGCCGAATCGAATCTTCAATGTCGAATGGCGTGCCGAACACTGCTGCAACAACGGACGGGGAATCACGGTGAACTTCGAGGTGCGCCTCTACGAAGGGCAACGCAAGTTCGACATCGTCTATGGGTCTCCATTAGACGACAATAGCGAACTCGGATACGACGGCAGCGGCGGCACCCAGACCGTCGGCGTACAGGCCGATGACGCCACACACTTCACTCAGTATGAATGCAATACCACCGGCACACTGAGCACCGGGCTTCAATTAACTTTTGAAATTGCGCCATCGTGCGCGCCAGCGCCGGCCGGCATGGTCAGTTGGTGGAAAGCTGAAGGAAACGCGAACGACAGTCAGGACGACAACAATGGCACGCTTCACGGCGGAGTGACATTTACTGCCGCGGAAGTTGGCGAAGGTTTTAACTTCGATGGCAGCACTGGCTATGTCGAAGTCCCAGACAGTCCCAGTCTGGACATTACCGATGCAATTACAATCGATGCATGGGTCAACCCATCAAGCGCCGGCAGCTCTACTGGCACCATTTTTATTATGATGAAAGGCGATATCTTCTCCAGCAACACCCAGTCTTATGGATTTGCTTGGGGCACAGAATCAGAGCTTCAATCGGTCATATTTCGTTTAGGAAACTCGAGCACGAGCGACGAGATACGTAGTAGTCCCATCCCACTAAATCAATTCACCCATATCGCAGGAACCTACGACGGCACGACCATGAGTCTCTACATCAATGGCGTGCTGGACGTGTCCAAGACAACAACGATAGGACCACTGCAAAACACTGCTTCGCCACTCATCATCGGTTCAAGCTTAAACCAAGGGTCGACCAGAGATTTCTTTCAGGGCGTGATTGATGAAGTAGAAATCTTCAATCGCGCGCTAAGCCCGACCGAAGTCGCCAGCATCTACATTGCCGGCAGTCAGGGCAAATGTCCATGCACACCCGCGCCGGATGGGATGGTGAGCTGGTGGCGCGCAGAAGGCGACGCAGTCGATACGAAAGACGGCAATGACGGCACGCTGGGCAGTGGTGTGACTTTTGCGCCGGGAGAAGTAGGTCAGGCCTTTCAATTCGATGGGTCTAGTAATGGAGTAGTGACGGTTCCGGATGCGAACAATCTCCACTTTATAAGTGCGTTTACTCTCGACGCGTGGACCTACCCTAATCCTTTGTCTACCTCGATTCTCTTTAGCAAGATCCACGGCCCAGGCACCTACGGCTACGAATTCGATGTGTTCAGCGACGGTAGCCTTCGCCTCTACATCAGCAGTGACGGCTCGAGTTACGATTCACGCGGCTCCTCTGCCGGCGTAGTCTCCGCCAACCAGTGGCAACACGTTGCCGTGGTCTTTGATGCTGGGTCGGTGCAGTTTTTCGTAAACGGTGTCTTGGTCGGATCAGACTCGTTCAGCACTTCCTCGGTCTTTCCAGGTACCGACGATCTGTTCCTCGGCTCAAATGGCGCCCAGGCCAACTTCGCCGGCTTGATCGACGAGCTAGAAGCATTTAATCGCGCACTCTCGGCAGGCGAAATCGCGAGTATCTACACCGCGGGCGGCGCCGGTAAATGTCGAACTTGCACCAGCGCGCCGGGCGGAATGATCAGTTGGTGGCCAGGTAACGGGAACGCGATGGATGTTCAAGATGACAACAACGGAACGTTAATCGGTGGAGCAACCTTCGCTGCCGGCAAAGTCGATCAAGCATTCAGCTTTGATGGAACAACCGGGGACGTCACCATCCCGCACAACGACAATCAGAACATTCAGCAAGCAATCAGTATCGACGCCTGGGTCATGAAAAAGGGTGAATGCACCGGCAATTGTATAGTTCTAATAAAGCAAACTGATACGACTTCCGCATGTTGCGATGACCTTCGCTATGGTCTCATTATCCTCGACGCCACCCGCAAGGCCGACTTTGCCTTTAACACCGGTTCGTGGGACGACGTCGTCTTATCGAACACGACGATTCAAGATAATGTTTGGTATCATATCGCCGGAACTTACGACGGCAGTACCGCAAGTATTTATGTCAACGGCGTGCTCGATAACAGCGTCAAGAAAACGGGCGCGATTCTTCCGAGCACTTCCGGTCCACTTTACATTGGCCATCACGAACGTCCCAATAACCAAGAGTTCTTCAATGGCCTGGTCGACGAAGTCGAACTGTTCGACCGTGCGCTGACCGCAAACGAAGTCCGAAAGATTTACGACGCTGGTAGTGCGGGCAAGTGTCCCTGCGTAACGCCACCTACTAACATGATCGCGTGGTGGCCGGGCGATGATAATGCGAAGGACATTCAGGGCGGTCACGATGGAACGTTAAGCGATGCTACCTTTGGCCCCGGCGAGGTTAGCGACGCGTTTAACTTCGATGGGACCGACGATAGTGTCTCGATACCCGCCAGCAATGACTGGAACTTCGGAACCGGCGAGTTCACGTTCGATTTCTGGGCAAGGGCCAACACCGTGGTCGAAAACAAGGCGAACAGCGCCGGCTCGAATCAGGCCAACACCAACCGGATGCACGCGCTGTCATTCGAACCGGATCCCACATTCGCCACGAACAATCTCGATTTCAACTTTAATGACGCCGGTATTGGTTTGTTCCTGTTTTGGAACGGTGGCGGAGGCAATTCCATTCAGGTTGGCAGCACGGGCGACTACACCAACGGTCAATGGCACCACTTTGCCCTAACGAGGAGTGGATCGACGTTTACGCTTTTTATAGATGGAACGGCTGTCGGCACTGCGAATTATTCTGATCCCATCGATTTGTCAGGCGGCAACAATAACTACATCGGAGCGTCAACTGGCCAGGTTACCACTTCACGATTTTTCTGGAACGGCCAGATCGATGAAGTAGAGATCTTCACCCGCGCACTGGGTGCCGACGAAGTCAAAGCGATCTATAACGCGGGCGGCGCGGGCAAATGCAAACCACAACCTACTCCTACTCCAACTCCAACCCCGACTCCCACTCCTACCCCAACACCCACACCGACGCCGACTCCTACGCCTACGCCCACGCCGACTCCAACTCCCACTCCGACACCAACGCCTACCCCAACACCAACACCTACTCCGACTCCCATACCTTGTGATGTGACTCCAGTAGTAACTCTTGCGGTTTCGGACCATTCCATTCCCAAGGGCGGTGACGCAGTCTTCACTATTGAAGCAAATCAAAATTGCCGCACCACTACGGTCTTTTACTCCATGAGTGGCCGAGCGCAGCTTGGCGTCGACTACACGCTGAGTGGAACTCCTGGACAGGTAACGATTCCCGCCAACCAGAGCACGGCGACCGTGACTCTCCATGCGTTAAATAATTCGCGCAAGAAAGCTGCGCCGGCCAAGATGACCATCCAGCCTGGTTCGGGCTACACCGTCGGCAATCCGCACAAACAAACCGTTTCCCTGCTGCCGCATTAGGCACCGGGCACAGCCGGGTTTAGCGCGTTTCAGCGCGGCCTGCGAATCGGCTTGCACTGTGCGAGCTAATTCGAGACAACTGCGGCCGAGGCGTTGCCAGATGCCGAATTCTTCCCAGCGCGGAAAATCGCAGACGCGCCAGCGCGCTATGTGGGTGAAAATAGCAATTACCCTCGTCCGCACATTTACAGGACAAATGTTAGCGATAATACCGAAGAGTTGGTGGCAGATTTTTCACCGCAAGACTTGAGCGATGCGCACGAGTTTACAGTAGTTCCAACTCTCAACCGCTGGTATTTCCATTTCGAAGGCTGCGGTAACAATGCGATTGTCTGTGCCGGGAACGAGAACCTCGGCTTTGCCGACGCTACTTTCACCATCACTGGATCCACCTTGTACGGTTCGGCGTTCCTCGGTCCCAGCGGAGGAGCCAGTCTCTACATGCTTGATCAGAATATGGGACTGGCGACTCTGATCGGCCCGATCGGATTCAATCAAGTGGGCGGAATCGATTTTGATCCATTGACCGGCGTGCTCTACGGCACGGGTAAACGCGCGTCGGATAGCACATTTGTTACGATAACCATCAATCCCGAGACGGGTGCCGGAACCGAAGTGGGCGTGAACAGCACCGCATTCCAGGATATCTCCTTCCGCAGCGATGGGACACTTTTCGGGTATGGAGGCGGAAATATTTACACGCTGGACACAGGCACCGGCGCATCGAGTCTCGTTGGTAACACTGGCGCAGGATTCCCAGACGGGAACGGCCTGGCCTTCTCGCCTTCCGGCACGCTCTATTCCGTGAATCAAAGCGGCGAAGTAACGATCAACCAGTCCACTGGAGCAGCGACTCACGTCACGAACATGAGTTATCCCAATCCGCCTTTGAATATCAATCCCAGAGCTAATGGAATGGATTTCGATCTTAGTGGAATTTTATGGGCCTCAGTAGCGAACGGTAACTCATCAAATGTCACCAACTACCTGACCACCATCAATCCCACGAATGGTCAGGTGGCGATCATTGGTCAAACCGTGAAAGGATTGGATGCGCTCGCGGTTCAATCTTCGACTTTCGTTATCTCAGTCAGCGCGTCTCCAGTTGATGGCGGAACAGTTACCGGCGGCGGAAATTACAATCCCGGCGCGACGGCCACGGTTATCGCGACACCGAACAATTGCTATCAGTTCGTAAACTGGACTGAGAACGGCAACGAGGTCAGCACGTCATCGAGTTACAGCTTTACTGTTACTGCCAACCGCACGCTGGTCGCGAACTTTAGCAAGATCCAATACTCCATCTCTGCCAGCGCTTCGCCAACGGCCGGCGGCTCAGTCACCGGCGCGGGGACCTATGATTGCGGATCAACAGCTATGCTCCACGCCTTGGCGAACAGTTGCTACCACTTTGTAAATTGGACTGAGAACGGAAACGAAGTCAGCACTTCGGCTGACTATAGTTTTACCGTTAGCGGCGATCGGACACTGGTCGCGAATTTCGCGCTGAACAACTACACGATTTCGGCCACCGCTAATCCCAGTGGCAGCGGCTCAGTCAGCGGAACTGGCAACTACAATTGCGGATCGACAGTTACTTTGCACGCGACGGCAAACAATTGCTACGGCTTCGCCAACTGGACTGAAAACGGCGTTATCGTCAGTACTTCGTCGACCTATAGCTTCACCGCGAGCGCTAATCGCACGCTGATCGCGAACTTTACCAAAAACGATAACAGCGCGCCGCAGATCACTGTTCCGGAAAACATCGTAACCAAGGCGCAGAAAAAGAGAGTCAACGGACAGAAGGGCGCGTTCGTCTTCTTTAGCGTCAGCGCTACCGACCAGGACGACGGGAACGTGCCCGCTTTCGCAAATCCACCGTCGGGAAGTTTCTTCCCGGTTGGGACCACCACCGTGAATGTGACGTCCACGGATGACTGTAACAATACTGGAATGGCTACTTTCACGGTGACAGTGAAAACCGGTAAGCACTAATCTGTAAGTCTACTGATGCACGTGGCGCAGGCGCCGCTACATTACGCATGTGCTCTCCTTCATCGTGCCGGCTTACAACGAAGAGCTCGAGCTGCCGGGGACGCTGCGCGCAATTCACGAATCGGCGAAAAATCGAGAACATGAAATCGTCGTCGTGGATGATGCTTCAAACGATGCGACTGCCGAAATCGCCCGCGATGCCGGCGCGAAAGTTGTTTCGGTTAATCGAAGACAAATCGCGGCCGCGCGTAACGCTGGCGGGCGGGCGGCGGGCGACGACATCTTGTTCTTTGTCGACGCCGACACTCATATCAACGAAAAGCACGTGACTGGCGCGATCACCGCGCTTGAAGAAGGTTGTTCCGGCGGCGGCGCGCGCGTCGCGATGAGCGGCGAAGTTCCTTTGTGGGCGAGAATTTCGGTCGGACTTTTCTGCACGCTTTACTTTGGACTCAACTTCGGCGCCGGTGCTTTTCTTTTCACGACGCGCAAAAACTACGATGCGGTCGGCGGATTCGACGAAACTCTTTTCATTGGCGAAGAAGTTTATTTCAGCCTTGCCCTTCGAAAGCTCGGACGATTCAAGATTCTGCGAGAGCCGATTGTTACCTCCGGGCGAAAACTCCGAATGTATTCCGCTCACCAGATTCTTGGGAATTCTCTTCGCGTAATCTTGCGCGGCCCGAGCGCTGCCCACTCACGCGAGGGTTTGCACATTTGGTACGATGGCAAACGCGAGCAAAGATCGACATCCTCGCAATGATCAATGGCGATTTGTTCTTAACATATTCGGACTAAAATCGATCAGAAGCGCTACGCCATGAAAAAAGAAAATCCCTGGATCGCCATTTGCCCCGGAATCAAACGCCAGACGAAAACGAGCGGCAAAACAATGTACCAAATGCTGGCCACGCTCGAGCCGGGCAGCAAAATGCCGGCGCATCAGCATTCACAGGAACAGATCGTTCACATTTTGTCGGGCCGACTGAAATTGATTGTCGACGGAACGCCGCACGAAATGAAGACCGGCGATTCGTTTTATCTCGCGAGCAACATTCCACACGGCGTCGAGACAATAGAAGAGACGCGTGTGCTCGACACTTTCAGTCCGCCACGCGATGAATATCTCGCCATCGACGAAGCGAATCGGCAACGCAAATAGCTTCGCAAGAAAAGGATCGCCTTTGCCGCGCCTGCCGTTCTAGCATCGCGCCATGTTACACATCATTTGGTCGATCATTGTCGGTGGGATCGTCGGCTGGGTAGCCGAGTTAATTATGGGACTACGACTTGGTTTGGTGAAATGCATCATTCTGGGCATCGCCGGTTCGATCATCGGCGGATTGATTGCACGATTGTTCTCGCGGCCGGCGGCCGGCTCCGCATTTCATCCCGCAGGCTTCATCATGTCGATCATCGGCGCTCTGATTTTGCTCTGGGCCTGGGGCAAATGGGGCAGCGCGATCGCGCATTGAGGCGCTGTTTTCTAATTCCCAGCCGCTGACCTTGCGATTTCGTCGACTTGGTCTAAGATAGGCGCTTCGAAAATGGCTGAGAACACGGAAACAGTGGACATCAAGCAGTTCCAGTTGCACGGCAAGGACACGGGCAGCGCCGATGTGCAAATCGCGTTGCTCACGCGCCGGATCGGGCAATTGACCGGACACTTGAAAACCCATGCCAAAGACCATGCTTCGCGCCGCGGGCTCCTGAAAATGGTGGCCCAACGTCGGAGCTTGCTCGATTATTTGAGCCGGTCCGAAGCCGAACGCTATAAGAAGTTGATCGACAAATTGAATCTGCGGAAGTAGCCGTGGAGGATGTCGATCTTAGCGTGCGCGTTTCAGTGCGACGCCGATTCGAAAGTTAGTTAATCGCGACAACCAGGTCGCAAGGCACCTTGAATTTAGGTTTTAGGTCCGCGTAAGGAAATTTCGGAGTTAAAACCTACAGTCAGGGTGACCGACCTGGAACTCGCACAATCCAGGAAAATACTATGCAACAGAAGGTCACAGCCCAAATTGGGACGAACCAGATAACTATCGAGACCGGCAAAATCGCCAAGCTCGCCGACGGCGCGGTCATCGTTTCATGCGGCGACACTATGATTTTGGCCAGCGCCGTCTCGGCTACCGCCATCAAAGAAGGTCAGGATTATTTCCCGCTCACGGTCGATTACCGTGAAAAAGCGGCCGCCGCCGGAAAATTTCCAGGCGGTTATTTCAAACGCGAAGGTCGGCCGGCCGAAAAGGAAACGCTCACTTCGCGGATGATCGATCGTCCGCTCCGTCCGCTTTTCCCGCAGGGATATTTTTATGACACGCAGATCATCTCGATCTTGCTCAGCGCCGACGGCGAGAACGATCCCGACATGCTCGCAATCAACGGCGCGTCAGCCGCGCTTTGCGTTTCAGACGTTCCGTTCGCGGGACCGATCGGTGCGGTCCGCGTCGGCCGGATCAACGGCCAGTTCGTCGCCAACCCGACTCACACTGAGCGTACCCAAAGCGATCTCGATCTTGTTTACGTTGGCACCGAGAACGACGTCATCATGATTGAAGGCGCGGCGAACGAATTGCCGGAAGCCGAGTTCATCAAAGCGCTCGAGTTCGCGCATACCCAAGCCCGCGAGATGATCCGCATTCAAAAAGAGCTCGCGTCGCAAATCGCGAAACCAAAACGCGAAATGCCACTGCTCACGGTCAAACCGGAGCTGCTCGAAATCGCCTATCAAGTTGCCGGTGATCGAATTGAAGCCGCGCTTTACACCGCGGGCAAAGTTGCTCGCGCCAAAGCAGTCGCGGCGCTCAAAGAGGAAGTGAAAGCAGCGATTCTGGAGAAATTTCCGGAAGCCGACGACTTCTCGATTTCGCAGGCGTTCGATTACGTTCAGAAGAAAGCGTTTCGGATTAGCATCCTCGACAAAAAGAAACGCGTCGATGGCCGTGGTTATCAGGACTTGCGGCAAATCAGTTGTGAAGTTGGAGTGATTCCGCGCGCGCATGGCTCCGCGATTTTCCAACGCGGCGAAACGCAGGCGCTCGCGCTTGCCACTCTCGCGCCAATAGAAGAAGCGCAAAACATCGACGCCTATGGCGGCGGCATACAATCGAAACGTTTTATTCTTCATTACAACTTTCCGCCGTTCAGCGTTGGCGAAACTGGAAGGACTGGCGGACCGGGCCGTCGTGAAATCGGCCATGGCGCATTGGCCGAACGCTCACTCGAACCGGTTGTGCCGAGCGAAAGTGATTTTCGTTATGCCATTCGTATCTCAAGCGAGATCATGGAATCGAATGGATCGACATCGATGGCGAGCGTATGTGGCGGAATGCTCGCGCTCATGGACGCCGGTGTCCCAATCAAGAACACAGTCGCTGGAATCTCCGTCGGCCTGGTCACGGAGCACAGCGAAGATCGCCAATTGAAACGTTACGAACTTCTCACCGACATCATCGGTTCGGAAGATCATTTCGGTGACATGGATTTCAAACTCTGCGGCACCGACAACGGCATCACCGGTTATCAGCTCGATCTGAAGCTTCCGGGCATCAGCCACCAAATCATGGCGGAAGCGATTCAACGCGCGAAAGAGGCGCGCACGAAAATTCTAGGAATCATGCGCGGCTCGCTCGATAAACCGCGCGCTGAGCTGTCGAAGTACGCGCCCCGGATTGAGACAATCAAAATTAATCCGGAGAAGATCGGCGCGCTCATCGGTCCCGGCGGCAAGACGATCAAGGGCATCGTGGCCGAGACCGGCGCCGAGATTAACATCGAAGACGACGGCTCCGTTCACATTTACGCGACCAGCGGCGAATCGATGGCGCGCGCGCGGGAAATTATTAGCGGCATGACCAAGGAGATCGAGATCGGCGTGACTTATCAAGGCCGGGTCGTTTCCACCAAGGAGTTCGGCGCCTTCGTCGAAGTCTTGCCGGGCAAGGACGGTCTCGTCCACATTTCCGAGCTGGCCGATTTCCGAGTGAACCGCACCGAAGACGTCGTCAAAATCGGCGACATGATCTGGGTGAAATGCATCGGCATCGATGACAAAGGCCGCGTGAAACTTTCGCGCAAGGCCGCATTGAAAGAACGGGCAGAAAAAGAAACGGGACAAGCGGCCTAAGATCGACATCATCATTTCATCCACGAGATGAGCACGCCGCGTAAAATCTCCTACGGTGTGCTGGTGGCGACATTGATCGTTGCGGCGTGGCTGCATTTGGGGCCGCTCTTGCTCGCAGCGTTCTTTTCTTATTTCGCGCTGCGCAAACTTTACGGTCTCACGAATCGAAAATGGCTCGCGATGATTTTGTTCCTGATCGGGCTCGTCGGAATCGCTTATGCCGCGGGCTATTTTACGCGCGCGGCCTGGCGGGCATTGCCTGAAATCGCTGAGAGCTCGATTCCGTCCGCGACAGCATGGGCGGAGAAAAGAAACATCGAACTCCCGTTCACCGATTTCGAAACACTGAAAGCGTTCGTCGTCGATCAGCTGAAAGACGAAATTCATTACCTGAGCAACGTCGCTCACGTTGCGGGCGTGGGCGCGACGCTTTTCATTCTGATCGTTATCGGAATCGTCGTGGCCGGCAGTTTGTCTTTTCACAGTTGGTTCGACAGTGGACCGCGCCCGGCGCCGAACGGTGGCGCGGACAATCTCTACGCCGCGTGCACGAGCGAGACCGCAACGCGCTTTCACGACTTCTATCGCAGTTTCGAAATCGTGATGGGCGCACAGATCATCATCTCGTCCATCAACACGGTCCTTACCGCCATCTTCGTTCTCGTCATCGGGCTACCACATGCCACGGTCGTGATTGGCGTGACTTTCCTGTGCGGTCTTCTGCCGATTGTTGGCAATCTGATCAGTAACAGCATTATTGTTTTTCTTGCGGCGACGATTTCGCCGAAGTTGGCGCTGGTTGCATTGGTGTTTCTGATTGCCGTTCACAAGCTCGAATATTTTTTGAACAGCAAAATTATCGGCGGCTGGACGCGCAATCCGGTTTGGCTCACCCTCATCGGCCTCATCATCGGCGAAGCGGTGATGGGCATTCCCGGCATGGTCCTCGCGCCGGTGGTCTTGAATTACATTCGCGTTGAAATGTCGCGGATCGAGATATGAAGTCCGGTTTCGTTGAGAAACTGATCGGCCGTCTCGGCAAGATTGGTCCCGAGGAAGTGCAGAATTATTTTCTGCGTCTCGCACAGGAGAAAGGTTTTCTCGAAACCGTTTTCAATTCGATCCAGGAGGGAATCGTCGTCACCGATTCGAAAGGCCGAATCACTTATCTCAACAATGCGGCCTGCCAATTATTCGGTTTGGATGCGAACGATTCGATCGGCAGGCGTTTGGATGAGCGCGTGCGCGGTTTGGATTGGAACGCGCTTTCGCGTGAAGGCGCAGTCAGTCGTGACCTGGAAATTTTTTATCCAACGAATCGCTTCATTAATTTCTACAGCGTCCCGCTAGTGATTGAACGACAAGTAGCCGACGATAAGATCGACAGCCAGGCAGAGCAGGTCGGGCATGCGATCATCTTGCGCGACATCACCGAAAATCGCCGGAGCGAACAGCAAACGATCGAATCGGAGCGACTGAACGCGCTGACGTTGCTTGCCGCCGGCGTGGCGCACGAAATCGGAAATCCGCTTAACTCACTGAATATTCATCTGCAATTGATCGAGCGCGCCGCCCGCAAAGCCGACTGCGCGAATCAGGCCGAGCTTCAGGAATCGGTCGAGGTCGCGCGCGCCGAAGTAAACCGGCTCGATTCCATCATTAGTCAGTTTTTGCGCGCGATTCGTCCAACGCGACCACAACTGCATCCGGAAAATGTGAACGCAATTGTCGAAGAAACGGTCAGATTTTTCACCCCGGAAATCAAAGATCGCGACGTCGTAGTCGAGCAGGAGCTGCGCTCCGATCTGCCGTCGCTCGAACTGGACCGCGACCAGATGAAGCAGGCGTTTTACAACGTGATCAAAAATAGTTTCGAAGCGATGAACGCGCGCGGCATTTTGCGGATTCGCACCGATCGGGACGATTCGCACGTCATCATTCGCTTCACCGACACGGGCGGCGGAATTACGCCGGAAAACTTGAGCCGCGTGTTTGAGCCTTATTTCACGACCAAAACCCGCGGCACCGGGCTCGGACTTTTGATCGTTCGCCGAATTGTGCGCGAACATGGCGGCGAATTGTCGATCGAAAGCAGCGAAGGCAAAGGGCTCACGGTCACGATTCGATTGCCGCTCATTGATCGCCGCGTCCGAATGCTGGAAGCGGGCGAACGAAAAGCTGAGTAGCAATTTCGCCGATCCTGCGCGATTGAGTGAGAATAAATGGCGCACCTACAGCGCCGGACCTCGCCCTGAATTCCGTGCAACCCACGATTTTGATCGTTGATGATGAAAAACATACGCGGGACGGATTGCGCCGGCTGTTCGAGAATGATTACGACGTTTACGTTGCCGGAGACATCGCGAGCGCCATGAATGTGCTTGAGCGCGAACATGTCGATCTTTTGCTCACCGATCTTCGGCTCGGCGGCGAAGATGGAATGCAGCTGATCGATCGCGCACTGAAAATGCCGCCGTCGCCGATTTGCATCATGATGACAGCTTACGGTTCGGTCGACACCGCGGTCGAAGCGATGAAGCGCGGCGCTTACGATTTTGTGACCAAACCGCTGAATCTCGACAAAGTCGAACTGCTGATTGCGCGCGCATTGCGGGACCACAAACTCGCCGAGGAAAATAAATCGCTCCGGCAACAAGTCGACGAACGGTATGGTTTGGAGAATATCATCGGCGAAGCGCCGGTGCTTCGCGAAGTGCTCGACACGATTCGGCAGGTCGCGCCGTCGTCGGCGAATGTTTTGATCGAAGGTGAAAGCGGCACCGGAAAAGAACTGGCGGCGCACGCAATTCACAATTTAAGCCGACGCAACAAGGCGAAGTTCGTCGCCGTCCATTGCGCCGCGCTCTCGCCCACACTGCTCGAGAGCGAATTGTTCGGTCACGAGAAAGGCGCGTTCACCGGCGCACACGAGCGAAGGCCCGGACGATTCGAACAGGCAAACGGCGGCACGATTTTCTTGGATGAAGTCGCCGAGATCCCGCCGACGACGCAGGTCAAGTTGCTGCGTGTCATCAGCGAAGAGCGCGCGTTTGAGCGCGTTGGCGGTAATCAAACTTTGAAAGCGGACGTGCGCTTGATCGCGGCGACGAACAAAAATCTCGAACAATTAGTGAAGGAGGGAAAGTTCCGCGACGATTTGTATTTTCGTTTGAACGTCGTGCGGATCGTGATGCCGCCGTTGCGAGAACGCAAAGACGATATTCCGCTTCTCGTTCGCGGTTTTCTCAAACAATTTTCCAAAGCAAACAACAAGGACATTGTCGATCTTACGCCTGAAGCAATGAACGCGTTGCTGACTTACAACTGGCCCGGCAATGTTCGCGAGCTCCGCACCGCGATCGAACATGGTGTCGTGATGGCGACCGGGCCGAAGATTACGCCGCGCGATTTACCGAGCGCGTTGCGACAAGCTGCCGGTGCAACGCTGCCCCGCGGAATTTCCGCGAACAAAGCGTTCGGTGAAAAAGCGAGTCCACTCGATCTCCACGAAACTGAACGCAAACTCATTTTGCAAGCGCTCGCGACCACGAACGGAAATGTGACCGCAGCCGCCAAGAAGCTCGGAATCAGCCGGCGGACGCTTCATCGAAAAATTAACGAATTGAACGCGGAGAAGAAAGAAATCGCGAGTAAGCGCGAATCAGCTGAGACGAAATGATTACTTTCTCGTTTACGAACTCGTATCGGAGCGTTTCAGTAAGCCCGTGAAACCGGCCACAAAGATTTTCGGGACGGATGGTGTTCGCGGCGTCGCGAATGTCGAACCGGTCACGGCCGAGACTGCGTTGAAGCTCGGGCGCGCGGCTGCGCACGTTTTCACGCAATTGAACCCGCGAACACTTCCGGAAGGTTCGCGTCCAAAAATTGTTCTCGGCAAAGACACGCGTCTTTCCGGTTACATGCTCGAGAACGCGCTCGTCGCCGGAATCACCTCACTCGGCGTCGATGTGCTCATCATCGGTCCGCTGCCGACTCCCGGCGTCGCCTACATCACGCGATCGCTCCGAGCCGACGCCGGAATCGTTCTCTCCGCTTCGCACAATCCCTACGAAGACAACGGCATTAAATTTTTCCGGCACGATGGTTACAAACTCGACGACCAGGTCGAAGCACAGATCGAGGATTTAGTTTTCACCGGCAAGATCGACAACATCCGGCCGATCGCCGGAAAAATTGGTCGCGCGGCGCGAATCGATGACGCGCTTGGCCGTTATGTGGAATTCGCAAAACGCAGTTTCCCTCGCGACATGTCACTTGAAGGGTTGCGAGTCGCGGTCGATGTCGCCAACGGCGCAGCTTACAAATCGACGCCATGCATTTTGCGCGAGCTCGGCGCCGAAATAGCAATTGTTCACAACGAGCCGAACGGGACGAACATCAACGATGGCTGCGGCAGCACGCATCCCGAAGAAATTCAACGCGCGGTCGAAGTTGCCGGCGCCGATGTCGGAATTACTCACGATGGCGACGCGGATCGCGTTCTGCTCTGCGACGAAAACGGCAAGATTGTCGATGGCGATGAGATTCTCGCGATCGCCGCGCTCGATCTTTTGAAATCTGGTCAGCTCCGCGACAACACGCTGGTCGCAACAGTCATGAGTAATTTTGGTCTCGATGAAGCGCTCGCCGAAAACGGCGGCAAAGTCATTCGCACAAAAGTCGGCGATCGTTACGTGATCGAGGAAATGATGAAGAAAAATCTCAACCTCGGTGGCGAACAAAGCGGCCACCTTATTTTCCGCGACTTTACAACCACCGGCGACGGCATTATCAGCGCGCTCCAGATTTTGCGAATCATGCACACGAGCGGTCAGCCGTTGAGCAAATTGAAAAAATGTCTCAAGAAATATCCGCAGGCGCAGCGGAACCTCGTCGTGAAATCGAAACCGCCCATCGAAGAATTACGCGAGGTCGTGAAATTGCGAGACGAAGTTGAACGCGAACTGGCCGGCAAGGGGCGCGTGTTGCTCCGTTATTCAGGAACGGAATCCAAGATCCGGCTTTTGATCGAAGGCCGCGAGTTGGATAAGATCGACAAACACGCCAACCGGATCGCGGACGCGATTCAAAGCGCGATTGGAGAAAACTAATGAATCTTTCCCGCGTCATCGAAGCTCTTCTCTTCAGCGCGCACAAACCGCTTTCGACCAAAGAGATTGTCGATCTTCTTCACGGCGCGGGGGCTGAGGATGAGTTGTCGCCTAACGACTTCGCAAAAGTTCGACCAGCAGAAGTCGCGGCCGCGATGGAGCAATTGAAAGTTCAATACATTCAGAACGAGCATGGCTTTCAGCTCGTCGAAAAGGCCAATGGTTGGCAATTGGTCAGCGATCCGAAATACGCTCCGTGGGTCCGTGGACTTTTTCCGACGCCGAAACCCACGCGCCTCACGTCGCCAGCGCTCGAAACGCTTGCGATCATCGCGTATCGCCAACCGATCACGCGCGCCGATGTCGAAGCGGTGCGCGGAGTGACGATCGACAGCGTTTTGCAAACGTTGATGGAGCGCGGCCTCGTGAAGATCTCCGGCCGCGCCGAAATTCCCGGGCGCCCGTTGCTTTACGAGACGACGGAATTTTTCCTCGATCATTTCGGGCTGCGCAATCTCGACGAGCTGCCAAACGTTGAGGAATTGCGAACGCGACATCTGCCGGTGGCTCCACGTCCGCAACCCCCTGCTGAAACCGTCGCTCAGGCCGATTCGCCCGCGCCCTCCGAATCCTAATTCGATCGATGCGCTGGTTGTCGATCTTTGCCATCGCATCTTTGGCATCAGTCTCGTTCGCTACTGACATTCAGCCCGGCAACTGCGCGCGCGCGGCGAATTATTCCGAGCGGAATCGCGGCTTTTCCATGCTTGTGATGCAAAACGGCAAAACCGTGTTCGAGCATTATGCGAACGGCGGCGGCGCGGAGATGCGCTGCAAAATTTTCAGCGGCACAAAGAGTTTTTGGGGAATCGCGGCGCTGTGCGCGGTGCGCGACGGCTTGATCAAGCTCGACGACCGCGTCGCGGACACGATCACGGAATGGAAGAGTCCCGCCGAGGCGGGACGGAAATCACAGATCACGATTCGCCAATTGTTAAACCAGACCGACGGAATCGAACCGGCGCCGCATCTGCATAGCGATTCGATTCGCGATCGAGATGCGATGGCGATTCAATTGCCGCTCGTTGCAGCGCCCGGCTCCGTGTTTGCTTACGGCCCGAGCCATCTGCAGATTTTTAACGAAGTTCTTCGGCGAAAACTGAATCGAAGATCGACAATCTCCTACATCAACGAAAATGTTCTCTCGCCGCTCGGACTAACGAGTCTCGAATTCAAAAAAGATTTTCTCGGCAATCCGCTGCCGGCGAGCGGATTTGAATTGAGCGCGCGAGAATGGGCGCGATTTGGCGAGCTGGTGCTTGGCCGCGGCAATTATCAGGGCAAACAAATCGTGCCGGCCGGTTTGTTCGGTCAGGCACTGGCCGGATCAAGCGCAAATCCATCCTACGGCCTGACATTTTGGTTGAACCGGCAGGCGCCGAATGCTCGCGAGATCGATTATGAAAAGGAGTTGGACTTAAAATGGCAACGCGCGCATTGGGGCGGAATTTGTTTCTGTCGGGCCGCACCGCCGGACATGGTCGTCGCGCTGGGCTCGAATTATCAGCGCTTGTTCATGATTCCATCGCTGAATGCCGTGATTGTTCGTCAGGGAATGAGCGGGAAATTCTCGGACGCGTATTTTTTGCGGCTCGTCCTCGGGCGATAGTGAGTTTGACTTACGCGCCGCTTTCCTGAACGATTCCCGCCTAACTCATTGTCTATCTTATGAACAAATTTGCGATCGGTTGCGGCGGCGTTCTCGTTATCCTCGCTTTTTTGGCCATTGTCTGCGGCCTGGCGCTGATGGGGAGTTACAATGGACTGGTTAAATCACAGCAGTCAGTCGATTCGCAATGGGCCCAGGTGCAAAATGTTTATCAGCGGCGAAGCGATCTGATTCCAAATCTGGTGAACACCGTGCAAGGCGCCGCCAACTTCGAAAAGTCGACGTTGACCGAAATTACGAATGCGCGCGCCAGTGTCGGGCGCGTCCAACTCGATCCGAACAAAGCGCCGACGGATGCGAAGCAGCTCGAAGAATTTCAAGCGGCGCAAGGCCAATTGAGCAACGCGCTCTCGCGTTTGTTGGTCGTGGTCGAGCGTTACCCCGAATTGAAGTCGAATCAGAATTTTTTGACGCTGCAGGCGCAGCTCGAAGGAACCGAAAACCGAATCGCGGTGGAGCGAAATAAATTCAACGAAGTGGTGCAAGGCTACAACACGCAGGTGCGAAGCTTTCCGACGAATTTTATCGCGGGAATGTTCGGTTTCGCTCCGCGACCGTACTTCGCCGCGCAGCCAGGCGCCGAAAAAGCGCCGACGGTGAACTTCAATTTTGCTTCGCCTGCGCCGGCGGCTTCGCCTGCAGCGACTGCAGCTGCGACGCCGTAACGATTGTCGATCTTGTCTTAGCGTGAAACGAATCGCGCTCTGTATCGCGGCGTTTGTGGCAATCAATGCCCACGGCGCCGAAGTTATCCCGCCGAAACCGGATCGCTATTTCAACGATTACGCGCATGTCGTTTCGAGCAGCGCAGCGCTTCGCTTCAACGAACAGCTCGCCCAATTCGAGCGCGAAACTTCGGACCAAGTTATGGTCGCGGTTTTTCCAAAAATGCAAAGCGATGACGACATCTCGGCTTACACGCAGCGTGTCGCGGAAGCGTGGGGCGTCGGCCAAAAAGAAAAACGTAACGGCGTCGTCCTGTTCGTCTTTATTCAAGACCGCAAAATGTTCATCCAAGTCGGCTACGGTTTGGAAGGCGCGCTCCCGGACGCGACTGCGTTCGACATTACCGAACGCCGAATCAAACCACGCTTTCGGAACAACGATTACGAAGGCGGCCTCGCGGAAGGCATTGATTGGATCTTCAAGGCTGTCCGCGGCGAATACAAAGGCGCCGGAAGAACAGTTCGCGAGGCGAGCGGCCGCGATCACGCGAGCAGGTTCTTTGGCAATTTGATCCTGTTCGGATTTTTCTTTTTGATCTCGTGGCTGTTATCGCGGGTGAAAAGACGACGCGGTTACCACTACAGCAGTTCCGGCGCAGGATGGGGCTGGGCAATCGGTTCCGGAAGTGGCGGTGGCTGGTCTTCCGGTGGTGGCGGATTCAGCGGATTCAGCGGTGGAGGCGGAAGTTTTGGCGGAGGTGGCGCGGGTTCAAGCTGGTAATCGATGCGCACGAAAGAATTTCTCACCAAGCTCGAGCACGATCGGATCGTGCAAATGATTCGCGATGCCGGATCGAAAACATCCGGACAAATTCGCGTTTACATTCAGCGCGGGAAACTCGATGTCGATCCGTTGATTCCTGCGCAGAAAAAATTCCATCGGCTTGGAATGCACAGAGCGCCGGAACGGAATGCGATCCTGATTTTCATCGCGCCGCGTGCTCACAAATTTGCGGTGGTCGGCGACAAGGCGATCCACGAGAAATGCGGCGAAGCTTTCTGGCAGCGATTAGTCGAGAAAATGCGTGAACACTTCCGAAGCGAAAGATTCACCGACGCATTGGTGGAAGCGATCGAAGAAGCCGGTAAAGCGCTGGCGTTGCATTTTCCGAAAAGATCGACATCGACGCAGCTGCCTGACGAAATTGTTGAAGGCTAGCGCGCTGCCGGCGCCTGCCAAAAGCGCAAAGTCACGCCACCGGCTTTGAACGTTTGCCAAAGCATTCCAAGAAACAGGCAAACGTTCGCGATTGCGAAAAAGATTGTGATGTCGAGACCGGCAATGACCGGATTCAGGCGCTGACCAAACGCGCCATAGAAGAGAAAGAGGTTCGCGTTGGCCGCGATGCTCAGATTAATGCAGCGAACCAATTGGGCGGAATCGATGAAAGCGAGAATCCATCCGAGACAACAGACAAGAAAGAGATGGTTTTCGTGGACGCTGGTGTTGAACACGAAATAGGCCGTGTAACCGAGAATCGAGTAAACGATGAGCCGCTCGAACGTTTTCTGCCGGCGGAAAAACGCGATCAACAGAATGGCGTAAGTGAGATAGAAAAGAATTTTCTCGGGCCAGATGACCGAGAAATCGCGAGTCTGGAAGATGTCGATCGTGCCGTTTTGAAGGGCGCCGTATTTTTCCGGTTGAGCGAGATGAAGGATCCAGGTGTGGATCCAACTCAGGTTTAAGCCGTAGGCGGAAAGAAAAATGTGATAGGTCATCGTCGGGCTTCCGTTGCTGCT
>Ga0207646_10000181_pt1 | contig 85931 bp, 89 predicted proteins | sample KBSK5502metaG_FD_184343 | JGI IMG/M metagenome (GOLD analysis project Ga0207646, IMG submission 184343) | Corn, switchgrass and miscanthus rhizosphere microbial communities from Kellogg Biological Station, Michigan, USA - KBS K5-50-2 metaG... | ecosystem: Host-associated > Plants > Roots >... | reverse complement strand
TGCGCGGGAGGCGCGCTGCCAACGGCTCGTGGGATCGGCTGCCCCAAGAGCTTCTCGATGGCCCGTAACTGCAGGTGGTCATCCGCAGTGATGAAACTGGTGGCCCGGCCGCTCGCCTTTACGCGCGCGGTGCGCCCGATCCGGTGAACGTAATCTTCCGGTGTGTTCGGCATATCGTAGTTCACGACGTGCCCGATGTTGGCCACGTCAATGCCGCGGGCCGCGACGTCCGTAGCCACGAGGACCCGGAAGGTGCCCCGCCGGAATCCTTCCAACGCCGCCCGTCGCTGCGAGAGGCTCCGGTCGCCGTGAATGGTCGCCACCTTATGGCCGGCGTTGCCGAGCGCCCGTCCCAGCCGATCGGCGCCATGCTTCGTGCGCGTAAAGACGAGGACCGAATCGCGGTCCGCATCGAGCAGCGAGAGCAACAGCTTGGTCTTGTCTTCCCGCGTCGTATGATGCAGGGCCTGCGCGGCCCGCTCGGCCGGAGCCGCCGACCGGCCGATCGTCACCTGCACCGGGTCCTTGACGCTGGCCCGCGCGAGATCGGCCACATCCGTCTGCAACGTCGCCGAGAAGAGCAGCGTCTGCCGCTCTTCCGGCAGCGCCTCCAGTATCTGGTTGATCTGGGGCGCAAAGCCCATGTCCAGCATGCGATCCGCTTCATCCAGCACTAGGATCTGCATCTTCATCAGATTGATGGTCCCATTCCACATATGATCCAGAAGCCGCCCAGGCGTCGCCACGATGATGTCCGGGCGCTGGCGCAGCCCTCTGAGCTGGGCGTTCATATCGGCGCCGCCCACGACCGTCGTCGCATAGACACGCCGGCTGTGTCCCAATTTGGTGATCGTTTCCTGGATCTGGATGGCCAGCTCTCTTGTGGGGGCCAGAATCAACCCACGGGGAAAGCCTTCCGACTTGCCGGCTAGGCGTTCGACCATCGGAATCACGAAGGCCGCAGTCTTGCCCGTGCCGGTCTGCGCGCATCCGAGGACGTCGCGCCCGGCGAGCCCTGGCGGAATGGCCTGGGCCTGAATGGGCGTCGGTTCCGAGAACCCCGCCCTGGCAATGTCGCGCAAGATGGCTTCGGACAAGCCGAGATTGTTGAAACTGCTTTGAACAGTCGTCTGCACAGAACTATCCTTTCGGTGTGGATCGCATTGTTACGGGGTCAGAGAACCGAGGGGAGTCAGAATCGGGAGGGAAGCTGCTCCAAACAGGACCTGATCGCGATGCGATCGCGGGTCCGGAGTATGGTTACCGTCATCGCCGCCGGACCGTCTCGGCTCTGACTGATACGCACTATACTGGATCAAACCCTGATTGTCAAGTCCTTTAAATTAAACCCCCTAATCTGTGGCAGCGAAAGCAATCCTGCCTTTTGGGATGTCTTTCCTTCAGGGGACGCTCCCCGCCTTTCACATGGCAGGCCAGACAGTCCTTCTCCAGCTTGATGCCGTGGTGGGCGAGATCGTTGGGCACGGGCGGGTTGTTGTCCCTGGGACCCGGCAACAAGGTCACAAAAACAATCACGGCAAGAACCAGGCCGATGAAGACGAAATCGGATTTCTTCGGCTTGAACCCCATCAGGCCGGCAAATCGGTTCCATAGGCTTCACTCAGCAGCTCGGCGATGTGGCGCACGTCCACCTCGCCGCGCAGGCCGTTCTTGAGCTGGATCATGCAGGCGGGACAGGAGGTGGCCACGACTTGCGCCCCGCTGTCCCGAATTGCCGCACGCTTGCGCGCGAAGATCTTCTGCGAAGTCTCGTAGTCCTTCACTATGAACGTCCCCGCCCCGCCGGCGCAGCGGTCGGCGTCCCGCATCTCGACGAACGTCACGCCGGGAATCCGCTTCAGCAGGTCCCGCGGCTGCTTGCTCACCCCGGCCGCGCGCAAATGACACGAGGAATGGTAGGTGACGGTTTTCTGACAGGGTCTGGTCGGCTGGGCTTTCAGCCCTGGGCCGGACAAGACTTCCGAGACGTGCCGGACCCTGCCCGCCATCGTCTCGGCCCGCTTCCGTTCCTCGCCCTGAAACCACTTCGGGTAGTCCTTCAAGCTGAGCGTACAGGACGCGCATCCGGTCACAATCGTGTCGTAGCGGCTCAGCGATTCGACATTGAACCGGGCATAGTCTTTCACCCGGCCAACGTGGCCGTAGGTCTCGATCGGCGTGCCCGAGCAGCGCTGCCGCGGCAGGACCGGTTCGATACCGTTCTTTCGCAAGACCGCGATCACGGCGTCGCCGACTCCGTCCTGGAAGTAGTTGGCCGCGCAGCCGTGGAAATAGGCGACCGCGCCTCGGTGCCCCTGCTCTTCCGTCAACTCGGCATATCGCTCACGCAGTAACCGAGACGCCAGTCGGGGCAGCACCATGTCCGCGGGCAGCCGGGCGGTCGAGGCAAGCTGATGCAGGAGCGGCACGAGCGCCTGCTCCAACACCTTGCGGGGCAGCGGGCGGTCCCACAGTCCCTGCGTGCGCCCCATCAGCTTGAGGAGCGGCTCGAACAACCAAGGCTGCCCCTGTAAGGCGAACACGGCCCCCGCGAGCTTGTTGGGATGCTCGGCCCGTTTCTGCATGATCAGGTCCGACACATCCACGCCGGCCGGGCAGACCGTCCGGCAGGACTTGCAGTTCACGCAGGCCTCCACCACCCGTTTGGAGTTGAGGTACTCGTACCCCGGCGCGGTCACGATCTCGAACCAGCCCCGTGAGCTCATGTCCTCCGTCTGGAACACGTCGAAAACCGGGCAGACCGAGTTGCACTTGCCGCAGGTCGCGCAGGGCTTGGAGAGCCGCACGTAGTCGATGTGCTCCGTGAAGGGGGTATCGCTGATCTTCACGCCCGGGTTCAGGACGCGCACCGGATCGAAGGCCGACTTGACCTGCGTGAACAGTGCGTAGAGCTCCTCGCCGAAGTATTTGCGGACGAACTCTGCCCGCACGCGCCCGTCTCCGTGTTCGCCGCAGATGGACCCGCCGAAGCGCGTGATGACGGTCTGGTGAATTTCATGGTAGCCCGCGACCATTGCCTCGAAATCGCGCTTGTCGTTGATGTCCAGCAGGGGGACGATGTGGGCGTTGCCGTTGCCGATGTGGCCGAAGATGGCCACGTTCACGTCCTGGCCTTTGAAGAACGCCGAGAGGTACTGCACCAGCTCGGCGATCCGGTCGGCCGGCACGACCACATCGTCCACGTAGTTAATGGGCTTCTTCTTGGCGTCGTAGCGGTACAGCGTTGGGTAGAGCGCATTGCGCGCCTTCCAGAGCTGCTCCTGATGCTCTTTTTCCACCGCAATCGTAGGGTCCTGACACAGCCGATACTTCCGGCAGATGCCCTTGACCCGATCGAGAATCTCGGCAATTGACAATCCCAGTCCACCATCGAACTCAGCCAGCAGGGTTGCCGCCGCATCGGCCGGCACGCCATGCGCTGACCGATTAATCAGGTCAAGCGTGTTGGCGTCCATCACCTCCAACGCCATCGGCGTCAGCGGCAGGAGATCGAAGACGGCCTGTCCGACTTCTTCCAGATGCCGGAAGTGAATCAGCGCGGTCGCCGTCGCATTCGGTTTCTCCACGAGCGTGAGCGTCGCCTCGCTGATGACGCCCAGTGTCCCCTCGCTTCCCACGAAGAGCTTGGGCAGATCCACGATCCCCTGATCCAGCCCGTCCACAAGCCCGAACAAGTTGTAGCCCGTGCTGTTCTTGGAGACCGTGGGCTTCTTGCTTCGGATGAGTTCAGCATTCTTTCGGACAAGCGCCATGGTCTCGGCAAGTGCTGGATAGTTCCTGAGCAATGCGTCGGTCGCCGGGTCGCCATCGGCCAGGGCCTCGGCCGTCAGCCAGGCGCCGGTGCTAAGGTGCATGCGGATGGCATGCACGTTGTCCTTCACCGAACCGTATCGGAGCGTATGGGGGCCGGCCGAATTGTTCGAGAGCATCCCGCCGAGCTTGCACATGTCGCGGCTGGAGGGATCGGGTCCAAACATCAGGCCGTGGGGCTCGAGCTTCTTGTTGAACTCGGTGAGGTTCAGCCCCGGCTGGACCCGCGCCCAGCGCTCGTCGACGTTCAATTCAAGAATCCGGTTCATACGGCCGCACTCGAGGATGATCCCCTCGCCGACGGCCGATCCGGTGAGGTTCGTACCGGCGGCCCGCGGTGTGATCGGCACGCCGGTAGACTGCGCATAGGCCACCGTGGCGGCGATGTCGTCCTCGGTCTCAGCCTGAACGACGGCCTTGGGGACCACCTTGTAGATGCTGGCATCCACCGAGTAGGCCGTGATGGTCGGAAAGTCATCCTTGACCTTGTCGGCGCCGAGTTGGCGCCGGAGGTCATTGCCAATGGAGCGGGACTTCTCAGGCAGGATCAGAGTAGGCGCGTCGCTCATGAGTTGATTGTACGGGAGGATAGAGAGGGAGACAAGTGAACCGTCAAGAGACCGCGCGCTTGGCCGGCTTGGAATGGCCTTCCAGGGCCAGCTCGACGATCCGCTCTTCAGAAAGGCCGAGCGAGTAATAGTGCTGGTAGTGTCCCTCGATGGCCTCGGGATAGCCCTTCTCAGGCAGCATCTGCTCCCGCAGCGTCTTGACGCCGTCGAGAACGTACTTCACCAATTCCGGGCTGATCTCTATTCCATGGTCCTTCAATGTCTTGGTATGCTTGGCCAGCACGGTCTCGACGGCGGCGGCGCCGCTGTGCTTGCCGAACACGAAGCGCTGCTCGCCCCCCACGGACTCCTCGGCGATGAACTGGTAGATGGCGGGATGGATCGCGATCGCGGCCGTGTGGATCCCTGATTCGTGCTTGAAGACGCCCTCGCCCACGATCGGCTCGTGCGGTTGGAGCGGAATCCCCGAATACCGTTCGATCTTGCGGCGCAGTTCGGTCAGCAAATCGTACCGGAAACCCGGGATCGTGACCCCATACAACATCTTTAGGACCATGACGAACTCATGGAGCGGCGTGTTGCCGGCCCGCTCTCCGATACCGTTGACCGTGACCCCCGCATACAAGGCTCCGTGGCTGATTGCTCGCACCGTGTTGATCGCCCCCAAGCCGAAGTCGTTGTGGAAATGCGCCGTCATGGGCACGGCACCGAGGACCTTCACGAGCCGTGGAATGTAGTGATCCACCGCTTCGGGCGTGAACACCCCGCAGGTGTCCGAGAAGCACATGCGCGTACCGCCCGCCGCGACGCAAGCCTTGGCCCAGACCTCACCGTAGGTGACATCCGACCGGGACGCATCCTCGGCCGCGAATTCGACGCGCGAGAATCCTTTCTCTCTGGCGTAACGGATGGCTCCGGTGATCAGATCCAGATTCTGCTCGCGGTAGTAATCCAGCGGCCGGTCCAGCCACTGGCTTTCCGGCTGGCCCGCGCGGCGCAATAACGTTTTGCCGAGTTTATACTTGAGGTGCAGGTCGGACAAGGTCGAGAGCACGAGCACGCTGACGTCATCCGGCTTCGCGCCGACGGCGGTGACAGTGTCCACGACTGCGTCAATGTCCTCCTTGAGGCTCCGGCACATGGCCAGAATTTCAATGTCCTTTCGGATCTCGCCGCGGCGCTGGGCCTGGACGATCAACTGCAGCGCCTTGCGGTCCGACTCGGAGACGGCCGGAAAGGCAGGGTCAATGACGTGGACGCCGATCTCAGAGAGCAGCTTGGTCAACTCCAGCTTCTGCTCGGGCGAGAAGGCCACCCCTGGCATCTGCTCGCCGTCCCGCAGCGTGTCGTCGTAAATGCGGATCTTGGTGGGATCGGGGAATGTCAGGTGCTGGGTGAAGCGCGTCGGCGGGATCGCGAGTTTCTCGATGGGCTCTTTGAGGTCCATAGTTCTCCCCGGTAAGAACGGTGGAGGGATTGTAGCGGGTTTCTCACCCGTGCGCCACTGTGTCGGGAGCCGGTCCTGCCTCCGTCTCCGGGTCCACGTTCGGCAGCGTGAACGGCTCGGCCTCCTTGAGGTCCTTGATGTCGCGGAGAGCCGGCAGATTGGCGAGATCCTTCAACCCGAAGGCCTGCAGGAACTGCTTCGTCGTCCCGTACATGATGGGGCGGCCGGGGACATCTTTCCGGCCGACGATGCGGATCAGCCTCCGATCGAGGAGCGTGTGGAGTACGCCGGCGGTGTCCACGCCGCGGATCTGCTCGATTTCGGACCGGACCAGGGGCTGTTTGTACGCGATGATGGCCAGTGTCTCCATCGCCGAGCGCGACAGCTTGGCGCCGGCCTTGGCCTTCTCCAGCCGCTTGATCCACGGCGCGCAATCAGGCCGCGTGGTGATCTGAAAGCCGCCGGCGATCTCGACGACCTGCAGACCGCGCCCCTCCGCCGCATAGTCGGACTGAAGCGCCCGCAGCGCACCCGTCAGCTCCGCGCGGGAGACGCCCTCCACTACCCCCAGCAGACAATCCACTGAGAGCGGTTCGCCCGAGACAAAGAGAATCGCTTCCACGATTCCTTTCAGGCCTGACAAAGGAGTTTCTGTTTTCATGACGTCCCCGGCTTCTGACTCGGCGACATGGTCGGTGCTATCCTCGTGACCATTCCCGTGCCCGCTGGAATCGTCGTACGCCATCGTCGCCACACCCGCTGCTCCCTCAGTTTTCATAGTTGATTCTCCCCAAGTGCTGCATCCTCAGCCGTCGCCGGCAGGAAAACCCGTGACACGAGGATGGACCCGAAGGCCTCGGACTGATACGCCCGCACCAATTTGATCCGAATCAACTCCAGCAAGCCCAAGAACGTCACGATCACGACCATGCGCCCTTCCTCGGGATGGAACAACGTCTCGAAGGGGGCGGCGGCTTCGCTCTCCAGCCGCTCCAGGATGTAATTCATCCGGTCCTTGACCGTCAGGTGATCGGCCGTCACCTCGACCAACGCCTTCGCCGGCGTCCGCTGAATGATGTCCTGGAAGGCATCCACAAGGTCGAACAGCGTCAGGTCCAGCGGCGTATCATCCTCGTCCTCCGGCAGGCTTGGGCGCTCCGCCTCCAAGAACGCGGGGCGGCCGAACACCTCCCGCCACTGCTGCCCACGCTGCACCAGATCTCCCGCCGCTTCCTTAAATTGCTTGTATTCCAGCAGCCGGCGGACCAGCTCGGCGCGCGGGTCTTCGCCGCTGTCGTCTTCATCGTCGCCTTCGGAGTCATCCGGCAGCAGCATCCGCGACTTGATATGGATCAGCGTCGCCGCCATGACCAGAAACTCCCCGGCCACTTCCAGGTTGAGGTCCTTCATCAAGCTGATGTACTCGAGGTACTGCTTGGTGATCACGGCGATCGGAATGTCGTAGATGTTGATCTCGCTCTTTTTGATCAGGTGCAACAGGAGATCAAGCGGACCTTCGAACTCGTCCAGGCGGACACGGTAGGAAGATTCGGCGGTCTCCACCCCAATGTCGGGAGGCTCGATCATAAACCCACAAATATACCAGATTTAGGGATCAAGGCAAGCATTTCGTCAAGATATTGTGGAAAACGGGTCTACCCCCTTTTCAGGATGATGATAAAGGCAATGAGGAAAAACGTCAGCGCGACCCCTACAACGATGAGCAGAACGGGATTCTCGAACCCCACGGACGAACGGGGCGTGGCGAACTTTGCCCGGGTAAAGTTGGGTTCTTGCTGGTAGAACACCTTGGCAAAGTCATCCTTGGCTTTGAAAGCGGCATCGGAAAAATTGACCTCGCCACGGAATGTGGCGCGTCGGAAATAGGTATCGGTGGCAAAGACGGCGTGCATGAAGAACGCATTCTTCTCGAACAGGGACTCGGAGAAGTCGGAGATCCCCTCGAACCTGCTGCCCGAAAAGCCGGTCCCCATCTTGAAATAGGCCCGTGAGAAGCTCGATTCTTTCTTGAAAGTCACCGAAAGAAAGTTCGTCAACCCGTTGAAGCCCGCGCGCAGGAATGTCGCGGGCTCGTGAAAGACGGCCTGATAGTAGCGCGTGTTGCCGGCAAAGGCGGTCTTCTCGAAGGTGACCGGCTTGTCGAAGATGCATGAGAGGAAAAACGCATCCCCCAGAAATACCGCCTCGGCGCTCTCCACCGGTCCCAAAAAGATCGTCCTCGAAAGATCCACGTCCTTGGCAAACGTGGTCCCCCGGAACGTGACCGGTCCCTGGATGACCACCATGTCGCCCAGCATCCGGTGCTCGACCATATCGGGCTTGAGCTGAGTATCCAGGATACCGTCCACGACCGAATCCCGGATCTCGAAAGGTCCACGAATCACGCGTACCTCGGTGACCCGCGACGACGCGAGGTCGGTCAGAACGGACTGCGGCAGGGAGACGGACGCTTGGGGTACTGCTTTGAGTTGGGTGAGGAGCAGCTCGCCGGAAATGACCGCGTTCCTGATGGACACGCCCTTCCCAGCCTTCAGCGCCTGCAGGATCTCCGCGGCCTGAACGGCCTGCGTGGTGCGCTCCGGCTTGGTGCAATTCGCGCTGAAGTGCCGGACGAACAGCGCGGGCTCCCCCGCGATCTCCCGTTCCACCGTGCAGGCCGCCGAAGCGACTGTCGGCAGCGACAGAAGCGCAATGAGGGTGACGATCAGCCCGCGCGTTATTTGTAGGGATTGCGAAAAAGTCATCGCGTTTTGTACACTACAGCCATGGTTCTGGCCTATGTCGCAGACCCCTTGGACGAGGAAAACTCACGCGGGCATTTCTATCACATCTGCCAGGGCGTGATGCAAAAGGAAGAGGTCTTCCCTCCCCCACCTGAGGAGCCCATCGCCTGTACGGCCTGCGGTGTCGAATTGGAGTTCGAGGACTTCCTCGACGCGCAGATGAAAGGCTCGGCCTAACGGTAATTGATGTACTGGAGATCGATCCCGAAGTCCTTGCCTTTTAGGAACGCGATCACAGCCTGAAGCTCGTCCCGGCTTTTGCCCTGCACCCGCACCTGATCCCCTTGGATCTGGGCCTGTGCCTTGAACTTCCCCTCCTTGATCGCCTTGGTGATCTCCTTCGCCTTCTCGATCGCAAGCCCGTTCTGAATTTTGGCGACCTGCCGGACCGTCCCGCTCAAGGCCGGCTCCACGGAGCCGAACGCGAACGCCCTCGCCGAAACATTGCGTTTGATGAGCTTGGCCTTCACAATGTCCACCACGCTCTTGAGCTTGTACTCGTCATCCGACACGATCACCAATTCACTTTCCTTTTCCTTGAGGGTCAGCTCCGTCTTCGTCCCCTTGAAATCGAACCGCTGGTGGATTTCCTTCAAGGCCTGGTCGATCGCGTTCTTGACTTCCTGCATGTCCACTTTCGAGACGACGTCGAACGAATTCTGATCAGCCATGGATCCCTCTCTCCTTTAGGCTCAACAGCACGGCCCCGCTGGGATCTTGATGCCTCCCTCGGCCGGCGCCTCGCTTGTCGTATAGGGTTTCTTTTGAACCACGAATCCGTACCACTTTGCGGCTGAGTCGGCAAGAGCCACCACCGCCAGCACCGCAACGATCCCGACGAGTGCCGCGTCCAGATAGAACGCGATCGCATCACCGCCAGCGGCCGCCTGGGCCTGTCGCGCGAACAGGACGAGCAGTTCGTACGAGGCGCTCAACGTGACGATACCGACGAAGACCATGGGGACGGCCGTCACCCATAGGTACCGTGCCTTGCCCATCTTGATCAGCACCGTTGTCCCCACGCATAGGGCCAGCATACCCAGCAACTGGTTGGCCGCGCCGAACATGGGCCAGATGGTCGAGATGCTGCCGGTCGCCAGGAGGTAACCCCAGCCACCTACGACGAGCAGACTCGCGCCGATGACACCGGGCATCCAGTTGATGGTCCGCAGCGGCGCATAGACTGTGCCCCCCAGTTCCTGCACCAGGTAACGGGCCACGCGCGTGCCCGCATCAATGGTGGTGAGGATGAACAGGGCCTCGAAGAGCAGCGCGAACTGATACCAATAGGCCATCAGCCCGGTCATGCCCGGCAAGGCCGAGAAGATCGAGGCCATGCCGACCGCTAGGGAGACCGCGCCGCCGGGACGCCCCATGACCTCCTGCTCCACTAGGCGCGAGAGCTCATGGATGCGCGCCACCGGATAGCCGAGGGCGCCTAACGCCTCCGCCGACAACGTGCTATTGATGGCGAAGTAGTCGCCCGGCAGGAGGATCGCCGCCGCGATCAGCGCAATCACGCCCACGAAGCTCTCCATCAGCATCGCGCCGTACCCAACCATCGCATGCGATTCCCGGTCGAGCATCTTGGACGTCGTGCCGGAGGAGACCAGCGAGTGGAATCCGGAAATCGCCCCGCAAGCGATGGTGATAAAGACGAAGGGGAAGATCGGCCCGGGGATGATCGGGCCCCCGCCGGCGATGAAGCCGGTCACGCGCGGCATCTCGATCGTCGGCGCCATCACGACCACTCCGACCCCCAGCAGGATGACCACGCTGATTTTCATGAAGCTGGAAAGATAGTCCCGTGGGACCAGCAACATCCAGACCGGCAACACGGACGCGAGAAAGCCATAGGCCGCCAGGAGCCAGACGAGAGTGTCCCGTTCCAGATCGAACCACCCCGCCAGCGAGGACTGCGCGACGCCGCGTCCCGCGACGACGGCGATCACCAATAAGACAACGCCGATCACCGACACTTCACCCACGCGCCCCGGCCGCCAGCGCTGGAGATAGAAGCCCATGAAAAAACCGATCGGCACGGTCACGGCCAGCGTGAACGCGCCCCAGGGGTTACGGTAAAGCGCATTGACGACCGCGAGGCCGAGCCCGGCCAGCGCCACGACCACGATAAAAAACACGGCGAGGGCCGTCGTCAAACCCGTGACCGTCCCGATCTCATCGCGCGCGATCTGAGGCAGCGAGCGGCCATTGCGGCGTATCGAGGCGACGAGGATGACGAAATCCTGAACGGCCCCGGCCAGCACCGCGCCGACGACCAGCCAGAGAAACCCCGGAAAAAATCCGAACTGAGCGGCCAGGACGGGACCGAGCAGCGGGCCGGCGCCCGCGATGGCGGCGAAGTGATGGCCGAAGAGGACCCAGCGATTAGTGGGATGAAAGTTGGCGCCGTCGTTGAGGCGGTGTGCCGGCGTCACGCGCCGGTCATCCAGCTCCAATACTTGGCTGGCCAGAAAACGCCCGTAGAACCGGTACGCCAAGACATAAAAGCAGGCCGCGGCGACGACCAGCCAAAGGCCGTTGATCTTTTCGTCAGGACGAACGATGCCGGCGACGACCGCGAAGCCGACCGCGCAGAGCACCGCGAGAGCGATCCATCCAATGGAAGCAACAGCCTTCATGGCGGCAATCACGCCGGCGGGCGGTCGCAGGGCTCCTCGACACTAGCTTGCCGGTTCTGCATCCCCAAGGCCCACAGGCCGAACGCGATCCAGAAGATCTCTCGGATGCGGCGCACGATCGCGAAGGTCACGCCCGCCGCCGAGGTCAGGCCGAAGGCTACGAACACCAGCACCGTCCCTGCCTCCTGCCCGCCGATGCTGCCGGGAATGAAGGCCGTGCCGCCCTTGGCGAAGACGGCCAGCGCCTCGATGGCGACCGCCGTCAGCCAATCCACCGGCGTGCCCAGAAAATAGAGAATCAGGTACACTTCCACAGCGCCTACCAGCCATCCGGCGAAAAATGACAGAAACGCGAGCAGGAAACCGCGCCGGTCCCGACTATAAAAACCTCGGATCGCATCATCCAGCGCCAGCAACTTGTGCTCGCGCGCTTTCAGCCAGGCAACCTTCACGCCCAGTCGTTCAAGCACGCGGAGGAGACTGATGAATACCCCCATCCGTTGCACCACCAGGAACAGTCCGACTCCGAACCCGAGCAGCCCGAGTCCCACCAGGCTCGGCATCAGCAGATCGGCAGACTGGCTGAGCAGCGCCGCGCTGAGCCCGACTCCGATCATGATGAAGACGACCTCGGCAAACGTCATCGTAGTCTTGGCCGTCACGACCGAGGCCATGCCGTCCACCAGCGGCACATGGTGACGGCTCAACAGGTAGGCCTTCATCGGCTCGCCCCCCAGGTACAATCCCGGGGTCGTGTAGTTCACGGCCTCGCCGGCCATGCGGGTCATGAACAGACGGTCGTAGCGGATCTTGTCCGCGTGCCGGCCCAGCGTGTAACGCCAGCCGAGCGCATCCAGCAGGTACACGGCGGCCGAGGGCAGCAGGATCCAGAGGAGGTTGACGCCCAGGCTGCCGAGCGCCGCCGCCAGCACGACCGGGCCGATGTGGATCACGAGGCCACAGAGCACGGCCACGCCCAGCAGGAGAAGGACGAGCGTGAGTCGCGTCATGTCAGCGGGAGCTGATGTACAGTTTGGCCGGTTTGAGCTGCAAGGCCAGCAGGGGCCAGAAAATGTTCGAGCCGATCGCCGCCAGCAGGAGAAACCACTCGACATGGCCGATGAGGGCCAGTGCCAGGATGAGAACCGAAAAGTCGCGGCTCGCGAGACGGGTCAGGATGGCTTCCACACGGCGACGGCGATTGGTGTCCAGCACATCACGGACCGCGAAGGCTCGCTGCACCACCGCAAACGCGGCGGCGTTCCCGATGATCGCCAGCCCCGTCAGTCCCAGCGCGAAGGCTCCCCAGCCCGACCTGTACGCCGCCCATCCCATGCCGGCATAGAGACTGATGTGCACGACGTTGTCGAGGGCGACATCCAATTGTTCGCCGAAGGACGATTCCATGAATTTCAGACGGGCGACCTCACCGTCGCAGCAATCTAGAATGGCTGAGAACTGGAAGAGGAGCGCCCCCACGATGCCGGCGGCATACCCTCCCAGCGCAAAAGTCGTCGCAGCGAGCAGGCCCACCAGCGTGGCGAGAACCGTGACGGCATTCGGCGTGAGCGGGGTCCGCAGCAGCATCCGGGTGATCCAATTCGAGCACTTGCGGTTGAAATGCCGGTCCACGAAGCCTTCGAGGCCGCCCTTGAGCGACCGGAGCAACGTCCGTTCAGCCGCAGCCGGACTCGCTCCTCCCTCGACGTTCACCTCCTGGTACCAGTCCGTTCCCAGCGGCAGCATCTTCACCTGCCCCTGGCGTATTCCACGTTCGAGCGCCGCCTGCAAGGGATACGGCCCATCCTGCGTGCCGGCCCATCCGGGTGACGTGAAGGTTTCGGGAACGGCCACCAGCTCGACGGCGGGGATCGCCTCCACGGACGTTTCCACCATCACCACCCCTTCGCCTTCCGTACGACCGCTGAGCGCCTTCCGGACGGCTTCCGGCTCCCCTGCTTCCAGCATCGCCTCATCATTCACAACGACGATGGGCTCGTGTTTCCCGTCCTCTTCACGCACACGCGCGACGAGACTCGCCGCAAACACCGCGCCGGTGGCTACGACCAGATACGACCCGCCGAACATGCTCGAAATGCTTTCCCATGTCCTGGGATCGTCGGGAGAGAACTCGCGGACCGGGAGCCATCGCACGTCGGCCTTGACCCGCGTATCTCCATGAATCTGCCCTTTCAGGGTTTCCGTCTCATCCCCTGCCAGCACCACAAGCCGGGAAATGCCGCCGCGTTGCAAGGTGAAGAGCGTCCGTTGAAACAGAGAGAGGCCGCCGACGGACGTCAACGGACTGGACGGCGCAGGCTCGCCCGGCCGATGGAAGATCCGCCCGGTGGCCAGGATCACGGCATTGTCGATGACGGAATGCTCCATACCTATTCAGATTTCGATGAAGAGCTCTGCACCCCTCTGATCAATAGGATAGATGGTCGCGTTGGCCGGACGGCCGTTACTGTCGCCGGTGGCCAGGTCGAACTTCCATCCGTGCATGGGACAGCGGATAAAACAGCCCGTCCTGCCGGCCGCCGTCCCGATGGTGCCTCGGATCAGCGGTCCCTGTCGATGAGGGCAGGCGTTGTTCAGGGCGTAAAAACGGCCTTCGTGATGGAACACCGCAACCTCCACGCCGTTGACCTTGACGAGCTTGCGTTCGCCCTCGGGAATCTCAGCGGCCTTCGCCAGAAAGATCACGCGGCATACCCCCAGAGCTTCACGATCGCCGTCGTCACCGGCTGGCTGTAGGCCTTGTACTTGAGCAGGGTATCGAGCCCATCGCACGTCCGCTCGAGATTCGTCTCCATCCCCGGAAAATCCGGCCACCCCGTTTCGCACTTGTGCTTCAGAATCCACTCCAGGCCCCGCTCGATCGCCCCATCGCACTGCGCCCGAGTGCCCAGGATGCTGCAGACCAGCATGATCGACCGCGAACAGTCCATCGTGTGGTCCACATTCTCGCCGTCCCACGAACCGTCGGCCGCCTGCACCGAGAGGAGCTTCAGCACGCCTTTCTGACAGCAGTCCCGGACGTTCAGTTCGTTGCCGAGGACCAGATCCGCCACAATGGAGTCCTGGATCAGGTGCGCCGTGATTTCCACGCCGGTGGGGTGAAATTCGGGATCGTACCATCCGCCGTCGGCGGCCTGCCGCTCGAGCATGAATTGCATGCCCTTGCGCCAAGAGTCTTTGATCCGGCTCAGGGTCGGCTCATCCACGAGATTCCTGCCGACGGACAGCAGGACATCGAAGAAGCTGATCGGGTGGCTGACGGCGTCCAGGTCCGCCCAGGACGGGTCGGACCACTTGCCGTCTTCCTTTTGGGTCTCCAGAAAATAGCGCGCGCACTTCCGGACCGCCTCGGCGATCCGCGGATGCTTCAAGTGCAGGTTTCCGCGGATCAGCATCAGCGCGCAGAAGGCCGTCACCCAGGCGGCGCTCTCTTGATGGGAGGACATCTTCCCCCATCCTCCATCCGCGTGCTGACAGTCCACCAGCGCGAGATACTCGGCCAGGTGCCGCGGGGTGGTCTTCATGTGCAGCAACACCCGGAGCGCGTGCGCCACCAGCTCCAGATCCTGATCGCCCTTCGTGAGGCTCCAGTGCGGATGCTCGGTTATGAGGTAGCCGTACTCGCGGTCAATGATCGGCTGAATCTGATCCAGGCGGATGCTCATGCTGTCCTCTTCTCCAATGCTGTTATCCTCGGAAGGATGTCCCGTTCGGCTCGCGCGATGTCCTCCGGGAAATCGATCTCGATCCACGGCTGCCCGCCGACCTTCTCGTACCCGACGGGGACGGCCCGGAAAAAGGCCTCCCAGGTATCCTCATATTCCATGTCCAGATCGCCCTTCTTCACAAACGGCTCCATCGCTGCCACCATGGATTCGCTGTCGCGGCGGGTGACTTTCAGAAACCCCACGCCTTCGCCGAGGAGATCGGGAGGTTGCGGCGGCCGCTTCTTCGTGAGGGCCACCACCCGGCCGTTCCGGATCACCGCCATGCGCTCCTCCGCATCCTGACAGACCGTCTCATCAATCAGCAGCGCGTTCGGATGCGGTGAATTGACCAGCCGCGCCATGAACGAGGCCGGGCACAGCACGTCAGCATCCATGATCAACAGGTCATCGTCGAACGCCGCGCGCGCAAGCCACAGGGAATACAGGCTCCCCCGCTGATACTGACCGTTGACCACGTACCGGATGGCCAGCCCGCGGTAGGCTTCGCCGACGGCAGTCCTGATCAACTCCTGCCGGTGCCCCACGACGAGCACGACGGTCTTCACCCCAACGCTCAGCAGCGCGTCGAGATAGCGGAGGAGGAGGGATCGCCTCCCGATCTCGATGAGGCACTTGGGTCGATTCTCCGTCACGGCGCCCAGGCGCTTGCCGACACCCGCTGCCAGAATCACTGCCTTCATGGATCACGCGCCGCTCTTCACCGCGGGCTTGCCCCCTGTTTTCGCGGCTTCCGCTTCAGCCTTTTGCGCTTCCGCTTCGGCTTTCCTGGCTTCTTCCTCCGCCTTCGCCTCGGCCGCCTCCCGCTCCTCTTTTTCCTTCCGCTCGGCGCCCAAGCGCTCCATTTCTCCCATCCGCTCTTCGCCCAGCTTGCGCGCTTCCGGCAGGATCTGCTCGAACGCATCCAGGAAGGCCGTGATGCTGGCCTCGGCCACCGCGCCCATGTTGGCGACGCGGAACAGCTTCTGCGCCAACTGGGCCTGACCTGCGTAGATTACGTACCCCTGCTCGCGCAGCAGATCATGCAGGTGATCGTAGAACACCCCCTCCGGCAGAGTGAAGGCCGTGAGGGTGCTCGACCAGAGGGGCTCGCGCAGATAGAACTTGATCCGATTGGCGCGCATGCGGTTCCGGATGAGGCGCGCCAGCTTCCGGTAGCGCGCGATGCGGTTCGCGACCCCCTCCTCCAAAAGCTCGCTCAGCGCTTCATCGAAGGCGTAATACAATTGCACCGCCGGCGTGAACGGGATGGAGCCTTCTTCCTGGTGCTTATAATAGGTCGGCAGGTGGAAGTAGACCGACCGCTGTTCATAGGTGATCATCTTCTCCATGAGGTCCCGGCGCACGAGGACGAAGCCGACGCCGGGAAAGCCTTGGATGCATTTGCCGGAAGACCCGGCGATCACGCCGACATTGTAGGACTGGAAGTCGATCTCCTCCCCGGCGAGGCTGCTGACGCCGTCGATCAGCAGAAGTCGACCGGCTTTCTTGACGATCGCCCCGATCTCTTTGACCGGGTTGAGCATGCCGGTGGAGGTCTCATGGTGGACCACGGCCACCACTTCGATGGCCTTGTTCTGCCGGAGCGCAATCTGCACCGGTTCGGTCTCGAACCGTTGATCCCACTCGCCGGCAATATCCATATTCTGCATCTTGTGGGCGTTGGCGATGTCCGAGATCCGCTGCGAGTACACGCCGTTCTTGACGACCAGGATGCGGCGTCCGGGAGGCAGGCAGGACGTCAGCGCCGCTTCCACCGCCGCCGTGCCCGATCCGGTGATGAGGATGGCCATGTACTCCTGGCTCGGGGCGAAGGCGCGGACGAGCTTGTCCCGGATGCTCTCGATCAGGTCGGAGAATTCGGACTCGCGGTGGCAGATGTCCGGCCGCAGCAGGGCCTGCCGCACGCGGTCGGACACATTGACGGGACCGGGATTCAACAAGATCATGACGCTGTTCCTTTCATCGCGGCCTTTCGGAACCGGTCGGTCATAGCCGCCGGCTCGATCTCGACCCGCCCCACGTCATCCGACAACTCCGACACCTTCACGAGCAGAAAACTCGGGCCGTCCTCCTTCAACATCGTTTTCGCTTCATATATCGCATCATCCAGCTCACGCACCCGCTCCACGTTCCGGTAGCCCGCAGCCTTGGCCACCTGCTCCAGATGGACGGTCTGCGAGATCGTCGGCTGGTTGCCGGTGCTGCCGTAGACTTCGTTGTCAAACACGATGTGGATGAAATTTTTCAGCTTCAACGCACCCACCGTGGCCAGGGTCCCCATGGCCATCAGTACATTGCCGTCGCCGTCGAACACCACGACCTTACGCCGGGGCTGGGCCAGGGCGACTCCCAGACCGATGGCCGGAGCCAGCCCCATCGAGCCGATCATGTAAAAATTCTCCGGCCGGTCGCGCAGCGCAAATGCCTCACGCGACGGGAAGCCGTTACAGACCACGCAAAGCTCGTCGGTGAGCAATGCGAGCACGGCTCCGATCGCGCGACTGCGGCTGGTCAGGACCCCTTCTTCGGGCCTCATGAGAGGACCCCTTTTGTGATCAGCAAGGCAACCGGAATACGTTGCGCCATAAACGCCTGGGCGGCCCAGCCGACGTCTTCCCGAACGGTTTCGGCCCGCACCGTGCGGTGGGGAATGCGCACCAGGTCCAGTTGCTTGGTCATCATTTGCCCCATGACCATGTGCTCGGGAGCGTCTTTGTCGTCGTGCCCGCGCCAGGAAATCAGCAGCAGGCACGGCTGTAGATAGATCAAGTTCAGCGAGACCAAGGCGTTGAGGGACGTCCCCAGCCCGGAGTTCTGCATCAAGACCGCGGGTATCTTCCCGCCCATGTAGGCGCCCGCCGCCATGCCGAGCGCCTCATCCTCCCGGACCGCCGGAACGTAAGCCCGCCGCTCGATCAGCACGGCGATGATCCCGGCCAGCGTCGAATCCGGCACCCCGGTGAAGAAATCGAAGCCGACCTCCTGGAGCAGGCTGACAAAATCTTTTGCGGGAAACGTCATGGAAGGGCCATTATAGCCAACCGCACGGGGACTTCACAAGGCGGGTCCTGCTTCCCTTGACACCTCAGCGGCCTACGGATATTCTCGGTCCGCTATGTCCAAGGAAATGGAAATCAATATCCGGCCGCTTTTCGCGACGCCGCTCCTGGTGTTCACGATCCCCGACCACGAGCGCATCAACAAGGAGCTTCGCCGCGCGATCCTCGAGCGAGAGGCGTCCGTTCCGGCCGAGGCGGACCACGAAGTCATCGGGTGGTCATCTCCCCACGACATGTCCATGTTCGAGTGGGCCGGCCCCGTGATGAAGGATCTGCTGGCTCCCGTCGTGGAAGTTGCCACCCAGGCGACAGAATACTCCGAACGGGCGCCCACCCTCGAAGGCTCGCATCCGCAGTGGCAGATCGTTGAAACGTGGGCGAACGTGCAGCGCAAAGGGGGCATTAACGCGGTGCATCCGCATCCCGGCACGTTCTGGTCGGGCGTGTACTACGTGGACGTAGGGGACATTTCCCCCGATGGCAAATGCGGAGGCGATCTCCAACTCTTCGACCCCCGCGGGTGCTTGCCGACCATGCTGGCCCCGTTTCTCCGGTATGCCGTGTCCGAGCTCCACGACGCAGGGAAGAGCATCTCGCTGACGCCGGAAACCGGCACGTGCGTCCTGTTTCCCGGGTGGCTGTCGCATGCGGTCGGCCTGTACCGAGGCGATCAGCCGCGGATCAGCGTGGCGTTCAATTTGGATCCGATCATCGAGGAGTTCACGGACTGGCGCTTCAATACGTCGCCGAAACCTAGGTAGGATAGGGGTCCGGCTAGCCCTTGGGCTTGATGTCGATCACATCGCCGCCGCGGCGGGTGATGACGACGACCTGGCCGCGGTCGCTGAGGAGGGCCGTCACTGCCCAGCTCACCACACTGATGATCAACGCCCCGAACACGGCCGTCCAGAATCCGTGCACCTCGAACCCTTTGACCAGCTGAGACGTGAGCCACAGGCAAAAGGCGTTCAGCAGGAAGATGAAGAGCCCCAGGGTCACCAGCGTGAACGGCAAGGTCAGGAACAGAAGAACCGGTCGAACGAAGGTGTTGATGAGCGCCAACACGAGCGCCGCTGCCAGCAACGACAGCCCCCCGCTGACGTCGATCCCCGGCAACATATAGGCGGCGGCGAGGATCGCCAAGGTATTCGCGAGCAGTCGGATCAGAAAACCCATATTACATGAGCACTCTAAAAGGATGCGCGAGGGGTGTCAAGGCCTCTTGCCTTCATGAAGCCGTGGCTCGCTTGCTCGGGCTGCGGCGGGCGGACTCCGTCCGGGCCTTTTTCTTGCGTTTCCCGCGGAACGTCCGCAACTCTTCCTCCATCGCGTGGAAGGCCGCCCGTATCGCGTCCTCGAACGTTTTCTCCGTTTTGCTGGCGGTAAACGTCCCGCCACGCACGTTGCAGACCAGTCGTGCGCTGGCGATCTTCGGTCCCTTATTGTGATGGCTGTTCTTCTCCAGCGTCATCCGCGCATGCAGGATGTCGTCGTGGCCTTCCTGAAGATCGTGTAGGCGGATTTCAATTTCTTCCTGCCAACTTGGCGCCATCTCCATGTTACGGCTCTCGGTTCGAATATCCATGATCGTCTCCTCAGGTGGTAACCTCTATTATAACGGAGCTTGATCAGCGTGGAATCAAATGCACCGCCGAGGCTTTGACGGTGGCCGTGACGGGCGTCCCTGGCGCGAGGGCCAGGTCCCGTTCAGCCTGACGGGTCACCAGCGCGGTCAGCGCAAAGCCGCACTCCACGACGAGGCGGGACACCGCCCCGGCCGGACGGATCTCCACGACCCGGCCAGCCAGATGATTGCGGGCGCTGCTGCTCGGACGAGTCCCGATTTCGAGGGTCACGTCCTCGGCCCGAATGCAGAGATAGAACTCCTCGCCGCGCTTGCTCGGCTCGACTGCCCAGAGCCGCACACCGCCGACCTCCAGCGCCGCCAGATCGTCCATCCGCTCGACCACCCGGCCGGCCACGACCGTTTCCACGCCGACAATGGCAGCGACGTCCGCGTCGACCGGCCGGCTGAAAACTTCGTCCGGAGGACCGACCTGGAGCACGCGGCCTCCGCCCATCACCGCGACTTCGTCCGCGAGCGCCAGCGCTTCGACCCAATCGTGCGTGACGCAGACGATCGGGATACCCTGGCTCCGCAATAACCCCCGCAGCTCGCCCCGCACCTGTTCGCGAGTCGGCGCATCGAGGGCGGACAACGGCTCATCGAGCAGCAGCAGCCGGGGCCGGCGGACCAACACTCTGGCCAACGCTACGCGCTGCTGCTGCCCGCCGGAGAGCTGGGCCGGCCGGCGATTCTCCAATCCCTCCAGGTGCAACAATTGAAGCATCTCTCCCACGCGCCGCGCGCGCTCACCGGCGCTGGTTCCCTTCAACGCGTAGGCGATGTTCCCGGCGACGGCGAGGTGGGGGAAGAGCGCATAGTCCTGAAAGAGATAGCCGATGGCGCGAGCCTGCGGCGGCGTCTGCACGCCGGTCTCCGCGTCGAACCAAGTCTCACCGGCAAAACCGATCCGGCCATGCGTCGGCAGCTCCAGGCCGGCCAGGCACCGTAAGACCGTGGTCTTGCCCGAGCCGGACGGGCCGAACAGGACCAGCACATGCGGCCTCCCCAGCGGGACCCTGAGATCGACCCGGATGGAAGATCCGCTGTCGTACGCCTTCTCGAAAGCGGCCGTCATTTCATCGGCCATACGGTCCACAGGTTCCGGTTCACCGCGTAGACGACCGAGAGGATGAGAAACGAAAAGACCAGCAGCACAAGCGCGGTTTGCGCCGCACCCACGTAGTTCAGCGCCTGCACTTCGTCATAGATGTCGATGGACACCGTGCGGGTCACACCCTGAATGTTGCCGCCGACCATCAGAACCACGCCAAACTCGCCGAGCGTATGCGCGAAGCTGAGGACGCCGCCGGTCACCACGCCGGCGATCGACAGCGGAAGCGTCACCCGGAAGAACGTGGCGAGCTTGGAGATGCCAAGCGTCCACGAGGCTTCAACCAGCTTGGGGTCCACAGCCCCGAAGGCCGCGGTGAACGGCTGGACCGCAAAGGGCAGGCTATACAGCACCGACGCGAGCACGAGGCCTTCAAACGTGAACACCAAGGGATGACCGACGACCGTCTGGTACCATTGCCCGAGCGGGCTCTTCGGCCCGATCGCGACCAGGACGTAGAAGCCCAAAACCGTCGGTGGCAAGACCAGCGGCAGGGCCACAACTGATTCCACCAGAAATTTCCATCGCCGGCGCGAGTACGTCAGCCAGTAGGCGATCGGCATGCCGACCACTAGAAGGATCATCGACGTCAGTGCCGCCAGTTTCAGCGTGAGCAGAATCGCGGTCCAGTTCATGAATCAGCGCTCCTTGATGATCATCACTTCCGTGGCCTTCATCAAAGCGACCGCCGTGTCCCCGACCTTCAATCCTAAGTCCTCCAACGCATCGCGCGTGATCACCGCGATGATCTTGTGCTCCCCCACGTCGAGGTTCACCTGCGCCAGAATCGCGTCCCGCTTGATGGCCGAGACCTTCCCGACGAGCTTGTTCCGCCCGCTGACATCCTCCCCTTCCGCTCTTTTCCCCAGCCACTTATCGAGGAGAGATTTCTTGAATCGGTACCGTCCGCCGATCTTGGAGCTGGGAATTTTTCCCTCCCACATGTAGCGGTAGAACGTCGGTAGGGTCAGACGCAGGTACTTGGCGGCCTCACGTGCGGTCAACACATCTTGCGGCCCATCAGCGGCGACGGATCGGCGTTTCTTCGACACGGTTTCCCTCTAGCGGAATCTTATCATGGATGTTGCGCCGCTTGTTCCGGCAGAAAGAAGCCGTATCGCTTGAACACAGCGGCGCCTTCAGGCCCTCTGATGTAACTCAGAAACGCACGCGCGGCCTTCACATCCTTCGCCGCTTTCAAGACAACGGCTCCCTGCTCGAGCCGCGGATAGGCTTCCAAGGGCATTTCCCAATACGTTCCGGACTCTTTCATAGTTGGCGCGACGGCCAACGACAGCGCGATGATGCCGATATCAGCGCCCCCCGTCTGCACAAACTGCGCCGTCTGCGAGATATTCTCGCCCAGTACCAGTTTGTCCTTCACGGCTTCATAGATCTGGTAATGTTCCATCGCCGCGACGGCCGCTCGCCCGTAGGGCGCATGTTTGGGGTTCGCGATGGCGATCTTCTTCACCGATGGATGCTGCAGGGCCTTGATCCCTAACGATCCGACATCTATCGGAGAGCCTTTGGGCACCCAGATGACGATCCGGCCGACGGCATACATGTAGAGCGTCCCAGGTTCCGCCAGACCGGCCTCTTCCAGTTTCTTGGGATAGCCGATGTCGGCCGAAAAAAACACGTCGAACGGCGCGCCGTTCGAAAGCTGGGCGTAGAAATTCCCCGACGATCCCAACGACAGCCTCACCCTGTTCCCGGTCTTCTTCTCGAAATCCGCCACGATCTCCTTGAAGACGAAATTCAAATCGGATGCCGCTGCCACGGTGATCTCGGCCGCCCGCGCGGCGCTGACCCACAGACACAGCACGCATGTGAGAACTGCGACTGTCAGCTTCGGCTTCTCCATCATGATCAATACCGCACCCCCAACTGGACAATGATCATGTTTTGACCGAATACATCCGCATTGAACGAATTAAGGGACGTGGCGGTGTGGCTGCGCATTTCATATTCAACTTGGAGCTTGACCTGCTGCCAATATCCACTGGACATTTTGACGGCGTTCAGGAAGTAATAGTCAAACCCGTAGGTCCTCCGGGTGTAGTTGTTATCTCCCACACCCAGGTTGTCTCGAAACTCATCATACCGAAACTTGGCCAAGAGCAACGGTGCGGTGGGGGTCCCCTGCGGCATGATTTCAAACATGCCCTGCAGATACCATGCGAACCGGTGGAAATGTTCGTCGCGTCCATCGGCCATCTCGCCCATGATATGGAGCCGCGGGATGAGATCATGCGTCACCTCGAAATCGCTTGCCACCCGGTTGCGGACCCCACTATTCTTGTTGATATCGAGTTCGGTGCCCCTGTACCCGGAAATGCCCAACCGCAGTCCGGGGTGCGGATTGAAACCCAGACGGCCGATGGCGTCTTTGGAGCTATTCGAGTCGTTGACATTGATCCCCGAGCCGTTGAACACCCCCAGGGCATAGTCGAAATAATCACCCCACAGGCGTCCTCTGGTTTGGACTCCGATGTCCCGTTCCTGATTGAATTCGGCATTGCTATATCTAGTGAAATCAGACTGCGCGACAACCGCTGGGGTGCCTACCGGCGTATTCCGGGTGACCTTCAGGTCTATGAAGGAACGACTGATAAACGGCAAGAGGCCTCCCGGGGTCTGGTTCTCGATGCCGAAGGGAATCCGCTGCTGCCCCAGCCGGATCACCGCTTCCGGTTCTTTCAACACAAAGTCGGCGAACGCATCGCGCAAGATGCCCTGCGGGGCATTGTTGGCGTTGATGTTTTTCGCAAGGGAATCGCCGAGACCGCGCCCAGCCGTATCGCGGGCGTCGACGACTACCTGCGCATATATGAGGCCCGGTAAGAGGTAACCGGAGACTTCAAGCTCGGCTGAGTTGATTTTGAATTGCCCCTTGCTCACCCCCGTGGTGCCGGCCAGATCAGGCGAATCAAAGTACTGCGCCTGAATGTTGTGCAAGTGGAAACCGATCCGCTCCTGCCGGCGCAGGTGGAGCAGCATCGTAGAAGCAGGCGCCATCTGATATTCCGTGTCACGCGGCGTAAAGCCGTCTTTCAGAGCGCCCAGCCACCTTCTTTCCTGGCCTTCCTTGATCGCTTGCTTGTCAGCGAGAGCTTGCTGCTTCGCGGCCGCCTTCTGCGCCTCGACCGCCTGCTGGATTTCGTCTGCGACTGACGGCTGCGCCTGACTTTGCGCTGACGGCTTCGGCGCTGCCGCTGCTTCTTTCAGGATCTCCTCATATTCTGCTTGTGTGATGACCCCTTTCTTCAGCAGGACGTCCAGAATCCGCCGGTCATCCGCCGACGCCATTCCGACCGTAACAATCAAAATCCCGATCACCAAGCCGGCTATCTTTCTATTCATTGCCATCCTCCCCGGCCCAACGCAGGCCAATTAGCTGAACCGGCAAGGATGATACAATTATGATGTTTTAATTGTCAATACTACACTTAAATTATCTATATGCAGGTAAAATAGCCATTTTTATATTATAACGAAAAATGGCGACAGAAAATGTATTGGGGAGATTAGTTCAACGGAAGGCAGGAGTTACTGCAGCTACCCTTTGATGCAGACCAGCGGCTCGAGCCGCGCCACCTTGCGTGACAACTTCGCCTCGTCCGCCGCATCCACGACCGCGCTGACATCCTTATAGGCGCCCGGCGCTTCTTCGGCCACGCCCCGATACGACGGGCTTCGAATCAGAATGCCCTGACGTTTCAGTTGGTCAACGACCTCGCGGCCGTGCCACCGCTTCGTGGCCTGTGTCCGGCTCATGTTGCGGCCGGCGCCGTGGCAGGACGAGCCGAAGGCGATCCCCATGCCTTCGCCGGTGCCGGCCAGAATGTACGAGGCTGTGCCCATGGTTCCGCCGATCAGGACCGGCTGGCCCACCTCGCGCAGCGCTGCAGGGATGTCGGGATGGCCGGGACCGAAGGCGCGCGTCGCGCCCTTGCGGTGCACGAAGAGACGCCTCGGCCGGCCGTCGAGAACATGCTCCTCCACTTTGCAGGTGTTATGCGACACGTCGTAGAGCAGTGGGAGTTCGGCCTTGGGCAGGACCTCGGCGAACGCCTGCCGGACCAGATGGGTGATGACCTGGCGATTGGCCAGCGCGCAATTGATGGCCGCACGCATCGCGCCCAAATAGGCCCGGCCGACGTCCGAATGAATAGGCGCGCAGGCCAATTCACGATCGGGCAGCACAATCCCGTGACCGGCGGCGGTAGTCACCATTTTTTTCAGGAACTCGGTGCCGATCTGATGCCCGAGGCCGCGCGAGCCGCAATGGATGCTCACCACGACGTCTCCCTCGCGAACCCCGAACACAGAGGCCACCCGGAGATCAAACACCTTCACCACCTGCTGGACCTCCAGGTAGTGGTTTCCCGACCCGAGGGTGCCCACCTCGTCCTGCTGCCGCTTCTTGGCATGATCCGACACTTCCTCAGGCCGGGCTCCCGCCATGCAGCCGCGCTCCTCGATACGCTCCAGATCGGCCGGCAAGCCGTAGCCGTTCTCAACGGCCCATTGCGCGCCGCCGGTGAGCATGGCGTCCATCCCCTTGCGGTCGAGATGAACCTTGCCGGTGCTCCCCACCCCAGCCGGGATCCGGCGAAACAGCACGTCCGCCAATCTTTCCTTCACCACTTGAATGTCTTCACCCGTCAGCCCCGTGTGAAGGGTGCGCACACCGCAGGAGATATCGAACCCCACGCCGCCGGCGGACACCACACCGCCGTGGTCCGGATCGAACGCGGCGACGCCGCCGATCGGAAAGCCGTAGCCCCAATGCGCGTCGGGCATGGCGAAGGAAGCCTTCTCAATGCCGGGCAGCATGGCGACGTTGACAACCTGCTCGTAGACCTTGTGATCCATGTCGCGGATCAACGCTTCACTGGCGAAAATGATCCCCGGCACGCGCATCGGACCGGTCGGCTCGATCCACCATTCGTACTCGGAATGCCGCTTCAACAAGGCGAGATCCATGCGTCCATAGTGCCATACTGCCCAGCATCCGCGCCACCGGACCGTGGGCTGGAAACGTCTCGTGCGGAACCGCACTGAGCGTGGTACAATGCGTCCCCGAATCCTGAATCTTAAGAAGGAGAGTTCTGAATGACGCCCGAAGAGCAGATCACGAAGATGACGAAAGCCATCAACCAGGCCATCAAGGTGATGGCGGACACGTTCGGGTCCACCCCAGGAGACATGACGAGGGCCATTCAGACGCTGAAGGAATCCCTGCCTCAGCCGGCCGCCGCTCCAAAACCCACGCCTCCCGAGACTAAACCCGCTGAGGCCAACCCGGCTTCCTAGCCACAATTCTGCTAGAAGCGGGTGGCGCCGACCGGGGGCCCACCATCGCCTGGAGGCCTTCGAGCCGAAGCCGATGGAGATGGTCGGTGACAGGACCCGCATGATACAATTTGACTGGGACTTTTAATCCTTCCATTCTGCAGAGGAGGTGCGCCATGATCTCTGTGGAACCTGCCAAAGCCAGCAAACTTCTGTCTTATCAACTATTCATCGACGGCAAGTGGGTCGACGCCCAATCCGGCAAAACGTTCACGACGCCGAACCCTGCGACCGGCGAGCCACTGGCGGTCGTCGCCGAAGCGGACAAGGCCGACATCGACAACGCCGTCGCCGCCGCGCGCCGGGCCTTCGAGGGCCCCTGGTCGAAAATGAGTGCGCGCGATCGCGGGCGCCTCATCTTCAAGCTCTCCCAACTGATCGAAGCTCATGCGCAAGAACTCGCCGAGCTGGAGACCGCGGACAACGGGAAGCCGATCCGCGAAGCCACGCTGATCGATCTGCCGCAAGTCGTGGAGACGTTCGAATACTTCGCCGGCTTCGCGACGAAGATCGAAGGCGAAACCATTCCCGTCCCGGGACCGATGTTCAACTATACCCTGCGCGAGCCCGTCGGGGTCTGCGGCCAGATCATTCCCTGGAACTTTCCGCTCCTCATGGCCGCCTGGAAGCTGGCCCCCGCGCTGGCGGCCGGTAACACCTGCGTGCTCAAGCCAGCCGAGCAGACGCCGGTCACGGCGATGGAGTTGGCGCGCTTGATCCAGGAAGCGGGCTTTCCCGACGGCGTCGTCAACATCGTGCCGGGGTACGGCGAGACGGCCGGCGCGGCGCTCGCAGCGCACCCCGGCGTGGACAAGATCGCGTTCACCGGCTCCACTGAAGTCGGCAAGCTGATCGCACATGCGGCGGCCGATCATCTCACCAAAGTCTCGCTGGAGCTTGGCGGCAAGGCGCCCAACATCGTTTTCGCGGATGCGGACATCGAGCAGGCCGTGAACGGCGCCATGATGGGCATCTTCTTCAACCAGGGTCAGGTGTGTTGCGCCGGGTCACGGCTTTTCCTGGCCGACCGGATCAAGGACAAGTTCCTGGATCGGTTCCGAGAAAAAGCCCGCACGCTGACAGTCGGCGATCCCACGCAGCTGTCCACGCAGATGGGCCCACAAGTCTCCGAGGAGCAGCTCACCCGCATCAAAGGCTACGTGGAGATTGGGCGCAAGGAAGGCGCATCCGTCCTGACCGGCGGCGAGCCGCTGCATCTCGAAGGCAAGCTTCAGAAAGGTTATTTCTTCCAGCCGACGATCCTGACCGGTGTCACCAACCGCATGCGCGTCGCGCAGGAAGAGATCTTCGGTCCGGTCACGGCGGTCATCCCCTTCAAAGACGAAGAGGACCTGATCAAGCAGGCAAACGAGACCATCTACGGCCTTTCGGCCGGCATCTGGACCCGCGATATCGGTCGCGCCCACCGCTTTGCCCGTGCGGTGCACGCCGGCGTGGTCTGGATCAACACCTACAACCAGCTCCATCCCGCTTCGCCCTTCGGCGGATACAAGCAGTCTGGTTACGGCCGGGAGCTGGGCAAGCACGCGCTCGACCTCTACACACAAGTCAAAAGCGTGTGGGTGGACCTGTCGGACCAGCCGATCGGGTGGTACGGGAGCTAGCCGCAGGCAGAAATTTTACGAGAACCTTGTGACTTGCCGCCTAGTTGGTTATACAATAGCTGTGTCAGGGAGTAGGCCATCAGCGCGGGAGGAGAGGACAGCGATGAAACTGATCTTAATTGCCGTGGTGATCGCATTCGTCATCTACCTGGCTCTTCCCAGTTATTTTCTCGAGAAGGCCGCCGGCCATGAAAAGCTGGAGGGAGTGACGGAGCGTCTCGGCCCGCCGCTTAGCTCCAAACTCAAGCAGGACGGCAGCTTGGGCAGCTTGGTCAACACGTACCGAGTCGGGAGCCAGCCGCCCTTGTGCGTGGATTACATCATCACCTTCGAACACAAAGTCCTCGGCGATGGAGCGCCGTTCAGGCCAATCATGCGCGATTGGACCTGGAAATGGTGTGGGTTTCCGCTGCCGTAAGAGCCAAACGACGCAAGGTGTTCCTTATCGTCTGCGGCCCCGGCTGCCGCCTTGATTGAAGAAGCCTCGCGAGTGTAACCACGGGTTGATCGGACGAGGCACGGCATACGCAGGATAGACGGGATACCACGTCGGCGTATAGCCATAAGCGGGCGCAACTACCTGTGGCGTCGGGGCTGTCGGGTATGTTGGGGGCATTGGCGGTGTTGCGTACGCCATGACCGGTGGCTGGTCTGGAACCGTCGGGGAAGGTCTCGGTGAAGGAACAACGGTGAGCGTCCCGCCTCTCCGCCCTTCCTGAGATGGCCACCCGGCCTCCGGCTGGTCCGGCGGGCGGATTTCCGCTTTGGCCTGAAGAGGCTGGCGCGGGTAGATTGGAACATTCGGAATAAGGCGCGAGGAAATCGTTGTGGACGCCGCTCCCACCACCTCGCCGGTCTCGACGGCAACAGCTCTCGCCATAATTTCAACCAGTCCGCCGGTCAGGTTGGTGTAGCTGCCCAGAATCAGGGTGTCCGCGTTCAGGAGATGCCCGACTTCCTGGAGAGAGAGCGCATCAAACCGCCCGGAATACCCCCGCTCGATCTCATCAACCACTTTATTCAGAAACGTTCGCTCCACGACAGTGCCCTGCCGATTCGCGTACAAGAGATGCGTGACTTTTTCGGCCAGATAGACGCCGCGGGAATTGGGACTTTGATCGGTCGTGCTCTCAAATGAGAGCACGGCAATGCGGCGGGCCTTGCCGGAGCCGAAATCGGTGGAGAGTTGGGCGGCGAGAGCAGCCAGCTGCCGTTCAAGCTCGGCGTGGGCGGTTTTCAGGTCTTCAGCCCTGACGCCCCTTCCGTAACCGTAGTCTCTCAGATCACCAGGAAGAGGGCCGCTGGCGCAACCCAAGAGAGCGAGCAGAGCCGCCAGAGGAAGAACAAGCAGAGAGTCGGATCGGCGAGCCATGGTCCTCCTCATCAGGAGAACGGTGCAAGTCATACACGGGAAAACAGTATAGCAGATATTGAAGTGATATTTGTCAAGTTCGAACCATGAAATCCGTTACTAACGCCCGCCATCGAGTGCGTTGTGCGACGGCGAAGGCATTAAATTCCCCAGCCGCCGCTGAGGTGGATGTTCGTGCCGGCAACGTACCGGGCGTCATCGGAGAGCAGGAACCGCACGGCCGACACGGCATCTTTGAGCTCGCCGATATAGCCAGCCGGAATCTTTTTCGTCATGGAGGCCAGCTCCGCCTCGGGTGCGCTCCCCGAATTGATGAATCCCGGCGAGACGGCATTGACCGTGATGCCGTGCGGAGCCAGCGCCTTCGCAAGCGTGCGGGTCAGGATGAGGACGCCGGCCTTGGCGATGTAATGGGCCGTCACCTCGGTCTGCGCCACCATCTGATCGGCGTTGGCCATCGAGAAATTGACGATGCGTCCCCGCTTGCGGGCCTTCATGCCGGCCGACACGGCCTGACTCGTGTAAAACACCGCATGGAGGTTGTGCGCGAACATCTCGGCCCATCCGGCGGGCGTCTCTTCTAGGATGTTGACCCGATGGTACGGGCCGGCGCAGTTGATGAGCGCATCCACCGCGCCGAACTCCCGCTCCACTTTCGCCACGAAAGTCGCGGCCGCCGTGGCATCGGACACGTCACATCGCTCGGCCAGCGCGCGCCGTCCGGCTTTCGTGATGAGCGAGGCGGTCTTTGCGGCCTCAGACTCGGAGGTCCGATAGCAGAAGGCGATATCCCACCCCGCCGCGGCGAGATCCAAGCCGATCGCCCGGCCGATCCCCTTTGCCCCACCCGTGATCAACGCGACTTTTGCCATCTTGCCTCCCGCATCTTATCCAAACCGAGGTGGCATCTTATCATTGCCCTCCGTCAACGACAACCAGCCCCCGAGGTGTTGCACATTGACTTTTCCAGACCGGTTCCGCACCATAACCCGCACGATGCCCGAACCAAGCGGAACCGCAAAGCTCGCGGGCGAGATTGTTCCCGACGTCTCTCGCTTCACGATCCATGACGACCGGATTGATTTCGAAAGCGATGGCTATGTCGTCATCGAAGACGGGAAGGCCATCCTCATCGATCCGTTGCCAATGGCCGACAAAGACATGAAAAAACTCGGCCCGGTGGAGGCCATCTGCCTGACCGGCTCATGCCATGAGCGGTCCGCCTGGCGCTACCGCCGCGAGCTGAAGGTGCCGGTCTATGCGCCGCAGGGTGGAGTGGATTTCGAGGAAGTCCCCGATCGGTGGTACAACGCCAACGACCGCTTGCCGGGCAACTTGCTGGCTGTCCACACACCCGGTCCCACTGAAGCCCATTACTCCTTTTTCCTAGAACGCGAGGGAGGCGTGGTCTTCTGCGCGGACTTGCTCACCAATGCCGGCGTCGACGGTCTCGCTTTCGTGCCGGGCGAGTACCAGGATGAGCCGGCTCGCACGCGCGAGAGCGTCCGGCGACTGCTGAGTCTGGACTTCCAGACGCTCTGCCCCAATCATGGCGATCCCGTGATTGTCGGCACCAAAGAGGCCATCTCCCAGGCACTGGCGAAAGACGCGGCCCCCGGCAAGAAGGGCTAGGGTTACGTTGGGCGTTGACTTTTCGGGCCGCGTTCCGCACCATAGCACTCCATGAAGCACGCAGCCACACTCCGCGAGCTGATGAAGCGGCCAGGCCTTGTACGGACGGTCGGCGCCCACGACGCCCTCAGCGCGAAGATGATCGAACGGGCCGGTTTCGACGCGATCTGGGCTTCCGGGTTCGGCATTTCGGCCTCGCTCAAGTGCATCCCCGACGGCAGCTTTCTGACCATGACGGAACAGCTGGCCGTGACGCAGAACATCGTCGAGGCCGTCACGGTCCCCGTCATCGCCGACTGCGACACCGGTTTCGGCAACGCTCTCAACGTGATGAGGACGGTCCAGGACTATGAAAAGGCGGGTATCGCCGGCATCTGCATCGAGGACAACGTCTTCCCCAAACGGTGCTCATTCTACGCCGGCGTCCGCCGGGAGCTGGTCTCCGCTGACGAGCATGCGGGCAAGGTCCGCGCGGCCAAGTCGGCCCAATCCTCCTCCGATTTCGTCGTGATCGCCCGGACCGAAGCGCTCATCGCAGGCTGGGGCCAGGACGAGGCGCTGAAGCGGGCCGAAGCCTACGCGGATGCAGGCGCCGACGCGGTGCTCATTCATTCAAAGTCATCGACGTTCGACGAGCTTCGCGCCGTCTCGCAGCGGTGGTCCGGCCGTGTTCCGCTGGTCGTGGTGCCCACGATCTTCCAAGCCGTCACCGCCGAGGAGCTGGAGCGGCACGGCTTCAAGATCGTCATCTTCGCCAACCAGGTCATCCGCACCGCGATCAAGGCGATGCGCGACACGCTGGATGTGCTGCAGCGCGAGAACCGCGCCGAGGCGGTTTCGGACCGGATGGTCGCCCTGCAGGAGGTCTATGACTTGGTCGGCGTGACCCAGATGGAGGAAGACGAACGCAGGTTCCTCCCGATGGGGACCGAGAAGATCACGGCCATCATCCCGGCCGCCGGGTTCGAGAAGCAGCTGCTGCCGCTGATTCAGGACAAACCGAAATGCCTGTTGGACATCAAAGGCAAGACAATCCTGGAACGCCAGGTCGCGGCTCTCAATGACGTCAACATCAAGGACATCGTCGTCATCCGCGGGTACCAGAAGGATAAGATCGCGCTTCCCAACCTCCGATATTACGACAACGACCGCTATGAAGAGACCGGAGAACTGGCGTCCATCTTCTGCGCCGAGCAAGAGCTGACAGGACGCTGCCTCCTGCTCTACTCCGACATCATCTTCGAAACCGGCATCCTGCACAAGCTCCTGAAAAGCCCGGCCGACATCACGATCGTGGTGGATCAGGCCTGGATGGATCACCATCGGCAGAAACTCCCCCGCCCCCATTTCAAGCCCGATCTCGTGATGCTCAACCAGCCGCCCGCCACCGGCTACCGGTTTGTCCCGCCGGACGGCCTTGCCCGGCTCGTGAAGATCGGCCAGCATGGGGACCCGGATCAGGCGCACGGCGAGTTCATCGGCCTCACCATGTTCTCGGAACAGGGCGCCGATCTGCTGCGGTCCGTCTACAAAACCATCGCCGCGAGCCCCCAGGCTCCCTTGCACGAGGCCCCTTCCGTGGCGAAGGCCTCCCTCACCGACATGCTCCAGGAACTGGTCAACCGGGGACATGAGGTCTCCTGTCTCACCATCTACAAGGGATGGATGGAAGTGGACACCTTCGAGGACTACCAGCAGGCCTGGGCGGACCTGAAGAAGTAAGGGCTTACTTCGGCCGCAGGTCGGGAAAGAACGCGGCTAGCCGCATCGCGAGCCCGATATCCCCGTCCACCCGCAGCCGTCCGCTGAGATAGGCCGACACGCCGCTCAAGCGTCCCTCGAGAATGGCCACGCAATCCTCGCCCGCCATCGAGAGCGTGACATTCGGCGAGGGATGGATACCCGGGGACACCCGGCAGGCCTGATCGGCGACGTGGAGCTGGTATTGCCCGCCTTGGTCACCGGACAGATCGAACTGATACACGGCCGTCACGCTTTCCGCCGCATCGGCATGGAAGCGGGACGGCAGCGCTTCGAAGAATTCACGAACGGTGGCAGGGCTCATTTGACAAGCTTCTTTGCGCTGTGCGAAAAGACCTTCGTGGCGGACAATTCACCGTGCCCCAAGTGCGGAAAGCCGACCGTTCCGGTCACGCGGGAGGGAACGATTACGGCCATCTGCACAATCTGCGACACCCCTGACCGAGCCTGCACCTGGTGCAAGCTGCCGATGACGAAGAAGCTGGTGGGAAACGGCAAGTTCCTGCATTACATCTGCCCCAAATGCGTGTTCCAACATACCTCGAAATTCGCCGCTTCCTAGTAGGAGCACGGCGTGCCGTGCCACTATTTCAACAAACGCGTCACGGCCAGCAGCAGGAGGAGCGCCGCCATCCCGCCGACGAACGGAATGACCGAATAGGCCATCACGCTCTTCAGCAGACGCTGTCCTGTCCACTCCGGATAGCGGGTCTGCAAGTCCCGATACACGAACTCATAGGCGAGCACGAGGTTGCTCATGAAGAGGGTAAACGTGCGGAGGGTCCGTCCCCAGGTGTACTGGCCGCTGAGGAGAAAATCGAGCACGAAGAATCCCCCGGCCAGGTGAACGACCGGGATCACGACCACGAGGAAAAAATCACCATACCACCGCCTGCCGGGCGCATGCTCAGCCGTGATCGGCTCACTCATGAAGGGGATGCGGATGACGTTTCTGGAGAGACTGGTGGCGTTATCCCGTCGCGCACATTGGGAGCGCTCCGGGTCGAGCTAGCTTGGTTTGGCGGCGCAGAAGCTGTCGCGGCAGCGACAGCTTCAGGGACCGGCTCTTTGGGACTGGGCGGGGGAACCGGCATCTGTTGAGCGGGACGCACGCGGCCAGCCTTGCAATCGGCGCAGAGCCGGGGACGGTCTTTCAGGAATTTCCCCCCGCTGAGGCACCCGTAGTGAACGAACTCGTTGCAGACCGAACACCGGGCCCACCCGCCGGTCAGGAACGTGACGTTGCGATAGAGGCCCTTGCGGCACACCGGGCAGGTGCCCGGCTGGATCTCCAAGGTTTGCGTCTCGATGCCCTGTTCTACTCGTCGCCAGCTCATAGCGTGACTCAGTATAGACAAGCCGGTTTCATCCTGCAAGGTGCGATTCCTTGACAGAAACGCGCCGGATTGGGTACAACCCGCTTCGATGAGGAACCAATGATTGGGCCAGTCTCCCGCGTGTTGATGATCTCCGCCGTCTGCTCGATTCATTCGGTCGCCTCTGCGATTGACGTCCAGCCGGATGCTGCTCAGATCGAGCAGTCGCTGGAGCGAGGCCGCGCCGCCGCCGCCGCGCGAACCCCGCCGGTCGAGCTGTATGTGTGGTTCGGTCCGTCGAACGAGCCGGCCAACGAATTTACGCCTCGCGGGTTCCTCATGACCAAGCTGTCGGGGCTGGCCGTCATGTCGGCCCACTTCGCGCTCCGATCGGCGCGACCGACGGAAGAGGAACTTCACCGAGTGCTGGATGACAAAGCCCTCCAGATCAGCGTGACGCTTTTCGGCGATCGGCGGGATTTCGCGCAGAACACGTTCGTCATGCTCATGCAAGGCGATCGGAAGATCATGCCAGTCCATGTGCGGGCGGATGCCACGGCCGATCGCACGTCGGCCTGGCCGAAATCACCGGCCTACCGCGCCAAAGTCGTGGCGTCGTTCGCCTATGGCGACTTCGACCCGCTCGCGAAAACCCAGCTCTCCGTCTTTCCGCGCGGCGGCGGCGAACTCTCGTTCGCCCTCGACTTCGCGTCCATCAAATAATTACCCGACGCCTCGCCTCGCGTTGACTCTCTGCGTAAGGCTTGTTAAGCTGCCCTCCTGCATGGACATTAAGAAGTATCTGGAGCACAAACGGCAGGACGTGGACCGCTTCCTCGAGTCAGTCATGCCCGCCGAGGACGCCCCTCCCGCGACCCTGCACAAAGCCATGCGCTACAGCCTCTTCGCCGGCGGAAAACGCGTGCGGCCGATCCTGGCCGTCGCGTCCTGCGAGGCGATCGTCGGCTCCTCGTCCTCCATCCTTCCAGTCGCCTCGGCGCTGGAACTGATTCATACCTACTCGCTGATCCACGACGACCTGCCCGCCATGGACAACGACGACTACCGGCGCGGCAAACCGACCAATCACAAAGTCTTCGGCGAAGCCATGGCCATCCTCGCCGGCGACGCGCTCCTGACGATGGCCTTCGACCTCGTCAGCCGGCCCGAGCTGTCGAACGGCCTCGACCCACGCGCACAGGTGCGGGTGATCCAGGAACTCGCAGCGGGCTCCGGCGATGTCGGGATGGTGGGTGGACAGGTGGCCGACATCGAGGCCGAGGGCAAGGACATCGACTTGGCGACGCTGGAAGGCGTGCATCGCTGGAAAACCGGCAAGCTCATCCGGGCGTCGGTCCGCATCGGAGCTATTGTGGGCGGCGCCAGCACCGCGCAATTGAACGCGCTGACTGGTTACGCCGAGGACGTCGGCCTGGCTTTCCAGATCGCGGACGACGTGCTGAACGTCACGGGCACGCGCGAGGAACTCGGCAAGGATGCGAACACGGACGCTTCACGGGGGAAGAAGACGTACCCGGCGTTTTTCGGCGTGGCGGGCGCGCGCAAGCTGGCCGAGGAACGAGTCGCATCGGCCGTGCAGCACCTCAAGGACTTTGACAAGAAGGCCGATCCGCTTCGCGAGCTGGCTCTCTACATTACCAGTAGAAAAAATTGATCAAGGACCCACGGGAAGAGGCGCGTCTTGGCGCGCCTGGGGCGGGCGGGTGCAAATGAAAGCGCTCGTCACTGGCTCCACCGGCTTCATCGGCGCCGCCGTGGCGCGCTGTCTGCTGGAGCACGGCGTGGAAGTCCGCGTCCTGGTGCGCCGCGACAGCGATCTCGGCAACCTCCAGGGGCTCAAGGTCGAGCAGGCCCACGGTGATCTTCGCGATATTGCGTCTCTGCGGCAAGCCGTGGCCGGCTGCCGTCATGTTTACCACGTCGCCGCACATTACGCGTTCTGGGCCAAGGACCCCCGGATCTTCTACGACATCAATGTCACCGGCACGCGCCATCTCATGGAAGCCGCGCGCGACGCCGGCGTGGAGCGGATCGTCTATACCAGCACCATCGGCGCGATCGGGCTTCCGCCAGGCGGAGGCGTGGGGACCGAGGAGACGCCAGTGTCGCTGGACCAGATGGCCGGCCACTATAAGCGCTCGAAGTACCTGGCGGAGCAGGAGGTGCACAAGCTGGCCCATGCAGGATTGCCGGTGGTGATCGTCAACCCCAGCGCGCCCGTCGGCGCCCGCGACATCAAGCCCACGCCCACCGGGCAAGTGATCGTGGACTTCATGAAGGGCCGGATGCCGGCCTATATCGAAACCGGCATGAACCTGATCGACGTGGACGACGTGGCCGTCGGGCATCTCAGGGCGATGGAGAAGGGCAAGACGGGCGAACGCTACATCCTGGGCAATCAGAACCTGATGCTTCGCGACGTGTTTGCGCTGTTGAGCCGCCTGACGGGCGTGCCGGCTCCCACCATCAAACTGCCCCGTTGGGCCGTCCTGCCGTTGGCCTACACCAACCAATGGCTGGCCGATTACGTCACGCGCCGGCCGCCGCGTATCCCGCTGGAGGGAGTCAAGATGGCCAAGTACATCATGCACTACGACTGTTCCAAGGCGATCCGCGAGCTGGGCCTGCCGCAGACGCCCGTGGAAATCGCGCTGGAAAAAGCGGTGCGCTGGTTCCGCGACCACAAGTACGCCTGATGGATTTCTTGACCCTTCTCGGCAATACGCTCCTGCTGCGGCCGTACGTCTTTCTCTTTCTAGCCATCGCGCTTGCTACGTCCGTCTGGCTGATTGGGAAACAGCGCACGGCGATCTTTTTTCTTCTCACCTGGCTCACCGCCTTCGTCTGCGAGTTCTCGTCTACCCGGACCGGCATTCCGTTCGGCTGGTACTTCTACACCGGCTCGACCCAAGGCCAGGAACTCTACCTCGGCAACGTGCCGTTCATGGATTCCCTCTCGTTCTCCTTCCTCCTCTTCACCAGCTATTGCCTGGCTCTCTGGTTTCTCTTGCCGGCTCAGGGCAGTGGTCTGAGAACGACGATACGCGACAATCAGACGATTCGGACGTCGGTCCCTGCGCTCGCGCTCACAGTTCTTTTTTTCGTGCTCTCGGACGTCGTCATCGATCCTGTCGCGCTGCGCGGGGACCGCTGGTTCCTCGGCAAGATGTATTACTACCCCGAGCCGGGCATTCACTTCGGCGTGCCGATCGCCAATTACCTGGGATGGGCCGTGGTGGGACTGGTGGCGTTTGGGCTGTACCAACGGATCGACCGTTTCCTGCCAAACCAGGCGAACACAGAAAACATCGCCGGCAGACTTTTGTTCGGCTGCGCGCTCTACTATGGCATCCTCGGGTTCAACCTGGCGATCACCTTCTGGATCGGCGAGCTCTTGCTCGGTACTACCGACCTCCTGATGTCCCTCCCGATCACGGCCTTTCTGCTGCTCAAACTGGCTGGGTGCCTGCCGATGCCGACCCGCGAATGACGGGGGCTGGGGCAACGAGTATAATGCGGCCGACCCACAACCGACTGTGAGGCAACCATGATCCGGAAGCTCGTCATCGGCGCGGCCTTGATCCCGATCGCCTGGTTCGCCAGCGCGGCCATGCACTTTCCGTCCGTCTTTCAGAAGATGTTCGTCCTCTACATCCTGCTGGGCCTGACAGTCTTCCTGCTGCTGGACGCTCCATCCCTGCCTGCTTTTACCGGCTGGAAAGCCATGGCGGTGCTGGTGGTGTTCTATGCGGTCATTGCGGGCGCGTTTATCGCGGGGGCCAACTTCCTGCCGCAGTATGATCCCCAGGTTGAAAAGGGGAAGATCGAGAAGATCGTCAAGCCGAAGATGGAAACGCCCGAAGCCCGCCACGCCAAGCTTGAAGAACTGCTCAAGAAGTCAGAGGAGCTGCAGGCCAAGACGGCCACCCTGCAGGCCAAGCTCGACAAGCTCGCCCCGTCAGCTCCCACAGGCGTGCCGGGAGGTGTCGCGCAACCGGCCTCAGCGGCAGGCGGCGACGTCATCGCCCGCGGCAAGGAAGTCTACGAACTGCATGAGTGTTACAACTGCCACAAGATCGGCGGCAAGGGCTCGGTCAAGAAGCGCGGGCCGCTTCTCGACAACGTCGGGAGCCTTCTGACGAAGGATGACATCAAGAAGAAAGTTTTTGATCCGGGCTACCTCTACGCCGACGGCTTCGAGAAGGAGCACAAGAAGGGGGTGATGCCCGGCAAGTACAAGGAGCTGATGAGCGAGGAAGAGCTGGACGCGCTGGCGTCCTACCTCTCCACGCTCAAGAACCCGGCCGTCGAGACGCCCAAGCCGATCTTCGTGAAGACCAAGGTGGAGCATGGCTTCATCGTGTATGGGTACGTACGCGACAAGTCCGGGAAGCCGCTCGCCGATGTCCCGGTCATGGCCAAGCCGTTGAAGGAGGGCCGCGAGGGGCATGACGGCAAGACGAACAAGGAAGGCTACTACGAGATTTTTCTCCACATCCACAACGAGGACTCCGGCACCAAGATCGTCGTCTCCGCCAAGGACGCGAAGAAGGAGATCACGGCCACCTACAATCCGGAGGACAAGGTCACCAAGCGCCAGGCTGCCGTCGATCTCGTGCTGTGAGCCGTTGCTTTCCCTTCAGGCGCCCCGTATAATCCGCCGCCATGGCTCCGTCATCGCCGCTGATTTTCCGGAAGAACACGCTCGTTGAGAAGCATCAGATGGAGGGGAACGATCCGCCCGGCCGGTCCTTCAGCCGCATGGCCATGATTACTCGCACTGCGACCGGGTACACGGCCAAGGTCCAGTACGAATCCGTGACCGCCGAGACGCCCTCCTTCCCGACCATCGCCGAAGCGCTCCGGCATCTGGCCGGTCAGCTCCAGAAGATGGCGTTTACACGCCTGCGGTCGCGCTTGAATTTTCGCGGCAAGAAGTACTACGCGGAAAAAGAGGCCTGGGTGGATTACCCGGACCCGACTTAGTTTCCCACCACAGCCTGAAAGATCACATCGTGGATCGCCGGGCGGAACGCCCGGATCTGGTCGTTCTTGCGCGTCGGGTGCACGCGGTTCGTGAGCAGCACTACGATCAAGTCCCGTTCGGGATCGACCCAGACCGACGTTCCCGCGTAGCCGAGATGTCCGAACGAGGTCGGCGAGAAAGACTTTCCCGACGACGAGGGTGCGCCGCCAGGGCCCGTGGAAGGCGTATCCCAGCCCAGCGCCCAACTGCCTTGGGGATCGATGCCTTGTCTTCGCACGAACTCTTTCGCCCAGGACGCGGGAAGCGGCGAGGCTTCTCCCCTGACCGCCGCGAGCCACGGGCTGACCGCTCGGGCCACCGCCACAGCCGTACCGAATAAACCCGCGTGGGAAGACACGCCGCCCAACACCGCCGCATTCTCATCATGGACCTCGCCGCAGAGCATCCGACCCCGCCAGTCGTCCTGCTCCGTCGCCGCAAATTGCCGATTCGCGACCGGCTGGCCGCCTGTAGGGCCGCCTTCGCTCATATAGAACAGGCCTTGTACACCAAGCCGCGGGAACACTTCTCCATGGCAGAAGGCGGGCCACTCCTGTTTGACGATCCGCTCCAGAATTTCTCCGAGCAGGATGAACCCCAGGTCGCTGTAGACACAACGGCTGCCAACCGGCTCAACCAGAGGCTCGCGGTGGATCGCGTCATAGATGGCGGCGCGTCTGCTCGAAAGTGGCATGTCACGCAACTTCTTTCCATCCGGGACGATCCGTTCATACAACGGGCGCCAGGCGGGAAGGCCCGTCGTGTGGTTGAGCAGGTGACGGATCGTGGCCAGCCGCAGGGCGTCCTGGGCGAGTTCCGGAACGAACCGCCCGAGCGGATCTTCCAGACGGAGCTGGCCATCAGCCACAAGAAACGCCGCGGCCGTCGTCGTCGCAAGCGGCTTGGTCAGGGACGCCAGATCGTAGATCGTGTCCACAGTGGCAGGCACACGCTTTGGCTGCAAACAGGCAGAGCCATAGGCCGCGTGATGGACCGTCCGCCCCTTGTGCTCAACCAGCAGCACCCCCCCCGGGAAGACCCCCTCCTCCACCCCCTCCTGCATCTTCTCTGCGATCAGATTAGCCATCACTTATCCAGGCGGGCGTGGATTTTCTCTTGGGTCAGACCCGTGATGCGGATGACTTTGTGACGCGAGCGGTTGCCTCGGAGAATTTCGAGTTGGGATTGAGGGAGATCGAGAAGGTCGGCGAGGAAGGCGAGGCAGGCGGCGTTGGCCGCCCCTTCCACCGGCGGCGCCGTCAACCGGATCTTGAGAGCCGCACCGACCCAGCCGGCGATCGCATTGCGCGAGGCACGGGGCTGGATCTGGACGGCCAGCGTGGCCTGCGGAGGAGCGGCACGCTTAACGGCCACCAGCGACATCCTTGGCAGGGGCCTCGCCCTCCAGGGACTGCAAGTCGACCTCCTCCATCTCAATCATCTTGTTGAGCATCTGCAGCAAGCTCCGCAGCTTCTCGATCGCGAGGACACGATCCTTCCGCAGTTCCATAAGATCCCTCTGGATGGTCCGGAGATTGGCGTGGGCGTGCTTCAGGATCTCTTCCGACTTGAGCTCCGCTTCTTTCAGGGTCAAATCCGCCTCACGACGCGCCGTGTCCTTGATGTTCTCCGCCATCTTCTGCGTCAGCACGAGCAGCTCATTGAGGCTCGCATCCTTCTTGCGCAGGGTGGTCACCTCTTTCTCCAGCTTGTCGGCCCGCTCCTTTACGTCGGCGTTCTCCCTGGCCAGTTCCTCCACGGTCTCGGAGACGCAGCGCAGGAACTCCTGGACCTCCTCCCGGTCATACCCCCGAAGCCTGACCTGAAAAGTCTGCTGCTGAATATCGAGCGGCGTGATTTTCATGGTTCTCGAAGCCTCCCTGCGATGTCGTTCAGAGTCTCCACCAAGAAGAAATCCAGAAAATAGATCCCTGCGATCAGGATCAGCGGCGAGACATCGATGCCGATCCCCCCATAACCCATCATCCGAAACATTCTACGCCGGATCGGCTCCAAAAGGGGATCCGTCAGGCGATTCAGGGTCTGGACGATCGGGTTCCACGGATCGGGGTTCACCCAGCTGAGCAACGCCCTGATGATCACCACCCACATATAGGCCTGCAGCAGCAGATGCAGGACCACCGCCAGGGCCGTCAGGAAATTGCCGGCGACGAACATTATCCGCGGCCAAACCGCGCTTGCGCGTGCCGGGCGCTTCGATCAAAAGCGCCCGGATATGCAATACCTTCAATGCTCCTCATCCTCTTCCCAACTCTTCTGATCGCTTCGTCGCCGCCTCGATAGCCGCAATCAGAGCCGAGCGGACTCCGCCCGCTTCCAGCGCATGGAGACCGGCGATAGTCGTGCCGCCGGGCGACGCCACCTTGTCTTTTAATGTCGCCGGGTGCTCGCCGGTTTCAATCAGTTGTCGGGCCGCCCCCAGGACGGTCTGGGCCGCCAGCGTCAACGCCGTGTCGCGAGGGAGTCCCATCTTGACGCCCCCATCCGCCAGCGCCTCGATGATCTGGAAGACGTAGGCGGGACCGCTGCCGCTGAGTCCGGTGACCGCGTCCATCAGCCGCTCCTCAACGATCACCACTGTTCCCACGGACTCGAACAGCCGGACGGCCCGCGCCCGCTCTTCCGCGGACACGGAGGGCGCGGCGGCCACGGCCGACGCACCCGCGCGGATCAGGCAGGGCGTATTGGGCATCACCCGCACCAGCTTGCGCGTTCCCCCCAGCCGGGCCGCGATCCGCGACAAGGGCACGCCGGCCGCAATCGAAATGACGAGGGTCCGTTCGGACAAGCGGTCCTTGAGTTCGTCGAGGACCCGGTCCATCATCTGGGGCTTGACCGCCAGGATGACGATGTCCGCCCAGGAAGCCGCCTCGCCGTTGTCGCTGCCGGTCCGGATGCCGTAGCGCTGCTTCAACGCCCCGAGTCGGTCTGTGACCACATCCGTGACCCAGAGCCCGGCCGGGGTCGCCGCGCCGTCCGCCAACAGACCCGCGACCAAGGCCTCCCCCATGTTCCCGCATCCGATGATGGCGAGTTTAAACATTACATCAATCGGGGACAGATTTAAAATCTGTCCCCACCCTCCTAGACAGGGCGAGGCCCGAAGAGCGCCGTGCCGATGCGGACCATCGTCGCGCCTTCCTCGACCGCCACCTCAAAATCCCCCGACATTCCCATGGACAGTTCCTCCATCGAGACCCCCGGAATCTTCAGCGCTTCGACCGTCGCCGCCAGACGGCACAGGCGCCGGAAGTGCGGCCTGGCCTCTTCCGGATCGGCTGCCGGCGGCGGGATCGTCATCAAACCGAGCAGCCGAAGACCAGCAAGTGCGCCCATCCGCTCAGCCACGCGCGCCAGGCCATCCGGCTTGAACCCGTGCTTCGTCGCCTCTCCCGCCACATTCACCTCAAGAAGGAGGGACTGGACGGTCCCGCGCTCCCTCGCCGCGCGATCCAGACGTTCCGCCACCTCCAGCCGATCCACAGCGTGCAGTAGCGAAAACCGGCCGACCACACTCTTGGCCTTGTTGGACTGGATGGGACCGATCAGGTGCCATTCAATTTCAACGGGGGCCCGTGCGCCGAACACCTTCATCTTGGCCAGGGCCTCTTGGACATGGCTCTCGCCGAACACCCGGCATCCGCACGCGACAGCTTCTTGCAGACGCCCCACAGAGACAGTCTTTGAGACGGCCACCAGCGTGACCGTGCCGGGATCTCTCCCGGCGCGGAGGGCCGCCCGCTCGATCCGAGCCTGTACCATCTCCAGCCGGTCTGTGAACAAGCCGCCTGCACGTGCCCGGCTTTCTCTCTCATCATCCATCCCCGACCCTGTCCCGTACCGCTCATATTGTACGCAAGGGAGCGGGGTTTGTCAGGACAGCACGGCGGTGAGCCCGATCCCGCTCAGCATACGGCCTGTCCCTCGGCCGTCCCGCCGATACGAGTAAAAGAGGTCCGGCTGGCAGGCCGTGCAGAGGTTCACCGTCTCGATCCGGTCCGCGCTGATGCCGGTCTCCTCCAACTGACGGCGGTTGAGGCCGCGCAGATCGAGATGGGCTTTCGTCCCTTTCACGTTGTCCACGACCTCGGCCCAATACGGAAAGCCTCGCTTCAGCGGCGTCAACACAACTCCGTTGACCTCGTAGCAGCAGACTCCGATCGAGGGTCCGATGGCTGCGCGAATCGAGCGGAGGCTGCACCCGAAACGGTGTTGCATCGCCGTGACGGTCTTCTTCACAATGCCGCCCAGGGAGCCACGCCACCCGGCATGCACGGCCGCGTAGACGCCGCGGATCGGGTCCAACAATAAAATGGGCACGCAGTCCGCCGTTTCGACTGCGACGAGGAGGCCCGGTTGGTTGGTCACGATCGCATCATAGTGGCTCGAGGCCGCAGCGGACTCGCTTCTTGAACTTGCGGTCCGCCGGTCGAGAACCAGAGCGTCCGTTCCGTGGACCTGATGAACCGTCACGACGCGTATGGTCGAGCCTCCCATTCCGGATGCCGAAGGGCCGCGCGCGACCTTCGTCCCGAAATAGTGACAGACCCCGACCGTCCCTTTGGCGAACAAAGGAACGGTGATGATCGCGTCCGTCAAACCAAGCTTGCTTGAGCCGGCATTTCGATCAGACATGCCGGATGTCCAATACCTCAAGTGTTGTTTCATTAGCTAGTCCGACTGCCTCCGCAAGAATGTCGGCACATCCCATTCCTCTTCGATTGCCAGCATCGTCCGGTCCGAGACCCGGTCGGCGGTGTCGCGTGAGGCGGTGCCGCGCCGCAGGAAGGCAGCCCCAACCGCCGGCTTCGGCTTGGAATGGAGCTCACGCACCGGCGCTTCTCTGGACGCGATCGATGGGAGCGCCGTCTGCCGAACCACGGGCTGAGCCGCCTGCTCCTGCTCGAACCCCGTGGCGATGACGGTGATGACGACCTCTTCGCCCATGCGCTCGTCGATCACCGCGCCGAAGATGATGTTGGCGTCTTTGTCCACGGCCTGCTCGATGATCCCCGAGGCCTCGGTCACCTCATGCAGGGACAAGCTGGGCCCGCCCGTAATGTTCAACAGCACGCCCCGCGCGCCGTCGATCGAGCCATCCTCCAACAACGGGCTGCAGATCGCCCGCTGCGTGGCCTCGATGGCCCGATTGGCGCCGTGCGCCACCCCCATGCCCATCACCGCGCGTCCCATGTGGCCCATGACCGTGCGTACGTCCGCAAAGTCCACGTTGACGAGCCCCGGGACTGTGATGACGTCGGCGATCCCCTTGATCGCCTGCCGCAACACATCGTCGGCCACCTTGAACGCCTCCCGCAGAGGCGTGGTCTTATCGACGATGCCGAGCAGACGCTGATTCGGGATCACGAGCATGGTGTCGACATACCGGCGCAGCTCACGCAACCCTTCTTCGGCCCGCGACATGCGCTTGCCTCCTTCGAACAGGAAGGGCTTGGTGACCACTGCGACGGTCAGCGCGTTGAGTTCGCGGGCGATGTTGGCGATGATCGGCGCGGCCCCGGTCCCGGTGCCTCCACCCATACCCGCCGTCACAAAGACCATATCGGCTCCCTGGAGCGCTTCGCGAAGCTGGTCGGCGTCATTGAGCGCCGCTTCCCGTCCGATTTCAGGACTCGCGCCGGCGCCGAGGCCGTTCTTCCCGATCCGGACCTTCGTGGGCGCCTGTGAGAGGCCTAGGGCCTGCATATCCGTATTGACCGAAATGAACTCGACCCCGTCCAAACCCGCTGTGATCATCGTGTTGACGGCGTTACAACCGCCCCCGCCCACTCCGATCACCTTAATTTTCGCACCTGAGATCGTTTCTTCGTCAAGCTGGAACATGTGACTTCCCTCCTTTTAAAAGAATTCCCGGAACCATCCTTTCATGCCGTCCACGGCCCGCCACAGACTGCGCCGGTGCCGGCGTCCATTCATTGCCAGATCGTCCTGATGATGCAGCGCGTGGAGGATCAGCCCGACGCCCGTTGCGTACATCGGGTTGTCCACCTGCTCATGGAGACCGCCCACCCCGCTGGGAATGCCCTGTCGCGCAGGCAGATCCAGCACGCGCTCCGCCATGTCCGTCATCCCTTCCATCAGCGAGGTCCCGCCGGTGATCACCACCCCCCCCGCGACAATGCCTTCATAGCCCGCCCGTTTGATCTCCCGAGCCACGAGATCGAACACCTCCTCCGCGCGCGGTTCGACGACATCCGCCAGCACCCGACGCGAGAGCGAACGTGGCGGCCGGCCGCCCATGCTGGGAACATCGATCATTTCATCCTCCTTCACCAGGGAGGCCAGCGCGCATCCGAATTGGGTTTTGATCCGCTCGGCATCGGGCACCCCCGTCTTGAGGCCGATGGCAATATCGTTGGTGAAGTGGGTGCCCCCCACCGGGATCACGGCCGTGTGCATCACGTTGCCCTCGACAAAAACCGCGAGGTCCGTGGTGCCGCCTCCAAGGTCCACCATCGCCACGCCCAACTCCCGCTCGTCGTCCGTGAGCACGGCTTCGCTCGACGCCAGCGGCTGCAGGATGATCCCGATCACGTCGAGCCCCGCTTTCTGGACGCTCTTGACGAGATTCTGGATCGCGGTCACGGCCCCCGTGATGATGTGGACGTTGACCTTCAGGTGGGTCCCCGACATGCCCAGGGGGTCTTTGATGCCGTCCTGCTCGTCCAAGATGAACCCGCGCGGGAGGACGTGCAGCACTCGGTGATCGGGCGTGACAATGGCGGCCGACCGCGCCGCTTTCACGGCGCGCGCGACGTCGCCACGCAAGACCTCGCCGCTCTTGACGGCCACCGCCGCCTCGGCGTTCAGCCCTTTGATGTGGCTGCCGGCAATGCCGACGTACACGGAGTTGATCTGCGTTCCCGACATCACCTCGGCCTCGTCCACGGCCCGGCGGATGGATTCAACGGTGCTCTCGATATTGACGACCATGCCCTTGCGCAGCCCCCGTGAGGGGCTCGTTCCGACGCCGATGACATACGCCTCGCCTGTCTCGCGCACCTCTGCGACGAGGGCGCGTGTCTTGGTGGTGCCGATGTCGAGGCCCACGATGATCTGGTCTTTCTTTGCCACGCTCCGTCTCACCTCCCTTCCCGTACGATCACTTTGTCCCGAAAGCGAAGATCCACTTCCACCCGACGCGCCGACGCGGGCTTCTCTCGATCGATCCAGCGGTCGAACACGCGGTCCCACACCTGGCGATACCGGTCCACCTTGTCCCCGAACGCGCCCTGGCCGAACCGAAGCCGCAGCCCCGAGTCATATGCCACCACTTCACCGGGCACGCCGAGATCTACCACCATAGGCCGGCCCACAGCCTGCCCGAGCAAGCCGGCCAGCGCGATTCCGTTCCGTAGGCGCTCGACAGTGTCCCCTTCCCGCAGGACCGCCTCGGCGTAATCCACGCCCAGCAAAACCGGCAGGGACTGGGGCGCATCCAGAAGGCTTTCCGCCAGCAAGACTCCTTCTTGATCAACCAGAAAAGCTCGCTCTGCGGTCCTCAGCACGGCAACCGGCTCACGCTCTTGCAGTTCCACCGCCAGCGTATCCGGGAACAGCCGTCGGATCGTGGCCCGGCGAATCCACGGATTTGCCTGGAGGGCACTCTCTAAGGCATCGGGGTTAACCAGGATCAGGCCCCGGCCTGGAGGGAGATCGAGGAGCGCGAGCACGTCGTTCCGCGAGATTCGTTCCGTCTTCGTGATGTCCACGACCTTGATCTCGAAGAAACGGTCAGCCTGGATCAGCAGATCAGGCCCCATCCGTTGCCAGCCGTACCAACCGGCGCTCCCCCCCACAGCCACAATCAACACCCACAGAAGCGCGCTCAGCACCATTCCTCTCTGTAGACGTCGAGGCTGCGTATTCGGGTTCCGCTTCCGGTTCGGTCGTATCCGCTTGATCATCTGTGACTCCTGGGTGGCGCTCCAGTGGCGTCCCTCTCGATGGCCGATTCCAGGATCGCTTCCACCATGTCCTCGTAGGAAAGGCGGGCGGCCTTCGCCGCCATCGGCAACAGACTCGTTTCCGTCATTCCCGGCACCGTGTTGAGCTCCAGGACGAAGGGACGGCCTTTCCTGTCCAGCCGGAAATCCACACGGGTGGCCCCTCGACATCCGAAACGGCGATGCACGTCCAACGCAAGGGCCTGCAGTTGCTTTGCCTGTCGGCTCGACAGCGGCGCCGGCGTTTTATAGACGCTGGCGCCGAGCGTGTATTTGGCGGCGAAATCATAAAACCCGCTTCGTGGGATGATCTCGACCACGGGCAGCGGGCGATCGTTCAGGATCCCGACGGTCAGTTCCCGGCCGTCGATGTATTCCTCGATCAGGACCGCCGCTCCATAGGCGAACGCAGCCTCCAAACCCTTCGACAGGTCTCGGGATTTGCGTACGATCGTGATCCCCAGCGTCGAACCCTGGCTGACCGGCTTGACGACCAGCGGCAACCGGAAGCCGGACGGCAAGGGCTTCTTCCGATCGCGGAGCGTACGCACGAACCCGCGTGGCACGGGAACGCCGCCATGCTCAAGAAGGGACTTAGAAATCGCCTTATCCATTGCCACGGCACAGGCTTGAACGCCCGAGCCGGTGTAGGGAATGTGGAGCACCTCCAACATCCCCTGGATCGTGCCGTCCTCGCCCCCGGGCCCGTGCAGGGCGATGAAGGCGATCTGGCCCCGGACTTCCCGGAGGCGCGCGACCACGGACGAATCCACTTCCAACGGGATGGCGTCATACCCTTTCCGAATGAGAGCTGTCCACACCGCCCGGCCGCTGCGGATGGAGATCTCCCGCTCAGCGGACTGCCCGCCCATCAACACCGCGATGCGTTTGGCGGTCAGCAGTTTCATGCTCGCCCTACGATCCTGACTTCTAGTTGCAGCGTCACCCCGGCCTTCTCTTCGACGGTCCGGCCCACTTTCCGGATCAGCGACAAGACGTCGCGCGCCGTGGCGCGCCCGCGGTTGACGATGAAGTTGGCGTGCAGGGGAGATACCTGCGCGTCACCGATCTGCGCCCCCTTCATCCCCGCCGCTTCAATCAGCAATCCGGCCGGCTCCCCTCCGGGGTTCTTGAACACGCAGCCCGCATTCGGCATGGCGAGCGGTTGCGTGGCCTTCCGGCGCCGCAACGATTCCTTGACCGTCGAATCGATGCGGGCGGAGGGATCCCTGCGAAGCTGGAGCCAGGCGCCGATGACAATGCCTTGGGGAAGCCGGCTGCCGCGGTAGCCGAAGCCAACTTCCTCGGAAGGCAACTCCCGGACATCACCCGTAAGCGTCACCATTCGCACGCGCTGAACGACGTCCTTCATTTCCCCCAGGCGGGTTCCCGCATTCATGACGACGGAGCCGGCAAGCGTTCCGGGAATGCCGGCCGCAAACTCGAGGCCCGCGAGTGTCCGCTGCATGGCGTATTTGAGCAGGCGCGGCATGCCCACTCCCCCTTCGGCATAGAGCAGTCCGCCCTCGTGCTCTTCGATCCGGCCGAACGCGGTGAGGCGCACTACGATCCCACGGATACCGCCGTCTCGGACGAGCAGGTTTGTCCCTCCCATCACGAAAACCGGCACCTTCGCCTGGTGAGCCCGTGCCAGCAGGAGACGCAACGCGCCTTCATTCTCTGGTTCGATGAACGCGTCCGCCGGCCCGCCGATCCGGAAGGACGTGTGCTGGCTCATGGGTTCGTGAAAACGGACCGCGCCGTGCACTCCCGTCAGAGCCGCTCGAATTTCGTTCATCCCGATCCTTCTCCTCATCCCAACCGTTCGAAGAGCGCCCGGCCGATCTGACCGATATCGCCCGCTCCCAGCGCGATCACCACGTCGCCCCGCTTGATGGTTGGGAGTACCGCGTCCACGAGCTGGTCCTTCCGCGGGACATAGGTCGTCGGCGGAACCCCGGCCGTATGAAAGGCTTCCGCCAGCCGCTCGCCGGTCACGCCGGGAATCGGCGCTTCGCCGGCCGGGTAGATATCGGTCAGAAACAAGTGATCCGCCTGCCGGAACGCCGCCGGGAACTCGTTGAGCAACTGCTTCGTCCGAGAGTACCGATGCGGTTGAAAGAGCACCACCACACGCCGCTCCCACCCGTCCTTGGCCGCGGCCAGCGTCGCCTTGATCTCCGTCGGGTGATGGCCGTAGTCGTCCACCACCATAATGCCCCCCTTCTCGCCCAGCACCTGGAAGCGCCGCTCGACTCCCTTGAATTCGGACAGCGCCTGGGCGATATGCGGAACGGACACGCCCAACTCCAGACCGACGGCGATCGCCGCCAGCGCGTTCCTGACGTTATGGACTCCCGGCATCGCCACCCGGAACCGTCCCAGCGGCTCCCCGCGCAGATGTGCCGAGAACTCAGCCACTCCGAGATGCAGTTCAATGTCGGTCCCGACCAGATTGGCCGCTGCGGTCAACCCATAGGTCTGGTAACGCTTGATGACGCGCGGCAACAAGGCGGAGAGATACGGATCGTCACCGCAGAGAACCGCCAGACCGTAGAAAGGAATCTTGTTGATGAATTCCAGGAACGCGTCGCAGAGCCGTTCCATGGTTTTGTAATGATCCAGATGCTCCTGATCCACGTTCGTCACGACCACCACGGCCGGCGAGAGCTTCAGAAACGAGCCGTCGCTCTCGTCCGCTTCCGCGACGAGCAGATCGCCGCGGCCCATCCGCGCGTGGCTGCCCAGCGCGTTCACCTTGCCCCCGATCACGATCGTGGGATCGAGCCCGCCCTCGGCCAGCACATTGGCGATGAGCGAGGTCGTGGTCGTCTTGCCGTGCGCGCCGGCAATGGCCACACCGTATTTGAGCCGCATCAGCTCGGCCAGCATCTCAGCGCGCGGGATGACCGGGACGACCTTGGCCTTGGCAGCCAAGACCTCCGGGTTCGTCAGCGACACCGCTGAGGAGACCACCACCACCTGTGCGGCACCGACGTTGGCGGCGTCGTGCCCGATGAAGACGGTTCCACCGAGCGCGCGGATCCGTTGGACCGTTTCGGATTCCTGGAGATCAGACCCGCTCACGTGATAGCCCAGCGTCAAGAGCACCTCCGCAATACCGCTCATCCCCGACCCACCGATGCCGACGAAATGGATGTGTTGAATTTTCCTGAACATGGTCTCAAGCTCGCCCCACTAATTCTCGGCACGCGGCGACCACCTGTTCCGCCGCATCAGTCTTGCCCAAAGCCTTGCTGCATCGCCCCATCTCGATCAATCGGTCGGGTTTCGCGAGCAAGGCCGAAATCGCGCCGGCCAGCACCTCACCGGAAAGACGGGCATCCACAATGACCTGCGCCGCTCCAGCCCGTTCCAGGACGCGGGCGTTTCGTTCCTGATGCCTCTGGACCGCGTGGGGAAACGGAATGAAGATGGCCGGTTTGCCGGACACCGTGATTTCAGCCACCGTCGTCGCTCCGGACCGGCTGACGATCAGATCGGCCTGCCAGAAAGCCCGAGGGATGTCATAGAGAAACGGCACGACCTCAATTTGAGAGGGAGGGAGCCCCGCAGATGTGATGTTTCGATACGCGACGGCCACCTCTTCGTAATCCCTCTCACCAGTTTGGTGGATCACACGCAGCGAGGGATGCGCAGTCAGCAACATCGGCAAGGCGGCGACCATCGCCTGGTTGATGGACCGGGCGCCCTGACTCCCGCCGAGGACGAGGAGCGTGCGTCGTTCGGTAAAGCCCCCTCCTGATTGAATGGATGCTTCCAGAAATTCCCGCCTGATCGGCGTCCCCATGACACGCGTCTTGCTCGTTCTGAAATACCGGGCCGTCTCGGCAAATGATACGAAGATGAGGTTCGCGATAGGCGAGAGGACACGAGTGGCCATGCCCGGATGGACGTTCGGTTCCAGGATGACGCGCCTGATCCCCAACAGCAACGCCGCCAGAATCAAGGGCGGACTCGTGTAGCCGCCGATGCCGATCGCAAGGTCTGGCCGACGCTGCCGGCAGATTGCCAGACACTGGACCAGACCGACGGGGACCACCGCCAGGCCCTGCACGGCGCCCCACCAGCCTTTGCCCATCACTCCTCGCGCCTCGATCGTCATCAACTCGAATCCCTCTCGGGGCACAACCTTCGTTTCCAGTCCCCTCGTCGTCCCGATGAAAATCGTCTCGCTACCAGACGCCTGCCGTTCGAACTCACGAGCCAACGCCACCCCCGGATACAGATGGCCGCCGGTCCCGCCGGCTGCGATGATCACGCGCATCCGCCGGTCAAATCGGAGGCCGGTGCCGGGAGACCGCCATGAGGAATCCGGCTCCGATCATGTTGACCACCAAGGACGACCCCCCGTAACTCAGGAACGGCAGCGTCAAGCCCTTCGTGGGTAGCAACCCCGTGATCACTCCCACATTGATCAGCGTATGAAATCCGACCAGGAAGCTCACCCCCAAGGCTAGGTACCGGGCAAAGGGGTCGTCGGCTTCCAGCGCGATGGCAAAACCTTTGGCGACAAACAGCCCCAGCAGCAGCACGACCATCGCCGTTCCGATGAAGCCGAGCTCCTCGCCCAGAGCCGACAGCACGAAATCCGTGTGAGGTTCCGGCAGATAAAACAGCTTTTGGCGCCCTTCGCCGAGCCCCACTCCAAAGGGCCCTCCGCCTCCCAGCGCGAGAAACGACTGGATCGCCTGGAACCCCGCCCCCGTCGGATCGCTCCAGGGATCCAAGAAACTCAGCATGCGCTGGCGGCGGTAGGCCACCCGCATGACGAGGAGATAGAGCGCCGGCAAGGTCACCAGGCCGATGAGCATGAGATGGCCCAGCCGTGCGCCGCCCGCGAAGAGCAAGCCGAGCGTCACCAGGCCGATCACGGCGGCGGTGCCCATATCGGGCTCGATCACGATAAGGCCGATGAGAATCCCGACCACGACCAAGGGAGGCGCGAAACCGCGCCGGAAGTCGGTGATGCGGGCGCCCTTCTTCGCCAAATAATGCGCGACGTAGAGGAGAACCCCTACCTTGACCAACTCAGAAGGCTGAATCGTCAGCACGCCGATCCGCAGCCAGCGGCGCGCTCCCTTGACCATGACCCCGACGCCCGGAAGCAGAACCAGAATGAGTCCGATCAGACCGAAGAGGAGGACCGGCAGCGCCCATCGGCGGAGTGTCCCCAGATCGGTCCGCGCCACGACGAGCATGCAGACCAAACCGACGGCAAGCCACAGCAGTTGGCGTTTGAAAAAATACGACGCGTCGCCGAATCGTTTGTGGGCCAGGACTCCGCTCGCGCTGTAGATCATGCCGAGACCGATGGCGACGAGAAGAAGCGCCAAGAGGAGAATGGTACGGTCGCTGCGCCTCGGGGGTTCGGCAAAGCCCGCATCGGGCCAGCCCAGGGTCATGGACTGTTGGTCAGCCCAGCTCATGCACGCACTTCTTGAATTGCCGTCCGCGGTCCCGGTAGTCCTCAAACATGTCAAAGCTCGCGCAGGCCGGAGACAGCAGCACCGTATCGCCAGGCATCGCCATCGCCGCCGCCTCTCGCACCGCGTGGGCCAGGCTCCCAACTTCCGCGAGCGGACAGGTTCCCGCCAGGGCCCGGCGAAGACTGGCGCGCGCCTCACCGAGCAGGATGACCCGCTTGGCCTTATGCCGGACCGCCTCTGCCAGCCCCGGATACTCACCGCCCTTTTCCCGGCCGCCGGCGATCAGGATGACAGGAGCGGGCAGGCTTTCCAGGGCCTTGATCGTCGCATCCACATTCGTGCCTTTGGAGTCGTTGATGTACGTCACCTCATGCAGGACCCGTACCACTTCCATCACATGTTCCAGCCCGCGAAAGGCCCGCAGGCCTCGGTTGATGACCTCGGCCGGACAGCCGGCGAGTCCGGCCACCGCGGCGGCTGCCATGGCGTTCTCGATATTGTGCACGCCCCGCACCTGCAACTCACCGACTCGACAGACCTCCTCGCGCCGGCCGCGTAGCACGGAAACCATCGCCTCACCCTCCAGGAATATCCCTCGCTCGACCGGACGGATCCGACTGAAGAGAACGCGCACGCCCGATCCCAAGGAAGAAACGCGCGACAGCCGGGCGTCATCGGCATTGAGGACCGCAAAGTCCTTGCCAGTTTGATTTTCAAACATCCGGAGCTTCGCCGCGGCATACGCATCCATCGACGGATAGCGGTCCAGATGATCCGGCGTGACGTTCAGGACCGCTCCGATCCAGGGATGGAAGGTTTCAATCGTCTCCAGTTGAAAGCTGGAGACTTCCGCCACCACGTAATCCCAGGTCCGCCCCTGGAGCGAAGCACAGGCCGCCTCAGCCAGCGGCGTGCCCAGATTGCCTCCGACAAAGGGGTCGTACCCGGCGTCCCGTAACAGCTCGCCGATCCATGTCACTGTTGTGCTCTTGCCGTTCGTGCCGGTCACGGCGATGACCCTTCCTTTCAGATACCGGGAGGCAAGCTCCAACTCTCCGATCATGCGGACTCCGGACAGGCGGGCCTGGTGAAGCGGCTCGAGCGCCAGCGGCACGCCGGGGCTGACCACCACCATATCCGCTCCATGCATCGCCGACTCGTACGCGCCGGCGCCATGGAGCTCCAGATCGCCGCCCGCAAGGTCTTCCAGCGCGGCCACCAGATCGGAAGCCGGCTTCTGATCGGCGACGGCGACATGCGCGCCCAACCGTTGGAGAAGACGGATCGCCGCGGCGCCGCTTTTTCCCAGCCCGATGACGGCGACTCGCTTCCCCGCGACTTCCAAAGACGTCCGTTCGTCCATCACCACGCTCATCGCAGCTTCAACGTGCTCAAGCTGAACAGGGCCAGCAGCATGGCGATGATCCACAGCCGGACCACCACCTTCGGCTCTTCCCACCCTTTGAGTTCGAAATGATGATGAATGGGCGCCATGAGAAACACCCGCTTGCCTCGCGATTTGAACGAGGCTACCTGGAAGATCACCGATAGCGCTTCGATCACGAAGACACCGCCGACCAGCACCAGCAGCAGTTCCTGCTTGCTGACGACCGCGACGGTGCCGAGCGCCGCCCCCAGTGGCAGTGAGCCCACATCACCCATGAACACCGACGCCGGATAGGTGTTGAACCAGAGAAACCCCAAGCTGGCGCCGACGATGGATGCCGTGAAAATCGCCAGTTCGCCCGCGCCGTCGATGTGGGGGATCAGCAGATAGTCCGCGAAGATCTTGTGGCCCGAGACATAGGCCACGACCGTATAGGCCATGGCGGCGACCATGACCGGCCCGATGGCCAGTCCATCCAGGCCGTCCGTCAGGTTCACGGCATTGGATGCCCCCACGATGACCAGCACGGCGAACGGAATATAGAAGAGCCCGATGTCGGGAGAAAACATCTTGAAGAAGGGCACGCTGAGTTGCGTGGAATAAGCCGGCAGCGAATAGAACAGCACGCCGATGCCGAGCGCCACGGCGGCCTGCGCCGCAATCTTCTGCGCAACCGTCAGCCCTTCGTTCCTGCCGCGGACGATCTTGAGATAGTCGTCCCAGAACCCCACCGCTCCGAACCCGAGCATCGCGAAGATCGCCAGCCAGATATAGTGGCTGGTCAAGTCCGTCCACAGGAGCGTGGCGACGATTACCGCGAAGACAATCAAAACACCACCCATGGTGGGAGTGCCGCCTTTGCTCTGATGGCGGCTCGGCCCCTCTCCACGGATCCTCTGACCAATGCCGTAGCTTTGCAGCTTGCGGATCACAGGCGGCGCCAGCACGAAGACGAGCACAAAGGCCGTCAGCGCGGCATAGATGATGCGGAAACTGAGGTAGCGGAAGACGTTGAAGATCGAAAATTGCGTGTGGAGAGGATAGAGCAAGAGATAGAGCATTATTTCAGCGCCTCCAGCACGCGTTCCATCGTGGTGCCGCGCGAACCCTTGAGGAGCACCACATCGCCCTTGCGGAGAATCCCCTGGAGCCGCTCGGCCAGACCGGCGTGATCCTTCGCCATGATCACGCGGTCGGCCGGCATGCCTCCCGCCAGCGCGCCCCCGGCGATCTCGGCGGCCAGGGCCCCAACGATCAGGAGGTAATCGGTCCCTTGGCGTGCCAGTTCCAGACCGATGTCTCGGTGAGCCTGCTTGGCCTCCTGGCCCAGCTCGAGCATGTCGCCCAGCACGGCAATCGCCCGGCCCGTTTCTTTGACCTCCGCCAGCCACCGAATGGCGGCGCGCATCGACGCCGGATTGGCGTTGTAGCAATCCTTCAGCACCGTGACCCCTCGCCACCGACAGACCTCGGAGCGCATGGCGGTCGGGCGGTAGCGAGCGAGGCCTTCGTGAATCGCGCCATTACCGGCGCCCAACGAAACTCCCGTGGCCACGGCCGCGAGAGCGTTGGCAATGTTGTGGGCGCCGGCGACTCTCAGTGTGACAGAAAAGGGCCTGGTGCGGCCGCGCACGCCCACGCGCAGAACCGTTTCGGACGGCCCCCGCAGCTCGACATGGAGGGCCCGCACGTCGGCATGCTCGGAGAATCCGAAGGAGCGGACGTGCCCGCGAGCTCGCGCGGACAGCTCGTCGAAAAAGGCATCATCGGCGTTGAGAATGGCCGTGCCGTCCGCGGGGAGGGCGTCGAGCATTTCACCTTTGGCCCGCGCCACCGCCCGCACATCGCCGAGAGTCTCCAGGTGGGTCGGCCCGATATTGGTGAGCACACCATGGGTCGGCGCCGCCATCTCGCAGAGCCGCGTCATTTCGCCCAGTCCACTGATTCCCATCTCGATGACCGCGACCTCGTGACGTGAGGTCAATCGCAGCAGGGTCTGCGGAACCCCGATGTGGTTGTTGAGATTGCCCTCGGTCTTCAGTGTGGCGAAGCGCGCGGCGAGGATGGCCCCGATCATATCCTTCGTCGTCGTCTTTCCGTTGCTCCCGCTGACCGCCACCACCGGGATGTCGAACCGGCGGCGGTGGGCACGCGCCAGTTCCTGAAAGGCACGGAGGGGCTCGTCAACTTCGATCAAGAGCGCCGCTCCAGGGAGCTTGTACCCACGTCGCACAAGGGCCCCGGCAGCGCCTTTCTTGAGCGCCTCCGGCACAAATTGATGTCCATCGAACCGCGCGCCGGTCAGTGCGACGAACAGGTCGCCGCGGCGGACCGTCCGGGAATCCGTCCACACCCGTCTGATCGCCGCGCGAGGCGAACCCTGGGCAAGATCCCCCTGCGTGATCAGCACTATATCGGCACTCGTGAATAAAGCCATTGTGTCATCCGCCTCTAAGTCCGGGTACGCCGTGGACTCCAGCACTGCGGTCATCGGCTCAACGCCTCAATCGCCTCACGCGCCACCACGCGGTCATCGAAGGGGTACTTGGTGGTCCCGATAACCTGGTAGTCCTCATGTCCCTTCCCCGCGATCAGCACGAGATCGCTGGGCTGCGCCAAGCGCACCGCCTCTTCGATGGCGGCGCGGCGATCCGCATGGACGACGTAGCGGCCGCGGCCTGTCTCCCGCAGCCCAGCCTCGACCCCTGGGATCACTTCGCGGATGATGGCCTCCGGCTCCTCAGTCCGTGGATTGTCGGACGTGACCACCACCACATCGCTGTAGCGCGCGGCCACCCGTCCCATCTTCGGACGCTTGCCGCGGTCCCGATCGCCGCCGCAGCCGAAGACGGTGATGATCCGGCCGGTCTTGACCGCTTCCGCCGTCGAGAGCAAACGATACAGGGCATCGTCGGTATGCGCATAGTCGACGATCACCGTGAAGGGTTGGCCGGCTTCCACCCGCTCAAACCGTCCCGGGACGTTTTGGAGACGAGCGATACCCACTCCAATCGTCGGCAGGGCAATCCCTTGCTCGAGCCCCACCCCGACGGCCGCAAGTATATTAGAAACATTGTGCCGTCCCACCAACGGAGAGTGCAGCGCGGCGGTTCCCGCCGGCGTGCGCGCCGTGAAGTGCACGCCGGCGAGCGACATGCTGACATTCTCGGCGCGAAGGTCGGCCGGTTCATCGATGGCGTAGGTCCAGACCCTGGCTCGCGTCGCCGCCATGACACGGCTCCCATAGGGATCGTCACGATTCACGATGGCCCGCCCCTGAGGCCCGAGTCCCGTGAACAGCTTGAGCTTCGCCTGAAAGTACGCTTCCATGTCGGCATGAAAATCCAGATGATCCTGCGTGAGATTGGTGAACACCGCCGTCCCAAACAGACACCCTGCCGTCCGATCGAGCGCGAGCGCATGGGAGGAAACTTCCATCACCGCGGCATCCCTGCCGGCATCGACCATCTTCCGGAAGAGGCCCTGTAATTCCACGGCTCCCGGCGTCGTGTGGACAGCCGGAATCCGCTCCTCCCCGATGAGATACGCCACCGTCCCGATCAAGCCCACTTTGGCGCCAGCGGCTTCCAGGATCGCCTTGCACAGATAGGTGGTCGTGGTCTTCCCATTGGTGCCGGTCACTCCGATCATTCTCAAACGAGCAGAGGGGTCTCCGTAAAAGCGGCTGGCCAGGACACCCAGCACATGCCGCGAATCACGAACCTCAATGACGGGCACGCCGACCGAGCCCAGCGTGTCCGCCGGAACGCGCCCGGATTCAACAACCAGGGCGCCGGCGCCGGCCGCCACGGCCTGGCCCAGATACCGATGGCCGTCCGACTGTACCCCTTTCACCGCCACGAACAGCGCTCCAGTTGACACTCTGCGGGAATCATCCGTCAGTCCCGTGACCTCCCGATCCAGATCGCCATGCGTGATCGCCTCCCCGAGCGGAGCCACCAGTTCCCGCAGTCTCATCGCGCAGCAAGAATCTGCTTCCCCTCCGTCCTCGGTAAAATACCGAGATGCCGCACGGCCTGGGCCGCAATCCGCTGGAACACGGGCGCCGCCACGGCGCCCCCCCAATGCACGGTTCGCGGTTCATCCACCATCACCAGGATGGCCAGCTTGGGATCGTCCGCCGGGAGGAATCCCACAAAAGAGCTGACCGTCCGCGTCGCCGAGTATCCGCCGGTAAGCGGGTCCACCTTCTGCGCCGTCCCGGTCTTGCCGGCCACATCGTAGCCGGGCACGGCCGCAAGCGTGCCGGTCCCGCCGGTCAGCACCACGCCGCGCAGGATATCTGTCATGATCGTTGCCGTCTCGGACGAGATGGGGCGACGCCGGACAACCGGCACGAATTGCGCGACGGTCTCTCCCGTGGACGCGCGGATCTCGGACACCACGTAGGGGCGCATGAGCCGCCCATCGTTGGCAATGGCCGACACCGCCATCACTAACTGCAGCGGTGTCACTCCAATCTCCTGCCCCATGGCAATCGAGGCCAGCGTGCGACGGCCCCACGTCTGCGGTTCCTTGGTCAGTCCCCGTTGCTCCCCGCTGAGATCCACATCCGTCTTCTGTCCAAAGCCGAACGCGCTGATAAACCGCGCGAGCTTCTCGGGCCCCACGCGCTGGGCGACCTTGATCATCCCGATGTTACTGGATCGTTGAAGAACCTGCGCGAAGGTCATCCACCCGTTCTTGTGGTGGTCGTGGACAACCGTATTCTCCACCAGAAACTGGCCGTCCTCGCCGTAAATAAACTCGTCAGGAGAGACCAGCTTCTCTTCAAGTGCCGCCGCAGCGGCCACCAGCTTGAAGGTCGAGCCTGGCTCGTAGGCGTCGCCGACGGCGCGGTTCCGCCACAGATTGCCATCCCCTTTGGGGGCGTTCGGATCAAAGGTGGGGCGCACCGCCATAGCCAGAATCGCGCCGGTCTTCGGCTCCACCACGATGACGACTCCCGATGCCGCGCGCGTGCGCGTGACGACCTCATCGAGCTCCTGCTCGGCGATGTACTGGACGACTTCATCGATCGTGAGCACCAGATCCTTGCCGGGAGAGGGCGCCACATAATTCAGCCCTTTGGGAAACACGGATCCGCCGAACGCGTCCCGCTCCACGACGAGACGGCCCCGTTCGCCCCGAAGCTGGGCGTCATACCGCCGTTCCAGACCCTCCAATCCCTGGTTGTCGATATCCGCGAATCCGAGGACATGGGACAACATGGGCCCTTTCGGATAGAAGCGGCGGCCTTCCGGGATCACTCCGATGCCATTGAGCGAAAGCCCTTGGAGATCCTCCGCCCGCTCGGGCTTAAGATGGCGAGCCAGCCAGACAAAATCGCGCTCGCTCTTGAGCTTGGTCTCCAACTGCCGCACATCGGTTTTCAGAACACGGCTGAGCCGGACAGCCGTGGCCCGGGGATCCGCCACATATTTCGGGGCGCCGAAGACCGACGGCACCTCCATATTGATCGCTAAAATCTTACCGCTCCGATCGTAGATCGCGCCACGCCCTGCCTCAACGGTAAGCATCTTCTGATGCTGGCGGCCGGCCAGCTGCGTGAACTCATCCGCCCGGAGCACCTGTAAGTCGAACAGGCGGCCCATGATGACGAGAAACCCAAGGCCGAGGAAAACCGCTGCGACGGCGATCCGCCTGCGTTTCGCTTCTTCCTCTTCAGCCATGTCGGATCTCTGCAATCCTTCTCACCTTATATGGGCCGCGGGGACGATGCGACCTGCCGACGTATCCGGGGATGACGGCGAGACGCCTTTTATCAACACAACCTGATTGTACTTCGGCCGAACCATGCCAAGCTGGGCAACAGCTGTTCGCTCGATCTGCTCGGGCGAAGTCAGTTTGGCCATTTCCAGCCGGAGGAATTGCTGTTCCTGCTGAACTTGTTTTCTTCGCTCTTGAAGCTTTTCAATCGCATAGCCGGTCCTGACAATATCCACTTTCTCCCACACCGCCACGAGCGCGAGCGCCCACAGGACCGCTCCAATCAGGAATTTCATGCCGCGTCCTTTCTGCGCACCAGCGCGCGCAGCTTGGCGCTGCGCGCCCGCGGGTTCTCCACACATTCCCGGGCCGACGGGGTCATCGGGCGCTTGGTCAGGATGGAAAAGTCCGCGTTCGTCCCGTGCGCCAGCCCCCTGAACGTCTGTTTCACGATGCGATCCTCCAATGAATGGAAGGCAAGCACCACAAACCGGCCTCCGGGACGCAACAGGCCGGCAATTTTTTGCAGTGCGGGGCCGAGATCCTCGAGCTCGCGGTTCACGGCAATCCTGAGCGCTTGAAAGGTCCGTGTGGCGCAGTTGAGACGACCGTGCGCGTAGGCTGGCGGCACCGTTCCCCGGATGACATCGACCATCTCCAGCGTCGTCAGGATGGGACCCTTCGCGCGCCGCCTGATAATCGAGCGGGCGATCCGACGTGCGTACCGTTCCTCCCCGTATTCAAACAGAATCCGTGTCAACTCTTTCTCCGACAAGCGATTGACAAGATCGGCGGCGGTGAGCGCCTCCCGCTGATCCATCCGCATATCGAGCGGTCCCTCCGTCATAAAGCTGAACCCCCGCGCGGCTGTGTCCACCTGCATGGACGAGACACCGAGATCAAGCATGGCTCCATCAAGACCGCGCATCGTTGCATCACGCACAAGCTGCGCGGCATCCCGATAATGCGCCTGCATGATCACCGCCCGATCGCCGAAGGGCATGAGCGTCTGCCGGGCCACGCCCACCGCCGCCGCATCGCGATCCAACCCGATGATCCGCCCCTCAGGCTCGCTGGCCTCGAGGATGGCTCGGCTGTGCCCACCCGCGCCGATCGTTCCGTCAAGGTACAGCCCCCCGGCTTTTGGTTGCAGCCAGACCAGAACCTCCTCGAGCATGACTGATCGATGCATGATCGTGATCTCGAACGGGCTCCATCCTTCATCGACCGGAAAAGAAGATGCCGCACCGGACTCGAAGACACGACCGGTATCTTCCAATCTCGTGCGGCATCATCGACGGGCCCTCCAATCACAGTCGAACCCATGTAACCTTGCCTTAACGTCCTGCTGTTATTTGGTAACCACTAGTTCCCACTTTCACCCACTATTTTGCGCAAGTATACCTGTCAACTTAGAGTTGTCAAGAAAAATTTATTACTTTTTGAATGGATAGGAAAACTTCGTCAAAACGTGCATCCTGTGGATAAGTCGAGGCCAAGAAACGGACTCCACAAGACGGCCAGAGGATCGCAACCGGGAGGGGTCATTCTTTCAGAATGCGGCTACGGGTAGATCTTGTACAGCATGCGGGGGAAGGGGATGGTCTCGCGGACATGTTCCAACCCGCAAATCCAGGCCACAGCCCGCTCGATCCCCATGCCGAAACCGGCATGCGGCACCGATCCGAACGTGCGCAAGTCCAGGTACCATTTGAAGGCGTCTTCGGATAGACGGTGGGCCTTCAGCCGCGCCAGGAGCTTGTCACGCTCGTGTATCCGTTGGCCGCCGCCGATGATCTCGCCGTATCCTTCCGGGGCTAGGACATCCATGCACAGCGCCAGATCAGGGTTCTCGGGGTCATTCTGCATGTAAAAGGCCTTCAGCGCACTGGGATAGCGGTGGATGATCACCGGTCGGTCGAATTCGCTGGAAAGGACTGTCTCTTCATCGCCGCCGAAGTCACCGCCGGGCTGAATCAGGTTACCCTTTTTCCGCAACTTCTCCACTGCCTCGGCATAGGTGAGCCGCGGGAACGGCGGTACGACGGCTTCCAGTTTCTTCACATCTCGCTCCAAGGTCTTCAATTCCTCCCCCCGACGCTCCCGAACACGGGCGACGAGATGGGAGAGAAACTCCTCGGCCAGCGCCATCACATCGTCGAGCTCCGCATACGCGATCTCCGGCTCCACCATCCAGAATTCCATGAGATGGCGCCGAGTCTTGGACTTTTCGGCCCGGAAGGTCGGCCCAAAGCAGTATACCTTGCCGAAGGCGGCAGCCGTCGCTTCGTTATAGAGCTGGCCGCTCTGGGTCAGGTACGCCTTCTCGCCGAAATAATCGGTCTCGAACAGCGTGGTGGTCCCTTCACAGGCGTTGGGCGTGAAAATTGGCGTGTCGACCAGGAGAAACCCGCGGTCGTCGAAGAAATCGCGGCAGGCTCGGACGATCTCGTGACGAATGCGAAGGATGGCCTCCTGCCGGTGGGAGCGCAGCCAGAGATGCCGGTGCTCCATCAGGAACCCGGTCCCGTGCTCCTTCGCCTGGATCGGGAACTCCTCCTGCACAAGTTGGATCACTTCTAGGCGGGTGACATGCAGTTCGTGTCCCCCCAATGCCCGCGCGTCGGCTTGCACGGTCCCGGTCAGAACGAGGGAGGATTCCTGCGTCAGTTTGCCGGCCAGGGCGAACGTTTCCTCGCCGACCGCCGCCTTGCTGACCACTGCCTGGATGTCGCCTGTCCCGTCCCGCACCACCAGAAATGCGATCTTCCCCCCACCCCGCTTGTGGCGAAGCCACCCCCGTACCGTTGCCTCCTGCCCGACGTGCCTTGCGATGTCCTTGATGCAGGAAACCGGCATGGATCGAGTCTATACCAGAGGCACTGACGGCGCAAGACGAGACCGCCGGGTTGCACCGCCCTCGCCGACACCGTACAATACTGCTCTCATGCATGCTTCGCCCTCGGCAGTCCAGTGGTGGCCCACCGCTCTCCTGCTGCTCGCAGGGATGGCGTGCACGCCGAGCGAATCCCACCAGGCCCCCGACCTCTTCTACCTCTACAAGACGATCGAAGTCGGCAAGAATCCCACGAGCGTCGCCACAGGTGACTTGAACGGAGACCACCTGGCTGATCTGATTACGACCAACATCGGCGGGGACTCGCTGAGCATCCTCCTTGGAAACGGCGACGGCAGCTTCAAGGATCCGATGACCTTGCGAATATCGGAACAGCCGCGTGCCCTCGCCCTTCATGACTTCAATGGCGATGGAAAACTCGATCTAGCCGTGGCGACCGTCGGTAACAACCGGGTGACCATTCTGCTGGGAGACGGGACCGGCCACTTCACAAAGGGGGATAGCTATCCCGCGGTGAAATCACCGGTCAGCCTGGCCGTGGGAGACTTCAACGGAGACCACAAGCCGGACCTTGCCGTGGCCCTCCGCAACGACAAACTGCTCATCCTGATCGGACGCGGCGACGGCAGCTTCCTGCAAAAGGCGCTCTATGAGTACGGCGATACGCCAACCTCTGTCGTGGCCGCAGACGTCAACGAGGACGGCATGCTCGACCTCGTAGTGACCCACGGCGGCAAAATGAGCAACAGCGTCGTGGTCTTCCTGGGCAACGGGGACGGCACGTTCCGTCTGCCTGTCCCCTATCACACCGGCCACAGCCCGCTCAGCGTGTCCGTCCTGGACCTCAACGGGGATCACCACATGGATCTGCTGGTGATCAATGGCGAACGGGACGATATCAGCGTCTTCTTCGGCAAGGGAGATGGGACGTTCACGCCGGGCATCGCTTTCGGCGCGAACGCCGGCCCGATCGCGACCGTGACCCAGGACTTCGATGGGGATGGAAGGACGGACATCGCCGTCGTCAATAATCTGTCAAGCGACCTTTCCGTGCTCCTCGGAAGAGGAGACGGCACTTTCTGGCAACCTCCACGGAACTACCGGACCGGCTCGGCTCCCTTTGCAGTCACGGCCGTCTGGTTCGGGCCGCAGGACCCCCGGCCGGGCTTGGTCACGGCGAACAATCTGGCCAACACCCTGTCGGTCTTCCTGGCCAAGGATCCCAGGTCCCATCCGGTCCCTCCGAAATGAGGACAATCACGTAGGCTTGACAATCCAGGGGCTTTCCGCTAGATTGGCGCAAGAGAGGGCCGACTACGTGAAGACATTTGCCTGGTGGTTCCTGACGGGCGCGGCGATGACGCTGGCGGTGCTGATGATTCAGGGAGGGGTTCAAGACCTGATCAGCGGGGACAAGAGCGCCATGAATTTCGTGCTGACTGTCACCGGCGGTGGACTGCTCGCCGGGTGCATTGCCCTCATCATGAACCGGATCAGATGAGCCGGCCTCTCCGGTATTTCCCCTTGACTCCCGCGAGAGACCATGCCACAGTATCGCTCCATGACATGCCTCAAATGCCACGGCTGCATAATGTTTGAGCGACACTACACGTTGGACAGCCGTCGTTTGTACGCCCGCTGTTTGAACTGCGGGTTCTGGTTGGATCTGGCGGATCTCCTTCGGTTTTTCCATCGAGTACTGGAGGCCGGCGTGAAGGACGTGAACCTGAAAGTTACGATCCCGTCATGAGCTTCTCACGCGGCTACCTGACCGGCTGTTTGGTTGTCGGGGGGGTGTTTCTGCTGTTCCCTGCTTCCGGTGACGCCGCGGGTTCTCTCTCGGACAACTCAGCGCAAGCCCATCGCCTCTCTACGGGAAAACCGGCCCAAGTCAAAACTCCGCGCGCTCACAAACGCAGGGTACCGCCGCAGCCCGCGCCGCCGGAAGGAATCCTGCTGAAGGACCTGACGACCGGGGAAATTCTCTTCCAAGAAAACGCCGATCAACCTATGGCGCCCGCCAGCCTGACCAAGATTATGTCGGCCATCGTGATCCTCGAAGAAGGCAACCTAGACGACGACGTGACGGTGAGCCGCCGGGCAGCGGCCGCCCACCGGACCAAACTCTACCTGAAACCCGGCCAGGTGCTTCCGTTACGGGGCCTCCTACAAGCCATGTTGATTCGCTCGGCCAACGATGCCTGCTTGGCCGCGGTGGAGCATGTCGCAGGGGATGAGGCGTCTTTCGTCGAGAAGATGAATGCCAAAGCGATGGCCATCGGCTTGACCCGCACTCATTTCCAGAATGCGTGCGGGTTCGACATGCCTGAGCACTATTCCACGGCTGAAGAACTGGCCGCGCTGACGGAATACGCGATGGCGCAGGAAACCTTCGCCGCCATCGTCAAAGAACCGTCTGCCGTCATCCGAACCATCGATCAACGCAGGACCTACATCGCCCGGACGACCAACCGACTTTTAGGGACTATGGATGGAGTGATTGGTGTGAAAACCGGCTTCACGAGAGGGGCCGGGCGTTGTCTGATCGCCGTCGTCTCGCGCGAGGAGAAAGAACTCCTCCTCGTGCTTCTTAATGCCCGTCACCGCTGGGGGCGCGCGCAGGACCTGATCGCCTACGGGCTCGGCTCGCCGGCCCCCTTTACGGTCGCGCCCACACGCTAATCCGAACTAAGCCCCGTTATTGAACTCCACCGTGATGTCACGGCCGGAAAAAAGAAGGATTAGTGTTCCGCCCTTGTAATACAGTTTCGTAAAAGTAGTCTGATCTTCACTCGACTCCTCTTTGCCCAAGAGCTTACGGGCTTCCTCAATGCCATCCCCGCGCAGAACCAAACGAAAGACTCCCGCCGCCAGATGCGCGAACTTCTGGTTGATGTATATATAGTTCACCTTCCCATCCATGAGTCCGACTCCGGCCATCGCGACGCTGGGGCTCCGCTTATCGTACAGCATCACGAACACGTCCTGGACTTCGACCCGCACGCCGGGGATCTTGATCTTGATGAGTTTATCCTTGACCTTCGCCTCGGTGTCTCCGATCTTAATACCGAACAGCGCAACATCGGGAGTATTGAATTTCGCGCTATCCATCACCTCGGATTCGGTGAGTTCGTACGGCTCGGCGTTCGCCGCTTCCGCAGTCAACATCATGAGCGAGCACACGCAGACCGCCGACCTCATACCCCTCAACCACTTGGCCATGCTATCCCCCCCGTGCTGAAGTTAGAAAAATCCGCCGATGAAAATCCGTTTTAAAGAACATCAAAGTCGAGCCATGGTAACGAACCGGATACCGAGATGCAAGTGCCCAGAATACTGTTCGTACGGGCTTTCTCCCTTTAACTTTTTCCTTCTGCCTGAGAGGCTTGGATGAGCAATCCTGCAAGAGTCTGCAGGCGGCTGAAGTAAGAGGCGGCCGCCTCTTCCAAATCAGGAAGCAAGCGTTCCAGATCGGTTCGGCAATCCTCTAGGATCACGACACGTGGCGTGTCCAGCGTCCTGCCGGCATCCAAATAGTAGGTCACGCATCCGCCGATGACCTCGTCCAGAACCCAAAGCTCCCCCATACGTTCACGTGGCACCTCAGGAAGCATCGCATCCCGGTGAGCCCGCCAAAGCGCGAGGATATCGTCCGTCATGACCGGCTCTCTACAGCGAGATAACGCCATACGCAAGGGTCGTCGCAAGGCCCGCCAGCACAATCCCCTGTATGCGATACGCCCAAAACGGCCGTTTGAACCACCAGTCGAGAAAGGCCTCCCGTCGGCCCAACGGAGCGCTGATCAGGAATAGTCCCTTGGCCAGCCCCACGCACCCGACCACGATCCAGAGGGCTCGAAAGGCCAGCCCTCCCGTGCCGATCACCAGCAGAAGACTGATCACCATCCCCATCTGAATGAAGACGAACAGCCGGAATTCATCCGACACAAGCCGTTCGAGGATCTCAACGACCCACGCCGGTGCAATGATCAACCCGAGTCCCACGGAAAACCATAGCACCCCGATGCAACTAAAAATGAACGCTCTCACGGATAAAGCCCGCGAGCCAGATGTGCCTGACCAATCTTGTCGATCCCATTCATGAGCGCCGCCATCCGCATCGATACCTTTTTCGTCTGGGAGAACTCGAGGGTCCTCCGGAAGGCGGCCGTAATGATCTCGTGCAGGCGATTCCGAATGTCCTGCTCGTTCCAGAAATACTTCTGGACATCCTGCACCCACTCGAAATAGGAGACGATCACCCCCCCGGAATTGGCCAGAATGTCCGGGATCAGAAAGATGCCTTTGTCCTCGAGAATACGGTCGGCGGCCATGGTCGTCGGCCCGTTGGCTCCCTCCGCCAGAATTCGACAGCGGATTTTGCCCGCGTTCTTCTCCGTGATCTGCTCCGACAGCGCGGCCGGCACCAGGATCGTGCATTCCAGTTGCAAGAGCTCCTCGTTGGAAATGACCTCCCCCATGCCGCATTCATGGAGCGGATGTACGTTGCTGCGATACCGGGAACGGAGGGTAGGAATATCCAACCCCTGCGTGCTGTAGATCCCACCCTTCGCATCGCTGACGGCGAGGACTTTCGCGCCAGCCTCATGCAGAATCCTGGCCGTATGCATGCCCACGTTCCCGAAGCCTTGGACGGCGACTGTGGCCCGACTGATGTCCAACCCCAGATGTCGCAGCGCTTCGAGGGTGACGTCCGTTACCCCTCTTCCTGTCGCATCCTCGCGGCCCAAACTCCCGCCGATGGCCAAGGGCTTCCCCGTCACAACGCCGGGAACGGCATAGCCCATTTCCTGGCTGTACGTATCCATCATCCAGGCCATCACCTGCGCGTTGGTGCCGACATCAGGAGCGGGAATGTCCTTCTCCGGACCGATGAGGGGAAGAATCTCTGAAGTATACCGGCGGGTCAGCCTTTCCAGTTCAACACGAGACAGTTTCTCGGGCGCCACGCGAATGCCGCCCTTGGCGCCCCCATAAGGGAGCCCGGCGAGGGCGCACTTCCATGTCATCCACATGGCCAGCGCAGCCACTTCCCCGAGGTTCACATCCGGATGAAACCGGACTCCGCCCTTGGAGGGCCCGAGCGCCATGTCGTGCTGAACGCGATAGCCCAAAAAGACTTTGACGTTCCCGTCATCCATCCGCACCGGAACGGAGACGATCAGCGCCCGCTGTGGCAGCTTGAGGCGCTCGCGAATATTGCCGTCCAAGCCAAGACGTTCAGCCGCCTCTTCAAACTGCGCCACGGCCAGGCGAAATGTCGGGGTGTCCAGCTCCTGATAGGGGTTCGGCATGATGACGGCGCCTCAGGCTTGCTGGTGAGTAGGTTCGTCCGGCGGGAGCGTGTCCGCCTCGGCCTCCTGGGCGAGCCGTTCCTTCTCCATCGCCAGTTGGAGCTTGGCGTATTCCCGCCGCCCTCGGACCGTCGACTTGATCTGGAAGTTGCCCGTATGAAAGAACCAGCCGGCGTTGACTTCAACCCGATAGGGCTGACCGTCCTTGGACAGGACAATATCGCCGGACAGAAACAGATCGTTCAAGGCATCACGGACCTGCGCCCAATCGGCCTCGACAATCTCGTTGAGGAGCGCGACGTTCGCAGAGATGAGCTGCGATTCGTGCGCCTCAATGAGATAATTCAAGAGACGATACCGGATCATATCGCGAGGTTCCATTTTCATTCTCCGACGCCGGTAGACGCACAAAACTCTGCGACGTCCCCTTCTTCCAACGCAAGCCCGAACACGTCCTGAAAAGCCTGCACCACCGCTCTCCGCGTTTGATCAGGTCCCGCAGCGGAGTCCGTTTCATTCGCTACCGAGGTCATCCGGCATCCGGCAAGCCCGCACGGCACCACGGCTGAGAAGGGCGAGAGGTCGTTCACGACATTCAGCGCGAAGCCGTGGCGCGTCACGCCCTGTGCGATACGAACCCCCACGGCGGCAATCTTTCGATCATCAACCCACACGCCGGGCATCCCGCTGCGGCGGCCGGACGGCACCCCGACCGCGGCCAGGGCGCGTATGAGGGTCTCCTCCAAACGCGCCACATAGGCCTTCGGGCCCGCGCAGTGATCCCGTAATTTGAGAATCGGATACCCGACCAGTTGCCCCGGTCCATGGTACGTGACGGACCCGCCCCGCTCAGAAGCATAGACCGGAATACCGTTGATGGCCCCGCATGTCCAGCCTTCCCCAACATGTTCCGCGCGGGCCGTGCGTCCCAACGTATAAACCGGAAAATGTTCGGTGACGAGCAAGGTATCGTCGATGAGATTCTCCACACGCGCCAGATGGACATCCATCTGGAAACGGCAGGCCTCTCGGTAGTCGGTGAGTCCCAGATCAAGAACCTGGCCGATCACTTCGTCACCGGTCGCTTGAGAAGTATTCTTTCCTGGGCCGTCTTCCGTACCACCGACAGCTTGATCATGGGATCTGTCCCGTCTTTGAGCAGCGCGTGCCACAGGTCCGACATATTATAAATCTGCGTGACATCCACAGCCGTCACCACATCGCCCTCGCGAAGACCGGCTTCAGCCGCAGCGCTCCCGGGCTCCACCCTGAGCACCAGGACCCCGCGTTCTGTTTCCAAGCCGAACGACGCCACAACACTGGACGTGATTGTGACGGGGACAAAACCCAATGACGGCCTGAGCATGTTCCCGCGCACGATCAAAGACTCGGCCACCGGAACGGCTTCGTCGATGGCGATGGCGTAGCTGATGTTCTGAGCGGCCGGCGCAACCGCTGTGTTGATCCCCACAACCCGGCCTGCGAGATCTACGAGCGGTCCTCCGCTGCTGCCGGGGTTGATGGCGGCGTCGGTCTGGATCAGGCTGTAGAGGGTCTCGCCGGAAGGGGGAATGATGGCACGATCGAGCGCGCTGACCACGCCCACCGACACCGTTGCGCCTCCCTTCATGGCGAGAGGGTTTCCGATGGCCACCACGGTCTCCCCGATCCGCAGCTTGGACGACGCGCCTAACTTGGCCGGCACCAATCCTTCGATATCGATCTTGATGAGGGCGAGATCGGTCAGGAAATCCCTCCCCACTACGCGTCCGGGGACAAGCCGACCATCGTACAGACCGATCACCAAGCGAGTGGCTCCTCCCACAAGATGGTTGGAGGTAAGGATATAGCCGGGCGAAAGGACAATACCAGACCCTGACCCGGAGGGAACCGGCTGTGAGGGAACTCCCCGGATCGGGCTTTGCGACATGACGCTGACAACGGAGGGAAGAACTTCTGCGACCGCATCAGGAACCGAGAGCGTTTTCGGAGGAGCGTCGTTCGCGGCACATGCTGAAACTGGGAACCACACAAGGCCGAGAAGAAGGACGCCGCGCAGTACCTTCGCCCCGAACGACTCAACCCGTCCCATCCGCATTCTCCCTGTGACAGTCGTATTGTCGCATATTCAGACGAAAGGCGGAAGGGGACGCGCCTGCGCGCGTGAGCCGGGGCGGCTTCTCAAAGAAGGGAGCGGAGTATTTGTTGAAATTCGGGCGCCCGTAATTTCATCAAGGCCTTTTCCTCAATCTGACGGATACGTTCCCGTGTCACGCCCAATATTTGGCCGACCTCCTCCAAGGTCATCGACTCTCCCTGGCCGATACCGAAACGAAGGCGGATCACGGATTCCTCCCGCGGGCTGAGCGCGCTCAGCGCGCGGGCGACTTCACGGGTGACCTCCTTGACTCCGACCTGGCTGTCGGCCCGCGGGGATTCCTTATCGGGGATAAAGTCCCCCAAGAGGGTCTCTCCATCGCCGATCGGATGCTCCAACGACACCACATCCTGGAAGATTTGGATCGTCTGCTCGACCCGGTCGCTCGTGGAATCGACCAGGCCGGCCACTTCTTTCACCGAGGGCGCCCGACCAAGACGCTGCGACAGTCGCCTTGTCGCTTTGGATACCCGCTGATACGATTCTGTCATGTGCACGGGAATCCGTATCGTACGGGACTGGTCCGCCAAGGCGCGGGTAATCCCTTGCCGAATCCACCATGTGGCGTACGTGCTGAACTTGAACCCGCGTCGGTGATCGAATCGTTCCGCCGCTTTCATGAGGCCGATATTGCCTTCCTGGACGAGATCCAGGAGACTCAATCCCCGCCCGTTGTAATGCTTGGCGATGTCCACAACCAGACGCAAATTGGCCAGCACCATCTCGTCCTTGGCCTTCTCTAAGCCAGCCCACCCTTCATGATATTGCTTCAAGGCAGCCTTCACCTGTTTGGCCTTCGGCGTCGTGCGGCGATTTCGTCCGCAGATTTCCTTGATCACCTGCTTGACGGCACGGCTTCCTTTCTCAAGATCCGTTGCCGAGAGGCCGCTGACCCCGAGAACGGCTTTCAGATCGGCCTGGCAGGCTTTCAGCGATTCCGTCGCACGCAGTCCCCGAGCCACAGACAGCACCGTTCGAAGAGCGCGCCGCGCCTGGCGATCGCCCTGTTCAATCCGCTTGCCCAAGACAACTTCGCCCTCACGGGTCAGGAGGGATCGCTTGCCGAAGGACTGGAAATACAGCCATTCCAGTTCAGCGAGGTGCGCACCGGCAGCCGCACTCTCCTGCGCCTCGTTCGCGTCCGCGAGCTCTACAACATCTTCAGTCGGCGGATTGTGATCGAAGCCGCGAGGCTCTTCGCTCCTCTCCTCATCCAGCAGCATGTGATCTTCCTTCAGGTCATCCATCATTGCACTCGCGCTATGAACAGTTTCCTCTCTCATTGTTACGGACACGGCGGCACCCTCAGATGTCTACTATCTTAGACGAAAAAGTTCTCTCATCGTTTAAATCTTCTAACCCATTGAAAAACTGTCGAACTTCTTCAACAGAGCGAGCTGAAAACCAACGCACTTTCAACCTTTTAGAGAGATAACCAGGGAGAACGCAAGATCAAGGGCTACTTTAGAAGAATCTTCTGGATTTCCTGGCGGTTATTCGGACTTGGTCAACCGATTCAGGTCCTCCTGCCTGCCGACGAGAACCAAAATATCCTCTTTTTCGATGACATCATCAAGGGCGGGCGTCACATTGAACACTTCCTCGGTGGTCATTTTTCCCTTGACCATCCGGCACACTTTCTTTCGTATCCCAATGATATTGACATTATAGGTTTCCCGGATTTTGGCCTCGCGCAGGCGGAGTCCGGACAAGTGGTCCGGGACAGAGAGCTCCTCCACGCTGAAGCCCGGCGCGAGTTCCAGGTACTCCAACACATTCGGCGAAATCAGCCGCTGGGCCAGACGCACGGCGGCATCGCGCTCCGGAAAGATGACTTCCGAGACGCCGATGTTTTGCAAGATTTTGCCGTGTTGGGCAGTGACCCCTTTCGCGATGATTTGCTTGACCCCCATCTCCTTCAAAGTTTGGACGATCAGGATGCTGGCCTCGATGTTCTCGCCGATGCTCACGACGGCCACATCCACGTTTTGCGCGCTGATGGCCTTGAGGGCTTTTTCGTCGGTCGCGTCACACTGCACCGCGAACGTCGCCAGATCGCTGATGGACTGCACCTTTTCGGGGTCGCTGTCGATCGCCAGCACCTCACATCCCTCTTTCACCAGGGTTTCGGCCACTCCGTACCCGAAGCGCCCCAACCCGATCACCGCTACCTGACGTTTCATGTCGTCCCCCTGATTAGGTTTATCAGCTGACCTATTATCCTAACACCACCCGCGCCTCGGCGTAGCGATACCGCAGATCCTCATGCGTTTTCACCGCAAACAACCCCAAGGCCAAAGGCCCCAGCCGTCCCAGGAACATGGTCGCAATGATGACAAGCTTACCAAAATCGCTGAACAGGGCGGAAAGACTCAGCACGCCGCCGTTCCCGGTGGATAAGCCTACGGTCCCGGCCGCGGACGCCACCTCGAACATGATCTTGATGAAGGACAACCGCACCGATTGTAAAGACGGACCCTCCGAATACGCGAGGAGCATCGTAAAGCCCGTGATGAGGCCGAACGCCAGGGCCGACAGCACGAACGCTTTCATCACCAACTCCTGGGGAATCCGGCGGTGGAACATCATGACATCGGTTCGCCCTTTCAACATCGCCCAGATCGACGCGCAGATGATCCCAAAGGTCGTCGTCTTGATCCCGCCTCCGGTGCCGCCCGGCGAGGCTCCGATGATCATCAACAGGATCAGAAAATACAGCGTGGGCGTTGCCATCAGGCTCAGATCCATGGTTGTAAACCCCGCCGTCCTGGCCGAGATGGAGTGAAAATACGCCACCAGGACCTGGTTGCCAAACGGCATCCCAGCTAGTGTCTTCTCGTTCAAAACCTCGAACGCCCAGATGCCGACCGTGCCCCCAACGATCAGCAACAGCGAGACCGTGACCGCCAGTTTCGTATGGGTCGACAGGCGGAACCGCTGACCGCGCAGATTCTCCAGAATATCCCGGTAGACGAGAAATCCAATCCCGCCCAGCACGATCAGCGTCGTGATCGTCATGTTGACGGTCAGATCCGTCCGGTACGCCACCAAGTTGAAGTTCTCGGAGAACAGCGAAAACCCCGCGTTGTTGAACGCCGAGACCGCATGGAAGATCCCGAAATAGAGGGCATGCAAGAAATCCATGTCGAAAGAAAACCTCGCCGTGAGGATCAGCGCCCCGACGCTTTCCACGATGAGGCTGATGGCGACGATGACCTTCACGAACCGCACGAGGCCCTCCATGCTCAGGGTATTCAGCACTTCCATCATCACCATGCGCTCCCGTAACCCGATCTGGCGGCCCAGAGCCAGTAATAGGAGTGTGGCGATCGTGGAGTATCCAAGTCCCCCTATCTGCATGCCGAGGAGGATCACCAGTTGACCGAACAGCGTGAAGTCCTTCGGGGTATCGAGGACGATCAGTCCGGTCACGCAGACCGCCGAGGTCATGGTGAAGAGCGCATCCACGAACCGGACACCCTGCCCTGTGGTAGCGAAGGGCAGCATCAGGAGCAGCGCGCCGATCAGGATCATGCCCAGGAAGGCGCCGGCTACGATCTGACGGGTCGAATACCGGGCGTTCCGGACCCAGTCCAAGACTTTCCCGGTGATCCCTCGTTGAATGATCGCCTGCTCCATCGAACGGGAGGCTCAGGACTTCTTTATCGCCTGCATGAAGGTCGAGATAATATCGATAGGGATTGGAAAAATCATGGTCGAGTTTCTTTCCGATGCCACTTCCACAAGTGACTGGAGGTACCGGAGCTGTAGCGCGATAGGATTCCGCCCGATGATTTCGGCGGCTTCCGAAAGCTTCTGGGCGGCCTGAAATTCTCCCTCGGCATGGATGACCTTGGCACGCCGCTCACGCTCGGCTTCCGCCTGCTTGGCGATCGCGCGTTGCATCTCCTGGGGCAGATCCACATTCTTGACCTCCACCGCCGTGACCTTGACCCCCCAGGGCTCGGTCTGCTGATCGATGATCCGCTGCAACTCGACATTGATTTCGTCCCGTTTGGCCAGCAACTCGTCCAATTGGCTCTGCCCCAGCACGCTCCGCAGGGTCGTCTGGGCGATCTGGGAAGCCGAGTAGAGATAATCCTGCACGGCCAGGATGGCGCGCTGAGGGTCTACCACCCGGAAGAAGATCACCGCGTTGACCTTGACTGACACGTTATCGCGCGTGATCACATCCTGAGCCGGCACCTCCATCGTGACGATCTGCAGGTTGACCCGGATCATCTTCTGAACGACAGGGAGCACGATGATGAGGCCGGGGCCCTTGACCTCTTGAAACTTCCCCAGGAAGAAGATCACAGCGCGCTCATACTCCATCAGAATCTTGATGCTGTTATAAAGGACGGCAGCCACCAAAATAACTGGAATCCAATATCCCAAATTCATTGCATCTCCTCTCTCGGCTTATTTGCGGCGCGGCCGCACGGTCAACGTCAAGCCCGCCACGGCCTTCACCTCAGCCTCTTCGCCTTCCCGGACCGGCTCCTCGCTGACCGCGTCCCAAATTTCCCCCTGCAGGAATACCTTGCCGCGAGGGGCCAGGTCTGTCTTGGCCACGGCGATCGAGCCGACCATGCTCTCCGCCCCCGTCACAGGGCGGCGCATCTGGGACTTCACGGCCAGCCACGTGATGGCCAGCAGAAACCCTCCGAAGGTCACGACCGTGGGTATGATCACCGACAGAGACACCTTCAGAAACGGCGCATCGGTTTTTACCAGCAGGAGCGCGCCCAAGACCATTGCGGCGATTCCCCCCAGGCTGAGCAGGCCATAACTGACGACCTTGATCTCAAGAATGAACAGCACAACCCCCAACAGAATGAGCAGCACGCCGGCATAGTTGATCGGCAGAGTCTGAAGGGAATAGAACGCGAGAATGAGACTGATGGCCCCGACGATGCCAGGTAGAATGGCCCCGGGATTGTACAGTTCCGCAATCAATCCGATCGTGCCGAGGGTCATGAGAATGAACGCAATATTGGGGTCGCTCAACGCTTTCAATGCTTCGAGCCGCCAGCCCATGGGAGCTTCCTTTAAGGGTGCTCCCTTGGTATGGAGCACGACCTTGCCGGCCCCCGTCACAACCTCCCGCCCATCTACCGCCGCCAGCAGGGAGGGCACGTCGTCCGCGATCAAATCGATGACCTTCAAGGACAGGGCCTCCCTTTCCGTCACGGACACGCTTTTACGGACCGCGTCCTCGGCCCACTGGACATTCCGTCCCCGTTTCTCGGCGATGGATTTGATATAGGCCGCGGCATCATTCTCCACCTTGGCCTTCATCACGGCATCCATCTCCCCGCCCATCGCCACGGGGTGTGCCGCCCCCACGTTCGTGCCCGGCGCCATGGCCGCGATGTGCGCCGCGTATAGGATAAACACCCCCGCCGAGGCCGCCCGCCCTCCGCTCGGCGACACGTAGACGATCACCGGGATCGGAGAGGCCGTAATGTCTTTGATCGTGAGCCGCATGGAGGTATCGAGCCCTCCGGGTGTATCCAGCCGAATGACGACAGCCGCAGCTCCCGCTTCCTGGGCCAGGGCCAGGACGTGATTGATGTATTCGGCGGCCACCGGATTGATGACGCCCTCGTAGGTCCCTACGTAGACAGACTCCCGAGCGCCTTCTTCGGTCTTGCCGAAACTTGCCGACGCGATGAGAGTCAGAAAAAGAAGGATAGAAATGGTGACGCGAGACATCAGCTCAACCTACCGGTATCATCGTAGTCTCCCACCCCTACCCTGTCAAGGAGAGACCAGGCTTTCCCCTAGCGCGACATGGCGCGCAGGCCGGTGAGGAGATCGCGGCTCCTTTGGGCGTCCTCGGACGAGAACGGCGCCTGCCCAAATCGGACCTGACAGTAGAGTCCGGTCAGGGGCTCGACGAACCGCGCCGCCTCATCCCACTCATGCGACACCTGCCGGACGAATTCCAACGGCGTCGCCCCCGGCGGCTTGCGGACTCCGCGGGACTCAAGAATGCGCAGCATCCGTCCATACAGCTGGATGGCCGCGACTTGTCTGGTCGTGTAGTGGTTCGCATGCCGCTGCCTCTGACGTGTCCCTCGCTGGATCCACCCCAGAACCAGCCAGACCGCAAGCCCGGCACCCACCAGGCCGGCCGAGAGCAGCCATCCGTAGGCACGCGCCGGCTCGACCAACCACGCTCGTACAGTCGCCGCCCACTGGGTCAGCGCGACCACCACGCCGGATGCTTCCGACCGGACCTTCTCGCTCCCTTGCCGGAGACTCTGGGCGGCCGCCATTTGATCGCGGAGGCTGTATTGGATCACGTAGCGGTCCCACTTGAGACGGATCGAGTCCACCACCTTGCCGATCCTCAACCAGAAGAAGGAGGGAGCCGTGGCGGGCACGCTCGGCGTCGGATCGAAGGTCACCCACCCGGACCTGGGGAAATACACCTCCACCCAGGCATGCGCGTCCTGCTGACGAATCGAATAATAATTGCCGAAGTCGTTCCAGACGCCTGGGAGAAAGCCGGTGACCAGGCGCGCGGGAATGCCCACGGTCCGGAGCATCACCACCATCGCCGTCGCATAGTGCTCGCAGTAGCCGGTCTTGCGGGTGAACAAAAAGTCCTCGACCGGGCTGACCGAGACGGTCGTCCCGACATCGAGGCTGTACTGGTAGGTCTGGCGGAGGTGCCGTTCGATCGCCGCCGCCATTTCATACGGCGTTTGGGCTGAGCCGATGACCTCACGAGCCAATACCGCCACCCGCGGGCTCGCATCCGGCAACTGGAGAAAATGCTTTCGAATGGAGTCGGGATAGGTCAAAGATGACGCGGTGTGGTCCGCCTCCAGTAGGCGACCGGGGGTCGAGCTCACGCTGTACTGAAACCGCGCCGACGGCGGGTACGACAAGTAGAGGCCACGCATGCCGTCCACCTGGACTGACATGAAATTGCCCTTGACCGAGTCCGCGAAGGGCACCCCGAACAGGACGCTGGTATCGAGCGCCTCAATGAGGATCTCCTGGCGCAGGCCTTGTGCCCCGCTCCCGGCCGGCGCCTGTGGGGAGGGAACCAGAAAAGCTCCATCGGGCGTCCGCTCCAACATCAGCCGGCTCGCCAGCCGGTTGGTCCAGGAGCGCCCGTCGTAGGTGTCGTAGGCCGCGCCACGGAAATACAGCGCCTCCGGGGCCGGACCCTTCTGGTCCGGCAGTTCGACCCGCATGATCACGGTGGGGTCGAGCTTGACCGCGCCGATGACTCCCAGGTCAACTTTTTCGGAGAAGCCCGACGTGCGGATGAGGTCCACGCGATTCTTTTGGAAAAACCCGGCTCCGATACGCGGGATCATGAAGAAAATGGCCAGCGTCAGACAGAAGGACCCCACCGCAATGCCGTTCGTCGTCCAGAAGAACCGCGCCGTCACCGGCCGCGAGATCGGAGAGGTGTCTTCCAGTTCCTTGCCCGCCTGCACGGCCGATCGCGCTTCTTCGGCCTCATTCCGCAAGTGATAGAGGATGAGGGTCCAGATCGCCGTAAACACAAAAGCGATAAACACGCCCGCGTACCAGAGGTCCACCGTGAGCGCGGCCGCCGCCAGGAGCTCCAGAAAGCTGATCGCGTACAGTTGAAGAAAATCCTTCCGATGCTGGAGATGAAAGAGCTTGATGACCATCAGGAAGATCAGAAAATGAATGGCCGCCGGCAGGATATCCCGCGAGATCAGCAACAAGTCAACGCCGAAGGACATGAAAACCGCGATCAAGAGGACCGTCCAGGCAGGCCCCGGCAGCTTGGCGATCCGGCGGACGATCCGGTCATGCCCCAGCCCGATCGCGTAAGCGATGCGTACTGCAAGAGCCGCCAGACCCAGCAGAACCAAGCCCACGGGGATCTCACCGGTCAGCACCAGTCCGATGAATCCCACTGCGACCAACAGGAGGGAGCTGAGTTGAAACGCGCCTTCGAGGATCATCGCCGGTCCCATACCCGAATGACTCGACTCGCGCCTCCACACGCGCGCTCGAGGACCGGATCGGGCCACGGCAACATCACCATGGTGATCTCCCCCCGTACCGTCCGGTCTCCCAACGTCCGGAATTCCTCCGGGACCATCACATCGACACTCTGCGTTTGAATCGGATCACAGACTGCCAGCGCATACAGCATTCGGTAGAGGTGCTCCGCCCCCACCCCGTGGGGAATCTCCCGGTCTCCGACCAGCAAGCGCAAGGCGAAGCCCTCTTTCTGGAAGTAGGCTGCCAGCGAGGCAGCCTGACTGACCGCCTCTTCAAAGAAATCGGGACGTTCGCCTGCAGGAACCGCTGTGGGCAACGCCAGGGTGACCTGCCGCAGATCTTCTGTCTCGGTTTCCCGCACGATCAACCGTGCCTGGCGCGCTGACGTCTTCCAATGGATGGCGCGGGATTCATCACCGGGCTGGTACTCTCGCAGATTGTAAAGACCGACGCCCTGGCCTCTTCGGGAAATGGCCTGATCCTGACCCAGCACGGCGAGGTCGTGGAGGAGACCCTCCGGCAGCGGTCGGAGCTCGGGATACGCCACGAGGTCGGTACTCAGAGGCAGGTTCGCCGCCTTAATGAAGAGGCCAAAGGGAAACCGCGTCTGGAGTTTGAGCCCTTCGATCCGGTGACGACCGCGCCGTGTCAACAGGATCGGGTACGACTGTGCCACCGTCGCGCCAGGCGGCAGATGCAGGATATGAATGCCGCGGTCGACGGTCTTTCCCCCAACGATGTCCATCACGCGCAGCGAGAAGCTCGGGAATCTCGGTTTGCGGTTCGTGAGGGACAGTGCCACCATCGCCGGCTGATTGGCGAAAATATGGGCCGGCGGCCGCCGATGAATGGCGAGATGCCCCAGACATTGCTCCGACAGGACGCCTGACATGACGACGAGGCTGAGCATCATGGCCAGCAGCAGATAGAGCAGATTATTGCCGGTATTGAGGGCCGCCACCCCGACGGCGAAGGTCAGCAGCAGGAACCTGATACCCTCCGGCGCAAGGCGAAGCGACCGGTAGCGGTAGAACCAGCGGAAAAACTCGCGGACGCGTTCGAACCGCATGGACGTTTACAAAGGGACGGGGACCGCTTCCACAATCTCCTGAATGACTCGCTCGGCGTCTTCCACACGATGCCCCCGAGATCCCTGCCCCCCCTGCAATGCGACACGGTGCGCCAGCACCATGGGCGCCAACTCCTTGATATCGTCGGGGAGACAGTAGTCGCGATCGCGAACGAGGGCGAGCCCTTTGGCCGCCTTATGGAGCGCCATCGCACCACGCGTGCTGACCCCCAGCGCGAGCAGATCGCTCCGGCGGGTCGCCGAGACGATGGCCAGCAAATACTCCATGAGGCTGTCATCCAGACGAATCTTCTCCACTCCATCCTGCAGATCGAGGATTTCCTGTGCCGTCAGCACAGGGTCCAATTCGTCGGCCGGGTGGAGAAGCTGGGGGCGGTCCAGCACCTTTTTTTCATCCGCAGGGGCCGGATACCCGATGCTGATCCGCATCAGAAAGCGATCGAGCTGCGATTCCGGCAGCGGAAACGTCCCGTGGTATTCCCATGGGTTCTGGGTGGCGATGACCATGAACGGACGGGGCAGGGGATAGGTGTGGCTGTCCACGGACACCTGGGCGTCGTTCATCGCCTCCAACAGGCTGCTCTGCGTCTTGGGCGTCGTGCGGTTGATCTCGTCGGCAAGCACGATGTGGGCGAAGATCGGGCCCGGCTTGAACTCGAAGGCCTGCTTCTGCTGATGGAACACCGACACCCCGAGGATGTCCGATGGAAGCAGGTCGCTGGTGAACTGGATCCGTCGGAACGAGCAGCCCAGCGACCGTGCGAGGCTGTGAGCCAGCGTGGTCTTGCCTACGCCGGGAACATCCTCGATAAGAAGATGCCCGCGGGCGAGGAGCGCCACCACCACCAATTCGACCGCCGAGGGCTTGCCCTTGATGACCCGTTCGATATTGGTGCGCAGCGCCTGGATCTTTTGGGCTGAATTCGTCATCGAGCGAGTCTAACAGAGCCTTCCGAAGGCGTCAATTTCCCCTATGCTGAAAATGTTGTCGTAGATGGCTGTCTTCAAGAAAAACGCGTTGACTTCAGGAGGCTCAAAACCTATCATGCGAACTATCGTGACTCTTCAGGAACTCGGCCATTCCCTCAAAGATTGTCAGCGCTGCCGCCTGGCCTCCGGCCGAACCCAAGTCGTGTTCGGCACGGGGAACCCCCACGCCAGCATTATGTTCGTGGGCGAGGCGCCCGGCTTCTACGAAGACAAGCAGGGCATCCCCTTCGTAGGGGCCGCCGGAAAGCTCCTGAACGAGCTCCTGGACAGCGCCGGTCTGTCCCGCGATGACGTCTATATCGCCAACGTCATCAAGTGTCGCCCGCCGGACAACCGGGACCCCCTGCCCGACGAGGTCGAGACCTGCAAACCCTTCCTATTCCAACAGATCGAGCTGATCAAGCCCAAGGTCGTCTGCACCCTCGGCAATTTTGCCATGCAGACCTTGCTGGGCAAGAAAATCGGCATCATGAAGATGCGCGGCCAGGCGTTCCAGGTGCAGGACTTCTTCGTCTTCCCGATGCTTCATCCGGCGGCCGCCTTGCACCAGGGCAATCTGAACGAGCCGCTAAGGGAAGACTTCCGCAAGCTGAAAACGTTCCTCGATCGCCAGCCGGAGCCCGTCACGCCCGTCGAACAGATGAACCTGTTCGGGTAAGGGAGGGGTTGACAAGGCCCGCCTTCGTATCTATGCTGAAGAGCATGTATCCCGCATCCGCACCACGACCGCTGACGCTTGATCAGAAGAAGGCCGCAGAAGCCGCTTTTCAAGGACTTCCCTTTGATCCGAAGTGGTCACCGGCAGCGAAGGCGGTCTATGATGGAATCGTCGAGGCGCAAAAGGGTCAGCCCGTCGTGCCCGAAGTGGTCTCCACTCCTTCCGAGGGAACAGCTCAACTCGAGCCAGAGAAGACTGCGGAGCCTCAGGAACCGATCATAACCCGTGAGGAGGCCATCCAGTCCGGGTTCCTGATCGACGTGACACCCATTGCCAACACCATCGGCCTGCCCGTGCCGGTCGCGATCACCAAACCTCTCTGGGACTTCGCCATCACGGCCTCCGCGACGATTCCGGACGATCAGCACGAGGCGCGCGTGCGTGATGTGCTGATGGCCCTCCGTCTCCGTCTGGCGACCCAACGCGTCGCCCCTCCCGGGATCGAGTTCCCGGCTCTGCTCACATTCCCTCCGGAACCTGCCCCTCAGCTATGCTCCCTCTATGCGATCGCGCATGGAGACAGCAGCGCCCCCTTTTCCCTGACCGTCCTGCTATCCAACGAAGTCGCGGCCATCATCCGGCCGATGAACAATTAACGTCCCATACTCCACCCTGTGGACTTAGCCCGCCGGTTAGTGCTTGCGTCGCTCCTAGGAACGAATCTACTGCTGACCGCCTGTAAGCCTGCGGTGCAGGAGGTCCGGATTGCGGCGCAGGAGTTCCGGTTTGAGCCGGCGCAGATCCGGCTACGAGCAGCCGAGCCTGCGCATCTTGTGATCGTGAACGAAGGCCATGAGGCGCACGAGTTCACCAGCACGCTCCTGACCAACTCGCTGGTCCGGGTCCTGGCAGCGGCAAAGCCCGCAGAATACCGGGAAGCCGCCACCTTCAAAATTCCCCCCGGCCGCTCCGTCGAAATCACCCTCCAGGCGCCTCCCGGCGTGTATGTGTTCTACTGCAAGATCAAAGGCCACAGCGCCATGGCCGGCACGATCACGGTGGAGTAGCGGCAAACTTACCGGCTCAGGATCTCCAGTATCTCGTCCAGCGGGCGGATGGTGCCCAGCAGCGTCGGGTGCCCGAACTGCTTGTTGTGGCGGTTTTCCTTGACCCGCTCCAGGCCAATGACCAGGCTGTTGAAGTCGTCGAGCTTTGCCGTCTCGAAGTATGTGATGAAGTCGAGATCGTCGAGGCCGCTGGCGTGGTAGAGCTTGCGCTTGACGGTCTTGAGGTAGGAGACCGTCGCCTCCGTGTGCTCCTTCATCATCGTGCCCCGGCCGTCCTGGGCCGTGATCCACCATTCCGCGTCCTTGCGGATCGGCACAACGATCACGTAAGGCTTGGGGCCCGGGTCCGGCGGCGTCTTCAATGCATTCCTCAGGTCCTCTGGAAAGGCCGGAGCATAATTGAGCAGCTTGGTGATGCCGTTGAACGTCTGGGTGTTCTGCAAATGCTTTCCGAGCGTGGTACCCATCAGGTCCACGAGGAAATTCTGATTGTTGATCATCTCGGTGGAATGCACCCGGACAAAGAAGTCGGCCTTCTCCGAGAGCCCGCGCAACAGATAGGTATCAGTGATGACATTGTCTGCATGCTTTTGGAAGACGGCCTTCACTTCCGTCGCCGCCGAACTTCGCGCCGCCTTGTCCAACTTCCACCAGTCCCCCTCCACCTTGAAGACCGCAAACGTCGCATAGACGCCGGTGTCTTTCAGAAGCTTCTCCCGGTCCACCGCCGCCTGCGCGACATCCGCGACAGACCATGTGAACAGACAGACAGCCACAAACACAAAGACAGATTTGTTACGCATGGGCCACCTCATTCCTCATCGAATGGTTAAATCCCTGCCGCCCCCACTTCCGGCCAGATCAAGGCAACAATCTTCCCAATCACAAATCCCACGCCGGCTGCCAGCGAGCCCAGGAGCATGACTTCCGCCCCGCTCTTCAGCCATGGCTGCTTGGTCAGCACCGTCTTGCCGACGCCGATGATGAAGAGGGCGATGAGCGAGACCGCCACCGCCACCTTCAAGGCCATCAATACGTTCTCCATCAGCACATAGGGCAGCAGCGGGGCCACTCCACCCGCGACATAGGCCCCGGCCATCAGCAAGCCGACCGTCACGGGATTGTCGAAGGACTCCTCGAGAATGCCCAGCTCCTCCCGCATCATGAACCGGACCCATAGATCCTTGTCGGACGTAACGCGGCGGACGATTATCTCCACTTCGTCTTTCTGGAAGCCGAGCTTGGCGAAAATCTCGCGGATCTCGTTGCGCTCGATCTCGGGAACCTCCTCGATCTCGCGCCGCTCACGGGCCTTCTCGCTTTCGAAAAAATCTCGCTGGGACTTGCTGGCCAGATACGCGCCGATCCCCATGGCGAGGGCGCCGGCCACGACGGACGCCACGCCCGCCAACAGCACGAGGCGCGTCTGCATGAGCGCGCCTGTCGCGCCAGCGACGAACCCGATCGTGGAGACCAAGCCGTCGTTCATCCCGAACATCACCTCGCGGATGAACCGCCCCTTGGGGGTATGCCAATCCTCGGAATGCAGCGACGTGAGCAGGTGCGGCGACGAGGGCACGTCAGTCTCCCGCCACTGTCATCTCGGCGATCTTCACCGTCGGGCTGGCGAGGCGTCCGCGAAAGACTAGGTCGTTGCCGATCGCTTCGACGTTCCTCCACATGTCCTTGAGGTTGCCCGCGATGGTGACCTCCTCGACCGGATACGCCAGCTCTCCGTTCTCGATCCAGAAGCCGACCGCGCCGCGGGAATAGTCGCCGGTCACCATGTTGATCCCGAAGCCGATCAACTCCGTGACATAGAGCCCGCGCTTCACCGACCGGATGATCTCCTCCGGACTGACCGCGCCCGGCGCGAGATAGAAATTGGTCGCGCCGGCCGAGGGCGCCTCGCCGACGCTGCGCGACGCGTTGCCGGTCGAGACCAGTTTGAGCTTGCGCGCGGCGTAGGCATCCAACAGATAGGTCTTGAGCATGCCGCGATCCACGACGATATTCTTTCTTGTCGCCAATCCCTCGCCGTCGAACGGCTTGGAGCCCAGCCCGCCCGGCATGCGACCGTCATCAGAGACCGTCACCGTCTCGGGAGCGATGCGCTCCCCGAGTCGCCCGATCAGATAGGACGCGCCCTTGTAAATGGCATAGCCGTTGACGGCGCTGCACAGATTGCCGAGGAAACTCCCGGCCATTTCCGGATCGAAGACCACTGGCACGCGACAGGTCGAAACCTTGCGCGCACCCAGGCGACGCACGGTCCGCCGACCGGCCTCCCGCCCAACGTCCTCGGGTGAGTCCAGACCGGCGAGCTTGCGCCCCACAGCATACCAGTAATCGCGCTGCATCAGCCCATCCTGGACGGCGATCGGCGACACCGAACAGGAAAAGCTGGAGCTGTTGTATTCCCCATAGAAGCCGTGGCTGTTGGCGAACGCCGTCCGCCCGCCATAGGTCCCGAAGTCCGCTCCCTCGGAGTTCGACAGCCGCAGATCTACCGCCAGCGCCGCCTGCTCGGTGCGCATCGCGAGTTCAATCATCCGGTCCATGGGGAGCGTCTGGCCGTCGTATAGGTCAAGATCAGGAGGATCCTTCGCCATGGCACTGGGGTCCGGGAGTCCGGCCTGCGGGTCCTCCACGACCGCCTGGGCGAGCGAGCAGGTGGTCTCGACCAGCTCATTGAGGGCCGCCGGGGTGAAATCCGACGTGGAGGCTCCCGCCGAGCGATGGCCGAAATACACGCGCAGGCCGAGCCGCTTCTCCTGCGCCTTGGAGAGCTTGTCCACGGCCCCGAGACGCACCTGTACCGAGGCCGAGTCACCTTCCACAGCTACCACATCCGCGGCCGATGCGCCCTTGCGCTTGACCTTGGCCAGCAGGTCGGATGTGAGGTTCTGATCAATCCGCATCGGCTTTAGACCTGCGTCCCGCCGACCGTGATCTCATCCACTTTCATCGTCGGCAAACCCACGCCGACCGGCACGGATTGGCCGTCCTTGCCGCAGGTTCCGATCCCTTCATCCAGTTTCATGTCATTCCCCACCATCGAAACCTTCTTGAGAATTTCCGGGCCGCTGCCGATCAGGGTCGCTCCTTTCACCGGCGTCGTCACCTTCCCGTCCTCGATCAGATACGCCTCGCTGGCCGAGAAGACGAACTTGCCGTTGGTGATGTCCACCTGGCCGCCGCCGAACGACACCGCGTAGAGCCCGCGCTTGACCGAGCGGATAATATCCTCGGGCGCAGACTCGCCCGGCAGCATGAAGGTATTGGTCATGCGCGGCATTGGAATGCACTGAAAGCTCTCGCGCCGGCCGTTGCCGGTCAGCGGGATGCCCATCAGGCGCGCGTTGAGCTTGTCCGTGATGTAGCCGCGCAGCACGCCCTTCTCGATCAGCACCGTGCGGCTCGTGGACGTGCCCTCGTCATCCACGTTGAGCGAGCCCCGGCGGAACGGCAGCGTGCCGTCGTCCACGACCGTGCAGAGCTCCGACGCGACGACTTGCCCGATACGGCCGGAAAAGGCCGAGGTCTTCTTGCGGTTGAAGTCGGCCTCAAGGCCGTGCCCGATGGCTTCGTGCAGCAGGATGCCCGGCCAGCCGGCCCCCAGGACCACCGTCATGGGCCCGGCCGGCGCGTCCACTGCTTTCAGGTTGAGAATGGCCTGCCGCGCCGCTTCCTTCGTAAAGCGCTCCCACCGGTTCTCCGTCAGAAAGAATCCGAACTCGCCCCGGCCGCCGCCGCCATAGGTGCCAATCTGCCGCTGTCCCTGTTCTTCGGCGATGCAGGTTATTTGCAGCCGGGACAGCGGCTGCACGTCCCCCACCAGCTTGCCGTCCGAGTCGGCGATCAGGACGATCTTGTATTCGGTGCTGAAGGAGGCCATGACGTTCTTGATCCGGGGATCGTAGGCTCGGCCCAGCACATCAATTTTTTGCAGCAGCTCGACTTTCTCGCGGGTTGCGACCTCGGTTGCTGGTAGGACCACGGGATACAGGTCTCGGGCAGGCTGGCCGATCCGAATCGCCGGCACCGTGCCGGCGCCGGCCGGCGAGCGGGCAATGTAGCGCGCCGTTTCCGCCGCCTGCTCTAACTGCTTGAGGGTGATCTCGTCCGAATAGGCGTAGCCGGTCTTCTCGCCGGCCGTCGCCCGGACCCCGGCCCCCTGGGAGACGCTCTTCGACGCCCGCTTGACCAGGCTCTCCTCCATCGAGATCGACTCGGCCACGGTATGCTCGAAATAGAGGTCCGCGTAGTCCACGTCGCGGA